>Ga0116231_10009415_pt1 | contig 16499 bp, 16 predicted proteins | sample S1TSphgellanicum_2_FD_89695 | JGI IMG/M metagenome (GOLD analysis project Ga0116231, IMG submission 89695) | Host-associated microbial communities from peat moss isolated from Minnesota, USA - S1T2_Fd - Sphagnum magellanicum MG | ecosystem: Host-associated > Plants > Peat moss > Unclassified...
GTCAGGGCCGCACGGATCTTGACTCCCGACAACGCGGGCGCCCGTGCGGCCAGCGCCGCATCGAAGACATCCGGCTGTGCCAGACCAAATCCGTAGTCGATCCAGTCTCCGGAGCGCACCAGATCGGCGGCCTCTCCCGGGCCGAGGGGCACGGCGGATTTCGATACCTTGCGCGTTCTCAATTCCAGACCCCCCCGCTGACCGATCAATACGTGGCACGTCCTCCAGACAGATCGAACGCTGCGCCCGTCGAGAACGAACAGTCTTCACTCGCCAGCCAGCACACCAAGGCGGCCACCTCCTTGGCGTCGATGAAGCGGTTCATCGGAATCTTCGAACGCATGTAGTCGATATGCTCCGGCGTCATCTGCGCGAGGAGACTCGTATCAGCCGCCCCCGGCGTAACACAGTTGACCAGAATACCCCGGGTCGCGAGCTCCTTACCCAGTGACTTGGTGAGTCCGATGAGTCCTGCCTTGGATGCGCTGTAATGGGACGCATTGGGGTTACCCTCCTTGCCGGCCACCGAGGCGATGTTCACGATGCGACCAAAACCCTTACTCAGCATCACGGGCACGACGGCTCGCGAAACCAAAAACGCGCCAAACAGATTTACCTCGAGGACGCGCTTCCACGTGTCCGGATCAATCTCCCAGGTCGGCGCATTGCCGCCGGTGATACCCGCGTTGTTGATGAGAATATCGATTTTCCCAAAGCGCGCGACGGTCGCATCGGTCGCCGTCTGAACGGCTGCAGCCTCGGTTAGGTCCACGATCGCCGAGTGCACAGCACCCAACTCCGCGATCTGACTTTCCGCGGCGGCGACTTCTTCTCGATCGATATCCCAGAGGGACACCGCACCGCCGGACACGAGTATGTTTTCAGCAATGGCCCGCCCCAATCCCCGCGCGCCCCCCGTGACGACGGCAACACGATCGGTCAGGTCATAGCGGTTCACGCCGGTCGGCTCACCACGTGAGTTGCGGACACAGTGCGCTGTTCCTGAATGCCCAGCCCCTCGATACCCAATCGCATGGTCTGCCCGGCTTTCAGATACCGCGGCGGCTTGTGACCCATACCGACTCCGGGCGGTGTACCCGTTGCGATAACGTCACCGGCGCGCAGGCTCATGAACTGGCTGATGTACGACACCAATTCCGCGACACCGAATATCATGGTTTGGGTGTTGCCCGACTGCATGCGCTCTCCGTCGACATCCAGCCACAGAGCCAGAGCCTGGGGGTTCGGCACCTCATCCTTCGTGACGAGCCACGGACCAATTGGGGCGAATGTGTCGCAGCCTTTGCCTTTGTCCCACTGCCCGCCCCGCTCGAGTTGGTAGGCCCGTTCCGACACATCATTGACCACGCAATACCCCGCCACGTGATCGAGGGCGTCGGCGAGCGCGACATACTTCCCCGGCTTGCCGATGACGACGCCGAGTTCGACTTCCCAATCGGTCTTCTGCGCGCCAAGTGGAATCTCGACGTCGTCATTCGGACCGATGATGGCGCTCGTCGGTTTGAGAAACAAAATGGGTTCGGAGGGGATGGCCATGTTGGCCTCGCGGGCATGGTCGCGATAGTTCAGGCCGACGCAAATCACCTTGCCTATCCCGGCGACGCAGGGACCGACTCGCGGCGAACCCTCGATGAGAGGCAGGTCCGCCGGATTCAATGCAAGAAGCCGCGTAACGCTGTTCGGAAGCAACGCCTCGCCGTCCAGATCGGCGATCACAGCGCCAAGATCACGCAAGCGTCCCCGATCCACTAACGCCGGCCGCTCACTGCCCGCCTGTCCTACCCGAACCAACTTCATGAATTCCTCCGCTGCCAGTGAGTGTTTCGCGATTCACGCATCTGCGACTGCCATGAGCGGCGCACAACCCGCGATTTCGAGGCGGTATTGCCTGCCGGCCACGAACGGCACCATGGGTCCAAGCGCACCGGTCAGCACGATTTCCCCGCGACGCAGAGGCATCCCTTGCTCGATCGCAAGATTGGCCAGCCAGCGGAACGCGGTCAGGGGATCCCCCAGGGTGGCAGCACCCACTCCCAACGAAACGACGCGATCGTCCTCACTCATCACCATGCCCGCCAGCCGCCAATCGCGATCGACAAGCGGCCAGCGCTCTTCGCTCATGACGACGGCCCCGCAGGACGCATTGTCGGCGATGGTATCGGCGACTGTAATATTCCAATCAGCTATCGCTGAATCGACGATCTCGAAGGCGGCAGTGACATTACCCGCAGCGCGACGAAACGCCTCGGAAGGCAGATCGATCCGCTCGATATCCTCGCCGACGATGAAGGCGATTTCGCCCTCGATCCGTGGTTGGATGAACCGCCCCGAAGGGATGTGGACGATCTCGCCTTCGAAAACCATGTCGTCAAACAGCAACCCGTAATCCGGTTGGCCGACGCCAAGCTGTCGTTGCACAGCGGCTGACGTCAGGCCGATTTTTCTGCCGACGCAGCGGCGCCCGCCTGCTATCGCCCGTGCATGGTTGTAACGCTGAATCTCGTAGGCTCCGCCACAATCCGCGCGTTCGAGCCACTGCCTTGGCGGAGGAATCGGTTGGCGGGTGGCACGTGCGTTCCACAGGGCATCCGCCACTGCGCGAAGAGGGGCCGCGATGGACACTAGGAATCCCGGCCTTGCGGGCTTAAGAATGTGGTCACGAGCGACCCGAATTCCTGGCACTTTTCGATCTGCGTCCAATGACCACATTGGCCGAATACATGCAGTTGGGATCGCGGTATCAGTTGGGACAACGTGAGCGAGGTCGAGAGCGGCACGACGCGATCTTCACGGCCATGGATGATGAGCGCTTCGTGCGGCAACCCTTGAATTGCAGCCGGGTCGCTCGCAAGAGCGTCCACCCCCTGTTGTCGCGGGGCGGGGAACATCGAGGAGTAGGATTCCTGAACGCCAGGCCGGATACTGGCCTCATATCGAAGTCGCGCAAGATCATCCGATATCAGGCGTTTGTCATACGCGAACCATTCCATCATCTTGCGCATGTTCTCGACCGACGGTGTGTATCCCCAAACCGCCTCGAGACCCGGCGTGATCGGAAACGAAACGCCGGCACTGCCCATGAGAACGAGCCGACGCACGCGCCCGGGATGACGAATGGCGAATGCCAGCGCTATCCCACCCCCGAACGAATTACCGATGAAATCCGCAGTCTCCACTTCCATCGCATCGAGGAATCCCTCGATATGACGTAGCCAAACCTGCATTCCATATTCGATGCCCGGTGGCCGGTCTGTGAAACCAAACCCGACCATATCTAGGGCTAGAACCCGTTGATGTCGTGCCAGCGCGGGAATGACGGTGCGCCAGTTGGCCCATGCGCTCACCCCCGGTCCGGAGCCGTGAATCAACAGGAGTGGTGGGCCGGACCCGTGTTCATGGTAGTTGGTGGCAATTCCAGCGGCGATGATCGATTTACCGATCTCGTGATTGGCGGTCACGGTGTGCGCCTGCGCACGGGAATCATTCATGTATAGGCCGCCATGAATCGCTCATCGATGGCTCGGTCGTGATAGAAAACCGCTCGCGCCAATTCATCATCGGTCCAGGTCAGTGTGGGCTTGTCCGGGTAGTGAATGTAGCCACCGGAGAACACTTCATTGCGATTGCCGGACGGATCGAAGAAATAGACTGTCGTCCCGCGTGTCAGTCCGTGGCGCGTCGGTCCGACATCATGGGATACGCGGTGCTTGGTGATGATATCCGCGGCTCGAAGCACATCGTGCCAGCTCTCGAGAAAGAACGAGACGTGATGGAGTTTGTTCTTCACAGGCTGTCGAATGAAGGCCACATCGTGCGGCTTGTTGGAACAGGTCAAGAAGGCGGCCATGAGTACCTGTTCCGGCCCGACCACCACGCGTTCGGCGATGGTAAATCCGAGAACTTCCGTAAACAGTTTCACGACTCCGTCCAAGTCATCGCCATAGAGCAGACAGTGGTCGAATCGAGACGGCGACATTCCGGTCAGTCCGTCCGGCCAGACCTCTGGATTGGTATCGGACATCCCATTGCCGACCTTGCCTTTCTCGGCATAGATCTCCATGGAATGCCCGGTAGGCACGACGAAGCGTAAGCGTCTACCGGTATCGGGATGCTCGCCGGCAGGTATCCATTCGCAATGGCTGACCAAACTGGACTTCTCCAGATCTGCTGCCAGGCGCATCAATGTCTCGGGAGAATCGACTCGCCAGCCGAGGTAATCGATGCCAGCCGAGTCCGCTTCGCGAAGAACCACGCTGTGGTGATCGTGCTCATCCCAGGCTTTGAGAAAAACACGCTTATTGCCGTCCCTGGCGGTTTCCTTGAGACCGACGATGTCCGTGTAGTGGCGGACCGCCGCCTCCAGATCCAATACCCGCAGGGCAATGTGGCCCGGACGCAATATTCCGGTGAATGCCATTAGTCGACTCCTTTGGAATTAATCGGATGAATTTGTCGCGTCTTAGCAAGCGCGACGACCCGTAAATCCGTGAGCGGCACGGTTCGACAAGCCAGCGCAAAGCCCTGCGCTTCCTCTGACTCGCTGACGCAGGCGCGACTCCATTTTCCTGAGATGTACCGGCCTGACAGCACTTTGATCTTGCACATGCCGCAGCCGCCATTGCGGCAGCCGATCGGAATTCCCGAACAGCGCCGATTCTCCATGGCTGCAAGCAAACTCCGCTCCGTTTCGCAAAAAAAACGTGCACCGGTATTTTCAATGACGATTTCAACTCTCATCGGGCCGCCGGATCTTTAGGACCGCGCATGGGCCGTATATCCACCTTTGCACGACCAACCACCATCGACGGGCAGGTTGACGCCGGTGATGAATGCTGACTCTTCCGATGCTAGAAAGAGTCCCGCATAGGCCACATCGATCGGTCTTCCGGTACGCGCCACGAGCGGCCATCCGTCGAAATGATGACGGAACTCGCTGCTCACATCATAAAGTCCCTGAGTCGTGGGCGTGACGATCGGCCCCGGAGAAATCGCATTGACGCGAATCCAATGAGGTGCGCCTTCCAACGCCAGTTGACGAGTGAATCCCAGCACACCGCCTTTGCCCGCAGCGTGTGCCGCAGCGCCCAGGAATTCCGAGCCGCGCATGCCGCTAACCGATGCGATGTTGATGACTGATCCGCCACCCCGTCGGATGAGATGAGGCCATACCGCCTTGGTGGGAATGAAGACGACGTCGAGTTCCCATCGCAGGGTCTCGTGCCATTGCTGCAAAGTCATGTCGGCAAAAGGCACCATGTGCACACCGGCGCCATTGTTGTAGAGAACATCGATGCCACCGTGTGTGGCGGCCGCCGCATCCACCCAGCGGGTCGTACCGTCCGGGTCAGCAGCATCGACCACCGACAACTCGACTGAAATCCCCCGTTGTTTGGCGAGCGTCGCGGTGCCCTCCAGCCCCTGCGCATTGATGTCACTGGCGATGACGGTCGCGCCCCCTTCAGCGAACAGCAGCGCGACGGCTTGCCCTTGCCCGCTCGCCGCACCCGTGACGAGGACCACCTTGCCGGCCAAACGCTCAGCCACGACTCCCTTGCTGAATCGAGATTCGAGATCGATCATGTTCCTAACCTCATTCGAGTCCAGCTCAACGGGCCATGAAACCGCCGTCCACCGCGAATGCCGTGCCATTCACGAAAGAGGCTTGATCCGACAGCAACCATGCCGCCGCTTGTCCGATTTCCTCCGGCTCTCCGAGCCGATTCATTTGTCGCGCTTTGACCGATTCGAAAAACGACGCGAGATGCGGGTCATCGCTCAAACGTGCGATGATGGGCGTGCGGATCACACCGGGCAGTATGGCATTGACCCGGATACCGACAGCGCCGTACTCCGTGGCAGCCGCCCGCGTGACACCGAGTACGCCGTGTTTCGATGCAATATATTCGCCGGCATTGGGTATGGAGATCTGTCCGAGCCCCGATGATGTGTTGACGATGGCTCCGCCGCCGCTCTTGAGCAGCGCGCGGACCTGATACTTGACGCAGAGAAACACGCTGGTCAGATTGATGCGCAGGCATCGGTCCCATTGCTCGAGCGTCAGATCCGTGAGTGGCGCGTTACATTGCTCGATACCGGCATTGTTGAAGGCACCATCCAGCCGGCCATAGATTTCCACGGTCTTGTCGACCAATTCTTGCACCGAGGTTTCAGAAGCTACATCGGCGATCACTACCGACGCCTCGCCTCCCTCAGACCGTACCAGCTCGCAAGTGGCGGACGCGGCGGATTCGGAAATATCGCTCACAATCACCTTGGCGCCGGCGCGTGCCATCGTGAGGCAGCTCGCCGTACCGATTCCACCGCCCGCGCCGGTGACGATGATGACTTTACCCCTCAACATGTCGCTCATCGAATGCTCTCCTGTTGTCCGCAAACGAGTCCGCTATCGGCGTCGCGCAGCGGCTCACGCGTCCGGGGCCGCCCAACGAGCGATGATTTCCGGTGCCGCCTCCACCATGCTCTGCGGATCCACGATGATGTGCTGCGCCGCCACCGATACATCGCGCAAGCATCGCCCCAAGATGCTCGGATTTCGCAACGAGCCCGATGCACCGGCGCTGAATGCATACTGCACGACGGTCCTCGCCGCCCGGTGCCCCCAGGTCACTGCCTGGCGTATCCGTGCAACCTGTTCCGTCGTCACGGGGAGGCCTTGGCGGGCCGTAGCCTCCGCGGCCTCGACTACATCGAAGGCAAATGCGCGCGCCGCTTGAAACAGGGCTTCGTGCTTCATGAATTCGGAGCGAAACACCGGATTCGAGGCGATCGTCTCAGAAGTACCCAGTCGCTTTCGCTGCGTGGCCATGCGCGCAATTTCCTGCAGTGCCCGTCGGGCAATACCGAGAACGACGGCGACGTGGCCCGAGCACACATAGCTGTACGTGCCGAGTGCTGCGACCACGCCGCCGCGCCGCGATTCGGTGAAGTATTGGTTGTAAGTCCAACTCGCAGGTATGGTTTGCTCGGGTAACTCGAAATCATAGCTGCCGGTGCCCTGAAGTCCGGTGACGTCCCAGTTGCCGTGCAGCCGAACGTTGCTTTTGGGCACGAACGCACCGATCACCTTCGGACTGCCGTTCGGAAGCAACGCCGGGGCACCATTCTCTTGCACGACGAAGGCACCGCTGACCCAGTCCGCATGCGCGATCCCACTGCCAAAACTGTAACGACCCGCACCCTTGTAGGCGTCATTCTCGCTCGTGCAGCGGCCTGTCGGCGCAAAGGTAAGAGACATGATGGGTAGTCGAGGCCCACCGAACATGCGCTCGACATGTTCATCGGAACACTGCGTGGCGGCAATCGTCGTGGCGGATGAATTGGCCATGAGCGTCCAACCGGCCGATCCGTCGGCTCGCGCCACTTCCTCCAGCACCGCCATGTGAGTGAGCAGACTTTCGCCGGCGCCGCCCAGCTCGCGTGGACAGAGTGTCCAGAAGAGTTGTGCGTCCCGCATGGCATCCACCACGTTGCAGGACAGCGTGCCTTGACGCTCGGCGTTGTCCGCTTCGGATTCGATGAGGCGACGCAATTCGCGCGCGCGGCTCAGATAGTCTGCAGCGCCGGCCTGCGGCGGTTTTGCCAGGCTCGTCGTGCGAAGGGGATTGGCAGCCATGGATGTCTCCTGTCGATGGGTAAAGATACGATCACTGGTTCAATTGGAAGCGCAAGCCGAAGGTCCGAGGCGGTTCGATGAAGGCCGCGCCCACCCCGGGAGAGACGGCACCGGCCGCCCCAAACACTCCGTGGTTCTCGAGATTCTTGCCCCACACACCGACGCTCCATTTTCCGCTGACGGCGTGGTACAGAATCGCCGCGGTCGTCGCGGTGAACGCGTGCTGGAAGAGCTCGGGATTTTGGGCATGGTTGAATGAATCACCGGCCCAATAGCCGTCGGTATATTGAGTGGTCACATCAGCGGTTACCGTAGCTCCCGACACCAGGTGCTCGGTATGGTGGACGCCGATGGTTGCCGTGGCCTCCGGCGAGAACATCAGCTGCGCCCCCGCGTAACTGATGCCGGCATCCGTGAAATCCACCAACCGCGCATGCAGCAGGCCGACCCCCAGGCTGATCTCGTCCGCCGTGGTGACCAAGAGCCTTGCGGTCAACTCATCCCCATAAATACGAGTCTTCGGCGCATTGAAGTACTCGGCTACACCCGTCGCTGCGCTAAATGCCTGAAGGACCAGGTCCTTGTACTCGTAATCATAGAGTTCGTCGTTGAGCTGCAATCGATCCTCCAAGAATCTGTTCTTGACCCCCAGGGTGTAGGACACCAACGTTTGCGGATTCACCAGATTGTTGAAGGTGGACGTGCTCGGTGTTGGATTGAACGTACCGGCGTTGTAGCCGGTTTGCACCGCCGCGTACAGGAGCGACTTCGGGCCAATGTCGATGTCCGTGCCTACCTTCCAGTCGACCCGGTTCCACGAATGAGAAAATGAGAACGGTAATGTCCCCTCGAGAAACTGACCGCCCGGACAGGGGATTGTGACGCAATAGGGATACACTGACGTGGCGTTATCCGCCGTGGTGGAGTCGTGGGAAAACCGGCCACCCAGTGTGAAGCGCCAGGCATCGGTGAGCGAGTACGTGGCCTGCCCATAGGCGGAGTAATTGGTATTGTTGTCAGGAATCGACCCACCGCTGAGATAGGGTCCGAACAGGTAGTTGTGGAACGTATCGTTCTGCCGCCAGTAAAGGCCACCAATCCATTGGAGCGAGGTATTCGCATCGCTCGTTAGGCGTAGTTCCTGTGCGTAGCTGTGGATATCGACATTGAATGTCTGGTCGAAACCGCTGATGATCCGCAAGTCATGGTCGGTGTAGATCACGGTCGAGGGCAGATAGGAGAGCGTGAAGGTCGGGAAGCGAACATCGATCTGACCTCCCGCCATGAAGGCGTGATACTCCGAGTGGCCGGCGGTCAGGTCGGTTCCAGGATAACTGACGCCGATGGCCGGCTCCGAAAAGGGCGGTCCCACTTGAGGTACGAACCAGGGGTTCGCATTATGCGGCGTGATGAACCACGGATCGGCGGGCCGGTTCCTATCCTCGTAAAAGCCGGTCCACACAAAAATTGAGAGCGCATCGTTCGGGTTGTACAACGCCGATACCCGTCCGCTGACGGCATCGTCATCATCCGAGCCGTTGCTTTGATAGGCATCGTGCCGGTTGATATTGAGCGCAGCCCTCACTTGGAACTGGTCGGTGATGGGAACATTTTCGACCAAGGTGGCGACCACGCTCCCATAATTACCGATGTCGACGAGTGCGCTCGATTCGGGAGTCGCACTCGGACGCTTTGTGGTGATATTGATGACGCCGCCGCTGGCGCTGCCGCCATAGAGGGTGCCTTGGGGTCCGGGCAGCACTTCGATGCTATCGATGTCAAATAAGGATGCCATGCTCGCGAAGCGAGTGATTTGCGCGCCGTTCACATTGAAGCTCACCGAGTCCGGCACCCAGGCGTAATCCAAGTCATCACCGATACCCCGGATGAATTGTTGGGCCACATTCGATTCGTAGGCGAACCTCGTCGAAGGCGACAGCAATTCTACGGTTCTAATGTCACTTGCACCCAACTCTTCGAGTTGCACGCCGGAAACGACGGTAACCGCCTCAGGCGCTTTCTGTTCATTAACCGTTCGTTTCTCCGCCGTCACAGTAATTTCTGCCAGAACGTCGGAGCCCCCCACAGCCTGCGAGTCAGGGCCGGTATCCTCTGCGGACATCGAGGGTTGCGCCAAGAGGCAGGCGCCGAACGATATCAAGGTCAATGTTGTTCTAGATAGCCAATCGGTTCGCATTGTTCGTCACTCCCCAGTGCGATATTTTTTCAATTTCTCGATCTCCACCGACGTCGCTACCGCCGTCCCGACGGACCGTCAATAGCGGTTGCTTCGTCGCACGCCACGCGGGGCGTGTCGTCTCGGCAAACCGCGCCAGCATCAAGTTCACGCGAGACTGATCGGTATCGTATCGAATAGATTTCAGATATTCAATTTTTTATTTTCTCGATTGGATTTTATAAGCAAATATCACCACAAAAGGAACTTTATCGCCAACGCTTGATTTGAGCCGATACTATACGGTATCGTTTAAGTCCGGGGTTTGCTGGGGACACCACGGCGCATCGGTATCCATCAGTCGGAGGAGAACATGTCCAACAACGCTTCGATCATCACACACACCATCGCATTGCGTGCCGCGGAGCAGGCCTTGCGGGCTGGAGTGGCCGCGGCAGGAGAAATAGGTGTACCCATGTCGATCGTCATCGTCGATCCGGCGGGGCAGCTCAAGACCATGGTTCGCATGGATGGCGCAACCATTCTGACTTTTGAGATTGCGTACAAAAAGGCATGGACATCCGCGGCCGCCGGAATGCCGACTGCGAGCCTACATGAGTTCATTTCCGGAGACGCTGCTGCGCTACTCTCAATGCCCCATGTAGAGAATCTGTCGGCCATCGCGGGAGGCCTGCCGCTGCGCGTTCAGTCACATTGCGTGGGTGGTGTTGGCGTCAGTGGCGCAACTCCGGATGCCGATCTCAAAGTGGCGCAGGCAGTCGCCGCCGCGATCTCGTAGCAGCGCACATGTTCGGCAAGCATTGGCAGGCGTCGCCCCGCGTTCACGATGTAACGATCGAACGTAGCGTTTCAATTCCGATGTCCGACGGAATCACATTGTCGGGCGACCTGTTCCGGCCGGCGACCGCCGGCCGGTTCCCCGCATTGCTCGGGGTCCATGCCTATGACCAGGCGATGCAGTCCGCACCCTCGCGGCCGCAGATCGTGCAGTGGCGAAATGCCTTGGCCGAGGCCGGCGATCCGCAATTCTACGTGCGCCGCGGCTACGTCCACTTGCTCGTCAATGTCAGAGGCACCGGCCGATCCCAGGGTGAGTACGGCCATTATGGGCCTCGTGAGGTGCAGGATATCGCGGAGATCATCGAATGGCTGTCGCGACAGCCGTGGTGTGACGGCAAGGTCGGCATGTTCGGTGCTTCCTACTTTTCCGTCTGTGCCAAGCAAGTGGCGGCGCTCAATCCGCCGGCGTTGAAATGCGTCTTCGCGCCCTACGGATACACCGACTTTTATCGCGATAAGTTTTATCACGGCGGGATTCTGGCAGCGGCCTTCTTGAGCACCTGGTCGCAGAGCCTTGCGGGTGTCCGCGTCCGCGGTTGGTCGGCCGATGCCTATGGTCCCGAAGAATTCGAACGACGCCTAAAAGAGCTTCGGAGCAACCGTGATTTGCAGGCGATACCGGCACTCGCGGCCGCGCTCAGCGCGCCACACTCCGGCGCGCACCCCCTGCTGATCGATGTCATGATGAATTCCGAGGACGGTCCTTATTGGTCGGAGCGCAACCCGAAGCTCGAGGAGATCCGGGTGCCCGTGCTGATGGGTGGTTCATGGGACATGTTCTTGTTGCACATGCCGGGTGAATTCCGTGCCTGGGACAAGGTCCGAGCGCCGAAGAAAATGCTCATCGGACCGCCGGTTTATCTTGATCGGCCACTGTACCAGTATGCGTTCGAATCCCTGCGTTGGTTCGATCACTGGCTCAAGGGTAACGACACCGGCTATCTGGCAGAACCGCCGATCAGCATCTTCATTACCGGCGAGGATTCGCGCTGGCTACAGGCGGACGAGTGGCCGTTACCGCAGACCATCTGGCACCCTTTCTATCTTCATGCCCACGGATTGCTGAGCGAGCATGAACATTGGCCTCACGAGGGTGGCACGAGTTACGAGGACAACACCTACAATACGCGAGGGGGCGTTGACTTCCAGTCCCCTCCCTTGGTCGAACGTACCGAGGTCGTAGGGCCGATCACGGCAACTCTCTTCGTATCCACCACCGAATCGGATCTTCTGCTCTTTGCCAGCCTGTGGGACATCCATCCGAACGGCCATCGGCAACTCCTCACTCGGGGATGGCTCCGAGGATCGCTGCGCGCGGTTGATGCGTCAAAATCGAAGCCCTGGCTGCATCACCACACGTTTCAAAATCCCGTCCCGATCGCGACGACGAATCCTGTCAGCTACGACATCAACCTGGTGCCGATCGGCCACGTTTTCAAGCCAGGTCATCGCATCATGTTGCGGGTCAGCTCCTCAGATACCGAGCAGCCCGGCACATTTTTCGAAAAACTGTCCCAGGGACATGTTCTGCAGCAGCGCCCATCGTGGGTGACCGTTCATCATGATGCCGATCACCCGTCCTCGATCGCGTTGCCCATCACGTCAGGAAATCGGGTGGGCACATTTCTGTCAGGCGGCGTGGGATTGGATCTCGTGCAGACGCCTGCGCCAGCACGGCAGTCATGATGCACGGACTCAGCGGCGAAAATGACTGACAACCTGACACCGCGAGTTCTCCGAGATGCGTTTGGCACATTCGCGACCGGCGTGACGGTGATTACCGCTCATCACACCGATGGCCGACCTGTGGGAATCACCGCGAATTCGTTCACTTCGGTTTCCTTGAGTCCGCCCTTGATTCTCTGGTGCATCGCCCGCGACAGCGGCAGCGTTGGCGCCTTCTCGAAGGGGGCACCATTCGCTGTCACGGTTCTCGGCGAGGATCGCAAGGACGTCGCGCTACACTTTGCCGGACGCGCGACCGAAAAATTCCCCAACGGATCAGAGCCTGGCGCCTGGGGGCCCTCGCCGCTCGTACCCCAATCACACCCCTGCCGGATGGACTGCCGGGTCGATGACGTTCACGAGGCAGGTGACCATCTCATCATCGTCGGGCGCGTTCTTGCTTGCGACCGGCGAGGTGGCGCCCCTCTCGCATTTCATGACGGACGGTTCGGGGCGGTGGCCGTGGATCGCGCCGCGCCCACCATGGACATTTGGGATTCGGTCGGCCTCGAGATGCCTTCGCTGTTTCGCACGCCCTTCGGATGAAGCGCGTTGCTGCTGCCCCGGTGATTGTGGTCGTGTTAATGTATTCGTGATCGTGGATTTTTAGGGACATCAATGGTGGCTCAAGCGAAAAAGACTCGGCCTAATCGCGCCTGGCATCCGGACGACCAGCGCTCCATTCGAGTCGCCGAAAACATCGAAATTGTGCTCAACGCGGCGCACGATATGTTCCTCGCGCAAGGCTACGATGGCACGAGCATGGATAGCATTGCCGCCAAGGCCGGCGTCAGTAAAATGACGGTGTATCGGCATTTCAAGGACAAGGAGACGTTGTTCCTGGCAATCATTCAGCGGGAGTGCGGCCGGCTCACGGATGAGTCCGTCAACCATCCGGCGGAGAATTTGGATGAGGCTCGTCACCTGTTGCGAAACTTTGCCCATTCCTTGATGGAGTACATCGGCCGTCCCGATATGATCTCTTTCGCGCATATCTTGTACGGTGTGGTTCCCCGGTTCCCAGAATTGGGTAAATTGTTTTACAGGTGTGGACCGGCCCGTGGGCTTCAAGCGGTGGAGCGGATTCTTTCGAAATTGGTGCCCCACGATCAGCTTTCACTGCGCGCGCAGGCATTTTTCTATTCCGTCTGGGGCGACGCCTATCAGCAGTTGTTGTGCGGTACGATTAGTTTCAACTCGCGCGCGCTCTTCTCGCCGCAAATCGAGTATGCCATCGTCACGGTATTGCACGGCATCGATCCAACTTCTGCCGCACGAGCATTCCCAACGCGATTGGTTCCTCGTGCCAAGACTGCGAAGAAGCCAGTGGAGCGCACACGTCAGGAACCCAGCAAGATTTGAGCAGGTACCGTTCCCGGAGGCAGGCAAGACACAGCGCGAGGATGGATGAACCCCGTAGGTGTCGTGGAGCCGAACGAACGCGGCCTCGAGGAGGCGATAATCGCGCCCTGATGCGGCTCGGTTTCGGCTATTGGTTCCATGTGTCTGAGGTTTCGCAACATGCTGCACTTTCCCATTGTCGATGTCCAAATGCTGAGCAGCGGTTCGCGGAGTCAACAGCGCGAGGCCATCGCCACACTGGGCACGGCCTGTCGCGAGACCGGCTTCTTCTGCGTGTCGGGTCATGGCATCGATGCTGAGTCGCGGGCTCGCCTGTTCGCCGCTTCACGTCAGTTCTTCGCACTACCACCCGCTGAAAAGCGTCGCTTGTCCATCGCGCTGTCGCCGCACAATCGCGGCTATGTCGGCATGGAAGCGGAGCGCCTGAAAGCGGACGCCCCGCCGGATCGCAAAGAGGCCTTCAACATCGGCTTGGAACTGCCGCCCGATCATCCGGAAATCGTCGCGCAACGTCCACTTCGGGGCGTGAACCTGTGGCCGGACATTCCGGGCTGGCGCGAAACGATGTTGGGCTACTACGATCGGTGTTTCAACATCGGACGCATCCTGCATCGAGGTATCAGCGCTGATTTGGGTCTGGAGGAGGAATATTTCGATACCAAGATCGCCCTGCCCGCCGCCGTCTTACGGCTGCTTCACTACCCGGCGCGACCGGCGGTTGCTTCGCAAACGAGCGGCGCGGCGGCCGCTCAGCCCGGCGCCGGCGAGCACACGGATTACGGCAATATCACGCTGCTGGCCACCGATGGCGTCGCGGGCCTCGAGGTACGTCAGCTCGATGGGACTTGGGTTGAAGTCGCCGATACCAAGGACCTGTTGCTCTGTAACATTGGAGACTGCCTGATGCGCTGGACCAACGATCGCTACCGGTCGACGCCCCATCGGGTGCGCATACCGGATGCGGAGCGCTATTCCATTGCCTTCTTCTTGGACCCCAATCCGGACGCGATCGTCGAACCGATCTTAGGCGAGGCCGATGAGGTCTCGCGCTACCAGCCGATCTCGGTGCGCGACTATTTGCACAGCCGTTTGGACGCCACCTATGAGCATCGTCAACCCATGCAGGGCGCAACATGAGCGCGCTCGGCGAGTTTATCGCAAGTCTGCCCAAGGCAGAATTACATCTGCACCTTGAAGGAGCCGTCTCACCGGAGTTGTTCGCGCACCTGCGCGACAAATACGACGTTCCCTTAGTCGAGGGGGGCGAAACGGAGGCCGGACAATTCAAGGATCTCGCGGCTTTCCTCGCCGTCTATCAACAAGTCTGCAGTTGCATGCGCAGCCGCGAGGATTTCCGCGAGACCACGTACGCGGCGCTCGAGCGGGCTGCGGGGAGCGGCGCACGCTACGTTGAAATGTTTTTCAGCCCCGCGGCACATGAAACCGTGATCGACTACAGGTCGATGGTCGATGGCATCGTCGCTGGCATGCACGCAGCGCGCAAGGAATTCGGGCTCCTCGCCCGGCTGATTCCAGCGCACAACCGCGAGCTCGGCTTGGATCGTGGGATGGCCTTCCTCGACACGGTCCTGAGCTACCGCCCCCCGGAAGTCATCGGGATCGGCTTGGACTACGCCGAGCGGCCGCATCCGCCGGCTCAGTTCGCCCGTCTTTTTGCGGCGGCTCGGGCCAATGGTCTTGAGGTCACGGCGCACGCCGGCGAAGATGGGCCGGCGAGCTACGTGCGGGACGCCATCGAACTGCTCGGGTGCCGGCGCATCGATCACGGATATCACGTCGTCGACGATCCCGAGTTGATGGCGCGCTGCAAGGAACTCGATGTGCTGTTCACGGTATGTCCGACGACGACCCTGCATACGACGGTCTGGCGCGACTTGCATTCGCCAGAGCACGCGATTCGACGCATGATCGAGGGCGGCTTGCGGGTCACCATCAATACCGATGATCCAGGCTTGTTCGCGACCACCCTGAACCGTGAATATACCCTGGCGGCCGAGGCATTTGGCCTGTCGCAAGCAACCCTCGGCGAAATCGCCGCCAATGGGCTCAACCATGGCTGGAGCCCGCGGAGCGCGGCGCTCGCTGCGGACGAAAGCCGATGACTGCGCTTGCCTATCCCGACGGTTGCTCCTTCACCCGCCATGACTGGGAGATCTTGTCGCAATACTGGCACCCTGTGGCACGCAGCGAGAGCGTCGGCGAAGACCAGCCCTTCGGTACGCGATTGCTGGATGTCAATCTCGTGGTCTATCGATTGGAAGGTCGTCTGACCGTGGCGCTCGATCGCTGCCCGCATCGGGGTACGCGCTTGAGTCTCGGCAAGCTCGCCCGCGGCCGACTGATCTGCCCCTACCACGGCCTCGAGTTCGACGCGCGCGGCGTCTGCACCCGCATACCCGGAGACCCGCATGCGGCGCGTATTCCCGACCGGTTCAGCATTCCCACCTGTGTGGTACAAGAGCGCTATGGACTCGTCTGGGTATGTCTGTCCGGCACACCGACGACGCCCTTGCCAGACTGGGCGGTCCTCGAACAAAGCGGCAACCAGCGCTGCAGCATGCACGCCGTCTGGAAAACCTCACCCGCCCGCCACGTCGAGAATTTCAATGATCTCGCGCATTTTGCGACGGTGCATGCCGGCACCTTCGGCAGCAGCGAGCACCCCATCGTCAAACCGTACACGGTCGAAACGCGCCCCCA
>Ga0116231_10009416_pt1 | contig 16496 bp, 11 predicted proteins | sample S1TSphgellanicum_2_FD_89695 | JGI IMG/M metagenome (GOLD analysis project Ga0116231, IMG submission 89695) | Host-associated microbial communities from peat moss isolated from Minnesota, USA - S1T2_Fd - Sphagnum magellanicum MG | ecosystem: Host-associated > Plants > Peat moss > Unclassified...
ACCAAAAAGGAAGGCTCATAGAACACCCTCACAACTGTTGTTGAATTCCCTTTGACAAAATGTGGGTGATTCCCTTCGTTTGGTATAGACAGACTTACAATTTCCTAATCAAAGTCCACATCTTCTGCACCCCTAGCTCTGCTTATTCCCCAAAGGCAGGCGCACATCCACTACTTCCAAAGACGCATTACCAGAATTCCTACTCACATCATTTTGACGCACGCATCTACAGACTCAGATCACCTTTTGTCCCTCTCCCTCTTCCATACCTAATCTTCCTTTGTTCTCCTCCCCTCAGATCAAGGAGCTGCCTTCCTGTAGTTGCTAACGCAGCGGAAGATAATCAGCAACCAACAATCCTCTAGGCTCTCCTAAAATTCCCCAAAAATCTCTCTAGCTCTCTGTTCTACCTTCCAAAAAGCTCCTACCTCCTTTCTGTACAATTTCTCCACTCACTAGCACATTCTACCCCTGCCAAACGCTCAGGACCCGACCTCCATTACGCTCTCCTCCTCCTCCTCTTTCCCGCTTGCCTTCCCCATCGTGCCGTTCAGCTTAGTCCTTCCTGCTCTTTTCGGCCCATCAATGCACCACCACATCTCCTCATCATTTGCGCCGCCATTGCCCTGTACACCCTCCTTCACACCCCAAACACAGACCTTCCATACATCCCCATGCAGCCGTCATGGGGAGTTATCCGCCGCCAAAAATCAGGACAACTGATTATACTCATGGCAAAGCCCAAGTCCTTAATGTGTGCACACTGTGAGCTACCCGTTTTCACGTTACACTAGTTTTCTTGGGGGTGTGATGGAGATGAATTCATACTTTAATCCTCTCATGTGCAAAGACATCAAGAAGCTTTGCTTGTTGTCAAGCAATCTCTGACTCCATTTGCTTATTTTAGACAAGATTGTTTTACTACCTTTAAAACTTCAAATATGCAAGATAAGGTTTAGATATATTGCCAAAAGTAATGTTAACTACATTGTTGCATGGAATTTGATGAACCCTAGAAGAAAATGTTCAATTTGAAGTGTTTATGGTTGGTGTTAGCTAGGTTTGATTACATGGGGGTTGTGGAAGGAGCAGTAGAAGGTGATGAGTTGAAAAAGGTTGAAAAGAAATTATCAAAAAATTTCAATGTTCTTGGGGCAACCTATGTGTTGTTAAGGAATATAAGACATGTTATGTAAACAAATGCTTGATGCAGGGAGGGTTTGCTATGTTGTTTTGAGTGAGGATGCATAGCTTTGTTGAATTTGGTTTTAGACTCTTCTATAAAACCCAATTAATGAATAAGCCAATTTTTTGCACTAGTTGACAATTGTCAATTTTTTTTGTAATATGCTAGATCATTTGATAGATGGGGAATGAAGGATTGGGAGTTGGATCTTGTTTGCAAATCAATGGTGCATGAGTTGATAGAAAAGTTGAAATAGTTTTATCATGTGTATGTTTATTCATAATATTCGTGTTGGTGTTGCTCACATGCATCCAAATATTTTGACAGGAGTTTTGAGTGTGGTTCGGAAGCACCCAAATTCCACAAAATTCTCACACACAACATGTCCAAAGACCACTCAATAAATTTTGTACGAAACCTTTTGCAAGTCTTATAATATGCACTTAAAGCTAATTTTTGGACTTAAAAACCAAAATCAATTGGTCAATTTTATAATATGAAGCTATCATTTTTAATATTCGTTAAAAATTGAATGGTTGTACTATATCCTATCATTTTGCACATAGATTTGTGCATTGTACAAGTTGATTTTCTAACACTAATAACTTGCAAATGCCATGATCTACCCTAAACCATTTTTTATTTCTTGTAGGAGTTGCCCTAGAAATTCCTAATGAAACATGGTGGTAAGATTGGCATGGAAGTGACAAATTATGCTTACAAAACACAAAAACATCAAGCACATGAAAGTGTGTGTTACTAAACTTGACAAAAAGATTGGGCCACCTATAATAAGTATTGGGAATGGATGGGAAGAGTTCAAGAAAATTAATGAGTTGAAAGTAGGGGACCATGTTGTGTTCATTCTTATTGTTGCTTCTACATTCAACATTTACGATGTTGACAACATCAAAAATTACAAAACATGTAAGTAGCAAGGTTGAACTTTGAAGGATGGTGTTGATCATTCTTTTCCTTCAACAATTCCATGCCTTGGAAAGCCTATCCACACATCAAAAGGGGAAAAAAAATCACAAATGAAATTGAAACCATTGTTGTGATAAATAATATCTTTGCACAATGGTCCATTTGTTTTTAGTTCAATAAGTTTCACTAGTACTACTTATAAGCTCCATGAGTCCTACAATGGTATTGTTCCTAAGAAACTCTTTTCATGAACATCCCAATTACCAACAATCTCAATGAACTTATTTTAAAAAACTTTAGGTTGCAATTAGTTGTTACATATTTGTGGGATTAAATTGAAGATTTTCTAGCTTAAATAGTTTCATGAGTTAATTTTTTTGTGTAAAATTTCAATGTAAATTATTGTTAATGTAATTTAATAGTAATTACTATAGCAAAAAAATTAATTATTTTTTGCATTTTCATAAAGGATATTAAGTTGAAGGATAACTTATTTACAACTTTGAAAACATGATTTCCACGTGCATGAGAATGGTTTAAGAAAAGTAATTGTATTTTAATATTTGATTACAAATGAAATTTAATGTTTTTGGCCAATACTTGTGAGTTAAGGGGCACCCACCAAAATAATGGGCATTCACATTATAATAGTGAGCATCCACATCAAAACAATATATTACTAACCAACCTATTAGAAAGTGGGTTTTCACATCAAAATATTGATTCAAAAAATGAAATAACCATGCACCCTAAACATTTAGAGTGCATGCATGGTAACCATTAGGGTGCATGAACACATACATGGTGCCTAAATGAAATAACACAAAACCATGAAAAGTAAACAATGAAAAAACATTATAATGGACCCCTTTGTTATAATTCCTAGAGTTTGACCCTAGGATCACAAACCAATATTGCATTGTGCACCAATTTTCAAGCCAATTTTTCATCCTAGTTTTTCATTAAATTTGTTTCAGTCTCCTATCCAAGTGAAGTGTAATTTAAAAGTTTAAAAAAAATTTTGAAATTGAGCATTTAAAGGGTGTAATCACACTATTAAAACCCACTTCAAATCTAACAATTGCTTAATTTTACACTTTTTTAAATGTTAAGTTAAATCAATATTTTAAATGTTTGGTAAATGTATATACTATGAATGTTTCTAATACATTATGGAAACATTTGAAAAAGTTTGAAACAAATCTAACATTGAGTATTGAATACCCAAAAACATTTTCTTAGCAATGTGATGAGACGAGTCAATGTTTTTAGCACTTGAAAAACTCATAAATGACTCCTTAATGGATTTAAAATGACATATTTTTGGGACATTATTTAAATCAAACTTTATTATGATATTATAATGCAACATCTTTGTGAATCAAAATTATTTTTTAAAGATTTTGTTAAACTTGCAAATGGAATATCCTTATGATATTATGGGATTATTCAAGGAGGTGGGTGTGGGTTCTAATAATGTGACTACATGGGCATAATATTCATCAAAATCAATTTCTTACACATTGTTGTAGTTTGACATTACATTGTTTATTTATTATATTATTAGGTTTAAACTAATTATAATAATTTTTAATCAATGTTGTAAAATAATTGTATGATCACATTGTCTATGTAACGACACATCATTTTGTCCACATCATCTACATAATTATTCTTTAGACATTATATTTTAAATGATTATCCTAGTCACATTTTCAAATGACATCTTGGACATCCATGTCACTTTGTCATCAATCATGGATGCCATATTGATGAAAACTTGCAATGAAAAAACAATGTCAGCTAGGTTCCTTGTTACCAAGATCCAAGCTACAAATAGTTTAGTTGATTTATTGTGCCAAATGTCCATTCACATATACAAGATCATGTGAACCTTCCAACCCTTAACCACGATTCCAACCATGGCATTATGGTGGACCTTCCCATATCATTAAAGTGGTTTTCCAAGTAGTGGTTTTGGATAAAACTTAATGAGTGGATCTATTGATGATATTGATCAGTCCATCTATGTGAACAGACAACAAAATTTATCACAACAGTCAAGTTGGGCACTTAATATGGCCATGAGCCATCATGTATGTTTACATGTACAATGTGGTGACAACCTATTCCTTGTTTAATTTCATCATAATTGTCATGGGTTCAACTCTGATACCATCGATACAAATTTCAATATCAAGATGCTTGATTATTGGCTAGTTAATTAATAATATGATCATTGGAGAAATTTCATAGCATATTATTCATGTAATTAAAATGCTAGATTATATTGGTTTCACAAACGTGAAATCCAAGATCCAATGTACACTATAATGATATATAATATATTTGTTGGGAATATTAGTCACGTCAATGATCTTTGATTAGTTGCACAATGTTGTAGATGATCATCACCAAACCAAATTTGTGAAAAATTTAGTATGGTCATGGTCATATACATACTAACGAAAAAGTTTGACATCATTGATATTAATGTCAAAATTATTAATAAGATTGATTTGATATAAGAAATTTGATTACTATTAGTGTTCAACTATCTAAAATGTAATATTAATTATTATAACATTGAATGTCAATTGTCAACATCGAGGGCATATGTGGTTCCAACCATTGACTAGGGCAACCACATAATAATTGGTGCTTTGGTGAAATGTGTCACTATCATTTAAAGGTGGTGTACCAAGTGGTTGTGTATAAGTGAATGTTTGATTATACCTAAAACTTGATATTCTAATTGTTAATGTTTTTGAAATTTGACCACAGTACAACCATTATCACCAATTAAACATTTAATATGTCCATGGTCCATAATCCCAAATTAATGGTTCCACATATTAAATGTATAACAACTATAATTCATTTTCAATTTGGTCAAATTAACAAGGGGAAACCAAAGCTTAATAATATATTATACATTGACATAATCATTTAATGACCTAGTCATGAAAGTATCACGATTTGGTATAATGATCAATTGATTTACAAGAATCTCTTCCACTATTGTGGATGCTCCAAATTGTGATTTAAATTGATTTACAAAAAATCATCAACTTAGTAACTAAACAATGTTATACTTTGTGTGTGACTAAAACACGAAAACAAGTAGCCTAATTGAAATACATCACATTGAGGTTAATGGGTAAATGCATAGTCTAGTGGTTCTTTTTAGGTAGATACAGCTTTCACAAGAGTCACAAGCAAGTTTTTATAAATGATCCATATGGATATGGTTTCAATTTCAAAGGTTTTCATTAGTGTAATCTTTGACTTCATAAGTTTCAGTCACTTATGAAGCCTTTTAAGACTAGATTAAAACATCAACATCCTTGAATGACTTTTTGTTCTTTGTTTTTTGTCTCTTTGGTAAAAGGACATTCCCCTCTAATTTTATTTTTTTCAGGATTAGAAATGAAACAATGATGTAATTTGCTCATGGGGGCCAATGATAACGCCTCTATATACAAATAAAACACAAAAGACAAAAGAATTTTATGTCAAAATCTTGCAAATATACAAATGGTTAAAGGACTGTTATCATATGTGTACTATTCAATATTTTTTTGTGAAAACATGATGATAGCAAGAATGATCATGGTCATAACCTTGAGCTTGTTACTCACAAGTGTCAAATTATCAGCAAGTTTGTGATAGTTTTTGTTAATCCTAGTTGACCTCATCAACTCCTTGAGGGTTTACAAAATTACACAATTTAGTTTGCTTAAACGTGAAAATGTTGATCCCACAATGAGCAATCAACAATCAAAAGGGCCAAGAAAGCATAGACATGATTCACGGAGAATAATATGCCAATTTCCAAACCTTATACACCCCAATGTACCCTTGATTTTGAAGCCTTTTATCCCAACAACTCACATCTTTTGGCCTATTTTTTACTTGGCATTACCAATAAAGGCCAACAACACATATTATGCAAGAAGTTAATATTATCCCAACATGGTATGAACATTGTGAAAACAATCTTTAAAAAATAACAAAATTTTGATTTTTTGGAACTACAACTTAATTGCAAGCATATGTTTTAAATTTAGGTGACCAAAAGTCAAGCATTTGCAAAACCTTGCTTAATACTCATCATTCACAGAATTCCATGCAACTTGTGTGTTTGTAGCCGCTTAAAACTTCTTAATAGTTGGTATGAATGGTTTATAGGGATGATGAATGTTAAGATCAAAGTCCAATGTGGTGAGCATTAGCCTTTTTCCCAATAGCATTTGAATCTCCTTCTCTACCTTGTAGACATTTTGAACATCAACACACATCATAATCATCATCGATATTACAATAGACCCCAATAATAGAAGAATGTAAACCACATATTCAAACCATGTTTGGCCATGGCATGAAATAATGTATACCAATGCATGTTCAAGAAATCCATGAAAATGATGCAGGTTTGTTTTAATTGATTCTATTCCTTATCTATGGTTGGATAGGATGAAAATGTAATAAATTTAGCCACAAATGCCACAAGTAAAGATAGATTATTAATTGTACATGCTATGTTTGCTAAAGTAGTAGAAACTCCTTTTGCCACCATCTCTCTACCATCCTTAAATCCTTCTTCCTGAACCTTAAAACACATTTATTTTTAAAAACTTTCCAATGATGAAAACTCCAACATATTACAAAGGTATAGATTACTGGTTGTTTCATAATGTGGCTTCACCATCTTTCCTGCATCCATGGCTTTAATTGTATGTATTATGTCTATTGAAAGACCAACTTTTTTTGCCAACATCTCATTACCATCCTCAAATCTATCTTCCCAAATCTTCAAAACTTGTCGACAATAAAAACTCTAACATACCATAGAAGTTCATACATTATGTTTAAGAAGGCAAAACAGGTGACAAACATGATGATAAATATTTTCATTAACCATGTCAAATAGGGTTTGATAGGTTTGTGAATATTTTTGGAGGAGGTCGAAGGGAATTATTGTTAGAAAGATACCAACTTTTTCAATATTCATCATAATAGGGTTGTGATGGGGTAACTAAATGGGGTAGCTAAATTTGGTGCTTTCATTTTTTAAAATCAATTAATATCTTAAGTTACAGTCAAAATGTGTAATTGGTATTTACAAATAGGGTTCCAACAAAGTAGTTGTGCCTTTGTTCTAAAATTTTCATTTGAGATTTCAAATAAGGATGGGGTGATGTGATTAATAAAGTTCTTGAATTTGGTAAATTTTTTAAAATCATTAGTGAGGTAATAGTCAAAATGTGTGATTGATATTTATAGATAGAATTCCAACAAATCTTTTTTTTTCCTACAATCCCCACCAATTCAAGTTTTAAGACCTCATCCTAAGATAGTAAATAATTTATTCATTTAAATGATTCACCTTGATTTTGTGGTGGTGAACAAGTTTTTTTATATTTGATTCCATTTAAATGATAATTATATTATCAAAATTATAGCATATTATAATCAATTGCATGTAATTTCAATCAATGTCAATACAAATTCAATTCTTATTATCAATCATTTCACCTAAAATTAAATTAATGTACATTAAATCTATAGTTGAAATGCTACACTATACTTTAGACCTGAAACCCTAAATTGTGAACCCTAAATCCTAATCCATCAAATCCTAAAGTTCCCTCAATGTTATAATAACATTATAGACCCTATGTTGTACATTCAAAACCCTTTACGTTTGAATGTAAAATCCTATGTTATATTAATGTATATCCTATTCCACGCAACCTAATATAATGCCTTGCACCTTAAACCTTAAATGAAATTACACACATGCCCTATTCCATACAATGTCAAAAAGATTCTTTAATTTCCCTCTAAAACATTCTATCTTCAACCTTAAATGATACAACATAAACCCAACACTTTACATCCTAAACCCTAAGTGTTATAAGATAGACCCTATGCTTAGTTACACCCTAAACCATACATTTCTAAACATAAACACCAAAAAAATTTATACCACAAATAGTATTATGTTGTAAACATTCAACAATAAGCTAAGATTGAAACCAAACAACATTGCCACATGACCTTAATATGAAACTTTAGTACGATTTCATCCACATCATTATGTATGGAGTGGACACCTCATTTTCATCATTCATCGTTATAAATCACTAAGGGCAGAAGATTTGTTAGACATAGTTCTCATGAGCCAATTCTTGTAATGGGGAATTTTAGGCAGCTGATAGCTTTGGGTGGGAGTGTGGATCTTAGTTCTTTTTCAAAAAAAGGTAGAGCATGATTGAGTTTTTGTTTGAAATTTTTTTTTAGTCTACACGTGAAGTTAAGGTTTCAAGAACAAATCTAGGATACCAAACATTTGGAACTTTGAAGGGATCAATATCAAGAGACTTAAAAAAACAAAGCACCATCAAACTTTCCTTCAAGAAGTTTTTTCAATTTACACATGAAGTTAAGGTTTTGGGAATGAATCTCAAACACCAAACATCTGGAGCTTTGGGAAGGATCAAGAGTAGGACACCTAAAAAGATTGACCACGGTCAAATTTCCTTTAAAAAGTTTTTTTAGTCTATGTGTGAAGTTAGGGTTTTAGGAACGAATCCAAGACACAATGCATCTAGAGCTTTAAATAGGATCAAAAGCAAGAGACCTGAGAAAACAAAGCATAATCGAGTTCTCCTTCAATATTTTTTTCAATCTACACCTGAAATTAGGGTTTTGGGAACAAATTCCAAGACATTAAACATCTAGAGCTTCAAAAAGGATTAAAAACAAAAGACTTGAAAAACTAAAGCATGATTGAACTCTTTTACTAAATTTTTCAATCTACACATGATATTAGGGTTTTGGGAATGAATTCAAAACACCAAGCATTTGGAGCTTTGAAGAGGATCAAAAGTAGGAAACTTGAGAAGACATAACATGATCGAGCCTTCCTTCAAGAATTTTTTTTAATCTATGAATGAAGTTAAGGTTTCAAGAAAGAATTCGAGACACCAAGCATTTGGAGCTTCAAAAGAGACCTAAAGCAAGAGAACTTTAGATTTGGTGGTTTGGAGCTCTAGACAAGATCAAGGACAAAATAACAAATAAAGATTAGCAATTCAGCCTTTATTCACAACAATTTCCATTCCAAATGTTGTAGGGCTTGGGAGGGAGGACTTTTGAGTGCAATCTTGGAACTCACTAAGCTCCATCGATTAATTTCAAACCATGGGTATAACACTTTCACTTTCCTACCCATTGTTCCTTCACTTTTTCAAGTCCTCACATTAATTGTGATCAATTACTATCACAAGTTAGTTTTTTTTTAATAGTATAGTGCATTCCATAGTATAGAGCAATATGTGGTGACGTGTTCTATTTTTGTGTACTTGAAAATCAATTTTGAATTCAACATTTTTTTTGCATGATAATATATTCTTGATTACTTGCACCCATGAAAGCCTATTTATTTTCATCTTGTGATGCCCATTTCATACATCTAATGCTTTTAAAAAGAGTTGCTCCAACAAAGAGTTCATTTGTGATTACTTTCCTTGGGTCATGGGAGGGAAAATTCTAAAACTTGGGTTTGCATGCTCAAAAACTTGTTACGTTGATGGGGTTTGACAACGCTTGTTTCCAAAATGATATTGCTTATATTCAATCCCACCTCTTATAACAAGATGGAGCCATCACAAAAAAGAAAGTGAGTATTGCACAATCCTTTATTAACATCACACTTATTCTAGAAATTCATGACTTTTATCATCTCAAATCCTTCCTATCCTAAAGTTTTCACAACATATTCTAGTTTAATTACTTTATACAATTTTGATGCAACCTCACCTTGATTTCAAGAAGCCTACTATTTCTTCATCACAATTCAAACATTAGTTTCGTAATTAACCACCGAAAATTAGGAAATAAAGATAACAAAAGATCTTTTAACATTTTTGTGGTTCTTATTCCTTGGAAGGTATTGTTTAGACTCAAATTTATAACGCAAAAAAAATCCTTCATTATAAAGATAACTATTAGCAATAGTTTGTTGCAATCGAGATGATACCAACAACAACATATTCACAATAAAGTTATAATTGAAATATTCTACCAAATCGTTTAACCAAACCTTCATAGGATGCTTAGTAGCTTTCAAAAGTTTCAATTACTTTAATTAGTTCAATAAGGAGATACCTATTGTTAGCTACTACAATGAAAATTACAAGATGTTTGGTAGCTGCCAAACATTTATTAGATAACCAATTGTAAAAAATAGATGAAAACGCTTAATGACCACCATGCATTTTGTGGACATCGAAGGAAGTGGCAAAAAATGCCTGGTGGGCACCAAATGTTTTCTATATAACTCAATAAGGGGAATGAATGAAAACACCTAGTGGCTCCAAGTGTTTTTTGGATGATTAATTAAAAGGAATCCCAGAAAATGCCTACTACTTGTTATGCATTTTCTTGATACCCCATTAAAGGCAAGAAGAAAAAATGTTTGGTGGCCACAAGGTGTCTTCTTCCATTTATTCTAATTGGTAATCAAAAAAGGCCTAAGGGCTACCATGCATTTTTTGGATGATGTCTATGTAGTGTTCTAAAAAATAACTGGTAGCCACTAGGCGTTTTTTGGATGGTGGCTATGTAGTAATCCAGAAAACACTTAGCAATCATCAAGCCTTTTCTAGATGGCATTTTTGTAATGATGCAAAAAATGCTTAGCAACAGTTAGGCATTTTATGGCATCTCTGTAGTGATCCAAAAAATGCTTAGTGGCCACCATGTGTTCTCTTGGTAGCCCGATTGTAGGAACGCAAAAATGATTGGTGGCCTGAAAGCAATTTAAATAATAAGCGAATGAGGGAGTCGAATAAAACCCTTAGCAGCCACCAAACATTTTGTATTCCAAATAGCTAAAAAGATGGCATCATATAACACTTCTAGTGGTCACAAGGTGTTTATTATGATACAATTATCTCTATTATTGAAAAAACACATGGGCTGCAATGCATTCAAAAATATGTCTTATGATGGACAATTGGCTAATACTACTCCTAGGCCCAAGTATTTGGGTGAAATCCAATGTTATTTAATCTAACATTCTCAAAAAAAATTCAGAATTAGTTGGTTGAAATCCAATATTATTTAATTTAATAGTCTTGAATTTTCTTGTAATTGGTCAACAGACAATTGAATTAACTGGAAAAAAAATCCCTTCATAGTAAGATGAGTTGTGCCTTTAAGGGTTCATCATTTTCTGTTCAATTTTGTGTTCCAAGGTCTAATGGTAGTTATGTTCATCCAATAACTTTGTGAACATTGGTGTTTGATAGGTAAACTATCTTTAAAAACCATGAAAACATGACCATGGATATTAATATTGGTGACACAATTTCTATCTAGGATTCGAGCGAGGTTGGTAGGGTTCAAATTGGAGTTGGATAGTGCAAGGATCAATTGTTGGTCTCAAACTATGGTGCTAGTGGAGTGGAGAATTGCATAGTTGTAACCATCATATCCATGGTTGAGGCATTTGAACAACGAAAACTCTTTTATCCCACTCTAACTACATGATATTGCATTTCATTGGTGGGAAATGATTACTTTTGGCTTGCATGGGATGTTTTTTTGTTGGAAGAAACACTTGTATTTCTACTAAAAGAAGACATTCAACATGAGGGTTTTAGCAATCTGCCCATGAGAAGAATGTTTTATGAGGATCAGGCTCTCTCTTCATTCTTACATTTTGAAGGATTTGAAATTAATGAGGAAATCAACAATGAGATGGATGGGACTTTTGAAAACAAGTTCGATGGATAAAACTATGATAGCTCTAATGATCCCACAAGTGAAGGCACTTTCAAAAGAGCTTCCTCTGAATCTATGAGTGAATGCACAAATGAAGATGGAAATGGCAAACAATAAGAAGAATAAGGTAATGATGGAAATGGAAGAAGGAACTCTCGCATCCCATCAAAAGGTAGGTTTCCTCGGCGAAATGCGAAATGTGACCTTGTCGACAATGTCAAGATGTTCATTACAAGTGGTTGTGTAATTGCATGTGACCCTAAGGAGGCAGTTCTTGATAATTAACTTAGTGAAGATCATGTGGGAATGAGTATTTTGAATTACCCGAATAATATTTCAATAGTTATGATGATTTGGAAGTGGCTGTTGGTTCAGATGATTTTGGATAGGTACTCCTTGAAACAACTTTTTGTATTTTACGATGAAAGCAACATACCAATTGTTGAGGAAGGGGAAATTGGTGCGAGGAAGAAGCAATATACCTTTCAAAAAAGGAAGTAAAGTGTGGGACATTATGATTAATCGGTGTCAAGGGTTGAAAACCTCCTTTCCTAGGAGTCTATTGGGTAGATGCAAGTTATGGTGGCTCACTTTTGTGACAAAATGGTGTTTTTTCCTTCGGTACCCTTCATTCAAATGCTTGTGCTAATTAATATATCCTTAGATCTATTATTAGGACTTGGATCTAAACTTACAATTTCATTATGAAAAAAATTGTATGGTTATTTATTGATAAAAAATTCATTTGTTAGTAGTAATGGACTTTTGAAGTTGAAAAATATGGACTAGTCATCTAACTGAAATATCACAAAATGGAAAAAATTATATTAATTCATATTCCAAATTTGTTATTAGGACTTAATGTATAATGTAATACAAGATGATAAACTCATATGAAAAATATTTTCTTTGAAAACCTTAATTGTTTAATAGTTAGGGACTTTTGAATGGTTAAAATTTTCATATTTTCATATTTTCATAAGTCCATATGAGTTGCAATTTTTGTTTGTTTTTCAAAAACATTGTCCCAAAAGTATATTTTTTGAAAGTTTTAAATGGGGCATTATTCCTTTGGATTTAATGAGTTTTTCTTTTAGGACTTCTAAATCAAAAAATGATATCAATTACATTAAATAGCAATTTTCACATAGATTTAGGAAGGTTTGTAGGTGATTGAACATGTATTATTCAAATATTATAATACTAATATTTTTTAAAGTAACAACCATGTCCATTTGAATCATTGAATCAAATGTTCAATCCATGATTGATTCATGTGCTGACATAATATCACATCAATTGAAAGGAATTGAAAATGGTAAACATGATGTTCAACAATTAGTACTTAATACGTGGAGAAGCTTTTGAGAGTGAAGTGATGAAATAAGTGAGTGTATACAGTTTAGAGGAACATGCAAATGTTGTATAGTTGTTTCGGTTTAATTCTTGATGTTAAGTTTTTTGATGTGTTGTTTAATATGATGATTATTTTCAATTATATTTTCGCAGATAAACAAGGAGTTAAACATTAGAGGTATTTTTCAGTTTATGATGAACAAGTTAAGGAAGAGACACCATTTTAATGTTGATGTATAAAACAATGATTTATTTTTATAAAGTGTAATGTTTGTGAATCACTAAAGGATTTAATATCAAAATTGGGAAAAAATAGTAATGATGCAAAAAAATTGAAATGCGGTTGAAAAAACACATCTTGCATCAAAGGTCGTGCAAAAGTTTGTACCATAGTTGGAGGTTCGAGTCTGTATGTTCCAAGGATGAATTTTTATGTGTTATCCATGACAAAATGGATCATGTGGAAATTGCATTCCCAAGGTTGCAAGTGGTAAACAAAATGATTTATCGGCTTAAACAATTACCCGTTACCTTAACAAGTATGATAGCTCATGGTCATGGCGATGAAAGATATGCGCAATATTCCAATGAATTGTGGCCTAATGATCCCAATTTTATAATTGGGTCCTTGTTGTGGCTTCTTCAAACTTTGGAGAAAGCTCCAAATTGTGAATCCAAAATCTTGTTTAAGCACCTTCCCCAAAACTCACTCTTTGCACGTCTTTTGCAAGGCAAATCTCACTATATAAGTGAATTAAAAACACCAAGTGAAAGTGTGGACCCTAAATCGTTGCCAAAAAAATTCTTACTTCAAATGGATAATTAGGTGAAGGATAATAAAAATAGGTATTTGTTAGCATTTTTGTCATTGTTGACAACAAGGGAGGTGTTTGAGGAAGTTAAACTAAGATTCCTTGTGGTCGGTCATACACATGAAGATATTGATGGATGTTTTGGATATTTGTCCAAAAAGTTAAGAGAGTAGAACATTTATATTTTAGCAAATTTGATGAAGGCTTTCATGGTCTCATAAGAAAGACCTTTTGTTTCGCAATTAATTCAAGAAATTCCAAATTTAAAAACCTAGGTCCTTAATTGTTTGAAAGATGATTCAAAAACCTTGGTAGGGCGTACTGATATGTATCTTTTTAAATTTTTGTGGATTCGTTTGGTTGGCCTATGATGCAATACAAAGTTTCACTAATCAATAATGTTTGGAATCCCACGGAAGGGCCTTCAATCCAATGATGGAAAGCTAATGAAAATGGTTCTCCAAAGCTTCCTACTAAAGTCCCCAACCCTATTTGATATTGCTTAATTTGGGGCCATGTTGTGGTGAGGTTAGTGGAGAGGGAAGAATTTATCAGTGCTATATCCAAATATGTGGAATTTTGGAAACAAGGCATAATAATAAATTACAACTTATGTAATGAAGATGAATCTATATGTGGATTATTGGGAGAATGTTTTGTTGCATTTGTCAAAACCCTTGCCTACTCAAAGGTCCACTCTTTTGGAATGTTTTTGGCCTTCAAACAATTATAAGTTGAATTATGTGAAAGTTGAGTTGCCATCCACAAAGCTGATTGTTGATTCAAAAGACCCAACCATTTGTCCTTTATTGTGGGCCCAAGAACTTGAAACTAATTCTTGCATACACCCCATTTAGAGATCTCAACAATGAAATTTTTGTTCTTGTGAAACCTCATGATCCTTTCATTATCCATGTTCAGATTAGAAGAACACATATTGATGTTGTGAAAGATCATCAAAATGAATTTTTCAAAATGGTGAGGGTTTAGTGGTGTGTTCCAGTGAAGAAAAAGGGTCAAATTCGGATGAATGATGTTTATACGAAGATTGTTGGAACAATAAGTGAAAATGTAATTTGGTAGATGTGGAGCAATGGCTCAAGATGTTAGTGGTTCTTTTATCTTTTCCTTCATGAAAAAATATGATAAATAAAAGTCAAATGATTATTCCTAATAGTTGTTTTTACTGAACGAAAATGAATGTTGAGGTTGTTAATCCATCTAATAATTTGTGAAATATTTTGGTGGCATTGATAAAATATTTGTTCTTTCTTGATGTGTTTTTTTTCATTTAAATCATGATTGCACTTGTGTTTTTATGTTAATTTTTATGAATATTCTATTTTGTGATATTTAATGAATTTAATTGTAGACCAAATTATTCATTTTTTTTTTGAGTATTCATAATTAACAACAATCTAATGATTCTTATTCATTTATGGCATTGGTGTCTTTAAATGTGTGAATTTTTGATAATTGTGTTTGTAGGTGAGGTTAAAATTTGGACCTCTAATTTTTCACTTTTTAAACCAATAATCTATTTTGTTGTACTTGGTGGCCATACGGTGAAATAATATATAAATTTTAAAACTAAAATACACTATGCCAAAACTTGACATTTATGACTATGAAAAGTATGAATAGCGACCATTTCTAATCATATAATCATATATGCCATGTTTTTATGTTTAATCATATTTTTGTAACCATGGATATGACTACATGACTAAAAATCTTCATGGGTGGGAATAAATGTGATTAAAAATCTTCTTCATGAACACCATATAATTATTTAATAATATAGAATTTCAAACATTAAAAAAAATTAAAAGGGAAAAAAACTAGAAGGTAGACATGTCTAGTAAACATATTATAAACTTGTAGATGATCAAATACATAATTATTGCACAAGTAAATAATTAATACCTTATTATTTAAAAACTTTTGCCCTAGAGTCATTAATTATTTAATGTGAATTTATAGATAATGGTTATAAAAGATTTTGGGGCAATTTTTTCATCTAATTTTTTTTCAAAAAATGGAAAAACATTACCAAAGTTCTTGAAACCATAAAATTAAATAAAAAATTGATGCTTAGAATATAATTAAAAATTTAAGTTGAGACTTTTGTTCAAAGGTTTATTTCAATGAATATCTTTTTTGGACTTTTTGACATTAAATAATGAAATATATTCTTAATATTGATATCCCATGAATTTCAAAAGGAATCCACATGCCCGAAAATGGCATTGTTTTTCATGTTTCCATGTGATGGGTAGCAAAGAATATACAATTTGATCTAAATTAATAATTTATCAGAATATTTGGCCATACAACTTGGAGTTTTTTAATAATTTATATATATATATATATATATATATATATATATTATATAACATTTTATTTATATAAAAAATAAT
>Ga0116231_10009417_pt1 | contig 16493 bp, 7 predicted proteins | sample S1TSphgellanicum_2_FD_89695 | JGI IMG/M metagenome (GOLD analysis project Ga0116231, IMG submission 89695) | Host-associated microbial communities from peat moss isolated from Minnesota, USA - S1T2_Fd - Sphagnum magellanicum MG | ecosystem: Host-associated > Plants > Peat moss > Unclassified...
AAAGTAAAAAAAATAAAAAAAATAAAAAAAAATATAATTTTGTTTTTTTATTTTTTTGTGTGTTTTATTTGGCTGTATAGTTTTTTTTTTTTTTTTTTTCAAATTGGGATTAAACAAAGTAAAATAACTAAATGGAATCAAGGATGTCTTGGGGACTTAAACTATGGGAGCACCTACTAGTGGCCTTGTCCCTTGCCCGACCATTAACTAGATAGATGGCTAATTTGAGGTTGACTACCCTAAAAAGGTGTGGGACAACCATAGCCTTTCACCTCAAATTGCCCATAATTTAATAAGCACATGTTAGAAGGGGCTCATCTAAAAAATATGTGTTATTACCAAGATGTCGGCTCTATGAGTTCATTCCTTGTTTAACACCCCCTCCTTAATTTAGTTCAAGTATTTGAATTCCATGTTTTTCATCCTTTAATTACATTTAGGAAGCTATGTATCTGCAAAATTTTGGAATGTGAAACCTTTTGTGAGAATAGACTTTCCAAATGAGAATTAGGCATTAGTAAAAAATTTTGAACCCAAGTTAACATATCTATTAACCCTAGATAAGATGAAGATGATACATTATCTAATAGCAATTTGTTGTATATGATGGAAGGTCATAGTAAATACTTCACACACAAACCCTAAACTTGTCAAAAAATGTAGATTAACTAGAAAAAGGATAGACAACCATAATGCCAAAACTCATCATAATGCCAACACCTGCCTTGTGTAAGGATAGAAAATTATGTTATGGAAAGCTATTGTTAACAAAATTTGGCAAAATATAACAAAATGCCATTGCTTGGTTTTCCACCATGTGTTACCTATAAATGGAATCCCTAAAAGGTATGCATCTATTAAAATCACAACATGTTCGTAAAAATTATAGCAAATATAGTGGCATCGTGTTATGTTAAAGAAGTAAAGAGGAGTTGTAGAAAAGATAACCATTGAAAGTGCTGAAACATATAACACCAAATGTTTGATAATGTAGCCATAGGTGCAAAAATTTGATGCATGCCCATGTTGCAACAAGCTTTGACAAGGATGTTGACATTCATGACCTATGCATTACAAAATGCACATAGCCAAACATCCATTAATTGTTACAATGCAGACTTTATCTTGAAATGTGGTGGGGAAAACCAAAACCACTAAATACAATCATCATACAATAACTATGTATCTAGAAAATGATTACATTTTGCAATTGATTTACAACATATGGATGGCAGGCATGTTTCATCTATCGGCATTCCAAGGAAGGATGTTTACACCGAACTATAAAACCCTTGCATTGCAAAATCAATTTTGTAATTTGTAGAAACATTATGTAAGGATGGTATTTTGATATTTGGCAATGTGGAATGTTGTAGTGATTTGTAGGTATAAGGTCTTGTCAAATAAACAAATTATTAGAAACATCAAAACAAATCTCCATCAAAGACCTTTGAATATAGTTTGTCAAGTGCACACTTGTAACCTTATCATTCAGAAGGTATTAAATCGATCATCACATTCATCATGAATGGTGGTAGTCTAGCTAGAGTGAACTTACTTGGAACCATATATCAAAAGAACAAGATCCTTGGTCATCTTGCCAACTTCAATAGTGCCGGAAACACAAGCCTCTTCCAACTTCTTTGCAAATTGCTCTAGCTTCACATTGCCATCTAGCTTTCCCCTATCACAAAGGGAAAAATAATTAGTTTATTATTATACAAAAACAAAAAACAAACCACACATTTGCAATTTGAAAAAAAAAAAAGTTGAATGGGGAGAATGAAGTGTGGGGGGTGTCAAGAGTTTTTTTACTTATGACCTAGTCCCTAAATCCAAACAAAGATAAAAGAAATATTATTTATGTGTGTTTCCCCACCCTTATGATGGACATGGAAGTGTTGGGTGATTGTTCCATATGCAGCTTTTGCTTTAATTATTTTCCCATCTGGATAGATTTGCAAGCAAGAAAAGCATGATTAGGTTATTTTAACCTTGCAAGTAAAACTAACTTTGTGAAAGAAATTGAATTTACAAATCACAAAAAAATTGAGACAATTTTTCAACCATTACACCAATCACATTTGGCAAGAACAACGGTTAGAAAACAATGTCATCATATGTCTCGCCAACATAGATTTCATCAAACCCAACAACCCAAATCCTACACATCACATCAATAAAAACCCATAGTCAAAGTTGTGAACATTTGTTTTTGTCATTAGTAGAAAAAATGTGAAATGCAAGATTGGAACATGGAGAAACATGTCACAAAGGAAAAGCACCTTGAATAAGCATGTCACTTTGGACATCTCCATCATAATTTTTGTAGGCCTATACGAAACCACCTCCACTCTTTAGTGCATATGAACCATGTCATCAATTAATCAATGCTCATACCTAACAAAAGCAAGCTCATCATACCCAAGTTTCCAAGTAAACATTTGGCCAAGTTAATTGTTAATTGTTAACATCATTTTTCTTTTGTTAGTCTACAAACTCCAGTTTTGGTACAAGATAAAAATAGAGGTTTACAACTTGAAAGAAATAATAAAGCAATTGACCACACCTTACAATAACATGATGAAAAGGGTTCACTACTAGTAAATGGGTGCAACAAGTAAATAGATGCTCATGTATTCTAGAACTTTCAGAACTCATTCATTTGAAAGCTTTCGAAGCCAGGGTAAAGTGGGCTTGGAGATTAGAGTTACAAAACTTGGTGCAACCAAAATTTTAAGTCTCATTAAACATCAAGAAATTTTTTAAAAACTCGCCAAATTTTGGTAGCCTCAAATTTAACCTTCCATCCTACTTCATAAACTTCCTAAAAAATGTCTTTGAACTTGTTAGTGAGTACCCACCACCCATAATGAGTACATGTTATAAATAAATATTTGAAAAATCTAGTTCCATAATCTGATGGTCAACAAAATGATTTTCATCAAAAAAACAATCACATTTCAATTGGAAAACTTTACACCAAAAAATGCAATGCCATACCTTCCATCATATTTCTTCAAGATGGTGTTTTTGGTGCTTAAATATAAAGGCCCATTTCTTCTCATATGTCATATGCCATGGTCATAGATGTTTCAGCAAAGGTTCGGATTGACTACACAACACCAATAAAAACAGAAGGCATCTTTTCCACATATCACTTATAATGTGACTCCAACAAGACCCCCCTAAAAAAATAGTTCCCATTATATATGTTTGACTATGACATATAAGGTTTTTTGGTGAAACATTTAGCTTGGCTTCATATTTGTCCAACTTGTGTTATGTAATAATCCAAAGAGAAATTCAAATGAATGTACCTCATTTGTGTTGTACACGATGATTCCCACTCCTTTAACACTCATGAAATCATAGATAAACTCATGCGTTTCCCCTCCATATGTATTTGGAAGTATACTAACCCTAAAACAAAACAAAAAAACTAGGTTGTTTTCACTTTCTCCACCTTGAAAAACAAGTTTCATCAAAGATGCATGTACTAACACCACAATCACGTTTTATAACATTTCATGTTTAGTTCCATCAATGTAGAATTACATACATGACACAAAATCATGCTCCTTCTGCTACCTTTCTCACAATTTGCAACAATTGATTATCTTCATATTTGGGCCATGGAAAAGAGAAAGAAAGAGGGAAAAAAAAATACCAAACACCATCCTTAGCTTCTTTGGTGTTGCTACTAGTTTCATCAATCTCAATAGGCAGTTGCTTCCCATCCACCTCCATCACCATAGATGCTCCTTTGTTCTAAGCTTTGTAGCCACCCTAGTTCTACTTTCTATGAGGTGACATTGCACTTTACTACACATGATGTCCTTCTTCATTGCCAACACACCTTCATTTCTTTCCATGAATCGCCTTTACATGTTTATATAAAAAATCATTAGGTCATGCATGAAATGGGAATGGGAATTAAATCAGGTTTTCCATGAGGTGTGGGATGCAAAATTATTTTGCGATGAGGCTATGGTTGGGTGTGATGGTGCACTGCAAGATTTGCAATGAGCTTGATGGGAGGGAAAAACTATTGGTTCTTAAATTTGATAGTTGACAGAAGCATGCAAGTAGGAGGAAATGCAAGGTTGCACATCTTGGGCTTAATATGGGGAAATATTTTATGTCTACTAATAGTGAATGTGCCAAGAATGAGTAGTTGTGGGCATGCAGGGGTCAAAATACTATTGCTAAACTGGTGGTTAGCTCTAGTGAAGTTACTGAAAAAATGCAAGTTCATTCAATTCGTGGCCATCTTTTGGCTTTTGAAACTTGGTCGGCCTTTGACATATTTTGAGAACATGAAAGAGCCCTTTAATATCTTGAAGGTGAAAAACACTTCGCATAAACATTGGTTTAACTCCACTAGCTAGGTGTCGATTTGCTTGAGTGTCTCAAAAATATTATCCTTTGCAATTTTTTGGGCAGGTTTTGGTGTAGAATACCACCTAAAATAATGTTAAATGTGTGATAATAAAAATGTAAAATTACAATCTTGTAGTATTGAATAAACACATCACAAAAATGTGAAAATATTTCCATGGATATGAATATAAATGGTATTTTGATGGTATTGTATAGACACTAAAATACTTGTCATGTAGAACAAATACCTCTTACGCACATAAAATTATTATAATACAACCATTTGTATAAAAAACCATAGTAAGTTGATATGTATATATGAGATGCATGTTTTGAATACCTTATTGGCCTAATTACATATATTGATGAACCTCTAAAATGTTAGGAGTGTGTTGAAAATCAACAATTGGTTGTCCACGTAACAAAACACTTTGATTTTTTTTGTGAATGGATGAAAATCACCTTTTAGTGTATTTAACATGATCTATTCTAGTGCCCTATCTATTTTTATATTTAAAATTAATCGTTTTAAGTTGTAGTAATATAGTTTACAAGTGGATCCCAAACTTTCAAAATACTCAAAAAATATGATTTATGTTCACCAAATACCAAAATTTGACTCAACCCTTAAACCTTAATCCTTAAATCTTTTTGCTCAACCCCTAGCTAGTAAACTTGAAACATTATTACAAAAGTGGGGTGTAGTTCATTAGCCTAAATCACTATGGGACCTTAAAAATGAAATAAGTTTATTGCATTTTAGTGATTTCACCCTTTTAAAGTTATTTCACTATAATATCATTATGTAAACATCATATTTCACTACTAGTTGACATAATTCAATATTATAATTTATTGTAGTAAATAGGTTTATTTATATGTTGTTTTAAATACCTAATATATGTTACTTTATGATATACTTTATATTATTTTAGGCTACTTTAGTTATTTTAACTTATACCCTATGTTATTGTACGTTATTCCCTTAAGGTATCCTACCTAGTTTATTATAGGTTTAAAGGTTATTTATAATTAAATTATTCAATTAACTTTAGGCTATACTTTAGATTATTTTATTTTAAATTAATATATGTTATTTCAAGTTATACTTTAAGTTATTCCAGGTCGATTTACTTTATGTTATTATCAGTTATTTTATCCTAAATATAATAATTTAAAATAATCTAAAATAAAATATAACGACCTAAGGTAAAATAGCCAATAATAGCCTATGAAAAATAATTTAAAATAATTTACAATAAAATAACTACCAATAGCCTATGATAATATAACTTGTAATATCCAACAATAAATGATAAAACAGTAATCACCAATAGTCGTAATATAACCTAGAATAAACACCAATAACCATTAATAGAATAACCACCAATAGCCATTAATAAAATAGCCACAAATAGACATTAATAAAATAAAAATTAATATAATAGCCACCAATAGATATTAATAAAATATGCACAATATAATAGCCATTAACAACCATTAATAAAATAACCACTAATAACCACCGATAAAATAACCATTAATAGCCACCGATAAAATAACCACTAATGGCCTATAATAAAATAACCATTAATAACCATCAATAAAATAGCCACCAATAACATATGTTAATTTAATCACCAATAGCCATTAATATAATAACTAGTAATAACCACCAATATCCACCAATAGAATATTCATCAACAACCATTAATGAAATATTCACCAATGGTCATTAATAAAATAACCATCAATATCCACTAATATAATAACCATTAATAATCATTAATAACACATGGTAATTAATTTAGAATAACCACCAATAGCCATCAATAACCATCAATAGAATATATATTAATAATAATTGATAAAATAACCATTAATAACAACCAATAGCCTTAATAAACAAATAACCATTAACCATCAATATAATATCCACTAATAGCCATATATTAGAATTGTTTAAAACTGCAAAAAATAATTTAGGGTGAAATAATTTATAATCAAAAAAAGTAAATTAAGGTGAAATAGCCTACAATAACCTAAAATTGTCAATAATAGCATAAAAATGAAATAACTTTCAATAACAAAAAAAAACCAATAATAATCTCACATAGTTAAAAATAGCCTAAGATGAAATAGTTTAAAACAACCAAAAAGAACTTATAATAGTTGCAAGTAGCCTAAAATTGAAATAATTTACAATAGCAAAAAATAGTGTAGAATAACAAAAAATAACTTACAATAACTGAAAATATCTTAAGATGAAATAGGCTAAAATAGCCAAAAATAACATAAAATAACCAAAAGTAATTTAGAACAACCAAAAGTAACTTAGGGTGAAAAAGCTAGAAATAGCCAAAATTTTGAAAATAACCATAAATAACTGTAAATAATGTAGGGTCAAATAATTTAGATTCATGAAAAATAGTTTTATAATAGCTAAAAGTAGTTAACACAGGTAATATTATTATATTAAGAAAAAAATCCATTTATTTGTTTTGAAATAATGGTCATTGAAATGTTATTGAATAGTAATATACAAAAAACAATTGTTCAAATGATTTTACATTTTCAAAAGGAAATAATGTAATTATGTACATTATTGATTTTTTTTGTAAAAAAACCTTCAATCATTTCATTTGGACAAAATCTCAATAAAATATGAATTTTCAAAGTTTATGTTTTTGTAATGTTTAAAATAAAATATGTGATAAATAAAATGCAATGTAACATATTATCACAAGTGGGGCGGCTTAATGGTAAGGGTGTTTGCTTCCATTCTAAAGGTCAAAGGATCAAACCTCACAAGTGGTGTGCACTGGTTAACAATGGTAAATTGATTTAATATTTTTTAATCTAATTTTCTAAAGTAAGTGTTCAAGTTGATTACATGGTTTACGTACCTAGGTTAGGTTTTTAACCTAGCTTAGGTAGTAACATGTGCCAATAACTCATAAGTTGAAAATCATGAAATTATTAATAATATTGTATATTAAATAATTTAAATTAATTATTTTTATGCTACATAATTAATTAATTAACAAGTGAATGGCTTGGTGAATTTGTATTTCATTTGAAAGTAACTTTGTTTCATTGGGTACCAATGAACCAATTCACTGTCCATAGTAACTGGTCCTTATTCATTAGGGGGTTGACTAGTTTCACCATGGTAAAAAAATCCGAATTCATTCAAAATCTAATGAAACCCAAAGTGAACTAGGATGCATTTTGGTGTAATGAAAGGTTGTTGTAGATTATGTACACATATTTATCATCTTCACCTAAAATACATTTAAAGCTTGGAACTTTTGCCAAGTTGGTTGAAACCCCTCCATAATGTAAAAACTAAATGGATCTCTATGTTGTCTCTTAACAAACGAGTTCTTGTAAAGTACAAAACTTTGGTGGTAAAGATGCATGATGACTTGAATATTATGGCAATAACAAAAACCAACCTCCAATATTTTTGTGACATTCATCACAAATTTAGCACATGATGAATTAATAATGAAAATCATGCGAAGTTCATTTATTCATAGGTTCATACACTTTACACACAAATATCATGCATTGAAAACACATTTGACATATAGATAAATGTGTTGATGGATGATATACAAACATATGAATGAATGAATGTCACATAGATTTTGCATCTTTCAATAAACCCGTGTGTCGAATGTGTTTTCAATGCATGATATCAATGCGTGAAATATACGAATTATGAATGAATTAATGTTACATGATTTCCATTTATAAGTCGTGAGATGTTAAATTTGTCATGTTAAAGTGGTGATGGGGTTGGCTTACATCATACCTTTGTTGGAGTCATTCCATGTGTTTATTTTTTACATAGGCTTGTGACACATTTGTGTGTGATTTTGTCACTATTGTGAAGATGTGTTGTGTTGAATTGTACATGTATTAAGATCCTGAAAATAAATATGGTGTAAAATAGTTAAAAACGTTCTTGGACTTGCATGAAAACAACAATGACCAATTGTTGACTGCTTGGTGGATTGATTCCACAACAAACATCTAAATTATGGTTTTTTATTTCACGGGCAAGCAATACCATTTGCATAAGAAGTGCCTTCTAACTAAGGTGTTCACTCAAGCTACATGTGATGATTGGATAACAGTTTTGAAGTTGTCAAGGTGTAGTGTTCACATGCCACCATTATTTTTATTAGAGAATTGGAGCAATGGTTCCCTAACCAGGAATTTATGAATGCAACAAACATCATCTATCTTTAGTATTGGCTCAATCCTCTTGTTAAGGAAACATTTCAAGGACATGTAACTTTATTGAGGGCTCAATTTTGTTTTGAAGAAATCATTGGCCCAATGATTGATTGGGTGAAGATCCTAGCCCTTTTTAATGAAAGCAAGTTTGATCTCAGAACTTTCCTCTTAAGACCATTATGCAAAGCAACCATGCTCTTGCTTTGGAACCACCATTGGTTTGCAACCTTATCGCCCGACTTCAGTCTATTTTAACATCCAGTAACATCTTACAACATTGACTATCAAAGTATTTTGTATAAGCAGAGCTATTTATAGCTATGATTTTAGGCAACGTAAAAGATGAACGTTGTTTCCCCACCTTGTCTTCCTTAAAATCCAAGTTGCATAATTTGCTAACCAAACATTTGGATTTGGTTGTTAGGATGTTTACACATGATCATTACACTTCAAATAATTATCCTTTTGGGGATGCCATGAAGGATTATAATGATAATAAGGTGAGGTCTACAATCAATTGTTAAATTTTTTATGTGTTATGATAGTAGCTCATGGTGCAAACATTTTATTGGTTCTTGCACTTGTAGCTTGTATAATAGCAAGTTATTTGTTATGGTTATTGGCAAGTAGATATAAGCTATGATGACTCAATTTTGCGACAAAATGATGTTTTTTCCTTGGGTACCCTTTATTCAAATGCATGCAATGATTAATATATCCATAGATCTATTAATTGGGACTTGGATCTAAACTAATAACTTAAATATGAAACTATGAAGCAAATTGTGTGATTATTTATTAATAAAAAATTCATTTGTTAATAGTAATGACTTTTGAAATTGAAAAATATGAATTCGTTGTTTAACTAAATCATCACAAAATGGGAAAATTTATATGGATTCACATTCCAAATTTGCTATTGGGATTCAATATATATATAATGTAATACAATATGATAAACTTTTATAAGGAACATTTTTTTTGAAAACCTTCATCATTTAATAATTAGGTACTTTTGAATGGTTAAAATTTGATTAAATTATCATATGTCCATATAAATTGTAGATTTTGTTTGTTTTTCAAATTTTTTGTCCCAAAAGCATATTTCTTGAAATTTTTAGATGGGCATTAATCCTATGGACTTTGTGGGTTTTATTGTAGAACTTTGAAATTAAAAAATGACATTAGTTACATTAAATATAAGTTTTCACATAGATTTGGGAAGGTTTGTAGGTGATTAAACATGTATTATTCAAATATTAAATTAATAACATTTTGTAAAGTAACAACCATGTCCATTTAAATCATTTTAAAGAATCTTGTATGGACTTGTAGGGAATGTTATTTCAGTTGATATTGAGCCACTGTAACTTACATATTTTACCTTGGCATGAGGATTATAATTGTTAATAAATAATTTAGCTTCACACCTAATGTATACGAATATTAAACATAATATAAAATAATGGAGGTTTGGATTTCCACCTCAATTCTTTTTCATTGAATCAAATTATGTTTTTAAAAAAATTTCTACATTGCACATGTGTTGTTTAGTTTATGCTATTGTTGCATTGTGAGTGTGTTGCGACCTTAGCCTTGGGCTCGTGACCAAGGTAAGGGCTTGCAAAGGTGCGACTAAAAGTGAAGCCCAAGAGTCACATTTTATGCTTCCGGGAATGTAAGAAAGTGTGAGGGAATGAACCCACACCCTCCCAAGTGGGCTCCCACTTTGGGAGTTGGAGTCCCGATGGACTCCCAAATTTTCAGAGAGTAATTTTAAGCGTCAAAACTCATTGCATTGAAAAAAAAATTATATCATTGAAAAACTCTTGAAATGTAGATGTCTAAAATGAACTTGAATGATCCATTTGAGTACATGAAACACAAGTTATGGTCAAAAGAAGGGTCAGGAGTCAAAGTGCTAATTTGACTCCTGCCCACTAAAAGTTGGGAATCACCTTGACTTAGTTGTGTGCATGTGGCGCCACATATCTTTGGAAAGCTTTTGACAAGGGCTACAATTTTGCTTTAGACTTCATTTCAATCGAAGGTTTTCACAAGAAGTTATGGCCCTCCAAAGTTGTGAAAGTCCTAATTTCGAAAATTTTGGGACTCCCAACTTGGGAGTCTTGGGACAAAATGACATTTAGATGTAACCCATGTGGTTAATCATAAAAATTATTATAAGAAGGTAGGCGGTGATTTCCCCCAAGTTTAGGTTGTGGTGAGTTTGTGGGTGGTCGTGGTGAGTTTGTGCACTAGAAATGCTCGAATTACGCATTAACACATTTGTTGTTGGTTTGTGTAAGTTTGTGGGAATAATTGATTTGCTTGTCATTTGTCTTAATCCCCATCCTGAAGCTCCAGCATGCCTTTCTACCCTTGAAGTGCTACAAGCTAAGGAATGTACCCCAATTCCTTCTGTTATGTTCGCATTTGGGCTTGTAGTTGAATCCATCAAGGAGTTTGGGGATGCGTTAGGGTGGGTGCTATACAAATGGTTTTGTTGTGATGCATTGGCAATTTTTTACTAATGTGGTCATGCATGTATGGTTCTAATGTGTGTGGCTTGTGCAAATATGGGTTGAGTTACAATGGCCAAAATCCTTAAAGATCAAGGTTAAAACCCCCCAATTCATTTGTTGTTTTGTTTTTATAAGATTTTTCATTTTGTTTTTTTACATTTTAATACTAAACAACCAAGATTGTTGATCAATCACCTACAAAATGGAAATGATCGCCATATAATTTCTCATTAAGGACAATGTTTTGCCAACACATTTATCATATGTTGCCTTGGGTCATCACCTAATTTTGAGTGCTTAAGTTCCTAAGGAGTGAGAATATGCCTAATTAAAATAAAAGGTAACCATAACCATTTACTCCTTGGGTCTAAATTCTTTATGTAATACCAAACAAGACGAAATAGAATTAATCCTTGACATAATCCTTAATTTTGCCTTATATATATATATATTATATGTACACATTGTTAAATTTTAAAAATTCATATTTTGATGTATGATATATTAGACCATCATATATATTTTTAAATTAATATCACACACTTTGTGTCCATGTACATCATGAAAAAAAACTAGTAAAAAATATAGAAAAGGAATATAAAAAGGTGATGTTGTGACAAGTTTTTTGGTCATTTAAAAAAATTTGGAAGTAGTCACTTTTTCAAATTTCCATGAGTAATTGCATATGGGTTTGTATGTAGCTTGCCAAGACACCTTGTTATTTTGGAAAAAAAAAAAATCATTGTGTGATACCTAGCACCCAAGAACACTAAATAGTCCTTGTCAAACTCTTGGTTTTAGCCATGAAAATGAAGGGGAAATTCATCTTCCATCTATTAGACCAAGAACCATGGCTTCTAAGTTGTATAGTGTGCAAGGCAAAACCAACAAAAAAATTAAGAAAAAATAAATAAAAATGCAAGCTCTTACGCTTGCAAATGCCATCAAATAATTCTTAGAAAATATAAAACAATTAGAGTATATGAAGAGAAAATAAATAAAAGGATTGTGCATCTTACGATTAACATTCACAATTGGGGTACTCAAAAAAAGTTTCTAACAAAAAAGGGACTACAAAAGATTATTTAAAACTTAACAACATTTATTGCATTACAAATGTAATGGATTGTTATATGCCTACATATAGAATGATGTCATGTTAAACTAATAAAAAATGAATTGAAAATATATTGGGTACAATATAAATGTCTTTAATTTTGAATCCTTTTAATTAAATATATTCATTTTATTATTTATATTTTTATTATAAAATGAATGCATTAAATATTGCAATATATTTCAATTTTTGTTCATGGCTAAATAATGTTTACAATTATGTTTAGCAAAGTTCATTGGATGAATTTGATTATGTGTTACACCATAATGTTTTTTGAAGGTTACAAAATTCAATTTGCATGGGTTGTAAGGAAATTGTTTTGCCTATTGAACCTATTATTTGTATTCATTAAGTTTAGTATTTGTAGCCCCAATTACATATCACATGTACATGAAAATAATAATGTAAAAAAATGTCAATTTGTCTATTAATTTTATGTTTATTACATTTTTGGGTTTAACTATAATACTAATGTATAAAAACATACACATGTGAAAAATCATTGTCACTATACAAATTATTTTACTTTGAATCATTCAAATTTTCTCACTTAGATTTATTTTGTGTAAATTCTATATTTGAAAGATAATGAAAAAAAAGTCTTGGAGTCATGTTCAAAAAGTGGCACCCCAACCGTGAATAAGATCCTTGGTTGTTTTAACATGACTATATAAATCTAAAGAGATGAAACTATAAGGTAAATTACAAATGGCAACTCTATTTGCAAAGGTTCAAAAACCAAAAGATATTTGAAGATGGTAGAAATTCATTTCAAATCCTATAGGTTTACATCATTTTTTATATCTATAATTTTTTTCCATTACAATAATAAATATAATCTCTCCAAATAAATTTCAAGCTTTATATAATTTCACTTTCAATCTTCAAGGACAAACTTGCCACATCATTAATTATGCAATCTAAAACAAATGTTGAGTGTTGAATTCACAATATGCCAAAAAAATTGGATATTCATAGATTGTTAGTGTAGCATGTCATTGGCCCAAATCTGAACTAATTACCCAACTAAATTTTATTTCCAAAACCACTTTTGTAATTTATTAAATTTATAATGACAAAAGCTACTCAAAATTCAATGCCTCCAACACCTAAAGTCTAAAAGTTTCCAAATTGCTTTCATTAAATCCACTCGTCAAGGGATTTCCAACAATACCAAGAACATGCCCAAATTCCCCTATGCATTTTTTATTAAAAAAAAATGAAAATTAAAAAAAAAATGTTCAATATTTGATAACTTCTCCACCATAGGTTGAAACATTAAGAAACCAACTTGGTGCACCCCAATTCATGGAAGGTTTTCCAATGGTATCAAAAGTGCAACAAAAGGTGCAATGATTTGAAAGATTTCAAGATGACAAACAAAACAAACAAACAACCTTCCTACATTAATAGTTGTGCATGTATTCCAATTTTCATTTGCGATTTGTTCATTTTTACTACTTAACTAACTAGGAATACAGTAGCCATGTGAGTGAGCTTAGTGGGTGGATGTTCTAATTATGATTTATGGTATTTTGGTGTTATGAGTTGTGATGTTGATGGCACCAATATGTATCTATGTATGATAAAACGATAATTGGTATGTGAGTTATTATTTAGGCCATTACACCAAAAAATTGTATTGGGAAGCATTGTGATGATGGTTTCCATTATTCACAAAATCCACATGTTGGCACTATGTTAAATTCATGTTGAAAAATGATGAGTGGATTGTTGTTGTGGTTACACACCTTGAGAAAACAAACATTTATCCTCCATAATGTTTTGTGTGCAAGGAGAAAGAAAATAGCTTAGGTTTGACAAAAATTTGATCCTTGCTTTTGAGTTTGTTTATGTTCTATAACTTTTGTTGTGTTGTTGTGAATAGCCTTTTGTGATCTTGTGTCGATCTTGGTTTGCAAAACTTTGTTAGTGTTCTTTCAACTTCTTACTTTAGCTTATAGGAGTTTTTTTTCTTCCTAATGGGTTAAATTATTGTTTAAAAAAAATTTGCTACCATATGCATAGTAGCTAGTTGATAAACCATACTTTATCATTTGTTAAGCATATGGAGGCCTATTAACTTGTTATTTGTCAACTTGTGATTGGCTTCATTTTCATTACATGTTTAGGTTAAAAGATAGAACATGAACTATGTACATAAAGATAAAGACAATTGTTTCTTTCACAAGATAATTATACATCCTCAATCATGAATAAAAGAAATTTCACCTTGTAGCTACCTCGTAAGAAGGATAAACTTTTTACAATCTACAAAAAAATTGAATTATATTTACTTAATGATTAATCATGAACAATTTCAAAATGTGGATGGGATTTCTTAAAATAAGGGGTTTGGTTTAAAAGAAACATGAAGGACAAGAAAGGGGGCCATCAATATGTTAATAAAAGATATTCAAATAGTTCATTAGTTTTTTAGTATTTAATTTAATCATTAAGTAAAATTTCAAATTTTGAAATTAAAAAATTCAATTATTATTATTTATTTAATATATTTTAATATTAATATATTATGTTTAATAATTTAATATAATTTTATGTAGATTTGGGGGGTTTTATTGAAATTGATGGAATATCATTATTATTATATCATTATTATCACTACTACAAAATGTGGGTGTAGTTCATTAGTCCTCCTCATTCATAAGACTAGTGAATTTGCTACTTTCCAACCAGTCCATGTTTATTAAGCTTAGTGAATTCACTCAAAATTTAGTGAAATCACTTGGTGTACATGGACACCTTTGTTCTAGTGTATTTAATGGGATTAAATTTCATAGTTTTAACTTGAAATGTGAAAGTTATTGAATATTGACAAATTTTTGTCATTGGAAATTGAGTAAAATAAAAACTAAAATCTTCATGCATACGGGGTTACATTTTTGGTATTGTTGAAAAAAGTTCAATGAATATGATTTAACAGCGGTGATTTTGTAATTTTTAGGATTAATGTGTGGGAGACATTGAATTTTGAAATTTTTGTAATTGGAAATTTAAATACATTACAAAAATTGGTTGTGAAAGGAAAAAATAGTTGGGCAACAAGTTCACACTTTGGCAAACATGACCTTAGTTACAAAATTAAAAATTAAAAATATCATCATAAACATTAAATAATAATAAAAAAATCTAGAAAGAATTTTGAACAATATGCTTAAAAGTTTTTAAATATTTTTTCAAAAAATTATTTTATAATATATTTAAAAATATGTGTATGGTGAAAGTTTATAAAAGATAATGTCAATGATTTTTTTAAAATTAAAAAACAATTGGTGGAATATTTTTAAAGATATAGTTAATAAAAAAATTGTAAAACAAAGTCAATGGAAGTTTCTAAAAGGTTTTATTGGATAATATATATAATTAAAGTCCAAAGGGCATCACTCTTTATTTTCATTAATGTTAATTGTGATATTTGTAGTTTAATTTTTTTTCATGCCTAACTTGTATCATGTCTTGTTTAAACAATAAAATTTTCTTGTTCATTATTGATTTTTTTTGGTCAAGCCCATATTATATTTTTCAAGTTGTATCTTTGTATTCTCCTTCACAAATATGTGTTATTTGATTATTGTATTACATTAATGTTGGACTAATTAATGATGAATTCATAACATATATATTAAACTCTTTGATTAATTTCACATAAGTGTGGGGTGAGGTGGGGGGGTAATGTTTGATGATGGGTGTGTTCAAACATTCTCAAATTTGGACATGTTTGTCTTATTTATGGTTATTTGTTGTTACTAGTGGTAACCCGTGCCTACAAGGCATGACACGGCACTGAAGCAGCGATGACCAACGATGATGACCCCTGAAACCCTAAAGCTCAATGACATTCTGCCATTTCAGAAAGTCATGACTATGGGAAATTGGAAAAATATAAAGAACCGCCAGTTCCATATTTTAGTTCATTAATTTTTTGAGAACCATGAGAACGAATGGTAAGAACCACCTTTCTAATAACCCGTTAATGGTGGTTGGTTCCAGTGTTAGTTCCGGTTCTTTGAATTTTTTTCCCCATAATCAAAGAATCACCGGTTCCGGTTCTTTCAAAAGAAGAACCAGAGGTTTTACAAAAGAACCGGTAAAAAAATGCACTGGTTCTTAGACTTTTTTTTTTTTTTTTCTTAAAAATTGGGGAATTTGGTTTTGTTTCCCTTGCGGGAAGGGGAATTCACCCCAAAGGGCGGCAAAAA
>Ga0116231_10009419_pt1 | contig 16490 bp, 22 predicted proteins | sample S1TSphgellanicum_2_FD_89695 | JGI IMG/M metagenome (GOLD analysis project Ga0116231, IMG submission 89695) | Host-associated microbial communities from peat moss isolated from Minnesota, USA - S1T2_Fd - Sphagnum magellanicum MG | ecosystem: Host-associated > Plants > Peat moss > Unclassified...
GATCGTCTCGATCGCGCTGCTGGTGCTGATCGTCTTCATGGACAACGGCCAGCGGCGAATACCCGTCACGTTCGCGCGTCGCGTCGTGGGACGACGAGAGATGGGCGGTAACTCGACCTACATCCCGCTCAAGGTCAACCAGTCCGGGGTGATCCCGATCATCTTCGCGTCCTCGGTGCTCTACATCCCGGTGCTGATGTCCAACATCGTCCCCTGGACGAGCTTCCAGAACTTCGTGAACTCCTCGTTGCACCCGACGAGCTTCTTCTACATCATCTCGGACTTCCTGCTCATCCTCGCCTTCACCTTCTTCTATGTCTACATCGCCTTCGAGCCGCACCAGCAGGCCGAGATGTTGCGCCAACAGGGTGGTTTCGTGCCGGGTATCCGCCCGGGCCTGCCCACCGAGAAGTACTTCGCCAAGATGCTGAGCCGACTGACGGTGGTGGGGGCGTTGTTCCTCGCCTCGGTGGCGGTGATCCCCTCGATCCTGATGGCGCTGTGGAACATCAACCGGTTCCCCTACTACGGCACCACGTTGTTGATCGCGGTGGGCGTGGCGCTCGAGACGATGCGCCAGATCGACTCCCAGCTCATGATGCGCAACTACGAGGGATTCCTGAAGAGGTAGCGATGCCACGTCTCAACCTGGTGGTGCTGGGTAAGCAGGGCGCGGGCAAGGGTACGCAGTGCAAGCGACTCTCGGAGGCCTACGACATTCCCCACGTCTCGACGGGCGACATGCTGCGCGCGGCGGTGAAGGCGGGCTCCGCGCTCGGCCGTGAGGTCGCGGCGATCATGGACGCCGGCGCGCTGGTGTCCGACGACCTGGTCAATCGTCTCGTCGACGAGCGGTTCAAGGAACCCGACGCGCAGCGTGGCGCGTTGCTCGACGGCTTTCCGCGCACCTTGCCCCAGGCCGAGGCGCTCGAGGAGCTCCTCGGCGAGGACGGCATTAAACTGTGCCTCAACCTCGAGGTGACCAACGAGCGCGTCATCGAACGACTCTCGTCGCGTCGAGTCTGTCAGGAGTGCGGCAACATCTACAAGGACACCGACATCGAAGCGATCTCGGGCACGTGTTCGAACTGCGGCGGCGACGTCATCCAGCGAAAGGACGACACGCCCGACGCCATCGCGACGCGCCTCGCCGTCTACGAGCGTGACACCGCGCCGCTGCTCGCCTTCTACGAGTCGCGCGGACTGCTCGTCGTGGTGAACGGGGACCAGGAAGTGGACGAGGTCACGGCGGCGCTCGAGGGCGCCATCCGCGAACGGGGTCTCGCGTGAGACGCTCGGCGGACGAACTCAACAAGATGCGCAAGGCCGGCAAGGTCGTCGCCGAGATGCACGAGGCGACGCGAGCGGCCATCCGTCCGGGCGTCACGACCCGCCACCTCAACGAGGTCGCCGCGGCGGTGCTCGAAAAGCGAGGCGCGCGCTCGAACTTCCTCAACTACCACGGATTTCCCGCGGTGATCTGCACGAGCCCCAACGACATGATCGTCCACGGCATCCCGGGCGACTACCGCCTGAAGGAGGGCGACATCATCTCGGTCGACTGCGGGGCGATCATCGAGGGCTACCACGGCGACGCCGCGTACACGACGGGGGTGGGCGAGATCAGCGAACTCGCCCAGCGACTCATCGACGTGACCGAGCGCTCCCTCTGGGCGGGCATCGACCAGTTGGTCGTGGGCAACCGCCTCTACGAGGTCGGTCGCGCGGTCCAGCAGGTCGCCGAGGCCGCGGGCTTCTCGGTGGTGCGCGAGTACGTGGGTCACGCGATCGGCACCGCGATGCACGAGGAACCCCAGGTGCCCAACTACTGGCCCGGCTCGCCGGGTCCGACGCTGAAGGAGGGCATGGTCTTCGCCGTCGAGCCCATGGTCAACGTCGGCACCTACGACACGTACGTCCTCGAGGACGACTGGAGCGTGATGACCAAGGACGGCGAACTGTCCGCGCACTTCGAGCACACCATCGCGGTCACCGACGACGGGCCCGAGGTCTTCACCCTCGCCTCCTAGTACGCCTAGTCGCGAGGGTGCTCGCGGTCGTACTGGCGTTGGGCGAACAGCGCCGCCTCGGTGCGACGCTGGTAGCCGAGTTTGGCGAGGAGATTGGAGACGTAGTTCTTCACCGTCTTCTCGGCGAGGAACATCGAGTCGGCGATCTCGCGATTGCTCATGCCCTCACTCAACAGGTCGAGGATCTTTCGCTCCTGGACGCTCAGGCTCTTCAGTCGACCGTCCTCGGCGACCTGTCGACGCAGCCGCTCGCGGGCGTGCTCGAGTTGACTCTCGCTGAGGAGCATCTCGCCCGTGGCGACGCGGCGAAGCGAATCCACGAGGTCGTCACCGCGCACGTTCTTCAACACGTACCCGCGGGCGCCGGCCAACATCGAGGCGTCCATCGCGGCGTCGTCCGCGAAGGACGTCAGCATCAGACACGCGAGATCGGGTCGCACGTCGCGCAGGCATCGACAGAGGTCGACCCCGCTGCCGTCGGGAAGTCGCACGTCGAGGACGGCGACGTCCACCTCATCGAGCGTGAGGCCGAGCGCCTCTTCGACCGAGCCCGCCTCGTGCGTGATAAGGAAATCGCCCTTCGCCTCGAGCATCTCGCGCAGGCCGCGCCGTACTATCTCGTGGTCGTCAACGAGGAGAAGTCGAATCATCTCACTCCAGTCGGTTCGCCGTCCAGCGCACGGTCGTGCCGTGACCGATCTCTGATTGTACGTGGCACTCCCCGCCGAGTTCACGGGCGCGCGATCGCAAGTTGCCCAGGCCGCTGCCGTCACCGTCGCCGACGAGGAACCCCACGCCGTCGTCGCGGACCTCAAGTAAAAGCATCTTCTCGTCGGTGCGCACGGCGACCTCGACGTTGGTGGCGTGCGCGTGTCGTGCGACGTTGGCGAGTATCTCGCGCAGGGCCTGGACGACGTGCTTGGCGCACGTCGGCGACACCAGTTGGTCGAGGTTCGAGGGTCGTTCGACGTTGACGCACACACCCAGACGCGTCGACATCTCACTGGTGAGGGTCTTCACGCGATCGTCGAGTGACCGTAGTTCACCCCGGTCCTGGTCGATCTCGAAGATCGTCGTGCGGATGTCGTGGATGGTCTCGTTGAGCTCGTCGAGTGCCTGGTCGATTCGCTCGCGCACCGCGCCGTCGAGTCCGTCGCGGATGGTCAACTGCAACGAGAGCCCGATCCCGAAGAGGCGTTGGATGACGGTGTCGTGCAGGTCGCGCGCGAGTCGCTCGCGTTCTTCGGCGATGGCGAACTCGCGCAGTTGCGTGCGGATGGTCGCCTGGTCGATGACGAGTCCCGCGGCCCGACCGAAACCCGCGAGCAGGTCCTCGTCCTCGGCGCTGAAGGGTTCGCCCGAGAGGGTGTCGGTGATGTAGAGGTTGCCGTAGACGGTGCCGTCCTCGACGACCACGGGCACGCCGAGGAACTGGTGCATGGGGGGATGGTGCGCGGGAAAGCCGCTTCGACCCGGGTGGGTCACGAGGTCCTCGACGCGCAGGGGATGACCGAGTCGAATGACCTCGCCGAGCACGCCGTCACCGCGGGGCAGCGCGCCGATGAGCGAACGCTGCTGATCGTCGAGGCCGTGGGTGATGAAGTTCGCGAGCGTCACCCCGTCACGTTCGAGGACGCCGAGCGCGCCGTAGCGCGCGCCCACCAGGACCGTCGCGCGCTCGACGATCGTGGCGAGCAACGTGGTCAGATTCGCGTCCGCCTCGATGAGCAAGATGGCGTCGATCAGCGCGTGCAGGCGATCGGGGTCCTTGATCCGGTGAAACGGCATTACGGGGAGCCTGCCACAGCGTGCGCGCGCACGCGACTACGACCGCTGTCCCGTGATGACCGTGAGGGGCACGAAGACGAAACTGGTGCCGAACTCGCTCGGCTCGTGATGCTCGTCGAGTCGTCCTCCCGTCTCGTCGAGGAGCGAGGCGAGACTCGAGACCATCACCGACCACGCCCGGCCGTCGCCGTCGAGCCCGTCGCACTGCAGACCCACCACGTCGCGACGCGACGCCGCGGCGAGCACGGCGGCGTCGTTGGTCGAGAGCAGGACCCCGAGGGCCGTGACCTTGTCCACGCGCACGGGTCGAGCCACCGGCAGGCACTTGACCGAGAGGAGCACGCGCGCCCAGGCGACCGAACCCAGGAGCCGTAGACACTCGTCACGACCTATAGACTGTTCCTTGGCGATTCCTGAGATTTCCCCCATTTCTTCAGCATTCACGACGAAGCGGGGGTGTCAGTAGGGTCGTGGGTCACAAATCGGGGTTCTCCTCGCGCCGAGCGTCGTGGCGTGCGCGGACTTTTGCTTTTCGGGAGATTTCCGGTAGAATGGTCAGCCGACCTCTTGCAGCCGGAGAGGTAACCGTGAAGGTGTCGTTCGCCCCTTCGCGCCGCAGTGTCCACACAAGGAGAAAGAACCTGAGTAAGCCAAAGGAAGACGCGTTCACTGTCGAGGGGACCGTCGTCGAGCCTCTACCCAACGCCATGTTTCGCGTGGAGCTGGAGAATGGTTACACCGTTCTCGCCCACAGTTCGGGAAAGATGCGCATGCACCGCATTCGTATTCTGCCCGGCGACAAGGTCCAAGTCGAGATCACGCCCTACGACATGACCCGCGGACGCATCACCTACCGCTACAAATAACTCACGTTCCGTTTCGTTCGAGAAAGTAAAGAGATGAAAGTTCGCGCCAGCGTAAAACCCATGTGCGAGAAGTGCAAAGTCATACGTCGAGCTGGTCACGTGCGCGTGATCTGTGAGAACCCGCGTCACAAGCAGCGCCAGGGCTAGGAGAGGAAGAATATGGCCCGTATTGCCGGAGTCGACATCCCGCGCGAGAAGCGCACGGTGATCGCGCTCACCTACATTTTCGGCGTCGGTCCCACCACCGCGGAGCAGATCTGCGCCGCGACGGGCATCGACGAATCCACTCGCGTGAAGGACTTGAGCGAGGCGGACGTCAACAAGTTGCGCGCCTACATCGACCAGAACCTCACCGTCGAGGGTGACCGTCGTCGCGACGTCGCCCAGGACATCAAGCGCAAGATGGAGATCAACTCGCTCCAGGGCATCCGTCACCGCAAGGGACTGCCCGTGCGTGGTCAGCGCACCCGCACCAACGCTCGCACCCGCAAGGGACCCAAGCGCACCGTCGCTGGTAAGAAGAAGGTAACGAAGTAATGGCCAAGCCCACCACCGCCCGCAAGGGCCGTCGCAAGGAACGAAAGAACGTCGCCTTCGGCGTCGCGCACATCAAGAGCTCGTTCAACAACACGATCGTGTCGATCAGCGACCCCGAAGGCAACGTGCTGTCCTGGGCCTCGTCGGGCCAGGTTGGTTTCAAGGGATCGCGCAAGTCCACCCCCTACGCCGCCCAACTCGCCGCGGAGAAGTGCGCGCGCGCGGCCATGGAGCACGGCGTGAAGAAGGTCGACGTGCTCGTACGCGGGCCGGGCTCGGGTCGCGAGACCGCCATTCGCTCGATCGCCGCCGCCGGCATCGAGGTCGTGGCCATCAAGGACGTGACGCCACTGCCGCACAACGGCTGTCGCCCGAAGAAACGTCGTAGGGGTTAGTCGTGGCTCGTTACACCGGACCCGTCTGTCGTCTCTGTCGTCGAGAACGAACCAAGCTCTACTTGAAGGGTGAACGTTGCTTCACGCTCAAGTGTCCCGTCGCGGAGAACTCGGACCGCCAGACCCGCGCCTTCCCGCCCGGTATGCACGGTCGTGACCGTCAGCGTCAGGGCTCGGAGTACCTCACCCAGTTGCGTGAGAAGCAGAAGGCGCGCCGCATCTACGGCATCTTGGAGAAGCAGTTCCGCAACCTCTACGAGGAGGCGAGTCACCGTCCCGGCATGACCGGTACGAACCTGCTCCAGTTCCTCGAGTGTCGCCTCGACAACGTGGCGTATCGCGCCGGGTGGGGAGCGTCGCGCGCCCAGGCGCGTCAACTGGTGCGTCACGGTCACGTGGCCATCAACGGCAAGCGCGTCACCATCCCCTCGTATCGCGTGCGTCCCGGCGAGGTCGTGACGCTCAAGGCGGCGACGCGTGAGAACTTCAACGTGAAGCGCAACCTCGACGTGCTCGACCGCACGGTGCCCGGCTGGCTCGAGACCGGCGAGAACGGCTTCAGCGTGACGGTGCGCGTCGTGCCCCAGCGCGAACAGATCGACGAGTCGATCCAAGAGCAACTCATCGTCGAGTTGTACTCGAAGTAATCGCAGTTTTCCCAACTTTAAGGAGTCCCCATGTTGATCATCCAGCGCCCCACCATCGAAGCCCTCGGTGAAGAGACCGCGCATCGTCAGTCCTTCGGCATTGGCCCGCTCGACCCCGGCTTCGGTCACACGCTCGGCAACTCCCTTCGTCGCACGCTGCTCTCCTCGATCCCGGGCGCGGCCGCCACGCGCGTGAAGTTCGACGCGGTGCTCCACGAGTTCGGCGTGATCGAAGGCGTGAAGGAAGACGTCCAGGACATCTGTCTTAACCTGAAGGACCTCTTGCTCATCGTGCACTCCGACGAGCCCGTCACCTTGCGCCTCGACAAGCGCACCGAGGGTCCCGTCACCGCGCGCGACCTCTCGACCACCGCGGACGTGGAGATCTTGAACCCCGACCTGCACCTCGCCTATTTGACCAACCCCCGCAGTGCGCTCACCTTCGAGCTCACCGTGGAGCGGGGCAAGGGTTACGTGGGTGCCGAGGGCAACAAGGGCTCCTCGACCATCGGGGTCATCCCCCTGGACGCGATCTTCACGCCGGTTCGCCGAGTCAGCTTCGAGATCGAGCCCGTGCGCGTCGAGCAGAGCAAGGACTTCGACCGACTGGTCATCGACATCGAGACGGACGGTTCGATCAGTCCGCGCGAGGCGCTCGCGTCGGCGGGCAAGACGCTGGGTTCGCTCGTGAGCCTCATTGGTAGCTTCGACGAAGAGGCGCCGTCGCTCGAACTCGGCGACGTCGGCACCGCGCAGGCGGCCGCCAGCGAGCTCGACATTCGCATCGAGGAACTCGGTCTCACCGAGCGTTCGCGCAACTGTCTGAAGCGAGCGGGTATCAACACGATCGCCCAGTTGGTCAACGCCACCGAGCGCGACCTCACGTCGATCACCAACTTCGGTGCGACGTCACTGAAGGACGTCACCGACCGCCTCGAAGAGCGCGGCCTGTCACTGCGGGTAGAGGACTAGTCATGCGCGGTACGCCCACCAAGGGAAAGCGCTTCGGCGGATCGAGCGCGCACCAGAAGGCCATGATGGGCAACCTCGTGGCCTCACTGATCGCCGCCGAGTTCCTCGTCACCACCGAGGCCAAGGCCAAGGCGCTTCGTCCGGTCGCCGAGAAGGTCGTCACCGCCGCGAAGAACTCGCCCGAAGGCTCGGTCGCCGCCCAGCGCCGCGTCGTGGCGCTCATCCGCGACAAGGACATGACCCACAAGCTGTTCACCGAGATCGCGCCGCGCTACGCGGACCGTCCCGGTGGGTACACGCGCATCTTGAAGCTGGGACCGCGTCAGGGTGACAACGCCCCGATGGCGCGCATTGAGTTCGTCTGAGCCAACGCGTAGCGCCACCCAGCGGTGGCGCCTCGACATCGCCTACGACGGCGCGGCCTTTTCCGGCTTCGCCTATCAACCGCAATTCACCACGGTGGTCGGTGAACTGCGCGCGACGCTTGCGAGCACGCTTCGCCTCGAACACGAGCCCGTGATCGTGGGGGCGGGGCGCACCGATGCCGGGGTGCACGCCTTTCACCAGGTCGTCCACGTCGATCTGCCGAGCACGTGGGCGCGCAAGAATCGCGCGCTAGAACCCGAGCGACTCGCGAGGTCGCTCAACCAGCAACTGCGTGGTCGCGTTCGCGTACTGCGCGCCGAGCCGGTCAGCGACGACTTTCACGCACGATTCTCCGCGACCTGGCGCGAGTATCGCTACCTGGTCCTCGAGACCGCGCCACCCGCGCTCGATCTCACCAACGCCTGGTCCTGGGCGGTCGAGGGTCCGTTGGACCTCGCGGTCATGAACGCGGTGACCGAGCAGATCCTGGGCACCCACGACTTTCGAGCCTTCTGTCGTCGACCCACCAACGCCGAACCGGGCGAGGCGCTACGTCGTGAGGTGCTCGTCGCGCGCTGGGAACGGCTCGAGGACACGTGGCGACTCAGCCCGCAGAGCGCACCCGTGGTGCGCCTCACCATCCGGGCCCGGTCGTTCTGTCACAACATGGTGCGCTGTCTCGTGTCGACGGTCGTGGCGATCGGCCAGGGTCGACTGGCCGAGGACACGGTGCGCGAGCGCCTCGTGAGCCTCGATCGCAGCCATTTACCCTCGCCGGCCCCCGCCGCCGGGCTCAGTCTGGTCGACGTGGGCTACGATGGAGACCGGAACTTGCCCGCTGGGCCCCAAATTTTGTAGGCTAGAGAGTCCCTCTGGCCCCGTGCGACCAGAAGATCGCTGAAGGAAGAACTGTGCGTACCTACTCTCCCAAGGTCAACGAACTGACCCGTGACTGGCTCGTCATCGACGCCGAAGGCCTGGTGCTGGGCCGCGTCGCGACCGTCGCCGCGTCACTACTGCGCGGCAAGCACCGCACGTTCTTCGCGCCCCACGTCGACACCGGCGACTTCGTGATCATCGTGAACGCCGACAAGGTCGTCGTGACCGCCAACAAGGCGAAGCAGAACTTCCACTACCACCACTCGGGCTACCCGGGCGGTCTGTCCTCCAAATCCTGGCAGACGCTGCTCGACACCGACCCGGTCGCGCTGGTCTACGACGCGGTCAAGGGCATGGTCCCGAAGAACCGCTTGGGCCGCGCCCAGATGGGCAAGCTCTTCGTCTACGCCGGCGCCGAACACCCCCACGCCGCCCAACAACCAACGAAGTACGACACCTCGGCGATCCGCCGCGGTTAAGGAGAAACCTCTCGTGCCCCTTCCACTCACCCAAAGCACCGGTCGCCGCAAGGAGGCCGTGGCGCGTGTGCGCCTTCGCCCCGGTACCGGCACCATCACGATCAACAGCCGGGCCTTCGACAACTACTTCACGTCCGCGACCCACCGCCAGATGGTGATGGAGCCCCTGCGCCTGCTCGACGCCCAGCAGACCTACGACATCGACGCCACGATCGAGGGCGGCGGGGTCGCCGGTCAGGCGGGCGCGCTGCGCCTGGGCATCTCGCGCTCGTTGCTCGAGATCGACGAGAACGTTCGACCGGCCCTCAAGAAGGCGGGTCTTCTTACGAGGGACGCTCGTAAGAAGGAGACCAAGAAGTACGGTCTCAAGAAGGCGCGTAAGGCCCCTCAGTACTCGAAGCGCTAATGACGATGCCCCTGTGCTTTGGCACGGACGGCATTCGCGGACGAGCCTTCGACGAGATCTCCCTCGATCTGGCCTACCGTCTCGGTCGCGCGGTGGCGACAGTCTTCACGGTGCCGGTCTTCGTGGGTTACGACACGCGCGAGAGTTCGCCGCCCCTCGCCGCCGCGGTGATGGCCGGACTGCGCGACGGCGGCGCCAACGCGATCAACATTGGTTATTTCACCACGCCGGGCGTCGCCGTGATCGCGCGCCAGCGTCACGGCGCGGGCGTCGTGGTCTCGGCCTCGCACAACCCCTACTACGACAACGGTCTGAAGGTCCTCGGCCTCGGCGGCACGAAGCTCGACGACGACACCGAAGCGGCGGTCACGGCCGCGCTCGCGACGATCGCCGCCCCGGGACACCACGTGTTCCCCGACACCCCCGTCGACGAGTCGGCCGAGCACGACTACGCGCACCACTTGCGCAAACTGGCTCCCGGTGACATCGCGTCGCTGCACGTGGTGATCGACTGCGCCAACGGCGCGGCGAGCCACGTGGCCCACGAACTCTTCGAGAGCACCGGCGCGAAGATCTCGATGATCCACGACGAGCCCAACGGGCGCAACATCAACGAGAACTGTGGTTCGACGTGCGTGGACGACCTGGTCGCCGCCGTGAAGGAACTCGGCGCGGACCTGGGGCTCGCCCTTGACGGCGACGCGGACCGATTGATCGCGGTCGACCACGAGGGCGTCGTACGCGACGGCGACGACATGATGGTGCTCTTCGCCCTCGACCGTCTACGCGCGGGCACCCTGGGGACCGGTCTCGTGGTCACGTCGATGAGCAACCTAGGACTGCATCGCGCACTCGCCAAGGAGAACGTCGAAGTGGTCGAGGTGGACGTGGGGGACCGCAACGTGCTGCGCGCCCTCGAGGACCGGGCGTGGAATTTCGGGGGCGAGCAATCGGGACACCTCATCTTTCGTGAGTTGAGCCCGACCGGTGACGGACTGCTCACGGGACTGTTGTTGAGCGAGTTGGTGGTGCGACGCGGTGCGCTCAGCGCCCAGGCCAAGGCCGCGTGGCGGCGCGTACCCCAGGCGCTCGTCAACGTCGATCGCGACCTCTACGACGACGACGTCGTCGCGAAGATCTTCGACGACGTCGTGCAACGCTACGACGTCGACGCGTCGGAGATTCGTCTACTCATTCGACCCTCGGGTACCGAGCCGGTGGTGCGCGTGATGATCGAGGCACTCAACGCCCAGTTGGTGGAGGAATTCGCCTCGCGCGTGACGCTGCAGTTCACGTAACGTCAATCCGCCAGAAACATTCAGGCCGGAAGCGGGAAAATCGCCCCGAGTAGGATAGTCGTCATGTGTGGCATCATCGGGGTCGTCGGCTCCACGGACACGCTCGAGACGCTCCTCGAGGGACTCCAACGTCTGGAGTATCGCGGTTACGATTCCGCGGGCGTCGCCCTCGTTCGCCAGGGCCAGACCTGGCGCGCTCGCACCGCCGAGGGCACCGAATCGGTGAGCGCGCTGCGTCTCGAATGCCGCGACGCGCCCTCGGGTTTCAGTTCGGGCATCGGGCACACTCGTTGGGCGACCCACGGCGCCCCCGAGGCGGCCAACGCCCACCCGCACCTCGACTGTTCGGGCAACATCGCGATCATCCACAACGGCATCATCGAGAACCACACCGAACTCCAGGAACAACTCGAGTCGCGCGGCCACACCTTCACGTCCCAGACCGACTCGGAGGTCCTCGCGCACCTGATCGAGGAGTCGCGCGCCGCGGGCTTCGAGCTCGTCGAGGCGGTGCGCCAGAGTCTGCACACGGTGCGCGGCGCCTTCGCGTTGGCGGCCATGGACTGCAACGAGCCCGACGTCATCGTCGCCGCACGGCGCATCTCACCACTCGTCGTGGGCACCGCCCCCGGGGTCACGTATCTCGCCAGTGACGTCCCGGCGATCCTCGACCGCGCGACGGCCTTCTACGCCGTCAACGACGACGAGGTGGTTCGTCTCGGGCCCGAAGGATTCCGGGCGATCGACCTCGAGGGCGCGCCGGTGCGCCTACGCCAACTCCAGATCGACTGGGACCTCGAGACCGCCGAGAAGGGTGGCAACGACGACTTCATGACCAAGGAGATCAACGAGCAGCCCGTGGCGCTGCACGCCACCTTGCTCGACCGACGACGTCGTGACGGGCGGATCAGCTTCGACGAACTGCGCGTGAGTGACGAGGAGTTACGCAGCGTCAAGCGCGTCGTGCTGGTCGCCGCCGGTACGTCGCACCACGCCTCGCTCGTGGCGAAGTACGCGATCGAACGTTGGGCGCGCCTCAGCGTCGAGGTGGACATCTCGAGCGAGTACCGCTACCGCGACCCCATCGTCGAGATCGGCACGCTGGTCATTGGCGTGTCCCAGAGCGGTGAGACCATCGACACCATCCAGGCCACCCGCGAGGCCCAACGACGCGGCGCGCGCGTGGTCGCCGTGTCCAACATCGTCGACTCGTCGCTCGCGCGCGAAGCGGACGCCGTGATCTACACCCGCGCCGGACTCGAGGTCTCGGTCGCCTCGACCAAGGCGTTCGTCGCCCAGGTCGCCGCGCTCGAACTACTCGCGCTACGACTCGCCCAGATCCGCAACACGCTGCCCCCCGAGGAGATCGACGCGCTCTACCTGGGTCTGCACGCGGTGAGTGCACAGGTCGCCACGGCCCTCGAGCGCCGCGACCTCGTCAAGGACGTCGCCAAGCAGTTGATGGGCAGTCACGACTTCTTCTTCCTCGGCCGACACGTGGGTTACCCGACCGCGATGGAGGGTGCGCTCAAACTGAAGGAACTGACCTACCTGCACGCCGAGGGATACCCGGCGGGCGAACTCAAGCACGGGCCTCTCGCGTTGATCGAACCGGGCGTCGTGGTGGTCGCGGTCGCGACCGACCCCGCGATGCACGAGAAGATGCTGTCGAACCTGGCCGAGGTGAAGGCCCGCGGCGCGAGCGTCGTCGCGGTCGCAACCGACGACGACGAGTCCATCGAGGCGGTCGCGGACTTCGTCTTGCGCGTGCCCGCGACCGAGCCGATGTTCACGCCCATGGTGGACGTCGTGCCGCTGCAACTCTTCGCCTATTACATGGCGAGCGGACTCGGGCGAAACGTCGACCGACCGCGCAACCTCGCCAAGACCGTGACGGTCGAGTAGTGGGCACGGTCGCGGTGGGAGTGGACGTCGTGGACGTGCCGCGCTTCGCGCGCGCGATGACGCGCCACCCGCGGCTCGTGGCTCGGCTCTTCACCGACCAGGAACAGGTCGACGCTCGCGAGTCGCCCGAGCGCCTGGCGGCGCGTTTCGCCGCGAAGGAGGCCGTGCTCAAGACGCTACGCGTCGGCATCGGCGCCGCGACGTGGCGCAGCATCGAGATCCGTCGCTCACCTGAGGGGGCGCCGAGCGTGCACTTGCACGGCGACGCGCGCGCCCTCGCGCAGGGTCGCGGGGTCCACGCGATGCACGTGTCCATGACGCACACGGCCCAGACCGCGGCGGCCTTCGTGGTGGGACTCGACGAGCGCGGCTAGTGGGCGCCACGTCGAGTACCGATCGGGCGTGGGCGGAGATCTCGCGAGGGGCGCTCGAGGCGAACGTGCACGCGCTCACCACGGTCCTGGGCGCGACCGCGCTCTGCGGGGTCGTCAAGGCCAACGGTTACGGCCACGGTGCGGTGATCGTCGCGCGCGCGTTGCTCGACGCCGGTGCGACGAGTCTCGCCGTGGCGACGCTGGACGAGGGCAGTGAGCTACGTGCGGCGGGCGTGCGCGCACCGATTCTGCTACTCGCGGAGATCCCCGCGTCGTCGCTGCGTGACGCGATGGAGCAGTCGCTGACCGTGACCGTGGGTTCACTGGCGGGGGCGCGCGCCGCCGCGGCGGCGTCGAAGGGTCTCGCGGGACGACACCGCGTGCACCTCAAGGTCGACACGGGCATGCACCGCATGGGTGTCGCGCCCGAGGACGCCCCCGAGGTGCTCGAGGTACTTCACGCGTGTGACGAGATCGACGTCGAGGGTATCTACACGCACTTCAGCGTGGCCGACGGCGAGAGCGACGAGGATCGTACGTTCACGCGAGGTCAGATCGAGGCGTTCGACACGGTGCTCGACGAGCTCGGGGCGCGGCGCTGTCCGCGCATCGTGCACCTCGCCAACAGCGCGGGGGCGCTCGGTTACCCCGAGTCGCGCCGTGACCTCGCGCGCGTGGGTCTCGCGCTCTACGGGTATCTGCCCGGCCCCTGGCTCGCCGACGTGCTCGCCGAGCACGGGGTCATGCTACGTCCCGTCCTCTCGCTGCGCGCGAAGGTCATCGCCACGCGACGCGTCAAGGCCGGCGAGCGTCCGAGCTACGGTCGGCGTCGCGCGCTGGTTCGTGACGCGACCGTCGTGACGGTGCCCCTGGGCTACGCCGACGGCTTCGCGCGCCGACTCTTCGACGCGCAGGCGCAGGTTCTTATCGGGGGACGACGCTACCCCCTCGCCGGCGTCGTGACGATGGACCAGATCCTGATCGACGTGGGCGACGACGACGTCCACGTGGGTGACGAGGTCGTGTTACTCGGCGCGCAAGGCGACGAGCGCATCGACGCGGACGAGTGGGCGACCCTCGCCGGGACCATCTCGTGGGAGATCCTCTGTGCGATCAGTGCTCGGGTGCCCCGCGTGCTCGTCGACTGACGTCGCGAACGCCCGTGGTCGATCTCGCGCAGCTGCCGACGTGCACCAAGTGCGCACTCTCGCTGACCCGACAGCGCGTCGTCGTCGGCAGCGGACCGTTCGACGCGGTGCTCACCGTCGTGGGTGAGGCCCCCGGCAAGACCGAGGACGAGGGGGGCGAGGCGTTCGTGGGACGAAGTGGACGCTTGCTGTTCCAGCTGGTGCTCGACGAGCTCGGCCTGACGCGCGAGCAGTGCTTCGTGACCAACGTCGTCAAGTGTCGTCCGCCCGCGAACCGCCCGCCGCGTCCACACGAGATCGCCACGTGTCGACCGTGGCTCGACGAGCAACTTCGCGTCGCGAGGGCCCGGTTCCTGCTCTGCGTGGGTAACACCGCCGCGCGCGCGGTGTTGGGTTTTGACGAAGGCATCGGCGCCACCCACGGTCGGGTCGTCGAACTCGGAACCGTGCGGGGTCTCGCGACCTATCATCCAGCGGCGGCCCTGCGCGGTGGGCCTAGCGTGGTCGACGTGATGCGTCGCGACCTGCGAATCCTCAAGGAGCTGCTCGACTCGTGAGTACCCTTCGACGTTGTGTGAGCGACGCCGACACCCAGGCCGCGGGCGTCGACTTCGCGTCCGTGCTGCGCAGCGGGGACATCGTGTTGTTGTCGGGTCCCCTGGGCGCGGGAAAGACCACGTTCGTCAAGGGCGTCGCCCGGGGGCTCGGCGTGCGGGGACTGGTGACCAGTCCGACCTTCACCATGGTGCGTGAACACGACTGCGACAACGACCGGGGTATCGCGACGCTGCACCACTGCGACGTCTACCGGGTGCGCAGCCTCGACGAGGTCGTCGACCTGGCGCTCGGCGAACTGGTCGAGGAGTCCGGCGTCGCACTCGTGGAATGGGGCGACCTCGCGGCGTCGGTCTTCGGGCGCGAGGTGTTAGAGGTGACCTTCGTGGTGGGTGACGACGAGGCGCGAACGCTGAGCGTGGGGGGATCCATCGACGCGCGACGCGCACAAGAACTGCTGTCGTGGTGCGACGCGTGAACGTCCTCGCCATCGAGACGGCCACCAGCGCCTGCGCGATCGGACTTCGCGCGAGCGAGCGTGAGCTCATTCGCGTACTCGACGACGAGCGACGTCACACCGAGGTGCTGGCGCCGGGGATCGCCGCCGCGCTCGACGAGTTGGGCGTTACGGCGCGCGACCTCGATCGAGTGGTCATCGACGTGGGCCCCGGGCTCTTCACCGGACTTCGCGTGGGTGTCGCGACGGCCATTGGACTCGCCGAGGGACTCGGACGCGAGATCGTGAGCGTGACCTCGCTCGAGCTCTTCGCGCACGGGGCCGCACTCGCGCAACAACGTGGGACCTTCGTCGTGGCGGTCGACGGTCGTCGGGGCGAGGTCTTCGTCCAGAACTTCGTGCTCGACGACGACGTCGTCGCCACCAGCGAACCGGTCGTCACGACCGCGCGCAAGGTCGTCATCGAGTGGGCGACCAACGCGAGACCCGTCACCTTCACGGGTGACGGTGTCGCGCGGTACCTATCCGACTTCGCCGCCGTGCCCACCGCGCGCGTGTTCGACCAACGCGTGCCGTCGCTCGCGGCGGCGCTCGACCTGGGTGTGACGCGCGAGGCGTCGTCACGCGTGACGCCGCTCTATCTGCGCGAGGCCGACGCCGTCGCGAACTTCACGACGCGAGAACGCTCGTGAGTTCCTGGACGATCCGCCTCGCGGAGCGACGCGACGTGACCGAATTGATGGGCATCGAGAACGCGCAGTTCCCCGAACCGTGGACCAAGAACATGTTGCTCGAGGAGATCACGAACCACGAGACCCGTCGCTACACCGTCGCGGTGCTGCACGAGACGATCATTGGCTACCTGGGCGTGATGTTCGTCATGGACGAACTGCACGTCAACACGCTCGGCACGCTGCCGGGTTACGAGGGGCGCGGCGTCGCGACGTCGCTACTCGACGAGGCGTGGCGCGACGCGCGTGACCGGGGCATCGTGCGCGCGACGCTCGAGGTGGCCGCGTCCAACCAACGAGCCCAGGAACTGTATTTCCGCTGGGGCTTCCAGCCCGTGGGGATCCGCAAGAACTACTACGAGAAGACCCACGAGGACGCGCTCGTCCTGTGGGCCGACATCGAACCCGACCAGCACGCGGCGCGACCGGCCCGCCCTACGCTTGATTCGTGAAAGTCCTCGGTATCGAGACCAGTTGTGACGAGACCGCCGCGTCGGTGGTCGACGACGCCCTGCACGTGCACTCGTCGGTCGTCGAGTCCTCGATCGACCAACACCGCGCCTTCGGCGGGGTCGTACCCGAACTGGCGGGTCGCGCCCACGTCGCCACCATTGGTCCCGTCGTACGTCGCGCGCTCGACGAGGCCGGACTCGATCC
>Ga0116231_10009420_pt1 | contig 16487 bp, 16 predicted proteins | sample S1TSphgellanicum_2_FD_89695 | JGI IMG/M metagenome (GOLD analysis project Ga0116231, IMG submission 89695) | Host-associated microbial communities from peat moss isolated from Minnesota, USA - S1T2_Fd - Sphagnum magellanicum MG | ecosystem: Host-associated > Plants > Peat moss > Unclassified...
CGATCGGCGCGGCGGTGCGCTGAACCCCTTGAGTTATGCGCGCGGCCTTGCCAAGGCGGCGCTCGCCGCGGGCGCCTCGGTGCACGGCAACGCTCGCGTGCAGAGTCTCGAACCCGAGCGCGGCGCCTGGCGCGTGCGCACGGCCGACGGCAGCGTCGTCTCCCGTCACGTCGTGCTCGCGACCAACGGCTACACGGATTCGCTGTGGCCCCAGTTGAGCCGCACGATCGTGCCGGTATTTGGCGCCATCGCGGCGAGCGAGCCGCTGCCCGAGGCTCAGGCGCGCGAAATCTTGCCCGGCGGTCAGGTTCTCTACGAAAGCGGGGCGGTCACCGTATATTACCGCGTCGATGACGGCAGACGCTTGATCATCGGCGGGCGCGGTCCCATGCAAGAGATCCAATCAGCCGCGGACATTCCGCATATCGTCCACTATGCGCGTCGACTCTGGCCGAGTCTCAAAGACTACCGGTTCACCCACGGGTGGGGCGGCCGTCTCGGCTTCACGGCCGATCAGTATCCGCATGTCCACGAACCGGCGGACGGCGTTCTCGTGTGTCTCGGGTACAGCGGTCGCGGTGTCGCTTTGGGCACGGCCCTCGGCGCCGCGCTCGCGCAACGAATCAGCGAGCCCGAGACGGACTTCCCGATGCCGATCACCGCGCTGAAGACGATTCCGTTTCACGGCTATTGGCCGATCTCGGTGCCGGCCGCGATTCTGGTCGGCCGAGTTGCCGATGCGCTGGGGCTTTAGAGTCTTGTTGACCCATAGTTCTGTAGTGCCGAGACGTCGTTGAGCACGTCATCGAGGCCTGTGAAGAGCAGGTTCATGACCTCATGGGCCTGAAAGGCGCGGTTGCGTCGCTGCTTGGTCTGGGCGCGCAAGATGTCCATCTCGAGCAGTAGGTTCACGGCAGAACTGGCGGCTACGAAAGAGATTTGCAGCGCCGCCGCTATCGCGTTCACGGTGACGACCGGTTGTCCTAGGAGATATTCAATCAATCGCCAGGCCGTGGCGTGGCGGCGCACACGGCGTTCTTCAAGCTGACGGTGCCAGCGCTCGGCCGTGCTCGCCAGCTCGCGCAGCAGATCGATTGTGTTGCGGCAGGATGCGATCGTGCACTCCAAGTACAGCTCGATCCACTTGTCCCAGCGCAGGCGCATCTGCACGTCGAGCAGCGCATCGTAATATTCACGCTGGCGCAGTTTTAGAAAGGTCGCCAAATGGATCGGCGGCTCCTCTTCCGCGACAAACATCAGCGGAAAAAGGAGTCGGCCCACGCGCCCGTTGCCGTCGATGAAGGGGTGAATGGCCTCAAACTGAGCATGCACAACGGGTGCGCGTGCGATCACTCCTAGCCGATAGTGGCTCTCTGGGTCGCGCTCGGCGATGAGGAGTCGACTCAGTTCGCCCATCAGCTGCGGCACATGGTCTGCGGGCGGCGGGATGAAACGGGCGTCCTCTATTTTGAAGCCCCCGATCCAGTTTTGGATGTTGCGCAGTTTTCCAGGCGTCGAGCGCACATCCCCCCTCATGAGCTGTTCGTGTAACCCGCAGATGAACGGCACGTCGAGTGCCGCCACGCCTCGCTCCTTAGCTTGGCGCATACCCCAGGTATACGCGCGCAGATAGTTCAACGTCGCCTCGGCATCAGAATCCGCAGTCGCATCTGGGGTGCCTGCTTCTATCTCGTGCAGGAGTAGGGCATCGAACTGGGTATGGGTGCCCTCGATCTGGCTGCTGTCGACTGCTTCGCGTCGGTTAAGCATATGCATCAACAGTAGGGAGTACTTTGGGGCTGCGCGCGCGGCGGCCGCCAGTTGCTGCAGCTCTCGGACGGCTATGCCCAGCAGGGGAGAGCTCGAGGGCGGGGACTCAGGCGTTGGAGGTACCACGGCATAGCAGCCCGAATGTCCCGGTACGGGCAGGGCGGTTGCCTGAAGTCGGGGGTGGAGCGCCGACTTTTTCACAGATGAAAACCTTAAACGCGTTACTTGTTATTACGAGTTTAAGCTATATACCTTTAATATAGAAGTTTTTATTATAGTTTTTAAATTGTGCTAGTTCGCCGTATAAAAGTGCGCCAAATGGTGCAGGTCGATGACCACGTCATAGTGCTGCCCGGCCGGTAGCAGCGGGCCCTCGGCGAAGTCGTAACGCGCATCGAGATTGGAAATTTCAGGATGCATGTCGTGCATCGCGCGTTTGAACATCTCGCGCGGCACCCATTCGGAATTCGTCGACAGCGAACCGAATTCGTCGTGGTAAATCGTCGCGGTCGAGCGGTCGGCGGGCACCGAGGTGATCGCGAAAATGCGCGGTTTGGTATCGCCCGGATGTTTCGGCAGCACGACCCGTTTTGCTCCGTCCGTGATCAATCGCCATTCATTGCCCTGCGGCACGGCGAGCAGCGCATACGCATGGTGTTGCGCGGTCAGGAATGCCGTGGTCAGCGTCAGCGCGACGAGTAGCCGCCTCAAGTTCCAGCCCAGGTTCTGCGTCAGAGCGTTGAGCGAGGCGACCAAGAACAGCAGCAACACCCCGGTCATGGCGAAGATCGTGCGATACGTGGCGTAGCGCTCGGAGGCGACCAGACTCGCCGCGCAGGTCAACAGCGGCAGACCGCAGAGCGCGGCTGTCCACAGAAGCCCGCGCGCGCGCCCATGGCGCCGCCACTCGAGCACGGCGCCCGCAACCAGAATGAGGCCGGCGAGCACGGCGCCCGCGAGATACCACGCGTGGTCGCGCCCGTTGTCGTCATTGAGCACGAACATGCTCAGCGCATTCGGCACGACCTGCTGCAAGAACCACGCGAGCTTCTCGCCCCAATGCATTTCGAACGCGACGCGGTCGGAGCGCATGAACACGCCCGCGCTGTACAGCAGGCTCATGACGCCGAGCGCGAGCGCCAGCGCGATCACGATGAAGGCGACATGCGTGGCCAGCCAGCGCAGCGTCTTCAGTGGCGCCTGGTCCTTTTGCGCGATCAGCGCGCCGGCGAGCGGCACGACGTAGAAGAGCGCGCTCGGCTGATACATGAGGGCGCAGGCGATCATGAGACTCAAGGCCACGAGCCATTGGGCGACCGTTCGGCCCCGGCTATTGTCGGGCGCCATGGCGCCCTCGGCGACGAAAAATACGCCGACGGCCAGCAGCGCCGTTGCGGCATAGGGCCAGCCGATTGCCCAGCCGGCGATCACCTGCGCGGACGGCACGAGCCCCACGAGGATCGCGGCGCACAGGCTCGTATTGAACGACCAGCCGAACGAACGCAGGCTACGAAACGTGACCAAGGAGAGTGCGCCGAGCAGCAGCGCGGCCCCGAGGCGCATCCACCTCAGGTTCTGCACGCTATTGGTTTGCCCATAGGTTGCCTGGAGCAACATGCCGTAGATCGGCCGCGCCTGAGATGCGCAGAAGTTCAGCACCTTGCCCGGCTCTTGGTGCGCTTCGCGCAGGTTCGAATAGTCGTCGCGCAGCCCGTAGTCGTGGAACGTCGTCGGAAAATACGCAAGCAGGGGCAGCAATAGCAGCAGCGCGCTCAAAACCCCGGTGCGCGTGCCGGTCCGCGTGCGGGTAGCCGTTCCGATGGCCCCCTCGACGGTTATACTGATGGCCGGAATCGTCTTGTCAATGCTGCTCATTGAAGCCCGCGGGTGAGGTGAGTGCTGCGACGCATCGAGGGAGGCAGGAACGATTCTAGCCTGCGGCCTACCCATAAATCTGTGGCTATCCGCTACAAACTTGGTTAAATCTCTGTTAGTCGATCGGCCGCGCGCGATGGCTGTTTGAGAAGCGCGTCCCAGCGTGCGTCGGCGGGTTTGCATTAGGGTGCAAGCATTTGGAGCCCCAAGCTTTGGCTGCACCCCGATGCCTGTTCGCGGTCTTGATTGCGCTCGCCGCGGCGTCCGCCGGGGCAGCGACCAAAATCTATGGTTACGTCGATTCGGATGGGCAACGGCACTACACCGACATGCCCGACGGCAATCGATATCGCCTACTGTTGTTGTCCTCGCATGCGCTGACCGAGAGCGGCGATCGCTACGATCCGGAACTCCTCGCGCGCTCGCCGCAATATGACCCCATCATCGAGTCGGCCGCCGCCGCGGCGGCGCTCCAGTCGAATCTGCTGCGCGCGGTCATCGCCGTCGAATCCGGCTTCAATTCGCGCGCGGTTTCGAAGCGGGGTGCCGCCGGGCTCATGCAGCTCATGCCGGCGACCGCGCAACGGTTCGGCGCGAACGACCGTTTCGATCCGCGGCAAAACGTGTTGGCCGGCGCGCAATATCTGAAATTCCTCATCGATCGTTTCGGCAATGACCTATCTTTGGCGCTCGCCGCTTACAACGCCGGCGAGCAAGCCGTAGATCGCAGCGGCGGCCAGATCCCGCCGTTCATGGAAACGCAGGCCTACGTGCCGCGCGTCCTCAAGATCTACCGCATGCTCCAGGGCCAAGCGCGTCAGAGTTGATTGGTGCGCTGCATCTCGCAGACCGCCATTTTGTAGGACATAATACCTATGCGATCGCGACGAGAATCACCGCCGCGCTCGGGCTTCTTCGCTATAGTATCGGGTAGTCGTCTCATTCATAGGGGTTGTCCGATGATCAAACATGCTGCTCGTCTTGCCACCGTTGCTTCGCTGACTCTCGTGGCCGGTCTCGCCATGGCCCGCCCGGAACTCGCGACGCCGCCACAGAGTGACATCAAGCTCCCAACCGTGCCCGCCGCAGTCCCAGCGCCTGAGTTGAGCCCCTCCACGGTGCTCGCCGCCGTGACGCTGTTGGTCGGTGGTCTGCTCGTCGTGCGCGGACGCAAAGCGCGAGGCTAAACCCGATTGAGAGCCGCGCGGACGCCGACCTCGTCGTCTTATTTCGCGGCTCACGCGCGGCCTGCGCGGAACGCGCCCTCGTGCTCGAGGCGCAGGCGATTCCTAACCAGCTAATCGCGGTGGGTGAAGAGTGGGCTTTGCTTGCGCACCGGGAGTTAGCCGCTCGCGCGCACGCCGAGCTGACTGGCTATGCCGCGGAAGCCGTCCTGAAGCGCTCCGCGGCACCCACCTTCTGGCCTTTTCCCGGCGCCGGCTACGGGGCCATCGGCTACGCATTGATCCTCCTATTCGTGGCTTACGCGACCGGCGCCCACCTGTTCGGGGCGGATTGGTTCGCGGCCGGAGCTGTCGATGCGTCTCCCGCCGCGCGCCACGAATGGTGGCGCTCGCTGACGGCCCTCACGCTGCATATCGGCCCCGAACATCTGTTCGGCAACCTCTTGTTCGGTATCGTCGCGGGCGGTTTGTGCGGCCGGCTCGTGGGACCGGGTATCGCCTGGCTCAGCGCGCTCCTGGCCGGCGCCACCGCCAATGGGCTCGAAGCCTGGATCGCGCCCGTCGACCATCGTGCCGTCGGCGCTTCGACTGCCGTATTCGCCGCGCTCGGCTTGCTCGCGGGCTTGGCGTGGCGGCAGCGCTGGCCTTCGCGAGAGCGCCGGCTCTACCGCATTGCGCCGCTCATTGCGGGCATCTGTCTGTTGACCTTCCTCGGGTCCGGGGCAGAGCATGTCGACGTACTCGGCCATTTGCTCGGATTCGCGCTGGGGGTCGTGCTCGGCTGGACCTATGTCGTGCTGCGCGTGCCGCGCAGCCACGGCGCCCGAGCCCAGTTCGGAGCCGGCGCGTTGGCCGTTGCCATGGTTTGTGAAGCCTGGTGGCTCGCGCTCAGTCGCTAACGTCTTACAATCCGCCCGATGGGATTAATAGTCGACCCTGCGAACTCAAGCCCCCGACCGGCCGCCCACATCGTCGTCGGGCTGATCAACAACATGCCGGACGCCGCGCTCGAGGGAACCGAGGCTCAGTTCACGGGCCTGCTGCGCGCCGCCTGCGGAGCGCACACAGTGAGTCTACGCTACGCCTCGCTTCCGGAGGTGGCGCGCGGGCCGGCGGCCGCGGCGCGCATCGCCGCCGGTTATTGGCCGCTCGAAGTGCTGCTCGCCGCGCGGCCCGATGCGCTGATCATCACAGGCACGGAGCCCAAAGCCGCCGTGCTCAGCGACGAACCTTTCTGGGGGCGGCTCGCCGAGCTCATCGATTACGCCGCCGCCGAAACGATTTCGAGCGTCTTTTCCTGCCTCGCCGCGCACGCCGCCGTGCTGCATCTCGATGGCATTCAGCGCCGGCGGTTGACGGCCAAACGCTTCGGCGTCTACGAGCAAGAGGTCACCGCAGCCCATGCGCTCACGAGGGATCTCGGAACCCGCCTGCGCGCGCCGCACTCGCGCTGGAACGACCTCCCGGAAGCGCGTCTCATCGAGGCGGGCTACACGATCCTGAGCCGTTCCGACGCGGCCGGCGTCGACGGATTCATGCGGGCCCAGCGCAGCCTCTTGTTGCTGTTTCAAGGCCATCCGGAATACGAGGACCGGACGTTGCTCAAGGAATACCAACGCGACGTCGGCCGTTTCCTCACGGGCGAGTACACCCAGTACCCGGCGCCGCCGGAAGGCTATTTCGCGCGCGAGGCTCTCGACTTGATCGCGGAATTCGAGCAAGGTTTGCGGTCGGGCCGGTACGCCGAACCGGCCAACGTATTCCCCTTCACGGCCGTTGCGGCCACCTTGCGCAATACGTGGACTTCGTCGGCAGTCGCGGTCTACCGAAATTGGTTAGACTACATCGCGAGTCGTAAGACGGAGAGCGGGCAATGACAGGCATCAAGTTCGGTTCCATCAAGGCGGATTTGAAACCCTGTCCGATCGAGCCTTCCTGGGTTCTGGAGGGCAATCCGATCTCACGCAACTTCACGCTGTCCTCGAGCCCCGACGGAACCTCATCCACAGTCCTCTGGGACTGTACGGCCGGGCGATTCAATTGGTTCTATGAGTTCGACGAATCCCTACACATTTTGGAAGGTTCGGTCGTCATTCAGGACGAGTCCGGCGGCCTGCATAGTCTCTCGGCGGGCGACACGATTTTCTTCCCGCTCGGTGCGCATGCCGTCTGGACCGTGGACACCTACGTGCGCAAGATCGCCTTTTGCCGCAATCCGCTGCCGGCGCCGATTCATTTTGCCAATCGTGTCTATAGCAAGCTCAAGCGCACGTTCGGCGCCGGTTCAGGGGCACCGGCACTCTTGGGTTCCAGCTGAACGTCCATACATCGCGGCGATGAGTCTGCCACTCGCCAACAGCTATTGGGTCATTCCCGGGCAGTTCCTCGCCGGCGAACATCCGTTCGGCGAAAGCCCGGTGGACGCCCACAACCGCATCGCCGAATTGCGCTCAGCCGGCATCGATTATTTTCTCGATTTGACCGAACCCCAGGAGATGCCGAACTATCGCCTGTTACTGCCGCGGCATGCCGAGTATTTGCGCCGCCCGATTCCCGACACGTCCGTGCCGCGCGAGCCGGCTCACATGCAGGACATCCAAGGTCGGATTCGTGCGGCGCTCGCGCAGGACCGATGCGTCTACGTGCACTGCCGAGCCGGCATCGGCCGCACGGGCACCGTCGTCGGGTGCTACTTCGTCGAGCAGGGCCTCGATGGCAACGCGGCGCTCAAGCAGCTCAACAAGATTTGGAAGCAGAGCGAGCGATCGAAGAGTTGGCCGAAGATCCCTCAGACCGAAGGCCAGGCGGAGTATATCCGGCACTGGCGCGAGCAGATCGTGGCCCTCTGAGGGGTTAGATCGTCTTGCTGGCTATTTCGGACAAGCTGCTCTCCTGTCCCTCGTTAGACACGGCCGCGACGGCGAAATAATAGGTGCCATGACTCAGGCCGGATACGACATAGCTTGTGACGTCGGGTCCGCTGACCTCCACCGTCTGAGTCAGCTCGTCGGCATTCGTCCCGTAGTAGACGCGGTAGCCCGCGAGATCCGTGACCGCGGAGCCATTGGTGTTTTCAGTTGGCGCGAGCCAGGATACCGTGGCGGACCCCGACGTGTTTCCGCCCGATGAAGTATCTCCTTGCGAACCGGTCGACGACGTACCGGACGAATTTGTCGTGCCACCGCTGGCGATCGTGCTGACACCCTGACCGCAGCCCGTGAGTACGGCCGCAAGCGTCATGAGCGCGAGAAATAGCATTGGCCTATGTGTGTTCACCGTGGTTCGCATGCCCTCTATCCCGTTGCAATCCAAGTCCAGTGGCGCCATCTAATTACGGTCGCGTGAAGGCTGCAATATGTCGTCATTAGGGGACACGCGCCGGCGTCGACTGCATCACGGTCACGGTGCGTAGCATACAAACGAGCGACGTGCGAGGCAGACCAGCCGCATCAACCATCGCCTCAACATTGATGCGGCCTGCCGCCGGTTTATGTCAAAATCCAGGGCTGTCTGCGAATGAGTGCAGATCGAGAATGGAAGTGTTTTCTCGATCTGCGTGGATCGCCATGGTTGTCGATGAGCGATGCCGGTACTATCCAGCATTAGCCATGAGCGCCCGAAGGTATGTCACGTTCAATGACGACGCTTCTTTACTGCTTGGACGACTACGGCGTGGAAGATTTCATTCGCGTGGCATCAGACTATGGGCAGGAACAATTTGCATTCGTCGTTACTCCGAACGCGGACCATTTGATCCGTTTCCATGAGGATCCCGCCTACCGTTCGGCCGTTGCTGATGCGGCTTATGTCCTTCAGGATAGCCGGTTCCTTTCGTACCTGTTTCGGGTGACCAAGGGGGTCAAGACTCGGGTTTGTGCGGGCAGCGACGTGACTCAAGAGCTGTTTCGCAAGGTCATCTCTGCGCGCGATCGCGTCGTGTTGATCGGCGCGAGTGCAAAGCAGGCCGACTCGCTTCGCATGCAATTTGGGCTTGGTGATCTGCGACACCACAATCCGCCCATGGGGTTCATTCATGATCCCGACGCCGTTGAAGCATGCCTTCAGTTCGTCGAAGAAAATTCCCCCTTTCGGTTTTGTTTTCTAGCCGTCGGTGCACCACAGCAAGAACGTATTGCCCAACTTCTGAAGGTGCGGGGAGTCGCCCGCGGACTGACTTTGTGTATCGGCGCCTCCGTCGATTTTCTGACCGGCGTCGAACGACGTGCGCCGCCGCCAATTCGTAAACTGGGTCTGGAATGGCTGTTTCGACTGCTTCAGAATCCCCGCCGGCTCGCGCGCCGCTATCTCCTGCGGGGTCCGCGAATCTTCGCCTTGCTCGGGGTAACGCGGGTTAAAATTCGCCAGCCCCGATCGGTAGGTCGATATGCGACGACGTCGTGAGACTGACGGCCTGCGCGGGGGTATGCTTAAACTCGTAGGTCATCGAGATACCAGCCACATGCGCAAGCAGCTTTTCTGGATTTTACCGTTTTTCGCACTCGTCTTCTGCGCGGAGCCGCCTGCGGTTCGCGCTCAGGACGCCCCAGCAGCCTCGTCGGTTCCCGGTGACTACGTGATTGGGCCCGGCGACACGATCCAAGTCTTCGTTTGGCGCAACCCCGACTTGACCGTCACGGTCCCGGTGCGCCCGGACGGAAAGATATCGACACCCTTGGTGGAGGATATGGTCGCGGTCGGCAAGACGCCATCCCATCTGGCCCGGGATATCGAAACGGCTTTGGCCCAGTACGTGAAGTCACCGGAAGTCAACGTCATCGTGACTCAGCCGATGAGCGCATTCAGCCAGGTCAAAGTGATTGGCCAGGTCTTGCACCCCCAGTCCTTGGCCTATCGAGAGGGCATGACGGTGCTCGACGCGGTGTTGGCCGTAGGCGGGTTGAGCCAATTTGCCGCCGGGAATCGGAGCCTTTTGGAGCGCAAGCACGACGGCAAGACGCAGCAGATCAAGATCAAACTCGATTCACTGGTCAATGGCGGCGACTTGAAGCAAAACCTTCCACTCGAACCTGGCGATGTGCTGGTTGTGCCCGAGTCACGGTTCTAGCAAGCCAGCGACACGATGAATTCAGCTCTGGGTCATGTCTTCGATGAGGTGCGAGGGGCCTGGCGATTCCGCTGGTTCGCACTCGGTTCCGCGTTCGTCGTTGCCATTGCCGGGTGGCTCGTCGTGTTCGCTTTGCCTGACCGCTACGAAGCGTCCGCGCGCGTTTTTGTCGATACCCGCACGGCACTCAAACCGGCATTGCAAGGTTTGACCGTGGACCAAAACGTGGAAGGGCAGATCAATTTTGTTCGGCAGTCCTTACTGGCGCCCTCCCAGCTCGAGCGGATTGCAAAGGAAAGCGGCCTGCTGGGCGAGAACGTCACCGATCCCAGTGAGAAGGCCGGCATCCTGGATTCCTTGAGCGGACGCATATCGCTGAGCGTCTATAGCGCCGGTAGTCAAGGCGATGAACGCAGTAACGCGGGCACCGTCTATTCTTTCGACTACCGAGACACCGATCGAGAGCGCAGCGTGAAACTCGTCGGCATCTTGGTCGATAGCTTCGTGCAGGAAACGCTGGGAGGGAAACGCGCGGGGTCTGAGAACGCACAAAAATTTCTCGAAGGGCAGATCAAGGACTACGAGAGCCGTCTGAGTGCGGCCGAGGATCGGCTTGCCGATTTCAAGAAGAAGAACCTGGGCCTGCTGCCAAGCGAGCAGGGAAGCTTCTTTACGGATTTGCAAACCGAGACCGACGCCGAAAAGAAGGCGGAAACCGATCTATCGATTGCGATTAGTCGCCGCGACGAACTCAGCAAGCAACTGCATGGCGACGCGGCTGTGTCGGCCGCCGGCGGTTCCGGGGCAGTCGTCAATTCCCAAGGTGTCGCGTCTGGCGGCGACACTTTGAGCCGAATTCAAGAAACTCAGGCCAAACTCGACGAACTCTTGCTCAAGTACACGGACAAGCATCCCGATGTGATCGCGACGCGTGCCACCTTGGCCGAATTGGAGAAGCGACGTTCCGAGGAATTGCAGAGCCTGCGACGCGGCGACGCGGCCGCCGTCGCCGCGAGCGGCGCCGGCTCCAACCCCGTTTACCAGAGCATTCAGCTCGAGTTGAACAAGGAGGAGGTCAACATCGCCGCGCTCCGTCAAGAAGTGGCCCAGCACCTGCAGACGGTCGCTGAAATGCATCAGCGCCTCAACAGTGCGCCGCAAGTCGAGGCGCAGTTTCAGCAGTTGAACCGTGACTACGACGTCAACAAATCCGAATACGCTGCGCTGCTGGAGAGCTATCAGAAGGCTCGAATGGGAGAGCAAGCGGATAATGCCGGCTCGGTGCGATTCGAAGTCGTGCTGCCGCCGACCGCGTCGTTGCATCCCGTTTGGCCGCGCCGTAACTTTTTTATCGCCGCCGTGTGGGCTGCTGCGATGGCTGCGGGCGCGGCAGTCGCTTATGGCTTGCATACCTTGCGCCCCGTCGTCGCATCCGTGTCCGGCCTGACGGCAATGACTAATTTCCCCGTTCTCGGGGTTGTCGGAGCCGCCTTCCCGACGCGCGCGAAAGCCGTGTTTCGTAACCGGCTCTTCAGCTTCTCAATGGTCGCATCCGTTTTGGTCTTGTTCCTCGGCGCGGCGTTCGTTTTGAACTGGTCTGGTGTGCGATTGAATCTGCATGCCTTGAGCACCTTGGTGCGCGCATGAGTCTCGTCGAGCAAGCCATCGCGCGTTTGCGCCAGGCGAGCGGTGGAAAGCCCCCGGCTGCGTCACCCCCTGCAGAAACCGGCGGCTCGAGCAAAGATCGCGTCCCCGCGCCGCAGGTGGTATCAGCGAAGAAATTGACGATCGATCTCGATGCACTGCGGGCTCAGTCCTACCTGCCCGAAGAGCGCATGAATCGTAAGTTTGCAGATTATTATCGCCAAATCAAAAGGCCGATTATCGAGAAAGCGCTGGCCGCCAAAGCGAACTCAACGGGCGCGGATTCACGGATCATCATGCTCTCGAGCGCTCTCCCAGGCGACGGTAAGACATTCACTAGCATCAATTTGGCCCTCAGCATCGCGCGGGAACGCGACCTGTCGGTCCTGCTCGGCGATGCTGATATTCCCAAACCCCATGTGACCGAGATTCTGGGGGCCAGGGCTGAACCCGGCTTGACGGATGCCTTGGTCGACGAGAGTCTCGCGATCGAATCGCTGGTGATGGCGACCAACATCCGCGGTTTGAGCTTCCTGCCCGCAGGAGGTTCGGTCGAGGGGGCGGCCGAATTGCTGACCAGCGACCGGATGCGCCAATTGCTCGCTACGTTGATTGCACATGACCCAAGGCGCCTCGTCCTGTTGGACTCGCCGCCGTTGTTGGTGACGAGTGAGGCGCGAGCGCTGTTGAAGATCGCGGGCCAAACCGTGCTGGTCGTCCGTTCGGGCCAGACTCCGGAGCATGCGATCCGTGAGGTACTCGCAATGGTCGATGAGCGACAGGCGGGCGGCATCGTGCTCAATCAAGGCTACGTGCGTGAGAGCGAAGGATATTACGGCTACGGATCGTACGGGCAGGATCGTGATCCCATTGAGTGAGTTCAAGCCGACTTTTTTCTTGGTGCTGTCGGGAGTTATCGCCAGTGGCGGTGCGAGGGCGGACATCGGCACGCCGACGACCGTGGGAGCCGATCAAACTTCCGGTAGTCAGGCGATTGGCGCCCGCACGTCGCAATCTGCGCAGGGAACAACATCCAGTTACGGAATCGATGTCGGCATCGGCGAAACGGATAACATCAACCTGACGCCGACCGACAAGGTCGCGCAGACCATCGCGACGGTGGACGCGGATTTCGCTCTGAAGCAGCAATCCGCTCTATACGACGACAACATCAAGGGTCAGTTCGGCTACTTCGATTATCTGCAACACGCCTATGGCAGCCAATTGATCGGGCGCTTCGATGGGGTCGGTGACGTTGCGGTCATGCCGCAGCGGTTGATCTGGTCGGTCCAGGACAATTTCGGCGAGGCCAGCCTCGACCCGTTCGCAGCCCTGACACCCGCAAACGTCCAGTACATCAACAGCTTCAGCACCGGGCCCGAACTGGATTTTCATCCCTTCGGGGCAAGTTTTGCCGAGTTGGTTGCTCTGTATCAGCGCGCGCAATACCAAACGAGTCCGTTCAACAGCAACCGCTTCGTCGTGAGCTTCGAATGGGGTTTTCCGTTGTCGCCACGATCGACCGTGGCGCTCAACGCGAACACCGAACGTGTTCTGTTCGAAAACACCACGGTCAATACGGATTTCGACCGCAGCAGCGCGTTTGTGAGCTACGAGCTTCACGGTGCGCGGACCGATTTGAGCGCCAAGGCCGGCCTCACGCGCGTCGATCAGCAGGGTACGACGGTCTCGGGCAGCCTTGCGAACTTCGAGTTGGATCGCAAAGTGTCGCTCGCGACGACCGTGAGTTTCTCGGCGGGCCGGGATCTGACGGATTCGTTGGCTACTTTTTCCAATCTGCAATCAGGTGCGATCGGCGGCATCAACACCGCCCAGGCCGCGGTGAACTCCAGCGTCTACACGCTGAGCTATGCCCAGCTGCAATGGCGATCTGTGCGCAATCGGACCTCTTTTGCCCTCAGCGCGCGTTGGGAAAACGATCAGTATGCGAACGACGCGAAGACCGACGTTGTCGGTATCAGCCCGGCGGTTGCGACGGAAATCGATGCGAGCGCTTTGGATTCCAGCCGCCGCGGCGCTGAATTTGTCGTCGAGCGGCGGTTCACGCGCATCATGTCGGCGCAGGTTTTGGGCAGCTATTATGATCAGGAGTATCCGCACGCCGACTTTACGATCACCGAGGGCAGCACGCGCTTCGAGGATAGCCGGCTTGGCGCCGGCTTGATCTTCCAGCCCGGTCGCGCCTTGGATATACGGCTTCGTTATCAACATATCGATCGGGTGGTAGCCGGAGTCGGCAGCGGTACGGGCTACCGGGACAATGTCGTGTTTCTCACCGTGGGGTATCGGCCCCGCCCCGCCAACGAACTGGCGCCTGCTTTTTAGGAGACGCGAGGTTCGCTAAAGTCTCAGCGACTCATCGCCTCGGCATCCCGGATCACGTCGCGATAAATTTCCAGGATGCGGTCCGCCTTGGCTTCCCAATCGAACTGGTCCAAGACTTTGCGACGGCCCGACTTTCCCATGGCAATGCGCTCCGCGGGTTGTTTCGAGAGTCGAACCAAAGCCGTAGCCAGGCCGTCGATGAAGGCTTGTCGGGAAGAGGGCTCGATCAAGATTCCGCAAGAATCGTCGAGGTAATCGGCGGGTCCGCCCCAATCGGTCGCGATTACGGCAATTTCCATGGCCATCGCCTCGAGAACCACCGCTCCGCCGCATTCGGCGAGACTCGGCAACACCAGTGCGTCACAGTGCCGGACGAGTTCCGCGCATTCTGTTTGCGACATCCAGCCGTGGAACACCACCTCACCAGCGCGTGACTCCGCGTCGCCCAATATGTTCAACGAACGAGCGAGCGCTACCAAGGCTTCCCGCTCGCGACCGTCGCCGATGATCGCAAGGCTCATGGGCGCCTCCACGGACGCACGCTTGAACGCGAGCAGCAGCAGATCCACAGCCTTCCAGTCGACCAAGCGGCCGACAAACACGAACCGAACCGTGCTACTCGGCGGCGCTGAGGACTTGGCAGTGACCGACTTCCAAAGACTGAGATCGACCCCGTTCTCGACGACCGTGATGACGCGCTGACACGCTCCCTGCGGTAACGCCGCCCGAGTTCGCTCGTTCGCGACCAGTAGTGCCGACGCGAGCCGCTTGCCCGGGATCAAATAGTTCATGAGATTGGCGAGCCGGCGGACCGCGGACATCGCGACGCGATCAGCCACACCCTGCAGCTCGCGGAAGGCCGGCGGGTAGTCCATGCCTCCGTTCATCGGGCCGATGACCACCGGCACATTCATGCCGTAGATCATTGAGGGTTCCTTCGGTGAAACCGGAATCGGCTGATGAATCACGGATATCCCATGCTCGCGGATAATGCGGCGAATCTCGCGGCGCTGACTCAATTGAGTCAAGTAGCGCAAGAAAAATCCGAAGGTGACGCTGTAGAGCCGCGCCGGCAGCAGTGCTTCGAGACGCCACAGGAAACGATGAACCGAACTGTCCGGGATGTAGAAGATGCGATTGCCGTCGGCGGGAAAAAATTCGGTCAATTCAGGCCGCGTGCGCTCATGGACCAGCAGCCAGATCGACATCTTGCGGTGTCTCAGCACTCTGAAATAATGCAAAGGAAGGGCTGCTTCGCCGCCAAATCGGAGCGAGGCGTGTTCAGCGACGATCAGCACCTTGAGTTCGCTGACTATGGAATCTTGGTTCATTCCCGGTACATGCTAAGTGCGCAGATCGAAACCGCTAATCAGTCGCTTCGCGGCGACAGGTTCGCCCGCCGCGGCTTCCGCTTACTGCGTCCCGCGATTCACGGCGAGCTGGGCGTCCGCTCATAGAGCCGTACGAAGTCACCATAAGTGACCGGGAATTTGACGATTTTATCGGAGTCGAACGGGTCGAAACCGAGCGAATCTTCGAGCTTCATGACGATCAAAGCGAAGCTGATCGAATCGAGCCCAGACTCCAGCAGCTTCAGATGATCCGTGAGCTTTTCGAGCTTACGGTTCTGATCGCGGGCAACGTTCTCGAACGTTGTCGCTATGGTTTCCTTGACTGACATCGCTGGCCTTTGCGTAAAGAGGCCTGATTGTATAGCAGTTTTCCGGCCCCGCGCGCTTCGCGTAAGATCCCGCTCATGCCCGATACCAACGTAGCCGTCGTGATTGTCACGTACAAGAGTGCGCAGTTGACGATCAACTGCTTGCGTTCGCTCGCCGAGGAGCGAGCTCGCTCGCGATGCAATATCCGCGTGATCGTCGTCGACAATGCCTCCGGCGATCTCGATCGAATTGCCGCGTTCACGGCTACGCAAAACTGGTTCTCGTGGCTGACCCTGATCACGGCGCCCGTCAACGGAGGATTTGCGTACGGCAACAATCTCGGAATCAAAACCGCTTACGAACTCATGCAGCCAAATTACTTTTATCTCTTGAATCCCGACACGGAGGTTCGATCCGGAGCGGTAGATGCTCTGGTCGAGTTTCTCGAGCGACGGCCGGACGCGGGAATCGCCGGGAGCCTCATCGAAAATCCGGATGGTAGCGATTGGCCGATCGCTTTCCGATTTCCCAATGCGCTCGCGGAGATCAGCGCCGGTATCGAGGTCGGCGTCGTGTCCCGGATGCTCGGACGCTGGGAGGTCGCTCAGACGATGTCCAGTGTCGCTCAACCCGTCGACTGGATTTGTGGTGCCTCGATGATGATACGTACCGCGGTATTCGAGACCGTGGGTTGTTTGGACGAGAACTACTTTCTCTATTTCGAGGAAACCGATCTTTGCCTTCGTGCCAAACGCGCGGGTTTCTCGACCTGGTACGTGCCCGCGAGCCGTGTCATGCACATTGTCGGACAAAGCACCGGTGTCACCGATCGAAAAGCGCCACCGCGGCGCATACCGTCCTATTGGTTCGAGTCCAGACGCCGGTATTTCGTGCTGCATTATGGGCTGGCCAAGGCGATGCTGATCGATGTTGCCGCCGTGC
>Ga0116231_10009421_pt1 | contig 16486 bp, 6 predicted proteins | sample S1TSphgellanicum_2_FD_89695 | JGI IMG/M metagenome (GOLD analysis project Ga0116231, IMG submission 89695) | Host-associated microbial communities from peat moss isolated from Minnesota, USA - S1T2_Fd - Sphagnum magellanicum MG | ecosystem: Host-associated > Plants > Peat moss > Unclassified...
CAGTGTGTTCCCTTCACGAAAGTTTGATTTGTTTCCTAGGATAACCGAATCAATAACTGAGAAAAGGAAAGTGTTTTAAAAAAAACCCCCAAAAAAAAAAAAAAAAAAGGAAAAAAAATAGAAGAGAAAAAAATGTTTTCATGAATTTCATACCTATGATGCAAGAGTCATTGAATTTTGAGTAATTTTTGTTATTAGAAATTCCATTAATATGACAAATGAGCTTTTTGTTTGCTTTTGTTGCACTAAAATCTCCCAATCCACAGGCGAGTGTTGTTGTGTTCTTGGCATTGTTTGGAAATTGCTCGGTGAGTGTGAACACAAGTGGTTTTATAAATTTCAAACCTAAACCTATGGTATAGGAGTTATTAAATTCTGAATTTATTTTTTTTGGCATAGGAAGTTGAAGAAAATATTTGAGGAAAATTAAATTTCATACAACCACATGTACATTGTAACTTGTAAAACTATGTTACAATAAATTTGTTCAATAGCACAAGGCCATGGCCACACTTGTAACCGTGAAGTTATCACTACTTGCAACAATCAAACCTCATTTTTCAAGCAAGTTATCAGTTTTAATTAGTTGTACATAATAATGGAATCATAATCTTGCATCTTGTGCATTAGTTTGACAAAAGTACTATTACAAATAATTTTTAATTTTAGTTATGTGCAATGTAAATGGAACTCAACTCAATCTCAAACTAGACTGGGTTTGAAATTGAAATCCCTAGAACCAGATGTTCTCTCAAAAAAAAAAAAAAAAGCCCATGCCCAAGGTTCATTTTTAAAAAACCTAGACACCACTGGTTTGGGCATTTGGATTGGACGGGTCTATTTGCTTAAAAATGCAAGGCCTGGGAAAAAAACAGAATTGGCCAAAGTGATGGCATTCAAATAGTATCTCGCATAAGACTTTATGTTGTGCAAGTTCTTGTGTTTATGAATCGAGGTCGGGGAAACAATTAACACTGTAGGTCACCAAAAGTAGTAGAGGCCAAAATAAGGGGTGTGGGTGCACAAAGCTCAAACCCCCTACTAGTGGGTTCACTGCATAGTCTTGCATAGTGCTTGCAAATCTTTTCTCATCAAAATGGCTAAAAAATATGTGTTTTTTTGGGTTTACTACTAGCCATAGTTCGACTTTTAAACAAATAAATCAACATATTCCTCTATTGGGTTCTAGCATATAGCCATAAATGTGAGCGATTCTTTTTTTTAATAATTACTTTCATATAAGTTCTATAGCCAAATTTGGCTAAATCTTCTTTTGGATGATTGTTAGTCTAGCTACATCACATAATTGCAGGGGAGAGGGGGGGGGGGGACCATGAATTACAATTACGGTCCCTTGTAGCACTATGCACCAGCACACCCAAACTCTGTAGGGGGTGTTTATCATCTCCCACCAGAATCCACTTATGTTTTTAAATCTGTCATAATTCCTACCATAATTTCTACCATCACCAAACTTCCTTGCAGTTTTTTTTTTAAAAAAGTTTTTGCCAAAAAATGAAATTAAAATTTAAAAAAAAACAAGTGCATTTTGAAGGCTTCAATCAGTGAGGAGCAAAGACTCTTGCTCATCTCCCCTTGTTTCCAGTTTTGAACTTTTCACTTTTGAGGGGGTGGCCTATCAAGTTCAAAGTTCTTGTCTTCTCAATGAGATAGTTTGATTGGCCCACCACAAATCAAATGCTGAAATTTCAAAGGCTCCTCAATTTTGAAGTTCATATTGGAAGATGGATTGCATAGTTATATGAAAAGGGGAGGAGAACTTTGAGCAAAGCATATGGGATAGAAGTGCGGTGTTATTCAAAACATCTTGGGGAAGACCCTAGAAAGAGTAAAAGAACCAAATAATTCAAACGCCCCTCACCATCCCCCCAAAAAAAAAACCATGAGCCTCTTGTGTCCATGCCTATCATCTCATTGGGTAAGTGGAATTCTTCTACATGTTCAAATTGACGATTGCCACTTTAGCTACATCAAAAACAATCGTTAAAAAAACAACACTGAAATTTCCTTTATACTTAGCCATGTGGACATAACCCATAACAATAGGCCCCAACTTGAAAGCATATTTGAATGTACCACCCATCAATAGAATATGTCCAAAACACATCTTTATGAAAGTGAAGACCACAAATGATGAATCACTTTTCTTTTTTTCCCCTTTAAAAACAAAGAGTTCGAATTACACGCAATGAAGTTCAATGGCCAAAAATCCTTTGCACATGCAAAGCCAAACCAATAGGGCCCATATTGGTTCTTGAAGAAGTCACTTGCCTATTCATGTCACCTTGTGATGACATAAGGTTGTTCTACTAACAGATATTTCCTCCTTTGTGATTTAATTAAAAATGATAAAACATTCATTCTCGTGAATCACGATCCAATAAAATATTATATATTAGAATTTTACAAGTCCTTCTAAAAATATCTTCACAACCATGCAAAATTTTGCTTCTATTGTCCCATTCATGCCGTACCTTTGGTGAAATTACATTAAAAAGAAGTATTGTCAACATGTCTCCCTGCATGCATTTCCATTCATTTGTTTAATACAAATCTAAAAATATGAAAGGTGGTTTTTTGTGTTCATGAAGGTCTATAATATGCATGTGGTGGTACTTCATGTTTGGGAGTGAAGAATTGAGAAAGTGCTTTTGTGTTGTGAGGTGCAAGGTCTATTTATTCTCTAATGGTAGTTCATATATTGAAGTGAAGGAAGTGTTTGATATTGTGAAGTTTTAGAAGGTTTTTCTTTTGCAACTGTGTGATTTTTAAGAGTCATGAAAGCTTATGAAAGAAGTCTTAGAGGTAAATAGAAGATGTTTGAATTTCATGTTGAGGTCCATTTGATGTTAAGTGGAAGGAGTTTGAGTTGGAAGCAAATGTTGTTGGATTGAAAGGTAACTTGATGATGTTAATACCCATTGTGGATGCAGGAGAGAGAGCTTTCAATCATTTTAATTTGCACTAGATTTTGGTTCAATTTTTTTCCAAGAAAGAGATGTGGAAAAGAAAAGAAAGTTTAAGTAACAAAATGTAACAAAAGATGAACTTGTTTGAAAGATGTAGTAGATATCATGGGAATCTCAACAATTTTGATATTGCAAGATATTAGCAACATCATAAATATTTCATAATACAAAAAACAAGAAGAAATTGTGTGCACATTTATTCAAACAATGGCATTTTGCAACAAACAAAGTAGTTTAGTGGGAAAAGAAGATTTGTCACCATTGGCAACAAAGTTACAACAAGCATGGTTACAATCACAATTGTTTAAGGTACAAAAAAATGATCCATCTCCCTTTTCTTTTAGTGCGCGTCACAAAGCTGAAGATCAAACTGATGTAGAACCTTTAGCACACAAATTGGTGTTTTCACATATTATTGAAAAGCATACTCTCCCACCACTTTATTCTCATTCCACCAAGGATTCCCTCAAGGATTACAACTTGCATAACCATGGAGCATTTTCACATAAAGCATCAACAAATGTTGGAGATGGAAATTTTGGTGGAGATTCTGAACCCAATATGATGACTTTTTTGAATGAGATACTCATGGAAGAAGACATAGATGACGAACCATGCATGCAAATAGAGTGCACTGTTTTTCAAGCCATGGAGAATGAGTTTGCTGATCTCATTCGTGAAGATTCTTTGTCATCTACTAGTGGGAACAAAAACTTTGAGAACAATATGGTCCATGTTGGTGGGGTAGTAGGCTACAACAAAACCCAAAATATTGAACCTTCAGGTTGCACCCAATTGTATGAACAACTATTTGAAGATGATTTGGTCCACGAGTACACAGATATGTTGTGTCAAGATGTTTCACAATTGAACTATTGCAACAATATGGATATTATAACAACCAAGAATCCACAATCCACAGTTTCAATGCATCCTGCTAGTAATTTTTCTACTAGCAACAGAGTTGATGAGCATGGAGGTATAAGCATGGCTACATGTCTCCCATGTGGTGATGACAAAGGAGTCCAATGCAATGTGAACTTTGCATTTGAGTTTGGTGATGAGGATCATCTACCTGAATTACTTTTCAAGTAAGACCATTTATAATTATGGCCTAGTTCACTTTCTAAGTGTTCATTAATGGTTGTACATGTTCAATTCATTAGACTAAAGTTTGTTAAGATTGACTTTTCTTTTTAGCATGTTGAACTAATTCCAAAGTGGATTTAAGTGCATTTCATTTCATGTTGATTGTGAATTTGGATAACAACAATCTTTTATTAAATTTTGATGTGAAAATGTGAGATGATTTACACACCTTGCTTTAATGGCATGAAAAAAAAATTGTTTTTCCCATTGGCCAAATGCTTATACATGTATATTCATAATGTAATAAATCATCCCAGGTGTGGAGAAGCAATTGGGCAAAATGATTTAAGGAAGGCCACTCAAATAATTGTGGAGCTTCGTGAACTTTCGTCACCCAATGGAAGTGGTGTACAACGGATGGCTCATTATGTCACAGATGCCTTGGTAATATTTTTATAAAAGCATTGATGAAATTTCATGCATCCTTTTACAAAAATGTAAGAATAATGTTAAATGTTGAAAGTGTACATATGTGAGTTCAAATTTTTAACTAGGATATTATAACATTATTATAATTGAAATTTCAGGTTGCAAAAATGTCTGGAACCGGTGCACAACTTTACACGTCAATTGGCAACAACACCCCTTCAACTCGTGAAATGTTGCAAGTATATAAATCAATCATTATGGATCGTTTGCCATATGAAAGACTTGGCCATTTCTTTTGTACTACAAGAATCCTAGATGCTTTCAAGGGTGCTACACGCGTGCATGTGGTTGATTATGGCATCTTATACGGGTTCCATTGGCCATGTCTCATAAAAGAGCTTGCAAATAGACCAGAGGGGCCACCCCACCTACGAATCACAGGTGCCTACAATTTTTGAGAATTTAAACTATTATCAATGTTTAATTTAACTAAACATTTTACATTTCATTCATCTTTTAAGTGGTTGGTTGTGGCCATGTGTAATATTAGAACAATGCCACTAATAACAATATGGGATTGTAGGGATTGATCAACCACAACCAGGGTGTACATCATCAAAAAGGATCCAAAAGACTGGCCAACGATTGGAAAAATTTGCAAGGCAATGTGGAGTGCCATTTGAATACACTGCCATTGCCAAAAAATGGGAGAACATAACACCATATGAACTTGCATTAAGGGAAGGTGAAGTATTGGCAGTCAATTGTCTTTTTAGACTTGAACACCTTTTGAATGATCATGTTGTAGCAACAAACCCTCGAAAACTTCTACTAAAAAAGATCCGAACCATGAACCCAAAGGTATGTCAACCATTTCCAAATTCCATAAATCATTTCATGCAATTATATTTGACATTGATTTAATGATGAAATCCAAGTCAAGGCAAATGAATATATGTCTTTTCATAATGTATTCACCATCATAAATACATTATAAAAATTAATGACATTGGACATTCATTGGAAGGGTAAATTCCATCAAAATTTAATGGGGATTATAAATGCATAATGTTATCACCTTTGGCTTATGTTAGCATCACCACGGCCTATGTTCCTAAAATGATTATCATACATGCATTTAATTACATAAATCTCATGGGGTTCATGGTGTTGTGAAGGTTTTTGTGACAGGAGTGGTGAATGCAAGTTGTAATGAACCTTTTTTTCTATCTCGTCTTCGTGAAACCATCAAGCATTATTGTGTCCAATTTGATACATTAGATGTAGTTATACCTAATGATTTTGAAAAACATAGAGTTATTTTTGAGAAGGAAGTTATGGGTAGAGAGATATTAAACATAATTGCTTGCGAGGGTACGACAAGAGTGGAAAGATCTGAATCTTACAAGCAATGGCATAGGTGCATTCAACAATTGGCATTCAAACAAAAGCCCCTAGGATGTCCACGTGCCGCTCATATAGTTGATGAATCCATATTAGGCTCTTACGACAAACGCTTTGGCATGGGGAAAGATGATGGTTGGTTCCTTATGGGATGGAAGAATGAAATTATGTGTGCATTTTCAGCATGGGAGCCAATCCCATCAAGAGCTACACGTTTTTAAACTATAATTTTCTATAGCTTGATGGAAGTTGCTTATAAAATACATGTTTAATTTTTTGAACACCTTAGAAAGTTTGTGTATTGTAACATATATCTTCATATTAGCAAGTTTTTGAACACATAATAACATAGATGTAACGTCTTGGCATGAAAATAAAAAGTTTTAAGATTCTTTTGTAACATGAACACAAACAACAAGGAACATAAAAACATGTTTTCATTTGTAGGGAAATTAGTGTTAATGATAGAAACTAGTATCAAATGTCCATTTTTATAATTCAAGACTTTTGTGTAATGAATCAAATAATACATAAATGCATATTTTAACATTGCCAAAGTTGTAATATTGGAGATGTTACAACATTGATCAATTTTTAATTCTTTGGATTTATCTAGAGTCTATGGCTTCAAGTCATTCAAGACCTAACTATTTCACTCCTTTTGCTTACCCACCTACATGGATATGCCAAAGCACATTAGCTTTACCATTACCCTTGCAACTATTTTTTGAATACCCTTTCAAAACCTCCTTTACCATCATCTTTACCTTTTTTTCACATACCCTTTGAAAATTCCCCTTTCAAAATGAAGCTAAATAATTCTAAATTTTCAATTTAAAGATTAATAAAATGCAACCTTTCAATTTAAAATGATCAACTTTTTAATCAAAATTAAAATAACCTTGAATTAATCTAGATCTTTTACCTTAGCACATGGTCTAATTATTAGTACATTTTATAGCCCCCTTTAGTTATGGTGGTTGATAAAACCATCAAATAAATGGTTTTGAAATATTATCACATCTTGTCCCAATAAAATAAATTAAAGTTGTAAACGTACATCACCGAAAGAAAAACTTGTTGAAGGTGGAAAATCTTTTACTACATGCATTAAACAAATAGAACATCTAGGAAAAATAAATTTTATTATCCTTAAATTTAAAAGACACATGTAAACTACAAATTTATGTAGAAGAGTGACAATTTTTATTTCTTAAATTGTTGATTTTGGAACCCAACTTTGCAACTTTCATGATTTTTGAAAAGGCTTATAATTTTTTTCCAAAAATGGAAGGACCACATGATGGTGTTCAATCTTTTGTAAGAATTGACAATCTATTTTTGAATGTTCATCAAATTTCCTTTTACGTGGTTCCAATGAAGTCCTTATTCAAATCCAAAGTTGTTTTTTAGTTACAAATAACTAAACTTCCATGGTTACCAAATAATTTGAATTTTAGGATCTTTTGAACAAAATTGAATTATTTTACAAGTACCAAGTATTTGTGTAATGTGATTTCTATGTTTAATCAAATGTTTCAAATAAGCCAAAATAACTAAATTCCAATGATGGGATGCATAAAAATTATACTTAGATGGAAAAGTAAATTGTACATCTATGTTTATACCTTCAAAATTTACTATGTTGATGCAAAATAATTGACTTGTAATTCCTAGACATTTTTAAGTCACCTTCAAAGTTTGTGGATGATTAAATTGATCCTTAAATGTACCAAAGAGGTATCAAATTCCAATTTTCATGATCCAGAAGTCATATCCCATGATATGGAATTGTTATTAAATTCAAGAGAAAGAATCTCATTTTGCTAAAAAACATTTACAAAAAAAATGATGCACATCTATGTAAAGTCATAAATAGATGGTATATCTCTATTCAAGTTGTTCCTACCTACCTACAAATGTTCTCTAGGTTTATTAGTACTTATCTCCTTTCACCTTATGGACATAATATGGACAATTATGGGGAGAGGGAAGGGGGACACATCATGCACCCCCTTTGTTTTACTATACACGCCTCCTTTTGTATCCTAGCAAGTTCACATGATAGGATTTTGTAGTAATTGAACTATATTTCACATTGTCATTTTTTATTCATTGGTTGATGTGCGAAAATTTTGAAATTTCAAGCTAACCAAGTGTCAAAAGTTTTAGATAAATCTAACAAAAAATTGATTTTGCTCCTTACCTTGAAGGACTTGTGACTTGCATTGCTTTATCTTTAAACAACATTGCCATGTACTTCAACCTTCAAGATGATTTGTTATCTCTACCAAAATCTTATTATAATGATAATAAAACTTCCAATGGTAAACATTGGGTTGGTGCAATATTATACATGATGCACATGCCATGACAATCAATGGTGATTATATTAATATAACAAAGTACTCATATGTACCTACTATTTCAAACACCTTGGAAAAAAAACCTACAAAGGTTGTGGTGCTAATTGTTGTGCTCATTATGTTGGTGATGACATTTCTTGTTATTTTCCTTGTTCAGACTGCAAATATAGGCATGGTCAAGTAATCTCTGAAACAATAGATTTCCAACTACTACTTCAAAAGTGGGGTTTATAACCTCATTAATTTAATTCACTATGGGGCCATAACAATGAACTAAATCATCATGTTTTTCATTTTATTTCACTTTGGGTGAAACTTGCATCACTATATAATCATCATGTTCACTTTTAGTCAAAGTACTTCAATAAGGTTAAATTTTTATGTGATTGATATTATTATTTCAATCTTCGAAAAATAATTTAATCCATATCTTTCATATCTATTATGTATTAAAAAAATATTTATTATAAACCTTCAATGTATCAATTAATTACAATATGGCATATTACATGAATTTTAAACCAAAATTTGAATTAAATAATATTTTATAGCAAAAAGTTTGAACAAAATTATATCTTTTTATTTTGAAGCTTCGTTTGATAAAATGAAAACGTCTTTTAAAAAATAAATAAAGATGAAAAATCAGTCTTCATCGTGTAGAATCAAATAGTTGGTTTCCAAAATGCAATTGTTATATTTTTAGCAAGATAAAATGAGTTTTTGGGAAACATGATATAGTTCCAACTTTGTATTGTAAATTGGAAATTTTAATAAATTTATTATTAATAATTAATATAATATTTAAAATGTGGGGAATTACAATATTTATATTTTATTTCTGTTAGGCATACATTATTTTGCATTTAAAAATGAAATTTGTCAAATTTCGTTTTCAAAAAATCTATTCACAAATATTGTTATGAAATTGATTTTTTTGTGAAAAAATGTGTTTTGAATCGCTCTTAAACAATGAAACACTTTTTTTTCTTTCAAATGACTTGAAATTTGAAAAATGTTCAAGAATGAATTTTAATTTATTTGATTTGAAAAAAACATGGAAAAAAAAAACATGTCAAAGTTTGATTTGTAAAATGATTTTGTGTAAGTATTAGAGTTATCCATAAAGTGTCCTTCATTTTGAATACTTCTTTCATCCTCTAACCCCTTTTTCAACTTGTGATATTGCTATTTACAAAATAATGAAATTTTATGGAACTTAGGATTAAATGCACGAGGTTCAAAAATATTTATTAATGTGGTACACACAACAACAACAATGATAATTTTTTAAAATTATAATTGTGGTAAATGCAACAACAACAAGATTGGTTGAAAGTAATTAAGAAAAAAAGGCATGATGAAACTTAAATTAACACCAAATTTGGTGTTAATTTAAGTTTTTATCCCTATTTAAGCCCTATTTTTGTTTTTTTTTAAAATCTCACCCGCTTCATGACCAGATGGGGGTAGTGGTGTTGTGTTTCTTTTACTTTGTGGATAACTTTATTATATATAATTTTTGACATCTTTTATCACAATGCTAGAAGTGGTATTTGGTTTGCGAATATAATGGATTGTTTCGTTGGAAACAAAGGACCAAATCATTAGTTTGGATGGATTTGAATTTTTCGTTAGTTTTGGTTTTTAATACAATTGTTAGGTACTTAGACCACATTTAAAAATTCTGAAATAAGAAATCAAATTGGAATTGGGAATTGAAGATTGACAAAATATTGAATTACTAAACTTTATGGGTTTGTACAAAAAAGTTTATGCAAAATTACATCACAATAATTGTATGGATTTAGTTAAATCATAAATTGTATGTAATTCACATCAAGATGTCATAAGTAGAAAAGATACATCATTTATATAGAAGTTATATATATTCCATTTTTACATTTTGAAGCCCATGGATTTTGCACAAACATATTTTTTATAATTTTTGCATAGATTCTATTGAAGTTTCATGATATTGGAAGTTTGTGATGTTGAACCAAAAATTGACCCCAAAACCCATTTTATATAGGTTTAGATTCATCCATTTTTAATAATTAAAAATAAATTGGGTTTAACTTGGTGGTTTAATGAACAAAAATCAAAGTTTGAATAATAACATCTTTTAAATAATAATTGGGCGGGGGTTACAAATGTAGTTGTTTATACCTTTGGAACACAATTGAAGTATGCAATTTTAAAAATATTTTATTGCACTTTATTGCATTTAAGTAAGTAGTTGATATAGGTGGTTGATCACATTTTATTGGTGGTACAATGTTAGTAACTTAAAAAAATCAGTTCTTGACTATTCATAGGTAGGTAGAACTTGATCCAATTTGGAATTAAACCAATTTAGGAAATTTTTAAAAAACTAAGAATTAAGGGTCTTGAAATGTGAAGAATTGGAACTGGAGGTTCTAACCAAAAAATTTAAAGCCTTCAACCAAAACTAGGGGTTTTTTCAAGACTTAAAAAAATTCAAAATTACTTAACCAATACTAGTTCAAACCTTGATACCAAAAATTAATACAATTTGTATGTTGATTCTATGTTTCTAAATACTAATAATATATTATTATTATTATTATTACAAAAAAATTATTATAAAAATATAACCTATTCCAATGCCATGTGTTAGTGAACTCACTTTTGTATGCCAACCTTTCATTCATTGTTAAAGGACATATTGAATTTACAGAAAAAATTGGCTAGTGAATCTAATTTCACTCAAATGAAATTTCACTATGGCCAACCAACTAGTAGCATTCATTTTATTTTCCATGGTCTTTTGACATTGATGGTATCTTACACAAATTTACCAAAACTAAACCTATCTTCAAAACATTGTAATATTGTTTTCGTGAATGTTTTTGGCATGTAAGCCTTTTTACTATTGTCATTGGAATAAATTCAAGACCAAAGTAAATTATCAATTTCAAATATAAAATAGTAAGCATTGGTTACACTTCGACTCGATAATTCTATTGTGAATTCACCCAATTGTTCTAATCAATGGGCCTCGTTGATAACATGTAAAAAATCCAAAAATGTTTGGTTTTCCCCATGGTTCTATTAAGAATTAAAAGATCAAGTGTAAAATACAAACTATTTTATTGCAAGAGAATTAAACATCAAAACAACATGCTCACAAACATGGAACATAAGGTCAAGAACACACCTTGGTTCTTGTCACAACCAAACCACACCAACTTGCAATAATGAAAAGAGCCTCCAAACCCATCAACATCAATGAACTTAGTTAAGAATCCAAAGCCAAAAATAAATCAATTAAACTAATACTTAAAAGAAAGTAATCATCAACATAACCTAGTTATTTTTTGCTAGTTTAGTAATGAATGAAAACTAAGTAGTTGAATTTGACTTTTCAACATTATTGTTCAAGTTCAAGATCACATATAGTACACCAAGCATGTTTCTAAAGTTCCATAGCTTGTTAATACCTAAAGCCTTTGTGAAAATGTTAACAATTTGATCCTTGGTATCAACATGAACAAGGTCAATTTCTCTAGTTAAAACTTTTTCTTTCATAAAATGGCAATGCACTGCAATGTGTTTTGCCTTAGCATGATAGATTGAATTGTTAGCAAGTAATATGCTATTAAAGTTATAGTAAATGAAAACTATAATATTCAGGCGAAAGCACACTATGGTGACCCCCTTTGGGGTGTCACAGTGTATTACTTTCTAGGGATGTGCATGTTTGAATATATCCCACCTCAAATTTTTGAAATATTTTCACAATATTTTTGCATATTATGTTAAAATATAACTTAGGCAAGATATTAGGAAAAGAAACTATTTCATTTCATTTTATAAAGTGGGAGATTGGACTATATTTGTGGAAACAATGTAGTGTCATCTATGTATTCAAAAACACAAATATATTCCCAAAAATATTTAAATGATTTTTAATTTTTATGAAAGTTGAAGGTATGTCAAACGTTGTCATTTCACATAATTTGAACCATGTTTGGATTCCATGTGATTTATTTATAAAATTTTCATTTTAAAAAGTGAAATTTTTTGACAAATATGTGATAAACGTGTTTTGAATTAAAATTTTGGCAAGTAATCACATTCACGTGGAAGATGACAAGCATAATTAAATGGGCTTAATTTAAATTCCACTCGAATTAATAATTTCAATGATTAATGAACTTTTAAAGTTAATGTAATCAAAATAAAATAATGACCCTATTATACCAATGCATATTATAAATATACGCAATGGATCCTTGAATATTAATAATCAAAATTATTATTATTTAAATAATAATATTACATGATATGTTTTTTAAAATAATAATTTAAATTATTATAGGGCCTAAAAATCAAATTTGATACCCAAAATTAAATGTACCATACTTTTGGAACAATTATCTTGTATGTACTACAATACTAGACCCAAAAGTGCCCAAAACGGGGTCACCATAATGTGTTTTCATCCATCCATCAATTGTCCCAAGTCTATAAGTAAATTTTGTAACCAAATTATTTCACATGTAACCAATACTACACTTTTGTAATAGCTTATGTGGTGTTTGCACAAAGTAACTCACCATTCCAAATACATAATTCAAATTTGGTCTTGTGATGGTCATGAATCAAACTTCATATTATGCATATGTACATGACAATGTCCTCCACAAGCTCAACATCACATTTTGTTATAAAAACATTAAAATAGGTTTCAACATGTCATCCCATACATAAAACTCGTTCAAATCATATTATATTTTTAAAAACCATATTTCTTTTGAAGATTTGATCATCTTGATGTCAAAGAAATAATGCAATTTTCTCAAGTTCATTTCAAACTTTTGCTTCAAAAACTTTTTCAAATTAAAAATGTCTGACTATGACAATAAACTTGTGGTTTTTTTTCACACGAAGTGGATAATTGAATCCATTCATGATAAGATATTGACCTATCTTGTTTGACAACTTTAGGAGTTTAGGTCACCTCTTTTAGCACCTTCAAAAACCCTATTCATTTTTTTTAATTTTTGGCTTTCACAACATAATTTGGCCAACAATCTTTGAGTGTATCATGCTCACACTTTTGTGAAACATTGCTTGAAATGTTTTTGATCTAAGAACCTTATAAAAATTAATAAATGAATTACCTACTTTTGGGACAAATTTTGGGAAATTATGCAAATCGTCAATTTGCAAATTTCTTGTTGTTTCAATCTTGTGCATATATTCACTACAAGGAATCTTGTCCATTCCAACCCATGTGTTTATGACTTCTATCCAAATCAACCATTTTTGCGACTTTATATACAATTGTTCTTCGTGACACTTGGTAAAAATGACTGGTAGTCACAAAAACTTTTACAAAGTGGTTTGTAGTTGCATATGTAACTTATACTTGCAACTAATGTCAATTTTGATGAAAATGGAAATGAAAAATACACTTATATCATCCATTTTTAGTGGCATCCAAAAATAGATGAAAATGTCGTTATTTTTGCAACTTAGAAGGTGGTTCAAGGGCCATTGGATACCACATGGCATCTTTTCAACTTGATTTGCGATTATAAATTTTAGTCACAAATGCACATGTAATCAAATGTGAAAAAAAAAAGAAGTTGGCCAATGAAATTATTGGATTTAATGGTCTAATTGTTTTCCCTTAACTTTTTTTAATGAATTAACCATTAAATGTGTACTAGGGTTTGGCGGGTTTGTGAAAATTTCAAAGATCCCATGGCAATTAATGGTAGAAATAGGGCTAAATAATAGGTATTTTATCATATTGTTGATATGTGATAATGTTATTATATTAATTATTTAATTAAATAAGCTATGTAATTTATCTATTAAATAGGTTAGGGTTTAGGTAATAAATGCAATTAATGTATTAAATAGGCAATAAGTAGGATAGGTAGTAACTAACAAGTAGGTCATATGTATGTGGGTTAAATAATAAGTATTTTATCATGTTGATATATGCGATTTTTTTGAATTACTTACTATATTAGGTAGGCAATGTAATTTAGTTATTGAACATGCTAGGTAGTAGGAGTAATTTATGGGCCATTTCATATCATACATTTAAACTACATTCTTTTGGTACAATTATGATCTATTATAAGCAAAATTGTGTAATACAATTTCTTAAATCAAATAGATGTTTGAAATGTTTGAACTGTAATTTATTTTTACATAAAATTTTTATCATAATTTTAAGTAAAAATAAAGATATTATATGTGTAAACATAATAAAATTTATCATTTCATAAACTCAATCAATTATATGGCATTAATCAATATTTAAAAATTATAATTTATTTATCTATATTAATATTATATATACATATATAGTTAATAAAATATATTAGATTATAGTTTTATTATAATCTATTTATGATTCATTTATAAATATTATATGTGAATAAATTATACGTCACATATTTTAATTAAATTATATTGGTAAGATTATGATATATCAAAAAAACATTGTATAATATAAGTATTAGAATCAAATGAAGGTTTAAGATATTAAATTTATTTATGTATTTGTTATTATATTATCCATTTATAAATCATGGGGTTCAATTAATTTTTTCCACAGAATGGTCTTTGAAATTGTATTGAAGAACCAAATTCAATTTTTTTTTTCCAAATTTTTTTATATTTTAAAAAACTGTTGTGTACATTATTGTAAAAACTTAAATTAAAAATTTAATCTTGTCATTTGGACAATAAGAAATCAAATTTCAAAGATGATGTTTTGTGTAATGTTTGAAATCAAATAGGTTAAATAAAATGCATATTATTTTTTTCCCACAACAAGTGGGGTGGCTTGGTGGTAAAGGAGTTTCCATCCTTAAGGTTCAAAGATCAATCCTCACGAATGGCATGGGTTGTGGTCAACATTGAAATGTTGATCGAATATTCTTTACCTACATAGCCAATATAAACTAGATGCTTACTAGATGACCTTAAGCAAGCACAATAGGTGGCCTATTTATCAACCTAAATTAGTTTTAAAATCCTAGCCTATGTAATGACATGTGTCAACATGGTATAGATTGAACTTAATGAAAATAAAAATAATGTAAATATATATAGTAATATTATTTTATTATTTAAATAATATAAATAATGCGACCTACATTTTTGAGTTGTAAAATTAGTCACAAAATGAGGATGCCATGTAAGTTGGTTTGGATGGATGAGAAGTTCATGTAAATCACATCTTTATGCACTAGAATTGCGACTAGAATTTTATGATTTGTCCAAGGTGACTAGGCATTATAGCAAGTTGCATATGGCAATTACAACTAAACATGAATCATAAATCCAATTGTATATTTACAAATTCCTTGTAATGATTGATGCTTACGTTCACACTTTGATTGCAACCTACATGGCATTCACATTTTTGTATCAATAGCCATGATCTCCTACAAATTATCATTTGAAACCTTATACATTTGTTCATAACAAATACATGTATTCCTTTTAGCACTAAATGAAATTATTTTCAGCATTGTGAAATAATAAAGATAACACATTGTGACATATTTATAAGCATCAATTATCATCCAAGTGATTTAACCAAAATTCACATCAAACCAATTGTAACCTTTCATTTTTATTCTTTAGGTCATTCTTTTGTGCTGTTGTTCTTTCCAACCTTCATGTCATCTTTTAGCATAATTCATGCATGTATTCATTATGTAACCCATCTACATAACCATAGTAGCACCCTGACATTTTCTTGGACCAATAAACCCAAATTCGTTTCATGGCAATAATCTTGTGTGAAAGAAATAATTAAATATGGGTTCAATTGCTACAAACATAAGTTTGACATTCAATGCAACAACATAAAGATAGTGATAATTTACATTCCAAATTGGTACCAAGGCCTAGAAACTTGGATAACATTCAATTCCATAAATTGCCAACTCACGTTTGCTCACATATGCATGTTTCCACCCCCTATAATTGGAGATCTTTAAAGGTATAAATACGCTATCTAGTTATAGATTCAAGTTCTAATTTTTCCCCCTTAGGTGGTCAAGACCAAAAGTGTTAAAAAATGTGATCCCACTTTTAGATAACTAGAGTGAACATGAAACATAATACACCCGTCGAGCTTTACTCACACACGCCGTACCCACCCACAACACACCACCCAACCACACAAACACCCAACCCCCCACACCCGCC
>Ga0116231_10009422_pt1 | contig 16482 bp, 13 predicted proteins | sample S1TSphgellanicum_2_FD_89695 | JGI IMG/M metagenome (GOLD analysis project Ga0116231, IMG submission 89695) | Host-associated microbial communities from peat moss isolated from Minnesota, USA - S1T2_Fd - Sphagnum magellanicum MG | ecosystem: Host-associated > Plants > Peat moss > Unclassified...
GCGTTAAAGAACACATCCAGTTACCCTTCTGTGTAGTCGGCTTGCAAAAGATCCAGATAAGTATCCCATTTGTTTCCGATCACCTGCCCCAAAAGACAAAGTCGCACCGTCATGATCCTATTCTAATAAACCTTGTGCAATCTACCATACCACATATCCCTTTGTGTGCTCCTTCTCTGGAACCCCTACCTCGTAACCCTATCGTACAACTTCCCGTCAGGCAACCAACCCCTTTACCTCTCTACCGTCCAAAACCGTAAAATCTCCAGCACATCGAAAGCGTCGCAAAGCCCAGAAAGAACATTAGCAAGCAGAGCAAAGACCTGGAGGGACACCAACCAACACAGAGTTTGTTCGTTAAACAAATCTACCTTGCCGCACGTGAAGCATCGCACCGGGATTATCATCTTCTCGATCTTCCGAACCTCTTTCTGAAAGCTCCTTTAACACAAAGCGAAAGATTGGTTCACAAAATCGCGCGCGCGAGAGAGGGCGAGAAAGAGCGACCAAGAAGGAGTGCGATATGAGAGAGATCTGTACAAGAAGAAGAGGGTTAGGTTAGGGTTAGGGTTTAGGCGAACCTGCGGAAGAAGCTACCTACCATAGCTCGGTTTCATTCGACACTAACTATATTATTTTCAGAAATGTTGAAATTTTCAAAAATTATTTCTTCCAAATCAAAAAAATATTGTGAAGAACAATAGTGAATACTTAGGAGTATTTCATTTGTTGAAATGAATGTTTCAAAATTAATTAATTATTCGACAGACATGTGTTGAAATGGCCAAGGTATTATTACGGTATTCACAAGAATTTCCAAGCAACAAGAGTGAGAAAATGAAAACCCAAAGCTGTTTTTTGGGTGTAGCTGACCCTTCACTGATTCTATGACAGGTTCAGGTAACCCTTTAACTATCCTTCATTTCCTCTCAAAAGGGCGAGGTTCTCAATTAAAATCATGGACCCCTAGTTGGGTGAAATATTCAGTTCTTCAAATTTTTGCAAACTGCCAAATCCCTGGATTCCCAATTCTTAGACCACATTGGAACTGCTGGTCACATTGAATCCCCTTTCATCGAAACCATGTCCAATCTACAGTGAAACCTGCCTGGATTGAGCACCCCTATGTTTAGTTCAAAGAGTTCAAAGTAAGAAGGTGTTCATTCTAAGAGTGGCAGTAAAAATTAGTGTTTTATTGGGTTTTGTGAAAGAACCAATCAATTGTCACAATCTTGGATGTTTGCATTCGATGTTTTACGAGATGGTTGTGCATTTGTGACAATAGTGGAGTGACTTCATCCAGCTACTCAATTGCTGTAAAATCTGAAAGAATTTGAAGTGCTTTTAACACTTCCATGACTGTTGGCTTGGGTAGCAGAAGTTCTTCCTCTTTAATCTCAAGTTCCACCTGTGACGTAGACAAGATCACTTCTTCCCAATCATCATCCAAAGTATCAAAAGTTGGAATGTCTTCAATTATAGTTTCTTCCTCCACTTTTATTCATGCTGCTCTAACAAGATGGAAAATCTCTTTTTGATCTTGAGCTGGTCGGTCATCTTGTTTTGGTTTTGCTATATCTTCGTTTAAACATGCCTTTCGAAAGCAATTTTTAATGGTTGAAGCAGCGACTTGGTCCCAACTTTGAAAGACCCAGCCAACAGCGTTACCAACATTTACCTTTTTTATAGCATTAGCTAAAGTAGTCACATCTTCATGGGATAAAAGAAATTCAAAAAGCATCTTGCGATATTTAACCTTAAAGTTTCGTATGATTCCAGAGTCCAAAGGTTGGGTCCCTGCTATCGTGTTTGGTGGAAGGAAAACAAGCTTGATGTTAGAAAGCTCCATTTCTGGATGACAAGGAGTGTTGTTGAGAATAATAAGGGCCTTCCGATTCTTGATCTACATTTTAGCGTTGAATTTCTGAAGATATTCCAAAAATATCGTTCCTGTCATCCATGTTTTGGAGTTTGCCTTCCAGATGATTCGACGAAACAGCTGTTTGTTGAAAGCTCGTGGCATCTACGACTTGCCAATCACTAATGGCTTAAACTTTTCACCAATTGCTAAACAAAGAAGAGTAATGGTAAGTTTCTCCTTGGCCACCTTGCCTGCTTTGCACTTTTCTCCTTGCAGAACCAAGCTGCGGTTTGGCACACCTTTCCAAAGAAGTCCAGTTTCATCCACGTTCTAGATATCTCTTGTGTCATAGCCTTGAATAATGTTGAGCAAGTTTTGTTTCCAATGGTTGATGACATTTTTGTCCATTCCAATGCTTTCTCCAGACAGCAAACGGAATTGTATATAGTGGTGCTTGTGAAACGCCTCCAACCAACCATTCGATGCCCTGAAATCGTTCAAACCAATGCTGGCCACCACTTGTAGAGCTTTGGTTTGCAAAATTAGGCCAGAAATGGGAAAGTTTCAACAACGAACGTTGGTGAACCATTCGTAAACTCTTTCATCTATGACCTTGCTGTTGCCGTTAACTCACGCAAGTTTTTTCTAATAAAGACTTATGAATTCAAAAATAGAATTTATAATCTCACTCTTGTTCTTTTTCCAGTTAATAATCGTATAGACGGAGACAGAGTACTTTACAATGCAAGCTCTCACAAAACTTTGTCCAAATCTTGCAATGTTTTGGCCTTCTATACTAATTTTTTTTGGTGTACTTTCTCTTCCCACTCATGGTTTGAGTCTCTTTTTCTTTGAACAACACTTGAATGCGTTACAGCTGCTATACGATGAAATCAGAATGAATTGTGAAGTGACCGTTGTACTCATGGAGTGACTCACGCAAGTGTTCAATGTGACGAGGATCATTTCAATGGAGCGTTCTGGAATCTGTGTTCAATGTTCAAAGTTATGGGGTTCATTCTGAGAAGGTGTATTAATATGGCCAAAATCATTGTGCGTCACGAAATGTTCAACGTAAGGAGGGGTTCATTCAGAACGAGTGTTCAATCTGATAGTTTTCACTATATGTCCTCAAAAAATGAAAGACTTCAAAACCCTACAATATGGTCATGTAAGTTTTTCAACTAGCCATGTCAAAGCCTCATCCTAATAAAATAAAAGCAAGCTAGCCCAATCAGCACTACATCATCCACAATGGTCCCTTAGACTACGTTGGGGCAAACACAAACTTCTTGTTCATCAATCGCCCTGAGCAAAACAAAGCAATTTCTACCCCCTTGAAACTGTCTTTTGTGAGTGAGCTACTGAATCTCATACTCCTTACCCTTGAATGTGATGTGTTTGCATGAAGAGCTCTTGATTACTAGAAGCCTAAGCTTGTAGTAGGGGGAATTCCTATCCAGTATTACTCAGACTCTTACCCCACCATTCATTTTGCTCCCACTACTGCCATAGCCAGACTACAATCACCTCTTTTCTAGGAAACTCTAAACAAGTTGCAAACACAACCTTCTTGTTAACTATCACCCCTAAATGTTGTAGCCTATTGCTCTTAGGGAAACAACAATAGCACTATTACTTTGCGACCAGACCTGGTCACAATCAAGGCTTCTTACAATGAAATTTTGTTAGATGAAAATATTGCTTGCTAATATTAACCACAAAGTGCAAATGATGATTAGTTCAATAGCTTTAAAGTACGGCCGTGCCATAATCTGAGGTTGCTTATGGCATTAGAATCACCTCAAAGCTCATTGCAAGCATAAAAGTAGCAACAACAAATTCAAAGAATGGAAATTTCATTCTCAAGTGGACTTTTTCTTACCCCATCACTAAACCCTAAACCCTGACCCATTCTTATCTTATAACTATTGCAAATTTGACACTAAATGAATATTTTTGTATATATTTTCATGCATTAAACAAAGTTGAAAAAACTTTTTTTTTTTGGTTTTGATTTGAATATGAAACAAATAAAAACTTCAAATATCATTATAATAAACCTCTGCATTATCAATTATGAAACCCACTAAATTGATGCATACCAAATTTTTTCATTTAAAAATGTTTTTATAAAAAATGAAAATTTATGTTTTTATATAATATATAACCATAATATAATTTTCATGGCTTTAACATAATTTAGGCCATGAACATAATATTTTACATTATCTCAGGTTTTTTTTCAATTACAAAACATGCACATTATATTTGATTTTTGGAACATATGTGCACATGAAGATTTTTTGATGAATGTAATTTATAAAATTGAAAAAAAAAGTTATTAAACTTTGTATTTATGTAAAATGTTTTACCAAAACTTATCATAAATTTTGTTTTCAATAGATGTGCATTAATCTTGCATTTTCTATTGGATTGTTTTGAGTTTTAGAGTAAAGGCGTATAAAAAAAATGTTGTGATGAATGTAAATTACAAAACTGAAAAAAAAATTGTGTTAATTATTTGTTGAAAACATAGGGATTCACATCTAACTTCACACCCAATCAACCATATACATTCTTAACGTCGCATGAAAACAATTCCATTACTTATATAAGCACAAATATTATCAAAAGTTTAGAAAAAGTTGTAACATGGTTTATATATATATATATATATGAATGTTTTAAAATGGTCAACTAAGTCCAAAAGGGGTTTGAAGAAATGGGTATTGAATACAAATGTCATTTTAAACCTTACAAAATAAATTATAGGGAGGACTTACCTTTTAATTTTAGTATTTTTTTATCTCTTAAAATGTTTTTACACATTATGTATTCGGGGGCTTTAGGCATAATATAGAATAAAGTTTATACCACATGGTTTACACATTGGTCCGATCATGTGCATGTTCACATGTTTTTATTTCACAACATTTTACAATGCCTTAAATACTCATAACTTGCGATCTACTTCACCATATAGTTGACATTTGTTATGTGCTTGACGATATAACATTTCACATAATTGGAAAAGCTTTTCAAGGTTCAAATCTTTCAAAACACTCGTGAAAAAAATGATCTTAATACGTAAGGTTGAACTAACTCATGCCTTGATTAATCCCATTACTTTGACAAAGTAAATCTAGTAGTATGCATGTTGTAAAATGTTTCAACCCATCTCACACCACTCGCCATGCCATTAGCACATTTCATTCACCCACCGATATGTACCTCGTTCAACAATCATGTCGATATAGTCCTTCCACACTTTCCCACATGCCTTTAAACATTGTAGTTAAAAGATCCATTAAAACTTTTGCAAGTTATTTCATGCTTCATTTGACGCTTCCATTATTTATTTAATTGCACATAAAATTAACAACACCAAACAAACATTTTAAATCTATTGTTCATTTGAGATGTAAGATGTGTTCGCCATGGCTCAACACAAATTGGAAATTTCATTTATGTTTTTAAATTAAAGGCTATTGAACACTCTTGTTCTAACATTTTCAGAACAAAAGTTGTGTTTCTTTTTATTTTAAATTGAATATCATTTTTATGATTTAAATAATAATAATAATAATGTATTCAGGTCCAAGTTTTATATGAATCACATTGTCTATTTTTTAAAAAATTATTATATTATATTTCCATTTTTTGCGTTATCAAATATAAATTTTATCAAATCATTATATGATGCATTAGATTAATGTTGTTTTAGGTTTTACTTTCATTTCAAAATCATATTTCAGCTTCAGACATTATTATTCATAAAATGTGAAGCCTTTTTTTAATTATATATAGGTATAAAATATTATAGTTTAACATCTAATGCACATGAATAAAAAAAATTATAAACCAATATACACAATAATAATAATAATAATAATATTGTAAAAAAAAGGTGAATTTCATATTATTTGTAATTTTGTCATAATGGAAGGTATAATATGAATTTCACTTCATGTTTATTAACAATATATTTTCTTATTATTAAAAAATTTACCTTTTATAACCAAAATTTAAATATTTTTAAAGTGTATTTTATTATTATTATTATTATTATTATTATTATTATTATAGTATTTGAAAATTTTAATGTTATTTTGGAATGTAAAAATACATTTTATTTTGAAACACACATATCATTATTCAATTGCATGTTTTCTTTTATATTTCATTAATATATAATTTATTTCAAGATTCAAAAATAAACATATTAATGCCCATAAAATAAGTATTGTTAATGGATCTTATGCCCAATGTATATAAAAAGGTCTAACAATAGATATAAAGTACTTGTAAAATGTGGTTCTTATCACAACTTTACAACATTTGCCATTGCAAATGACAAATATCCCTTGTGAATTAATTTAGTTTAATGATATCAAAATTAACATTTACAATGAATTATATATATATATATATATACAACATAAATTTTGCAGGAAATATTGTAAATATATGGATATGAAAATGTAAAATGTTCGATACTCTTATTGAATTTCACAAATGTCAATTTCATTCACATTTCCTTGCATATGTGTGGTTTGCCACAAGTGTGCACATATGATATGTCGTATTTAATTTATTTAAAATCTAATTATTAATAACTAATTTGTCATGTAATAATAAAATGTTGCGTTGAAATTCGACAACCATTAATGAATATAAAAAATATTTTACAATAAAATATGATATGTGTTTTGCAATTGCATAATATGAAATAAAATTATATATTTTTTATTTAATTAACACATATGAGATTTATTATGGGGTATTTAATATGATAGTGTAAAATTTTAATAAATTTATGTAAAATATTATGAATATTAAAAAGTCATAGAAAAATAACTAATTTAGGTTTGTTGATTATAATCATTGATTACTATTGTTTGACACTTCACAATGATTGGTCTAGATGTTTTATTTATATGTGATTTTAATGTGTATCGTTTCACATTTCTTGTTTATTGATAGGAAAGAAACAAACATTTAACATTAAATTAAAATTTTATAATTAATGATATTAATGAAAATATAAAACATTGTTAAAAAAATTTTTAGACATTGAACAATTTAAAAAATTTATGTGTTTGTTATCCTTGGCATCAACATACTTGGTGTAAACTCATTCAAATAATTTGAATTCACATGTATTTTTATTTGTAATGTGTAATATTAAACATTTATTTTTATTTATAAAACAAATTCAAAAAACACATTTAGCATATAACTTCTAGGTTTATCATTTTAATGATTTTTTTCTTCTAGTAAAAAATTGAAATCACATTGTAAAACCATGATGCATATTAATGGTAGGGTTCAATAATTTTCTTAAAAAACAAGTTCCAGAAAAACTCAACATATATATATTTTTATTTTTTAAAATTATTTTTTGGATTTGAAGTGCATAATTATCTACACAAATATGGGAACAACAAAGAGGGAATTTGATAAGCACATTTTGAAAAAAGAAAAATTGAAATAAAAGATTAAAAACACAAAAAAAGCAATAACAAAAAAAATATGATTAAAAAAATTGCATTGTTTAATACTAATACCAATACAAAATAATGGAACGTTGGCAAATTAAAATCACCATATGTTATCAAAATTTCTCTATTTATCAAAATATGATATCAAACAAAGGAAAATTTGTTATATCAATAATTAAAATATCATTTTTATCATTTTTTATGTTGAATGTAGATAAAAGGTTGAAGCAATGTAAACATTAAGTCAAAAAGTTTGACAAATGAATTTGGTCTTTTGTTATTTATACATGTGTTATTTAAAATATGAAACATGATTATTAAATATTTTAATACAATTTTTATCATCAATATTGATTTGTATTATATTGGCATTTTCAAAAGTAATAAAAGTCATATAGTTCATTTGCACCATTTGTTAACATTTTCTAATTAATTTTAATAAAAGATAATATAATTCAAACTAGATTCAAACTAGGTATAATGAAACATTTTAGGATGTAAACATGATTGTTTAATTTTTCATTATGAAAAATGATAGTTAAGTTAATGTTGAAAATTTTGGATGAATTTTTGCAATAATATTTTTAAGTATGGAGAAAAAAATAAGATTTAAAAATTAATATGATATATAAAATATGAAAAAATTAATTAATGTCATTAATATTGGACATTCTCAAAAAAAAATCAAAATATTTGAAATAATTTGAAAATGAGATTTTGATCTGAATTTTTAAATAATGCACCTTTATATTACAATATAATGGAACATCTTTTTGGGTCATAAGAATTTTTTAAATTTTAAAGTTGATTTGTAAGTCATTACTTTAAACATACTTTGTGAAATATTTTATTTTCAAAGATTCAATAAAAGTATATTTGTTAATTCAAATGACTTTTCATACCTAGGTTAGGCAAACTAAAAGTATTTTTTCACAAAATATTTTCTAACAATTAACCACATTTACTATATACACAATGTTAAATAAACATTATTAAAATATATTATATTTTTTAAAAAAATATTTTGAAGATGGGATAAATTGTTATTGACTATAATAAAAGAAATGCAATTACAAGTTTACTTTTATTCATATTAAATTATTCAAAGTATCTAATGAATCATGTTGAGGGAATTAAAAATTTTAATTACAAAATAAATTTTGATTTTATTAAGGTTAGTCATTTTTTAAATTGACTAAAAAAAGTTGTTTTAATTAATTAGTCTTAATTATGTTTTTTCTTATAATGAGTAAATTGTTGATGTAAAATATTGATATTATCACCTTGCTTTCATTATTGATATGTTATAAATTAGAATCGATTTTGATTTTTTATTTACAAATTTGATTCTTGTAATAAGATATGCAAAATTTAATGTGACTCATACAAGGTCTTGAACATATGAGTTTTTTATTTATTTTACAAGTCTTTTTCAATTTAGTACCAACTTCATTTAAATGTGAAAGACTCAATTGGTTTTGGTGATGGAAAAACTTGAAAGAAGGAAAATTAATATCATAGAATTAAACTTTGTTCCTTGTTAACCAACACTTATGTAAAACAAAAAGAGAATTTATTGAAATAAAATATGTTGAAACTATTCAAAAAAATTATTTGCTCATTTGAATTGATTCATTTGCATATTTCATGAAATGGATGCCAACATTATCATAATTATTACAAATGTTAATGCAACTAGTAAAACAACCATTCTTTCTCTGCTTTAAATTTGGTATTATTCAAAAGGAACATACTAAACAATAAGAAAATAAATGTGATTATTAAATGAAAATGCAATGAATAATAAGCAATTTTTTGAAATCAACAATCATGTATTTAGAATTTATGGTGGTAACATGAAAATAAAATCACATTGAAAATTTTTCACTTTTAATAAAAGACAATAAAATGTTGACAATTGGTGACGAGACCAAATACATTAATTACTAAAATCTATGTTTTCGTATAATTCAAAATCATAAACCATGTTAAACACTTTCACGAGAATATCAATGACATCAATTTTCTTGCTCATCAAGGAAAATGGGTGTCATAAATTTCTTCACAATAGTTATGACAATTATAGCCATAACCTTTTGTTCCTTCTAGGAGATTTCACACTTCAAAGTGCTTCTCCTTGAAGGTGGTGTTGTCAACTAAAGGAATTGTTCAAATATATATATATATTAAAAAAACCAAAAATCCAAAATTAGCCAATTTGGTTGTGTTATTCCCGTAAGTTATTTAATAGCTTAAACCCAATCAAATATGACTACTTTTTGGAATATCTAATAATTGGAAGCAAGTGATGAATTTGAAATTTTGATGATAAAAATCCATTATTAGAAATGTAAAGTAACTATTTAACACCATGAATGAAATTTCAAATAAGGAAGGAATTTGACCTAACCTACAAATTGTCAACTAAGTAGTGATGAATTAACCACCTAAATTCCTATCCTACACTATGAAAATGTGTGAATTGACCATTAGGCATCAAGTTTTGGCACATTTATTCTTAACATTTCAATCTTGTAATAGACCCCCCATAGAACACTATATATACCAATTCCCACTAGAACCCTAACCATACCAATTTTATTGAAGTAAATTTTTTAAAAAAATTACCAACTTTGACCCACATTAGGCTTACAAGATTCAAGATCTCCATTTTGTCAAGGAGAGCCCAAAGATAATTCTTTTGAGCTCGTCCAAAGGAGAAGCAAACTGAGCAAAGTGAAGTGAGTTCATTTGCAAACATAATGGCATTTCAAAATGCCATAAATCTTCCAATAATTTTTTTTTCCCCTACTTCCTTTGTTACAAGGCACACAAATGGCACCACTCATGGTACAAAGCAACCCATTACTTCAAATTGACTACGGATTCACAAAACTCTAACCAAAGGCTACAATGAGCAATGAAAATAAATGTTGGAAATGTTTTAAACATACAACCATACAACAGACTTGATGTGAGTAACTTGCAATCGTTTTGTAAATGGTGCATAAATAATAGAGAATTAACAGCGATGGAGAGAACTTATCGGCGATCCATGAGCACTGAGTCACTCCATGAGAGCAACATATCACGGGTAGCATTTGGGATGCCTGCATCCGCACCAAACCATGCTTCAAACACACAGAACTGGAATCCATGTGACAACTTTGACCAAACAAATCATGAGACATGAGAAGGCATGGATTGCATTGTCTTTGACAAATGGAAACACCAATCAAGCAGAGTCCTTGATTTGACCACTTTTATATTTTGGGTTATATAAAAGTGGGTGTGAATTTGTTCTGGAACTTATTGCCACCTAATTGCTCAGACCTATGGTGAAGACTGGTGAGGAAAATGAAATTATACCTCGCACCATATCTGCAAAAACTGAAGTTGGATTGAATTCACCCTCAACAAGCCTATATATATCCAGAAGCTGCAAAAGAGCGAAGAAAGATTAACACAGCTCATACCATATTAGAAAACAGACATGTAGCTTTCATCCTAAATATGGAATCATGAATATCAGGCCATGATTTGACCTGTCCCTGAACCATGACAATCAAAACTAGTTGAAGAAAGTTCAAGTTTCTACAGTTTATACTGGTTTTGTGAAACAGAAAGAGAGCTAATTCTGGCAAATCCATTGCCATTTGATCCTCCCTTTGTGTAGTCCTTGTCCAAAAAGAAGATGCAAGGACACATACCTCACGAACATGTAATCTGGAGTCTTCTGTGAATGCCATCAGAAGTTGCTGCCGTAGTGTGGCATCAGTTGCCACAACCCGTGCACCATCTTTTATTGTATCCGTCAAATCTAGCTTCCCATCTGCCACAGACTTCCTCCTCTCGTCTTCATTCCTGGAGGTCCATACACAGCAGTTGGGGTCATGTGATGGACACCTCATGTGATTTCACCCACTCCAGTCTAGAAATCATTCAAAACCACCCTGCAATCTATGGATATGACTGACTAGACAACAGAATGACTTAATACTAAATTTCAGCCAAGACCATTAGCTGATGACACCAGTAATTTTGATTTGACCATGTGTGGATTGACAACCAATGGGAAATGGCTACAATCACAGTCACCTTGTAATATGTGCTGGATGTTAGAGGAATGTCCATATCATTCCTAAACATATCATTCCTAAAGCACCTTGGTGATTTTACCTTGGAAGTAGAAGTAAGCTCTCAGTTAAAGAAACAATTTCATGTTCACGAAAGAGTTTCACATCTTGATTGAGGACTCAAGAAATCCCGATATTAACAGCAGGGCTGCTCCCAAGCAGAAGGGAAGCCTAAAAAGGCATCAGTTGTTACAACTCAAAGATTACAATGCTGGCACTTACAGAGAGTCGCCCACAACAAAGCAGTGTCTCACAACAAACTAGGAATCTATTCTTGACCAACGCAAAGAACTATGCTTGTCATCAGAATCCTAGTCAGAGAAAGGAACCATGTGTACCTGCTGCCCTTTGTTGAGTTTTTCAGTGGGGTATTACGGTTCATCATTGTCACTTGCTCTCTTGCTAACAAAATCAAATTCTCTAATCGCTTCCATTGGAATAAGCCATCCTTAAACAGCACCTGTTTCATTTTAAAAAATGGTCATTTCCTGCAAAAACAGTTACAGAAATCAACCTATTCTAATATTCGCCAATGATAACTTGACAAGAGTCATCAATAAATCACCTCAAGTCACATTTCCTGTAACATTCTCCTGACACAAGAAAATGATCAGGAAGCTAGGATTTCATAGAACATCTTGCACATTTGATCCTTGGTCTGAGATCAAAAATGTGTCTGTGAATCCCAGAAATGGCCCCTAGTAAACGATAAACAAGGCTAAGTGACACTATGACCACTTTATTGCATGATAAGGTTTCTTGCGTTCTTCAAAAGAAATTTTGGAGTGTGATCTTGCCTGAAGTAGTCGTTCTCGCAATGCTGGATTGGGATCAGTCAAAAGTCTCTTGGCTACATAAGGGTATGCAACCTGCACAAAAAACAGAGGTGAAATAGTGCATGGGTTGCCTTCAGAAACTTCTTACACTAGAAAACATATATCATCAGTGAAAACAAATTTGGATATACTGATGAGAAATGAAAGAGACTGCACCTCAAGAAACTTGAAGTCAGGCTGAAGAGTGAGACAGATTCCTTCTTGGGTAAGCAATGACCGGATCACTAAAGAAAATCTCTCAGGAATTCGAATTGGGTATTGGTACACAAGTTGGTTAAATTTTGCTGCAGAAATCAGCACAAGCCACTCAAGAATTAAAACTTGACATTGACCTTGTACCCTACAGCTGCTCTTCATTGGTTAAATGACAACAGGCCACCACAAAGTTTCTGGCACATGGTTTTGTGCTTGCTTAAGAATCTGATGTCAAGGTCATGTTTGTTTGAAACACCAAAGTTCTCATCTTGAGTTCACATGTACAGCTTGTATTTGGGCTGAAATACTGTCTTAGAGACTAGTAGTTTGCCATAATTTGAGCTACCTGGCAGAGTACAGGCATACTAACAAACAATGAAATGAAAGAGTTGCATATTGCAGTTTAGAATACCCACTTGTAACAGTCCGGAAGTTGAAATCTGCAAGACCTTTGCCAGTGGAGTTTTCCCATATAGCTTCTAAGGCAGGCACAATAGGTGTAACATCAGTACCCGGAGCAAGAAAACCAAGTCTTGTGAAATCCCCAGCCATCTCCACATAGTCCTCATTTACCGCATGCACAACTGCATCTATCAAGATTTGTTTGTTTCTCTGCCATGCCCAAAAGACACCAACCATCAAATCATTGCTTAAGGGGCATATGCATATGCATGTATATTTGCCCATGAGCAAGAACAGCAAGATGGGGAACTTAGCAGGGTTTAGAACACCAAAGCTGGATGCTTCAAGAAGTCAAAAGTAAACACTGGAAGGTAAGCAAGCTGGAAATGTTCTTGAGCTACATAGGCATGACATAAACTGGTGCTTTGCTGATAGTTACTCATTTGTACCAAGTTAACAAGAAGAATAACTAACCCACATAGCTAGCTAGCTATGCAAATCGTCACAAAAAACAGTTTATGATTTCATTTGTCATGCCTTCAATAATGTTTGAGACAAGGAGTTGAAATCACCTGACTCAGTTCTGCAACGTTTCCAAAATCCACATAGGCAATGCGACCATCCCGCATGGCAAAAATGTTACCAGGGTGTGGGTCACCATGAAATAATCCAAACTCCAGTAGTTGACGTAATGCAGCGCTTACTCCGATTGTTATGAAGGCCTCAACATCTATCCCTGCCTCCTTGATTCCCTGCATAGGCAATGAGTCCTCACATCACTGCACCCAGATCTTTAAGATTGAAGAAAACATGAAATTTGACAAACAGCAAATAAGTATACTGGATGTAAGATGCCATGACAGAAATATGAATGCTTCCTTACTCCATTCAGCAACATGAAGCAGTACTCTAAAATCTAGGATATCCTGGGCCTGAAGATGTCCTTGAAATTTGATGTTCACAACAATGCTGGCAAACATAGTTGTCATTCACCTCCCAAGCAAAATTCAGGGCAAGAAATTAACCTCTGGGTTGGTGCAACGAACACCATCAATCCACTCCATCACAAGCACTTGTGGTCCACTGAGATCTCTGTAAACAAATGGAATTTTCACACTTGGATCATCCTTGAAGTTCTGGTAGAAGTCTTCAATGTTGCGAGCCTCCTGCAGACGAGCTAAGAATGCCTCAGTAATACAGAATCCATTGAATTGGCCTAAATGGAGTATAATAAATAGGGACAAGATCCGTGCACTACACCATAGCAAAGTAGTTGACACCACTAAAATGCAGGGGAACATAGAAAACACCAAAGAAGGTGAAGAAAGAGGGAAACACATGAGACAATTCGTGAGGCAGGGTAAACATACAAGAGTGTAGTCAAGTTCTTCAAGAAGCTTTTCACCAAATTCATCAACAATTAGCTCTGTGTTGCACCCAAGCTTCTGGATGCTGATGCCATTCAGAAAAGAAGCAAGCTTCCGAAATAGGAACAAATCTCTATATATAATTGGCTCAATTCCAGGCCGTAGCACCTGGGCTCCAACATCAATCCCAAATAAGACATCATCTTTCCAGTCATCCACACTCTGATTTTCCAATCCATATGCTGAGCCCTAACAAAGCCTGTAATTGGTATGCATGCCAGAACCTACTAGCTGTCTGCAGATATGGGGAGTCCCAATCAAACACCAAAGTTTTATGCAGGTCAGAGCTTCTGGATCATTCAAAATGCACACAAACCTAGTTCACAAAGCAGCATCACAATGACAGAACAAACTAGTTCATGTAGAAAATGTAGGGCACCACGAACTTGGAGGAGATTCAATTCCCAACTACAGTGGCCTTGACTATCAGTTTAGGGTTTAAAATTAACCTTGATTGCAACATCTGCACCTGTGCTCCGAAGTGTGGCACGATAGACTTGACCAAGGCTTGCAGCGGCCACTGGAGCTGCTGATATCTTGCTGAATACTTGCTCCAGTGGAACGCCCATTTCTTCCTCAATGATTTTCAGAGCATCCTACTTGTTTTACACAACTCAACAATTCAGAACTCTAAAATGGAAAGCACATAGTTGAATTGGCTGTCTCCACAGATTTTTTTTTCACCTTGAGATGCGTGCCCTCACCTTGTTGGGGAAAGCAGGGACATCATCTTGCAAAGTGCAAAGCTCGTTCATGTAATCTTCTCGAACAATATCTGGTCTGTTTGCCAGCACCTGCACAAAGGAACAAACAACCCAAAAACCAAGCAAGAAAACCAAGTCCTCAGTTTCCTAAACTTACCGCCAATTTCACTAACAACAGAACAGCACTTACAAGAGGGATTAGTGAAGAGTAGAAGCTTCCTGAAGTTGATTGGAGCTGCATTCCATGACAGGACAAAATGTTGTAAAACTATAGAGTTGTTGCACACAAACAGTTTTCCAGAATGTGCAGATGAGGAGATTAGCCATGTTAACCATAGAAAAAAATAAGCAAGAGGAGGCCTTCCCCCTGTTCATCATTACCTGACCAGCTTTTATAAAGGAAGGACCCAAATCACAAAGAAGAGTTCGCAGTTGCTCAGCTCTCCGTGGAACCATCTCTTCACCACGTCCAACTAAACAGTCATAGGAGATAGCAGCCCAATAGAGACCCAATGATGTAATGATTTCAAACCCGCGGCTTATCACAGAGAACAAGGCACCTGGTGATTCTAACACTCGTTGCCGCACCTGCTCATGGCAAAAATCCCACACAAACACATATACGCCCAACCCAACAAACAGTGATGGGTCATGGCAATAACAAACAGTCACTGCTCATCATCCAAGGTGAAGAAGAAAGATGTTCATTTCCTGCAATTCTCATAAACTCTTGTGACCTTGGCCTTAAACCCTAACCCTATAGATTTTCCTAGGAGATTGTGATGCCATCAATATCATAACCTTGTTTTACGCACCCTTTCTGGAGTGTATTTTCTGAAAGGGTTGCACACACCTCGCTCCAATTCCAGCTCTTCCATAGCTCCAGAGCTACTGACTCCAATGTCCTGCGTCAATCGGTCCAGCAAGAATTGGCCTGGGGTTAGTAGACGAGACTTCCCCGCCGAGTTGTTCGTCACCTCCTTCTTCCTTTCCACACCTGTGGCCACCGTTGCTTGGATCCTCAAGACCGAAGCAGGATTGGAGAACAGCGACGACAACGAAGATGGCCTACAACAATGCTTCCTTCCCGTTCTATTCTCATACAACTTGACCCCAACAAAATAAGGGTTACCAATCCTTGTCCTCGTCCTCCATCTCCCCTTCTTCTCCATCATCATCATCCTCATCGGAAGAGGAGGAGAAGGCTGCGTGAGTGCTCCAAGCGAAGAAGACGGCATCGTCAAAACCTTCTCCATCGCCAAGAACTAGACCATGGACAAATTAGTAAAACCCAACCCAAAAAAAGGAAAAAAAAAAAAAAAAAAAAAACAACACAACCAACAACGGAAACCCCCCCAAAACCCCCCCCACACAAAAAACAACACAAAACAACAAACAAAAAAACCCCACCACAACA
>Ga0116231_10009423_pt1 | contig 16481 bp, 7 predicted proteins | sample S1TSphgellanicum_2_FD_89695 | JGI IMG/M metagenome (GOLD analysis project Ga0116231, IMG submission 89695) | Host-associated microbial communities from peat moss isolated from Minnesota, USA - S1T2_Fd - Sphagnum magellanicum MG | ecosystem: Host-associated > Plants > Peat moss > Unclassified...
AGTTAGTCATAGAGTAGTTGCAAGCAAGACCAAATGCAAAAAGTAGTTGTAAATATAACCAACAATAGTTGTAAATGTCAAATAGTCGCAACTAGTCGCAAATTGGTTGGTTACAAAAACCCATTTTTCTTCAAGTGAAATACAAATTCAAAAGGTTCTTTCCAATAATCGAATCTCTTTTAATGCAACCTTAATTACATTAATGGCCTCATTAGATAGTTCGTATGTTGCATAAGTCCCTTTAACTATGTGAATGGTGGGGGGCAAAAAAAAATTGGAAGCCAAAACAAGATGGCTAAACACATATGCCAAAGGCTTGTCATCTTGTCAAAGGTTATGTCCAATTGCCAATCTATGACACATCATACCAGTAACCCCATATGACAACATCACCTTGTTGCCATTTGTTCCCCCATCTTCAAAATGTGATTGAACAAGGTGGGGGGGCCTTTGTCCACAAGCAAAATCTAGAATGGGTTAGTAGTGTCAGTAGGAATTACTACATTGTCACCATGAGCCAAACTATTTGTAATCCATTCCCCACCTGTCCTAACTTCAATTTCATCATCAGAATTATACATAATTTGCCTTACCTCTGAACTATTTTTAAGTTTTAGCCTTGTCAATGTCCAATTTGGGACATGCACATTGTTAACACATTCTAGCTTTAGATTTCCATCCATGCAAATTGCCCAAAAGTAAAACAACTACTTGAATTGGCACAACGTTGGATCCTTCAATGAAATCGATCACACTTGATGCATTCCTCGACTTTTCCACATTATTTGATTGTCATAAAGATTTGACTTGTCCACATCCCCCACTCTCACCAAATGGAAGATGTATTTGTTGATGTGCCTTCTTGCAAATGGATGTGTTGCATGGAACTTATTTGATTATGCCTAAAGGTGTGCTACAATGTTGATTGCATTTTGCAATTTCTTGCTTTTGGGCTTGATCTATTCCTTTTGAACTTCTCGTGAAGTAAAACACCTATTCCATCAACCTCCCCCCTAGCATGACCTGTTGTAAAAAAGTTCCACACCATTTGACAACCCTTCATGTTACTTTGGTTCAAGGTGATACCAGGGTAGCAAAATACAAAATACCATGCCCACACTGACTTGAATTAGCTAAAACACCCATTCGACCACACTACATGCTAAAGTGGTGTAAATCCTTCCCTCTACAAGAAAGTCTAGTGCAATACAAATGCATGTTGTACAAACAAAGTGTCATGGCTAAAATCATCTGAGACATAATAATGCACTTCATTCAAAAGTCTAGATTCTAGAATTGATGGGTCAAATTCAAGGTTTTGCCTATAAGTTATATGGATTAAAATGCTTATTTAAAAGTTGTGCCAATGCATGTTTTGTATCTCTTTTTGCACCATCAATGTGTAGTTTTCCAAAAAGTCCAGACAAGAAAGGATTATGTCTTCAAGCAAATTGGTAATGGAATATTTGAATCGCTTGTCTTACCACCTAAAGATGAAGTTATGGAACACAAAAGCTCTTAAGCAAGGTTTCAAATAAGCAAAGAGCTCACTTGGGTGGGTATTATGGTACTCCACTTTAAAAACTTTCCTATCCCTACCATCTTCATTATGCCCAACAACTTCAAATCCAATGCTCCACCAATGGATGATTGTAGTAGTCTCTAATTCTAATGGGCATAACTTCAATGTATGAACTCCATAATTGTTGCAGTCACCCATCAAACACTTTCTAGAGTGCCACTCAATTAGAGCAAGCTTGGGACATAGTATATATGTCCATAATTTAGTTAACCCCTTCTATGTTTGGAACTCAACAATACATGTGTTTGAATTGCAACTTGTAAAGTTTAGCTAAACATCACAAACTTTAGTACATTTGCAACTATAGGTATCATGAATCCCCTTTCCTTGTGTGTTCATGTCATTAAATCTATTTAAAAGCTCCCTGAGCTCCATGTGGTATCGACAATAGTAGGTGTTCCAATCTTGCAACCATCGTACGAACCATGGCTTCAATGCTTGGAGTATTGTAAGCATTATAGGAATGTTTGGAAATTTTGCTTTGAAAGAAGTAAAGAATTCAACTGCAAACACATTTTCAATCCATCAATTATGTCACCTTACTTGCATTTGAAAAGAACTTCAACCCACAATGAGACATCTATGCCTATTTTCAAACACTAGGACTAACCATAGACCTAAAGTGCTTATCCAAACCTTAAGAATTGCATAGTGGTCAAATAAAAGAAAATAAATTTGTAAGCACTTGGACTACCTACTTGAATGAATCAAACAAGATATACAAAGGACCCACTGATTAAGTAAGAAACACATTACTTTGTTCGGATTGTTATTATTTAAGCAAGGATCAAGTAAGGTTTGCAAGGACTCCACTATTAGGCAAGAAATGGAGTGTTTTGTTAGGACTACTATATGTTTAACCAAGGATTCAAACAAGCACTAAGGACTCAATTGTTTGGCTTAGGAGAACTCATGGTGTATAAGTAGTCAATTACTTTACAAAGGAAACCCATTGATGTATAAGGATTCAATTTCTTGGCCAAGGAAAACCACTACTTATAAGGACTCATCTACTTGGCCAAGGAGAACCCCTACTTATAAGGACTCATCTACTTGGCCAAGGAGAACCCCTCCTAATTATAAGAATTCATATGCTTGGTGAAAGAAAACCCATGTTTATGTAAGGATTTTATTTTTTAACCAAGGAAAGCTAATAAACATGAAGGACTACTAACTACTTGGCAAGCAACAAGGACTAGACTGGTTTGGAAAGCATGACCCAAGGTAGACACTGGGAGTACAAATTGCTTAAACCACCAAGACATTAGGGAGTCAAGACTAGAAGTATTGAAAATTACAAAAAAAATTCCAATTAAGGACTCCATTTGCTATTTAATATTAATAAGCCTATGATCATGGAAACCTTTATAAACAACATCATTGACATGAAATCCATGGAAAATGACAAATGATAGAATTTGACTTACAAAAAATGAGAATTTTTTTTGAAAATGCAATGTGATCTATCTTACTTATGAAACTTGGAAGCAATGTTTGGGATGTTCCTCATAGTACTTGACATCAATTTGCTTTTTCACAATGTCTTTTTTGTTGGGAGATATTGTTCTCTCTCTATTTCACCAATCTACAATGACATCTTTCATTGTTTGTGGCATCTGAACATTTTGTTTGTCTCAGGTTGAACCCAAAAGCATCTTGAATTGTATCCAATTGAACCCACCTCCCCATTGCCCTCTTGATGTTCCGTTTGTTTACCCCCAATGATTTAACAACACCCCTACTACTACTAACAAATTGGTTAGTTGCTAAAATGCAAACAATGTCCTTACCAATGATAAGTTGTGTATTTTGAAATCCAAGCAAATGAATTGTTAAACCAGATTTGAAACTGCCCAAAATCTTTGAATTGTATTTGATTGAATCAAGGTGTTTGAGTACTCATGAATCATATCTTTGACAAGGGGATGCATCATGAACTTTTCAAATGTTGTTTGTTGCAAAACAATATCCAATCCCCTCATTTGTTCTATAGAGTATAATGCCATCTTCCTTGAAAACTCTACCGTTGTCTTTTGGGGTTATTTTCTATATTATCATAAGTTTGTAGGGCCTACCACTAGTGCTTCTACAATAACATCATCCAATTATGCTTGAGCAATACTAACCAGTGTGGTTTTTCAAGCTCTATACCTCCTCATAGGTTCTCGAGTAACATCTTTTTTCTTTTGCGCATGTTGAATTTCAACTTCAGTAGCTTGTGCCATCTCTTCACATTCTTCAACTCCTTGACTGCCCCTTAATTTGCTAAACAAATTTGCCATGATAACACTTAACAAGAACCTATAATCAATATACAATGCCAAGGTTGACATTAAATTAATAAATGGTCATTTTTGGAAATAGTAATGGAATCCAACAACCTTGGTTCCAAGTTCACTCCCACTCTATAACAACAACCCAAGTTGCAAACCTAAAGCATTATCATGATTCATCTTAAATGTCTTATTTGTACACCACAATAACACACCAAATTTCCATAAAGCAAAAAACATGTTCTATTTAAAAAGTAAGCAAACCCCCTTATACACACAGATCAAAAGTTTGTCAAATATGAAAGGTGAGCAAATTAAACAAAGCTTCACCTCAACAAAGAATATACTTGAACTGCATGTTACCTTGAAAGATGTATATAGCCAATGGCTTCAATGCTTTCTTTTTAATTTTTCTTTTAATGAACTTTATGGAATGTGAATGTGTAGGGTTCAAAGTTCAATTCACTAACCCATATATGATAACCAACCTCAAATGCAAAAAAATTAAAAAACATTTTGATGGTTAATCCAGACTTGGTTATAGGTGGTATCATTCATTGCAAGATCTCCGCAATGCCTAAATCTTGCACCTAAAGATTGACCACTTTAACTTTTGATCAAGGAAATTGCAGCCCCATCCCAAACACATTCAAGTACAAACAATAAGAATATTAAGTTGTTTTAATAATTATGTAACCCTTCCACCACTTGATATCAAAATGGAAATAACTAAATGCAATCCACATTCAACATTCCTTGCTACTAATCAAGACAATCACAACACCACCCATCCCACATTTAGATCCAAACTTTAAATGTACATGAAGTTTATACAATGGAAATAATATGTAAATCATCGCAATTTGACAAAATGGAATCAATCTTGTAATTTGCACATTGACCATTAAAAGAAAAACAAATCAAAACCTAATCACAAATTAGATCCTTGCTTGAAAGTGTAAAATAACAAACCTAAAGCTTTTATCATAATAACAAAATGTCAAGGCCAACTTGACAATGTTTGTATATTCATGTTGCAGATCAACATATGTTTACATGTTTCTATTGTAAATCAACCCTAAAGCATATTCTTGTTACAAATCACCTTTGCTATGTTTGCAACAAGAACATAGCAAGGGTGATTCTAGCTTGGATATCCAAACTTGGATATTCATGTTGTAAATCAAGTTGTGAGCATCAAAAACAATGACAATGAACTAATATGAAGAAACATATCTATGGAGTTTAAGATCTAATTCCATTTATTTTAAATGACTCAATGGTGTTTAAATCATTCAAATAAAAACATGACCTGAAGGACAAAATGATCAAAGCTTTTCAATACCATCAATAACATGAAGGGATGAACAAGTAGACCAAAGATGTAAAGCTCTAATATTAGTGCAAATTGAACAAGTTGTAAACTAGCTCAATGTAAAGCTCTAATACCAAAATATTGAACAAGCAAACCAAAGATGTAAAGCTTTGATACTAATGTAGATCGAACAAGTATACTAATTCGATGTAAAGCTCTAATACCAACAGATTGAACAAGCATACCAAAGATGTAAAGCTTTGAATATCTAATACTAGCAAATTGAACCAACAAACCATGGCCATGCTTAAAAACATGTACAATTATATATATATATATATATATATTTGAGGAAACCTAATGATTAATCAAAATAAAAAAATATAGAAACTATTAAGCTTTTGTAAAAAAAGTTCGTTAATAAAAGAGTGCCTACAACAAATGTATGGAGAATGTGGGCATTTTCCATGAAAGAAATGTTGACAAAGTCATATTGCTTGAAGATTTGGGTAGCATAGTTGAAATTTGTTGTTTTGCATCATCTTGGAGGGGATGATGACCTAATCAAGTAAATGATGGTCAAGCATCGAAAAATCTGGCAAGTTCCAAGTTGCTTGATCATGCACTTTACAAACTTGGTGGATCAACCTTCACAATCAGTTTTCTTCTTGGACACAAATCAATTATCAAGCCAATTGATTATTTTATGCATTACCTTAATTGCATGAAAAAGCCAAAACATATTGCATTCCAAATGTAAAAATAATTGGAGGAAAGTTTTTTCTACAATTTGCACACACCTTGATTAACTGAAGCTCCAATGCATATTTGCATACGACTTCTAGTTGAACATTGTTGTGCCGGTCTCCTAAGGCTCATTAGAGTTGCCACAAACAACATCAACTTTTTGCCATTGCCATCTTTGTCCTCCCTAAGAAAGCTTACTTTCACAAAGGACTGCCACACTGACTTGTTAACCCTAATATTCTCAAGACCAATATTGGACTATTTCCAATATTTCCTATTTGTAAGCTTCAATGTGCTTTGAGACAACTTCAGTGATCCTACAAAATTCCTACCCATGCTCTTGAAACTAGCTCCATATTTGCAAAACTCCCACCTAAGCAATTCGTAAGCCCCCATTGAGAATGCAATGCTCAATGCTCAAGTCCATTTGTCCATTTTCCTTCAAGTGTGTTTTTTTAACACTCTCAATCCTAAACCTTCTCAAAACTCTAAGCTCCTACCTTTACACCTCTATAATTGTCTTATCACTTGAATGTTCAAAGGACCTTGAAATTCATTAAGTTGACCATTATCATTCCAACCCCGTTTCCAAGAACCCTTGACACTCAAACCACTATCATGATGAAAACTTGCTAAATCTAAGTGATGGTGAATAAAAAGTTCACGAAACCCTATTCCCTAGGATGGATGATTACAATTTTCTACTTTAATTTGAGACTCATGCAGACCATCAATTTTGTGTTGGATGCTTATTAAATTTTTTCATCAATATACATTCAACTTTCTTGCTTTCTCATCCAAAAGTTAATAAATTGAACACTCAAAACAACGTTACAATGCTTAATGTGTACTTTTGGACCCTTTATCATTCATGGTTTCATTTTATTTTTGCAAGGTGTTATAACAATACATTTTTAACATGTTTGTGAAGAAAAATTGACATATTCAATAATAGATTAATTTTTTACCCCAAAAAGCTTCAAAACCGAGGAGGCGTTACACTTTTTATGGTACGTGTTACCATGACTACACCCATGATGCAGTCCAAGATTCTTTCACCTCCATGGCTAGGGATGTCGGGCTCCATGTTTTGCATGAGCAAACACATGTTCTCCTAACATCATCCCCTAGTCATCATGGTGACAAATGGATATTGTGCTTATAGCAGATGGTATTCACACTTTGGCAGACATAGTCATTGTTGACCCAACTCATGCAGATCTTGTTTCACAAGCCACTTTTTCCCAAGGAATGGTTGTGACAATTGTAGCTCAAGCAAACATTATGTCATATTGTAATCGACACCCTAAGGATGATTTCATCCCTTTAACAATAAAAATATTTGGATGTTTACACCAATTAGGTGAACGACTTCTTTCATCAATGTGCCAATATGACATGGTCAACAAAGGGCTCTAAAGGTCCTTTTCTTTCAATCATATGTTCATTTTATAGGTAGAAATGTAAGTGACTTTTCAAAGAGTTAGGTTGCCACTATCTTGTGTCGAAAGTAGTTATGGCAACAAAAAAAACCTCTTTTAGGCTTGGTGTACTTTCACCCATTTCCTTGCATGACTTGCTTCTACTACTAGTGATGGGTTTAGGTCCTAGGTTTCGTGTTTTCTCCTCTTAGGGCTCCCCATTATGTGTTCTACATTTTTGGGTGTGGTCTTTTGTTTGGATTTCAATCCTTTCATTTTTCTTCTCTTGTTCCCTTGTTGGGTGTTTTTCCTTTATTTATTTATTAATTAAAAAAGGTGAACATTATCAAGAATCTAAATAGACAAGGATCACAAGGCATATGAAGTGGAAGGTTCTAACTTCTTCCACTTCTTCTAATTAAGTGGGACACTCCTAGAATGGGTGTAAGGTCCCTCCTCTTTCAAAAAAAGAATTTTGACAAATATGAGGTGCCTTCAAAATACATTGTGAAATTTCTCTTAGAGCTTTAAAAAATATTATATAAACTTGGTCCAAGTTATTTTGTGAATATTTAAAGCATTCACATCCTTGGAGGAAAAATGGATCCACATTGTATAATTTGAATAACAAATGTCTTGATTAGAATTTTTGTTGTTTTTTTTTTGTTTTCAATTTTTTGACATTAGGTTAGCAACAATGTTGAATGGGTTTATATGTTGAATTTGGGGTATCAGCTAGGATATCAATTGTGGCATGTAGATATCCTACTAAAATGCAAATTCTTTAAAGTATACCAAAATATTGTCACAACATCACCCTTTTTTGTCTTTTTTACCTAGTCCTTTTTTACCATGTAAAGACACATTTATGAATGATTATGATGGAATCTAGAATTTTAATATTCTAAAATATAATCCTTCTGAAATTTTTGACAACTTTTGATTCATTATTTTTTATGGGGATTAAAATATAGGGTAAAAAGGGACTGTAGTAAGGACTAGACCCTTTTCCTCCTATGTGGTACACCTTAAAGGATTTTCACCCACCAGTCGAGTCATGTTGTTCAAAATATTGTATTTGAGACTTGGTTGACCTTGTATGGAACAATTGGTTTACCTTGACTCATACCATATGTGCAAGGTAACAATTGTGTGCCTATTATAATTGATAGGCAAGTTAATGGCAACCTAAGGTTTACCTACACTTGCTTCTCAAGGTTGCTTCCCCAATATCAATAGAGTGTACATAATGCATCTTTAGGATTCCAAATGCAAGCTTAAGATCTTAAGGTTTTCTTGAACATGATGGGAAATGAATGCACTCCGCTTAAGGAGGGTGGTAGTACTTCAAGATTAGTGATGTGGTGCATATCTAGAACTTGGAAATTACATAATGTGGATTAAATACATGTTTTTTTCTTAACATTGTTTAATAGGTGATTGTTCAATGTGAGCTTGGGAAGAGTTAAGGCTAGTGAATTTCAAAATCTAAAAAGTTTAAGCTTTTGAATCCAAGGTTTGTCTAGATGTCATTAATTAGAATTTGAACTTAATATTGATTTATGTGTTTGTCATCATGTTCATCTAATGATTGGTGTCATTGTTGTGGTCTTCCTTTACTACTTTGGTGATCCTTTATATGTTAATGTTTGAGTCTTAAGTCGTATTTTGAAGGAAAGGAAAAGGTGGTGAAAGGATAGTGTCTAGATTTTTGCTACATGCATTGATTTTTCTATGGAGTTGTGAAAGGCGAGACCTAAAGGCAAGCTACCAAGCATTAATGATTTGTGGGATGTTGAAATCTTAAAAATAGAAGTAGGGCTTACAAAAAAATTTGTGTCATAATGTTCTAAAATTCATGAAAATATCATTTTTTTGCCAAGGTGGTATCTAGAAAATGCTACTCTAGCAACTAGAGACAAATGAAAATCTGTGGGTTATACATCACCCCACTACTATTATGTGGGCATTTTTTTTATCAATACCATAGTACATTGGTAGATTTGGTAATAACCTATCGAAAAATTAATATAATTGGAGAATTTTAATTTGGCAGCTTAGTTTTGATAAAATTTTGACATGTACAAAATAAGTATAATAAAACTACCTCCACTACTAAAAGTTTTCAATTGCCTTTTTGGTTGGATTGTCTTCATGAACTTATATCAAACTAGAGAGGGTCAAGGTTCAAATCTAATATAAATTTTGAATTTGGCATAATAAGTTTTTTTTTGAAAATTTTGACAAAATTAAAAATGATTTAATTTGTGCCAAAGCTACCAAGGTACCATGTGGTTGGTGGGCATATGGAAACCTCCATGGAAAATTTTGTAGTCAAATTTCGAAATGGGTATAAATAAATGTACAAGCCTCCATTATGTTCAATTTGTTCAACATTAATTTGAGGTATGATCGTGATCTATAACCTTGTTCTATTCCTTTTGTATATACGTTTTCATACTTTCAGAAAAAAAAATTGTTTACACTTTTGTTTACACGTTTCATGTTCTTATTTTTAGTCTTTTGTGATATTGTTTTGGCTTCTATGTTCTATGTTTGGATTTAGACTTAGGTTTGTCTTTTCATCATTTGTCTCCATGATTCTTGTACCCTTGACAAATGGTAAAATTTGTTTCCTTATTCAAAAACAACTTGTCAATGAATACATCATTTTCATGTGTTTAAATATTATGGATCATTATGTTCTTACCATGGCATAATGTGAGGTAGTTCAGGTGATCTTCGATGGTGGATGTTTTGAACATGATTTGACACATTTGCTCTAATCTTGAACTTTCTAAACCATGATTGAATTCCTTGCCATGCTACAATTGGATTATTTGAAGCATTAGAAATCAATGGAATATTCATAGCAAAAATAATGAAACATTTTATGGTTGAGTTCTAATTGAAAGGCAAGGTCATTATTTATGTGAAAAATGAAAGCAAGAACTTGGCTACTTAATTTGAATGTTGCCTTGTCTCAAGTTGTTTCATGTGATGTGTTTTAGTTGAAAAAATTGTATTCATATGTGTGCATTGGACATGTGATGTCCAAAGTGTGCTAGTATGCTACAAATGATAATATAATTTGCCAAAGCATGAAGGAGGTATCCTTGAAATAACATAATATACCTTTCAAAAGACCATCACATGGACTAAGAAATCAAGAAAAAGGAAGCAAGAGTGGGAAGGCTACATTGAACTTAATTTGCCTCCACAAAAATTTAAAACACCTATAGTTAAAACTAACACAATGCCAAAACGTGTATTCCACAACTAGGCCCCAACTTCATCCATGATTAAATCCATATTCAAATAATAAATATATAGTTACATGGTTACACAATTGGATGGGACACATCACATAGGCCATTTAATCATGCAATTATAATTATAAACATATATACAATTTTGGCCATTGGATAAAATGGATTATATGTGAAATACAATTTTCTTTTACCCATGTTTTGTGCATACGTGGCAATTGTAAAGGTGTTCACATGATGCCACATATCCAACACAACCTAAAGCTAGATACCCTAGGCCACCTAGGCTTGACCTAGGTTTAGATAACCTAAAACATGTACATGTTAAACTTAAAAGGTTAGATAGTTTATGTGGTGTCTAATGTAGGGCTAAATAGCCTATGTTTAAGGTTAAACAACCAAGGTGACACCTAGCCTAGCCTCGGGTTAAGTAGCCTAAGTGCCACCTAGGTTAAGTTTTGGACTAAGTAACTTACATGGCAACTAGCATTATGAGAAATCATGTCCGCAAAGACCAAACAACCCTACAACTAAAATTCAAAAAACACTCAAGTACAACTGTACAACGTTTTCCAAAGTGCAACTCCTATGCAATTACACTTTATAAATATGATGACTTAATAAATAAATTTCCACATTGAAAAATAAGCTATCTCTTTGATAGTTGCATCATAGTTTTAAATGTGTTTTGTATACGATAATATATATGCATCATATTTACACATGTAATCAACTATGTTTGGCTTTTTAAGGAATTGCATTATAGTTGTAATGTGCAACTAAGTTAGGATTGTTAAAAATGAGCTACACATTGAACAACTTTTTTGCAACTAGAATATAACCTTCATACATGTGATTATACCATGTGTTTGCATTCCCACCATCCATGAGGTATAAACTTTGTAACTGGTTTTCAACTATAAAGTTTGTTCGTGTAGTTGGTTCGTCACTATGTCACCACTAAGTGGCCACTATTGTGCCACAACTATGCCACTATGTGGCCACCTAGATGCCACTAGTTGTTACATATATATGTGCCACTATGAGGCCACAATATTGGCACTGTTTTACAATTGGATGGTCATTATGGTGTCACTATTTTGCCATTAATAAAGTATTATCAATTCACTATTCATATAAAGTGTGAATTTGTAGACCTCAAATGGGATCCCATTATTACATAAACTATATTTATAATATTTATATTGGAGGTACATCAAGGTATTCAAGTTTATACACCTAGAATTTTTTAAAGCTACATGACCACGTGTAGAATTAATAATAGCCAATTCTTTTTTGAATAGTTCCTTGGCACCCATAAAGGTTGCATCTTATGGCATATTATATATATAATATTTTTTAAAAAATTACTAATATTGAATATTAAATTATTGCTTAATTTATTTAATTACTATGAACTAAAAATAGATTAAATAATTAAACATTAATATAAATTAATAAATTTAATTCAGAAATTTTATGAAATTAATTAATTCAGATTTTTTTGCATAATTAAATAAATTTAAAATACTATAGTAAATATTGTAGTCTTATTTTTTGTGATTGGTGTTCAATTGTTGTATTAATAATATTCCACTACATTACAATTCACAACACCATGTTGGCATACATGCATATCAAACCATAGAATTTCATGGAAGGTGAAAATCTATTTTTGAATTGAAATTAAAAGCAATGTTTATATTTTATTAAATATTCAATAAGGGAATACATATGGATATGTATTTATATATCTTGATGTCTTCTACTCCAATTCCTGTTTAATATTTAATATCTCATAATGATTTATTATTAATTATTAATTCTTATTCAAATAATTAAATAATTATTCATAAATCAAATTAAATAATTATTTTCTAGTTAATTCAGATAATAAATAATAGATATCTAAAAGTGGATAATTAATTATCTAAATTCACAAACTAATTAGAATTATTTAAATTTCATTAATTGTTTCATACTTATTCTGATAATTGGTTAATTGAATTAACTAACTAATTATTTGAATTATATCAATTAATTAAAATATTAAATATAGATAATTAATTATCATACATTCAATTCAAATAATTAAATTTCAAATAATTATGTAAAATGATTAGTTATAAAATTCAGATTAATTACAAAATTAAAATCAAACACAAAACATGTGGGATTTTTTTTTGTAGTTGCAACTCAATTGCAATTAGGGTGAAATTAAAAGATTTAACCCATATGTTTTGTCTTCAAGATCTCATTTCACAAACTATATAAGGGAGGTGTTTTTTCTTGCATTTTCACATTAAAATACATGTGCCATGCTGAAATGAGCTTATAAAAGTTTAGCCTTAAAGGCAAAACATAAAATTAAAAAAATATTTTTTCATGATTATTCTTGAGTTCACTTAGTCTTGTGTTTCCTTACCTACTTACCAACCTAGGTAAATAATTAAGTAGGTAGGTAGATAGGTAGGTCTTAGATAAATACATAGGTATATAGGTCCTAAGACCTACCAACCTACCTACCTACTTATGGTTATGTATGACCTACCTAGCTACTATATATATATATATATATTCCAAAATATAATTAATATGCCATGTGGAAAATTTTATTGTGTCACATGTCGCAATTTTGGACCATCATCAACAATCACAATGGACAATGGAGATCAATATTTCAAAAAGAAAATAATTTTTATGTCCAAAAATTTTCATAGTGCCACATGTCAGATTTTAGTGGATGGATGACATGTTAATGACATTAGTATGACATCATGGGTGTAGTTATAATGGAATTGCATAGTATTGAAAATGAGTTGTTTCAATAAAATTGCAATTGAAATGCAATGAATTGCACTATATATATGGTGAATCGCAACTTTGTACCTCATGCAACTTGTCCATTACCACTTATGACGTATAAATATAGTTAATTACAAATGTCTGATGCAATTCAAAAATTAAATTACAAGGCTAGTTGTAAAACACCCCTTTTTCTCATAATGTAATTTAGCCTAGGTCTCATGGCCTAGGTACCTTATGTGGCACATGATGGAAGGCTAAAAACCTAAATGGCACTTAGCCTACCCTAGGGCTAGGTGGGCTACGCCTACCAAAACAACCTAAGGTTTAGTATTCTAAGCCCACCTACGTAGCTTAAGGCTTAATATTTTAAGCCCACCTAAGTTAGCTTACACAACCTAAGGTTCAAAATTCTAGGTCCACTTAAATAGCCTAAGGCTTAGTATTCTAAGCCCACCTAAGTTAGCTTACACAACCTAAGGCTCAAAATTCTAGGCCCACCTAGGTAACCTATTTTAAGTTGCAAGTATGAACACTTGAACTTTTTACTTCCATGATGAAAATAAAATCCTTAACCAATGAACTACACTTTCAAATGGTGTGATCTTTTGTCAACATATAATATATGAATGTTTTGAATGTTTTTACAAATCTACTTAAATAGGTAGGTAGGAGGGTAAGGTTCTAGGCTTTTCTCCCATTGAAACCCATCAGGTTAGGTACCTTGATCTAACCCTAAACTTAAACTAAAAACCTAGACCATGCCAACATTAATTGCTAGGTAGTATGTAACCTAGCCTAGTTTCGCCTATAAACTAGGTATATATAGGTGTAATCATGTAATTATAATCCCATTACAACATAATCATAATGATGATCAAAGGTATCATGATTAACAACATATGACTACATGACTAAAACTAAGACAATCATTAAATGTCTTAATCACAAAAAACACATTATGACATTGTGAAGGTTTGTTTCAAAATTCATGTTTTTTTAGGAGATAATGGAATATGTGTATGCATTCATAAATTGCCACAGGTGGCACTTGCTCCATTTTTAAGCTTGAATGCCTTTTGGAGTAACTTAGGTTATTGTTCAAGCAATGATTAACATTTTCAACCATATAGTTATAAGTAGTGTGTTCTAAATCAAATCAATGTGTACGAATTATATGATGCCCTAGACGTCACAATTTCCATCTGTTTAAAATTTAAAGCTGAATATGATTCATGAGCCAAACAATTATTTTGTTTATGATTTGTGGGGAGTTTGATGGAAGTTACAAATTGTATATGCTAAGATGGTTCCATGTCATCTTTTCTTTTTGTGTTATGTTCAATACATAGATGGCCCACAACATGTTGGTGCTCATGTTGGACAATATATTCAAGAGCTTGAAATGTGTGACAAACCTAATTGGGAAGGATTAAGCTCAAGTTGTATTGGATAATTATTCCCATGTTGGTTACAGTGTTCAAGTCCTAAGTAACCCTAATCAGCAAATACCACTCCTCCATAACCACTTGTTGCAAATGGTTCATTGTGTAATTTTTTGCATCCATTAAGGAAACCAATAAGGATTTGTTGAAATCTAAGTTATCCTTGTTTTGACAAACTATGGTTTCAAAGGAATATATGAAAAAATTTCTTTCTTGACAAAAGAAACATGAATCCTAATTCCCTAATTTTGGGTTTCTAATGCAAGAATTTTTTTGGAATCTTGGAAATTGAGACCAAATGCATTTTCTCCATTGTTGATAGGTTGACCACTATAAAGTTTGATAACTTGATGTTTGGAACATGATTTTCAAAAATTGATGTAATGATGTGTGCACAAATTGTGATTTAGTGATAGTAAAGAACAAGTTTTAGTTCAATATAGGTTATTAAAATATATATTATAAAATATGTTACCAAACTAAAGTTTGAGTCCAAATGTGGTGATTATTTTTTCAATTTTTCATTTTCTAAATTATTAGTAACTTTTTTTGAAAAATCATTGCATTAGTAACCAAAAAATCAAAAATTTCACAACAATTTAAAATTTAAAACCAAAAAGTAACACATTAATTAAAATGTGTATTTTATGTATGTACACCCCCAATCGAAAGTTCAAATGCATCATTCATATAATTTGGGTTTGAACACACTAACACTAACACGCTTTCATTAATGACTTGAAAATAAATAATTGATGTATTTTATACATTCAATTTTTAATAAGTATACCTCTATTCAAACATGGAGGTTTCTTCAAAGTGTCTTTGCATTAAGATTTTAACAATAATATGATAACCTATTAACAAATTAATAACATAATACATGTGTTAATTCAATAATTCATTGTGAAATATTTAATTAATTTTTAGAATATTAATTCAACACCCATTATTTATTTATTTTACATTCAATCAAAATGTAAGAAACATTCCACATTTTGATGATCTTCAATGGTTTTTAATAAAAAAAATTTGTTAAAATGTGACCACTTTATTTACAACTACATTCAACTAAATGTCATTATTAGGCCCACCTAGCCAATTCTTGGGTGTTTCAATTGAAAATCAATACAAACTTGAACACCTCAAATCTGCTAGTGTTTATTGACAAATAGTTACTTTAAAACAGGTGGAAAATAGTTAGGCAAATAGCCTGCCACTTTCTTTTAAGAAAAACAAGTAAATAACACAATAAATTTTGTTGCATATCCCAAGCTAACAATAAAAAACATTGAGTAGGAAATATAACTCCCACACACTTTGCAAAACAAAAATTTGAGCAAAAACAAACTCACTTCATTCAAAGAGCTTCAAAGTGCAAAAATTACATTATAGTCATCCAAAAACAAAGATAAAAAAAGGCCCTTCGAACTTTTTCAAGAGAAGATGTAACCAAAAAGGAGGATCCAGAAAACCCGCAGCAATGACGCGACCTCCCACGGACCCTAGCTCTCACAATCTATCAATCCACCGCAATTGCATAGACACGTAGCCTCTCCTGACTCGGACTACCTTCCTGCCATCGCTCACTGATCCACTTGCAACTTCAAGACTGACAGACCCA
>Ga0116231_10009424_pt1 | contig 16479 bp, 5 predicted proteins | sample S1TSphgellanicum_2_FD_89695 | JGI IMG/M metagenome (GOLD analysis project Ga0116231, IMG submission 89695) | Host-associated microbial communities from peat moss isolated from Minnesota, USA - S1T2_Fd - Sphagnum magellanicum MG | ecosystem: Host-associated > Plants > Peat moss > Unclassified...
GCTGAGAAGTTATGACAGGAGTTATTGAATGGGAGTTCCCTCTCTCTCTGGGCAGAGAAGAAAAATACATGATCGTGCAAACAATAAAGCTTAACAGAGCGTTTGGGGTGGCTAGAGTGGCATAGCCACGGGTTACCCACTAGTTTTAATAATGCCTTCACCCAAGGGCATTACTTGATGTAAAAAAATTGCCAAAAAAGTTATTTTCAAAACTTACAATCACGATACACAAGAATAAATGATAGGTATTCACATTCAAAATTAAAAAAACATTACAACAAGAAATTGTTTAACAATGATCATATTAATACACTAAGCTTCCCTAAACTTGCTTTGATGTATTCCTAATTGATTACAACAGGAAAGTTATAAGTGTCATGGGCACGGAAATAACCAAATCTACAAGATTTCTTAAACAAAAATGAAATCAAGGGCAATCCTATTTCCAAATCCAAAACATGAAATAAAACAATAAAAAACAAGAACACAACACATGTAAAAAAAAAATCCAACATGAGATTTTATTGCGAAAAATAAATAAAAACAGAACAAGGTTATGACAAGAAAACGTACCCAAAGCTTGTGTTGAACATATTAAAGGTCATAAAGAAACATAACTAGAAACATAACTAAAAGTGAACTGAAATTAAACTAAAAATTAAATACAAGTTGATTATAAATCATGGATGAACATTCAAATAAATAAACCCCATGGCATTGACATCCATGATAATAATTTTTTATTGTTAACTAAAAATTTTTACATTATGTTTTACAACTAAATTGTAGATTACAAAAAATAAATAATTGATTTTCCTTACATTAATGTGAATCACTAAAAATGTCAAAACGGATCAATGAATTTCTAAATAGTTTTTCATAAACAATAGACAACATAAGAAATCTTTAAATGCTAGTGAGTAAGATGAGTACCATGTTAACATATTCCTAACTTAACATTCCAACTGAAATCTTCATGAATTCATTAATTTGTTTCAACGATATTCTCCTATATTTGTGCAACCAAATAAAACATAGAATAAACATTTGCAAATCTATAATAATCATTAATAGAAAACACATTATTTGCAACTAATTTTTAGTCACAAGTAACACTTGTGATTAAAAATCAGCCTAGTAGTAAACGACAAGTTGCCAATGATCCTAGTTGTAAGTGACAAATGAAAAAAAAATTCATAAAATACGAGTATGAAAATTTTATACATGTATCCAAGGATGAGTTCTTTTGATTACATTTACAATTACAGTTGGGACTACAATGCACAACAATATGTTCACACATGCTAGCTTTAAATGTGACACATGGCAACATTTGGATTTTTCATAATATTTTACCAAATAATTTATTTTTTTCAACCATCTGAATAAATCACTTAAATTGTGCCACGTGGTGGCTTAAGATTATGCCATGTGGCATTTAAAAATTGCCTTATAGTCATTTAAAATTCATTTTGGCTTGGACCACTTATGATAAACCATGCAGCACCTAGGCTAAGCCTAGGTTAAAGCCACCTAACTTAATTAAGTGCCTAAGGTAATTGGCCTAATTTTGGGCTAGGCCATTTATAATAGGCCATGTGGCACCTAGGTTAAGCCTAGGCCACCTAACCATAGTGTAGCCTAGGTAGGTAAGTACTTAGGTTTAGTCTAAAACTTTTACGACAAAATCTTATTTTATTTTAAGTTTAACCTTTTTGGGGGGGCCTATGTGATTAGCTCCTCCCATATGGCAATTGAAAAAATTGAATGTGTTTACTACATTAAACCAACCTACTTATATAGTTTGCAACTTGAAAGGGAAAACAAACAATATGGGATAAAATTTTAGTTACAATTTAATTGTAGCCTACTCGCATAGTTGTAACTTAGTTGCAACTATTCCCTAGCATGTACTATTACATAGCCTACCTATTAAGTAACATATCTTCTTACTAGGTACCTATTTAAATAATATTTATTTTAAGTACATAATTAAATAACCTCTAGATAATTATTTATTTTAAACATCTATTTAAATAGCCTTTTAATAAGTATTTATAATTAAATAGCTTATTAGGTAACTAGTGGGTATAAAGGAAGGGTATATGTATGTCAATACTTAGTAAATAGTTAAGTAGGTAGCTAGGTAGGTAGCTAGTAATTAAGTAAGTAGGTAGGTATGTACATAATAGGTAGGTACATAAAATGTATATACATAATAAGTAAGTAGGTAAGTGGTAGGTACCTAGTAATTATGTAGGTAGGTATGTAAATGGTATGTACATAAATACATAGTACGTGGTTGTACATACATAAGTACATAGTAAGTAAATAAATGGTACGTAAGTTATAAGTAGGTACTTAATAGTTAAATAGGTAGGTAATAGGTACGTATGTAGGATGTAGGTACTTAGTTAGTAGGTAATTAGGTATTTAGGAGGTAGGTATATACATATAGGTACATATGTATTATTAAATAATCTATATGTGTAGTTATTAGGTAGCATACATACTTTATGCAACTATAATGTGATTATTTTGATTGCATGTGTAACTAATTGTATATACGATGTTGTAAAATATACAAAGACATCATGAAAAACTAAATTATTAAAATGTTGAAAAAGGTTATAGTCACAATTAATTGAAAGGCAAACCAAAATCCATCCAAATGTGAAAAATAGTTGCATAGGCAACCATACATAGTCAAAGGCGACATTTAATCACACATTTGCATAGGGAATGGTTGCAAACAACAATATTTCTACTAGTGAATGCAGTGTCACAAACATTTTCAAAAAAATTACAATGGGCATTACATTATTAAAATTACTTACAACTCCATGGTTTTGTATTCACAAAATAGAATCAACTCAAGGTTTTATACCAAACTTGCTTACAAACTCCAAATTATTGGAATGTAGTTTATTCATGTATTTTCAATCCATGTATTTTCTAATGTAGAGATTTGTGTAGATCATTCTAGACATTTGTGCATCTCATTCCAAATTGATGGCTACAAATAAAAATGCATGGATGGAACTATGATTAGATGAAAAGTCATTGGATGAAACAAATACATTTTCGTTTTGGACTCAATGAATTTAATATTTTATAACCAATCCAACCCTACCTTAGAGATAGGCCTATATTTTGTGTCTTAAATTTAATGACTAGAATTACCTAACTTTCTAATCCAATGGTTGAAAATTTAGACTTGTTTTCAACAATTACAATAGTGCAAAAAAAGGCACCTTTAGATGTTCATTGTTTAATATAATATTTAAAGTAATGGCCAAGATTAAATTTGTACAACATCTAATGGTGGTCCTAATTAATTATTCGATGGTCAACATATTTCCAAAAATCAACAGTAATATTCCATATTAATCCTTTGATTATTTTCTATTTAACAATTGCAACTTTTTTTTAAAAAAAGTTTTCCTACAAGTCCATGCATTTATGATAAAGATGTCACTAACCATAAATGATCACCAATTTTAGCATATGATGTAGGAAAACATATGATGGATAGTTCATCAATTTTAGCATATGATGGAGATCCAATCGATCATCAACGTACATCAAGGATCCCCCCAACCAAGATCCAACGATGTAAATCTCACTAACCTTAAACATATAATGATTTAGAAGGGACAGTTGAAATCCATTAGCATCAACGGCTAAAATTTAAAAGTAGTGGATGGCCATTTCTATAGATGAAAAGTTGTTGCATGAAGACACCAATTATCATCCAGAATGGGATGAATAAAATAGCAATAAACTAGTTGGTCATACCCTAGTTCAATTGGATGGCTAGGATTCACTAAATTTGGCATCCAATGGTCAATATATGAGACTTAATTTTGATGGTGCCCATTATCAAATCCCATTGATAAGAAGGCCTACAATGGAGATGCCACCAACATGCAATTTATGGTTGAGATATAATCAAAGTTACCTTAAGGCAACCTATTAGCAAATGATGCAATGACTGTCCTTATAGATGGTCAAGATTAATGTTTTTCATCCATCGATGGTTGAAATGGAAATCATTTTGGATAGTTGATATGTGTCGAGATTTCTATGTAACCCATTGCTTGATTATTATTTTTTTCTTTTTATGTTATATTGTTGGCTACCCTCGTCAATGGAGTTTTCATTTATTTTTGTTGTGTCTAATGTGTCCATTTTTGTGAAATTGTGCTATCTTTTTGTGTCGTGTCAAAGGTGTTTTCCCAATCAAAGTTTGTTGATTTCTTTTGTGGCATGGAAGGGGTTTTGTTTTGTGAAGTTGTGTTGATTTTTTTTTTGGCATCAAAGGTGATCTCTTACCAAATTTGTCAATGTGTTTATCACGATGAAGTCATCATTTCTTGCGAGCTTTGTGGATTTTTTTTGTTGCGTCAAATGGATCATGAAGCTTTTATAATTTCATTGCTACTTTCCTTATATGTCATTGTTGTTGCAATTTCTTTTTAGTTCCATTTGATTTTTTGTCCTTGCTTTCTCTTCTTATTTTAATATGTTTTTTGTTGTTCATCACATTGTAGGTGTTGACAATCCATAGTCACTTGACTTTTTTTCAAACTAGTTATGGATATTCACATGGCTAATGGGTTGTTGTTTTTTTTTTTTTTTTTGCAATTGATGGTGATGGAGTTCCTCATCCCCAAATCGCATGTGTACATTTGCAAAATAAACTAAAGGCTTGCTACTACATCATTTATTAATGTTACAACAACAAGATTGTAGTCTTTGGAATCAACCAACCAATCACTCACATGTGTGATTTCTATTTTGTTTTCATTGAAAGTCTTCTGACCTTGGAATCATAACTGTTATTATAGAAAAGCAAGCTATTGTATGAACCTAAAGCTTGAAGTTATATTTTCGGATGTTAAAATACCTTTTCCTCTATACACATGCAAACAAAACCCAAAAATTTAACCACAAAATGAAAGTTATACATGTAAACCCAAAAATAAACATGGGGATGAATGTAAGCATTCATCTTCATTATGGATGAATGATTTTTTTCATTTTATCTTATGTATGAATCAAAAAATTAATTGAATTTACATGTTTTTAATATATATAACTTCCATCAAAATGATGGATGAATGTTTTATTTCATTATTAAGTTCCTATCAATGAAACATTGTTTGGCCCTAGTTTTAATTAATTAGAGTTTCATGAAACATAATTTAATTTATATGATATAACATTTGCTTAATAATATAATGTAAATTTCATTATAAATGTATTTGATGGCTATGGTTTTAAATGCCATTATTTTCAATATGTTTGAATTATATTACTATTATCATGCTAACATCCACCCCATGGTCGGTTCTTTTTGGGGAATTATATATATATAATTTTATTTTATTTTATTATATATATATATATTTGGGCAAGCTAACCCAATGTTGTTGATGACAATGGGTTTTTCTTTCTCTCTCCAAAGGTGCCACAACTCCACTTGTGGATGACAATAGGGGATTTTTTTCATTATTTTTTTAAGATGCCACAACTTTTGTTAAATTTAACCAATGTTGTTGATAACAATGGGTTTTTAAAATAAAATAAAAATCAATTTCAAGAACCGTAATTAGCTTTCTTCAACCAACCTACCATCATAGATAACAATGGGGTTGTCTTTAATAATTATTTATTTTCAAGGTGCCCTAATTTTTCACAAAGTACATATATAATGTTGTTGACAACAATTAGGGGGAGGGGGTAATACTCATACCGTGATAATATTTTTTAATTGCTTAACATTGTTGATGAAAATGATTTTTTAAACAAAATTTTTTAAATTATTTTGGTCCCATCATCATATTTCCCCTATAGTTACATTATCCATCATTATTAAATGACATTTAAATTTGAAATATTTATACTTAAACAATAAATGAAGATGGATGTAAATAATTTTTAAATATATCTAGCTTCCAATCTTGGATGGATTTCATCCAATGACTTATTTATTTGATCCAATTCATAACTAAAATTCATTCATGAAAATTTGACATTCATCCATATGAAATCATTCGTCTATGGACACATTCATTCATATAAGTGGATTAAAATCATATTAAGCTTTAAGCTATGAATTCAAAGCTCCAAGCTTAAGCTTTATGCTCATGTAGAAGCTAATGTTTTATAGAATTATCCTTTACCCTTTGTCCGTTTCGCTTTTCAAACCATTTTTTTTTCGTTTTTTACTTGTGTTTCCCAAATCCCATGTTTTGTAGTGGTGATCTTATGGTTTTGATTGGTTACATTGTTGTAGTCCAATTTGATAGATTTTGTAGATAACTTGTTTATTTATGATGTAGATGAAGATATTGTTGATGATGTTGATTTAGCATAGTTGAATAGTAATCGTGGAAATGACTTTCATTTTGAAGGTGTTTTTAATGGAGATGGAGGTCTATTCAACTCACTTATTGAAGAAGATTATCTTGATCCTTATATTTATGGAAATGATGTTGATGAAGAATTGGATTTCAATGTTAACGGTGATGATGATGAAAAGATCAACCATCACTTCAAGAATTTGGATCTTTAAGATTTGGAAAATGTGAAAACTAATGGATGTCATCGCAGTATTTCATTCCAAAATTTGGGTAGTTGATATATTCCACATGCATACCTCAAATATAAGAAGTTGGATACTTCATTATCGATTGTGGAATTACATGTTTTAGAACATAAACTACTTGTCAATTATCTTTCAAAAAATTTGTTGCAAGTAGTGAAGAAGAATGGGGAGTTTTATCCCCGTATTAGGTTCTATTTTTGTTCATGTTTTTATTTCATTTGTTAGTTTTTAAATTTGAATTAAGTTTTTAAAAATATGATGGTATTATTTTTGTGGTTGTTTGCAACATAACTAGTTTATTTTTGGTGCTTGGTTGAATGATGTGATTGATAGAGGCTGCACAAGTTGCAAAGATTGGTAAATCAGGTCCAAAATTCAACATATGCACTAATAATGCCTTTGAAAGAGTGAAATTGGCTTCAAATGAAACCATTAATAGATTTGTGATTGTTAACCTTATGAAAGTTATTACATAATCATATGTTCTTTTTTTGTTGAAGGAAAGGTTCATGATGAATCAAAGAGAAGTGTCAATTAACTTCACCTTAGGGTGTCAACCTTTGGTTTGGCTATGATTATACACAAAAAATTGTTATCCATGGAGCTTAAGAATTAAGGAGGGTCAACAATATCAACTTCTCTTTGCATGTGGATGAATTTGGTCAATTTTTAAAGGGATATATTCTATTTTTGTTTTTTTAATTTTTGATTTTTGGTGTCAACTTTTTTTGTTTTCTTGTAAGCTATTTGGAAGTTTTTGAATTGTCTATTTTTTTTTCCGTAAGTATTAGCAAGGCTTGTAAAAAAACTTGAGGTTTGATGTTGATCATTGTGTTGTGGAGCACCATTGGCTAGTAGTTAACTATTACATTATAGACATCATTGAAATGCATAAAGTGATGATTATGCATCGACCTACATTTGATGATGTGCTTTTAACCTCGTCCATTTTTTTGACACCCAAGGTCAAAGGCTTTAAGGTTATATAATAGATTTGGTTCATAAAAACATTTGTGGATAGGAACATTTTTGGGGAGCTAAACAAGAAGTTAACAAATGATATCCCAACCCTAAAAGGTAAATGAATTATGAACAAGATTGTTTAATGTTCTTTTGGTTTCTTTTAGTTTTTTTGTTGTTTAATGAGTTGTTTTTGTTACTAAGTATGATTGGACATATAAGACATTCAAAGCTACACCTTGCAACATATTATCTTGGAGAATTGAATGGAGAACACCTTCTTGCTTATTAAAAAACCTTTACCCATGAGCAGAACATGCACAAAAAACTTAAGGTAAATCAGTTTTTTGGGGTCTTATGTTTATGGTTTCTTGCTTTGAACTTTGGTTTTTTTACCACCTATATTTGGTTTTGTTGGTTGCATATTTAAGCATTGATTTTGCTTTTCTTTCATTTGCAGCAATTTGATGCATGTACATTTAACTTTGTCATGATAGATGTAATGTATCCATCCAAAAAAATAAATTGGCACTAAGTATAAGTATTCAACGTGAATTGTCCAAATCTATAACAATTACATGTTTGCAAAATGTTGGTAATACATTTGACAAATCCATTATTACATTCACTCTTGTTGAACAAGATTTGGAATTTTGAAATTTTTTTGAGGGGTCTTTTGTTGAATGTGAGAAGGGCCATTATGTTGTAACACACATTGGAGGTCACCAATTTTCCAACCTTATAAGTTACAACATAATTAACCTTTTGATATCTAATCCTAATGTTTTAGTAAACCTACTTTTTGGATTGAGAGGTCCACCTTTTGGGCGATTGCATTCAACTATACTTTTTTTTAAAAAATGTTTTTGATTTTAACATACATTTTGATTGAAGATTTTACATTCTTGAACATTTAGTTTACACGATACATGTAGTTTACATTTAATTCATGCGGTATAAATTTTACATTTTGAGTTGATAGTCTAGTACATTTAGAATTTATAATTGTCATTTTATATCTTCAATCAATAATTCTTTGATCTAGATAAATTAAGTTTTTATAATAATTCTTGAATGATTTTTTTTTGTAACCTTTTACATTGTTCTTTGTAGTGATATGTTGAACATTGAAATGCTATTGTCGTTAAATTTGAAATATAACCAATTTTGATTCAATTAATTAAAAAAAATTGGATAAATGTTTTTAAACATAAAAGGTTTAAGATGAGTAGTGCAATTTCAAAACAGAATTGCCCGTGTTTCAAACAATATGGACAATTTTGTTTTGAAATTGCACTGCTTTTTTGTTGGGAATAAATGTGTTGTATAACATGGTTTCAAAATACACTGCAATTTTTTGGGCAAGTCTTTATGAAAAAGTTGTTGCCATCAATGTGCAATAGCAAAAATCTGAAAAAGAAACCTTGGTTCAAATCAGTGATTTTTGGGGAAAAATTTTAATCATTTTTTGACCAAAAAATTGGGAAACTTTTGAAAATTTGCGCATTTTCTAGCGTAAATTAAACTAATTTGCTAATTTTTGGAAAGAAATCGTCAAAATTTCAATACCAGAAAACATGGGGAAAAAAGAAAAGAAGCCTGGTGAAAAGGATTCATTTATTTGTGATTTGGTTCTTAAGGTGTATTGCCAAACTGTTAACACCTGGTTAGGTCTTATGCTCCCTTTTTGATCAACTAATTCTCATGTTGAATGAGATGCTCGAGATGAGTGCTGAGATGAGTGCTGATTCTGTAGACCTAATTGGCAGCCCTTACCAATTTTGTAATCTATGTCTTATATCTTATAAGACTTAAACAGTCCTTAACATCAAGGAGTGGGCAGGGTTTGGTTGATTCCAGCTTCTGATAGAGGGCCTATGGCCAAGCTCGAGACTCTTGATTATTATTTTTCTACTCTATGGCACATCTTGCTATCGGCCACTCTGGTCGATAGTATCACTTGCTGAACTCTCAGAGCTGCTTAGAGCCACTTTAGATGAGGGTCCAAGCTCCAAGGTCCACTGAAATAGAGCAATCCTATTGGTTGAGAGCCATAAATTGGACCCACGGCCTTTAGATGTGGGTTGGAGACCAAAAAGCGGCAAATTGAGGCTAAACTTACATGGCACCATTTTTGAGAGGAAATCAATTGGTTCAGACGGGAAAAAAAAAAAAAAAAGAGCTCATGATTTGGAGAGTCAAGATGCAATGAGTTATTTTTTGGGGTGACATTTCATCAAAAAAAGGATTTTGACGTATAAAAAGGATTTTTAATGAAAAAAATGGCCCAAATTCGTCAGGAAGAAAAATCCAAATCACCAGATTTTAATGATAAGTTGCAGTAGATAGCCAAAAATATAAAAGGATTCTGGGTTTTTTCTTCTTTCATATCTTGTATTAAGCCAAATCTGGCTAAAGCCTCTTATGGATGATCACCACTTCAGCTACATCACAAAATTGAAAAAAAAAAACCCTGGATGCAAGCTAGGGTTGAAGGCGTGGTCCAACTCAGAGTTTCTCTTAGTGGCGAATTTTTGCCAAATTTCTACCTGAAAATTAGGACTTCGACCTATACAAAGGGTTTTTCAAGGATAAAAAATGACCCTAATTCGCCAGATTTTGAAGGAAAAAAATAATCAGATCACCAGATTGTTGTTATAAGTTCCAGGAGGTAGCCAAAAATATAGAAGGATCCTGATTTTTATTTTTATTTCTAATTTCATATTTAAGATGTAGCAAAATTTGGCTAAATTATTTTCTGGATGATTGCCACTTTGGCTACATCACAAAATGCATAAAAGAAACCCTGGTCCAACTCAAGGATTCAATTTGCTTCAAATGAGTCCAAATTGGTTCCTAAGAATTTGGACCCTGAACCCTCATCTAATGTGGGCCTTAGTCCAATTATCGACCTCAATATCTATTCACTTGATTAGTCAAGTAGATGGTACTAAAGGTGCATTCACACTTGGTGTTAAGGACTCTAGTATTAAGTCCCGTAACACTGAGCTAGTCATTTAGGACCTAAACCTATTTACCATGAAGATTTTCTCTTAAGTTAACATTGGCTGCCACCTAAGATGCCACCTAGATTTTCGCTGAACAAGGACTTAACATTAGGTGTGAATGCACCTTTAAGTATTGAACTCTCCTAATTGCTTAGTTCAAATATTGACTTTGATATTTTCATAATTGGATACCAGACTTTGTGTATCCTACTGCCTTGGCAGCTTTGACACTAATTATATTATTTTTCAAAATGTAAAAAATTGTATATATATATTTTTCAGATAACAAGGATTTGTGAAAGATAATAGTGAACTTCAAGAACATTCTATTTGTTAAAATGAGAATTTAATAATTAATTGATTATTTGACATACATGTGTTGAAGCCACACCAAGGTACTACGATAACTAATTTAAGGTCTGAGTGTGTGTGTGAAGGTAACAAAAATTTCTAAGCTTTGAAAACAAATCATTATTTAAATAGGTGGTAGGATACTCTTTACTTAAGGAAACTATACATTTTATTGTGAATTGTGATGTTCTAAAACCAATGGGAAAATTTGATCAACTCATGGAAAAACTTTATTTATTTATTTATGCCATAATCCATTCATAACACTTGAATTTGCAAAAACATTCAACACAAAGTTGATGGTTAGGTACACAAATTCTTATCACCTAAGCATTATTATTGTCCACTATGTATATCCCAAATACTCTTTTACGGATTTTTAATATTTGGGGTGCTTTTATTTGAATGTGGGCGGTGCGATGATATTCTTCACCCTTTTGTTGCCCTCATCTGCAATATTGAAAAACAATTGAGAATATCAAATTCGGACAATTGTAGTATACATTTGCAAAACTTTAGACAACGAATTTGAGGATGATTGGTAACTACCATTAAGCATATGTTGTATGAATCCTCGAACCACTTAGGTTTAATTTATAAATGTTTTAATTTATTCAATGAAGTAAGTAAAAAATTGCCAAGAGGAAACCCACCCAAAAACAAAGTGTAGTTTTTATTAAAAAAAAATTCCCCAAAATATTGAGTGGCCATGAAATGGTATGTCGAACATGTTAGGGAACCTAGGAAATCTTAAAGCTTTTGACATGGGCATATATGTAGTAGTCAACAAGGGATCGGAAAAGATTGAGCAACAAAAGCATCACTTTGCACTCATAAACTCAAAATAAATTCATTCATAAGAAGAGTATACAGAATGGTTGTATTTAGAAAATTACCTCTTATTTTTTAGATTAACCAAAAACCTCCATGGTGGTCACTGGCCTTAGGGTGCTGCTGCTGGAAAAAATGAAAAAATAAAATAAAAATGTTAAATGTGGTCTTGATTGTCTCTAGAAGATGTAATATTATTCTCCAACAAAATGTGCAAGGTAAAAGCCCCACGGTGTTGGTGGGGGGGGTGGCATTCCCAAAATAAGGGGCCTAAGACAAGGGGGGGTGGTAGCCAAGTCCGGCCCCGCATTTAGGGAATGTCCTCCGCTACACGTAGAGGCTTTAACCCATCATAATACATTAGGTCAAGTGATTTTTAGCCGACGTTGTTATAAAGAGCTCAATGTTTTTCAAAAGGGTTTTATAAAACAAGTTTTGTGAAAGTTTTACCACACACGTAACCCGTCGGGTTTGAGATATTGCACTTCCCAATAAGGGCACGAACAGCGGCTTGGTTACTCACTTCAGAGATCCCCGATCTCGCTAATTCACACAAACATGCCGGTCCTCCATCCTGAGCTGCAACTTGTGCTATAGCACTGCAGCACCTTGTTGATGGATCGGTATTTATGTCTCTAGCCGCAGCAAGGCACGACACATATGTTTCATCGGATGGACACTCCGCAGACACGTTGCTCACCATGCTCGTCACCACCATGAGTCCCATGGCACAAGCTGCAAGTAGTGTTGCAACGGAGCTCTTGCTTTGGGCATACAACTTCCCCATCTCTCTCTCTCTCTCTCTCACGAAATTGATTGAAAATGATATCTCTTAACTAAGCTTCGTGTAGAATTTAACTGGAGTTTGGATTTGAGAATTGTAGATTACAATCCCTCACCCTTCAACTAGGCTAACTCATCCAAGAGAAAAAAAAAACTCCCCAAAAGATTGAAAATTAAACAATCATAGAAAATTGTGGAAGCAAAGAACAAATTGCTTTGAGATGAACTTGGTTTTTTTGAGGCATGAGGTTGGATTGTTCTTATAGTGAAAGCATAATATTTGCATAATAATAAATTAAATAACCCAAAGAACAAAAAGCATGGAAGGTAAACCACACATGCAAAGCACCACAAGTGTGTTTAGACATCATCCTTGAAGTGCGAAAATAAAATAAAATCATGTCACTGAAGAAAAATCTGGGGGAGTTAAGGCAAGAAATGTGCAAAGACATGTTTGTTGAACCCAACTTAGATACACCAGATCCGAGGTGAACTTTCTCCCTGGGGTGCCAAGAATTTTAAGCAATCAATCCGTGACAAACCAGGACTCCCAAGTTGTTGCAACCTATGGACTTCACTTCTAAGACACTATGCACCCACAAGTGCCCCATGGATGGATGGTATGTGGATGGGAAACACATTTTACTCATAATCCTGTCCCATAGTTAACCATTAGCGGTTTAGCTATATATTAACCATCAACATGCATCTACTTACATGGTAGCCACCAATTACCTTGCTTACGTACCTATATGTGTAGTAACTAGTAACCATGTACGTGGGTTATGTAAACCCTAAACCATGTACTTATGTAAGGCGGTGGGCAGGCTTTACTAGAATAAGGGTCCCCATGCAGAGCCAAGGGTGCACCCCATTCTAGTAAAGCTCAGCTCAAAGGCTTTACACAACATAAAAATTGCTGTAGGGTTTTATTTTTACCCATTATACCCAACAGGTACCTGTTAGATACCCCTTGGTACCCATTGTGTATCACAAGAAAAAACCAAAAAAAAACATTAAGCCCGTGGAGGCAGGCATTATGCTTTTGGTAAAGCCCACCACATTTTTATGATTAGTAAGGTGTCCTTAAGATACAGTAACAAAATATTGATTGTGAGATATTATTTTCAACTAATCACATATGTATTTACTTTGGGTTTGGCAAGCAATTTTTGATTACTCGCATTTAGATCAACACTACCCAAAATTGTCATTAACTGAAAATGTGATTGAGCCAATGAAAGCCTTTCAGCATATATGTGTTTTTAACATGCTAAGAGAGGGATTGGGGCTACTACCAAACTTCACTCTTATTTGCTGATGACATGAAATCGAAGGAAATATATTATAGTTCCAACAAATTGATTCAGTATCTTCTTTTCATACTTAAAACTTTGAAGCACTCAGATTGCTGCTGGTGTATTTGGATGGTAGGTATTAGGTACCTTGTATTGGTGAATATATTACACTTCTCCTGAAGAGGGGGAAGGATCTTACATGTCTACAAGAGTGAGTGTAAGAGCCCTCCCTCCTACACCTTGTGATTTATGTATGTGTAGGTTCATGGATAACCTTCACCTTGTGCTTTATAATTGGTAAAGCTCACATGTGGGGGATGTTCCCAAAATGTAGGGCCAACCACAACTGGCACCTCATCTTAGGCCCCTTATTTTGAGAATGCCCGTACACATAAAGGACTAGTAAAATTTCTCTAATGTGTGTGTGGAGGGTTTGTTACCCATAGTAAAATTTCTGCCTCTGGGAGAGGGTGGCACCTTGAATATAAAGTTTTTCCTCAAAATGAGCAACCTTATCACATCCAATTAAAATTCTACCATATCTTTACACCAGGTGAGGACCTTGAAGGGTGCCATACAACCTGGGAAGTTAAGGACCCCATGCTTGGCCTCTTGTCTCACACTAGGCCCTCATTCCTAGAACAGCCGCCTTCTTGTACTTGGCAGCACATCAAGTAATGCAAGGTTTTTCTGGTTGTATTTGAAACCACCTCCCTCCTCACATGGGACATTTTGTCAGTGCAAAGAGGCCTTCAGCCATGCACATGTAGACTTTCTGCACATGCAAACAAGCAAGAAAACCTTGCTGTACTTTATGCTTGGGAAGGCATGCTCTTACCCTAATTTCTGGGCCCATGGCCTCAGGGCTATGATGATACTATGACCCTGGAATGATGGGAGGCCCCTTGGGAGCACACCTTCCCTATAGATGAAAACAGCCTAACTTTTGCCATTTGTATTTTGAGCAAACCATGTAGAGCAAAATGTTCACATGCCTTTCAAGTATGCCATAGTAACTTAGGAGGTTTGGCACTAAGAGCATCTCCAGCAGTGTTCAGTATCTGACCCTAAAATAAATAATTCTCACATCCGAGTGTTACAGTTACTTATTCTCAAACCCAGCATCAAACTTAAACTGGGAGTGCAAATCCCTCTTTGGGTTTTTGCGATTCTGGCTCGGACTTGGGTCTTCTCACTTTCTCTTCCTCCTTTCCCCCTTTGCTGGGTGCTTTGGTTTAATAAGGCCTGCCAGGGTTTGATCGATTGCAAATAGGTCGGAGACTACTAATAACAACTCACCTGGACCAATCAAACTATCTAGCCAATCAAATGCAGAAGTACAATAAATTAATATATTTTGAGTCCTTTATTTCATCTAAGATTTCCAAGGCACGGCCACATACGGAATTTAGGTGGAGTTGCTCTTAGTGGCCTCCATTTAGTGCTCTAAGAGCAACCTCACTGGTGCTGAGTATGTGACCTTGCAAATTAAAATTGGATTATCGAAAGTCAAAACATACTGGTTTGGATCAGCAAAATGGGTTTGGCGGCTGGCCCAGCATTTTTTCACAGTTTCCTAGAGGCTAGCAAAATGCATAACGGAGCCTAACACCTACGATTGATGGGCTAGATAGTTTGATTGGACCAGGTGAGTCGCTTTGAGTAGTCTCGCACCAATTTGCAGTCTCAAACTAAAGTAAATAAAAAAAGTAAATAACTAAACTTGGAACATGTGAGAATTGTCTTGAAGGGTCGCATACTGAGCACCGTGGGAGATGCTCTAAGTAACTATGAGGAAAAATAAAATCAGGACTTTTAAGAAGTTATTAAGGTGTACCAAAAAAATAAAAGGTACACCCTTAATAAATTTTAATGATTATGTCAGAATCTAAAGAAAAAATATATTAAATATTTCACATCAAAGTGTTGAACTTGCTAGGGTAGTACAATATTTCAACTGTTGTAAGTTCTGAACTAAAAGGTCCAAAAGGTCCCTTGTGGTTTTGGTTTTGCATAAGTGAGGGTGCAAACGGAAAAGACTTTAAGGAAAAAGATGGTTTTTGAAACAATGATATCAAGCTAATTTGTGTATTTTTGGCTTCACTTAGTCAGTTCATGGCTTTGAGTGTATAAATTAGGTGAACACTTACTTGTTCAATTACTTTAAATGTTATTTTTCATCTCAAAACAGATAAATTAGCAAGAAATAACAATAGTTTCATGTGAAAAGTTCAAAATAAAATTGGATGAATGATATTAAATTGCCATTTTGGAGATTTTTGCAACGAACTTTCAACTGAAGTGAAAGAATGTTGAAAAGCTCTCTAATCCATCATGGGATCCCACACCTATCTCACCAAACCTTAATTTGGTTGGATTGAAGGAATTTTGGATGTGAACAAGTTTCATCACGAATTTTTTCGAATTCTAATTCCTTCGATTCAAAAGGTTATTTCCTAGATTGAGATCAAAATATCTTAGAATTGTATTTTCATGTATATGGACAATTAAAAAAAATGAGTGGAGAACATGCCAATATTAGGGGGGGTTTTTTTTTTTTTTTTTTCTAATTTTTTGATTTTTTTTATTTTTTACCCAAAATTTTAAAAAAATTTTTTTATTTTAAAATAAAAAA
>Ga0116231_10009426_pt1 | contig 16479 bp, 12 predicted proteins | sample S1TSphgellanicum_2_FD_89695 | JGI IMG/M metagenome (GOLD analysis project Ga0116231, IMG submission 89695) | Host-associated microbial communities from peat moss isolated from Minnesota, USA - S1T2_Fd - Sphagnum magellanicum MG | ecosystem: Host-associated > Plants > Peat moss > Unclassified...
ATCGATTATCTGGCGGACGAGTTCAAGCGCGACCAGGGCATTGACCTGCGCAAGGACAAGCTCGCACTGCAGCGCCTGAAGGAAGCCGCCGAGAAGGCAAAGATCGAGCTGTCCTCCTCGAAAGAGACGGAGATCAACCTGCCGTTCATTACGGCCGACGCGACCGGGCCGAAGCATCTTGTGCTGAAGCTGACGCGGGCGAAACTCGAATCGCTGGTCGATGACCTGATCGAGCGCACGCTCGGGCCGTGCCGCGCCGCCCTCAAGGATGCCGGCGTGACGGCCGGTGAGATCAACGAGGTGATCCTCGTCGGCGGTATGACCCGCATGCCGAAAGTCATCGAACTGGTGAAGACCTTCTTCGGCAAGGAACCGGCGCGCAACGTGAACCCCGACGAGGTCGTGGCGATCGGTGCGGGCATCCAGGGTGCCGTGCTGAAGGGCGACGTCAAGGACGTGCTGCTGCTGGACGTGACCCCGCTTTCGCTCGGCATCGAGACGCTGGGCGGGGTGTTCACGCGCCTGATCGACCGCAACACGACCATTCCGACCAAGAAGAGCCAGACCTTCTCGACCGCCGATGATGGCCAGACGGCGGTCACCATCAAGGTGTTCCAGGGCGAGCGCGAGATGGCGGCCGATAACAAGCTGCTCGGGAATTTCGACCTGCAGGGCATCCCCCCTGCGCCGCGCGGCGTCCCGCAGATCGAGGTGACGTTCGATATCGACGCGAACGGCATCGTCTCGGTGCAGGCCAAGGACAAGGCGACCGGCAAGGAGCAGCAGATCCGCATCCAGGCCTCGGGCGGGCTGTCTGATGCCGATATCGAGCGGATGGTGCGCGACGCCGAGCAGAATGCGGCGGCCGACAAGGCGCGGCGCGAGGCGGTGGAGACCCGCAACCAGACCGAGGCGATGATCAATCAGGTCGAAAAAACGCTGAAGGAAGCTGGCGAGGCAGCGTCGCAGCAGGATCGCGGCGAGGCCGAGGCGGCAGTCGCCGCGGCGCGCTCCGCGCTCGAGGGTGGCGATGTCACCGCCATCAAGTCGGCCGGCGAGCGGCTGTCGCAGTCGGCGATGAAGCTCGGCGAGGCGATGTACAAGGCGCAGGCGCAGGCCGCCCAGAACCCGGGCACGGCGGCGCCGGAAGCCGGGCCGAACGGCGAGAAAATCGTTGACGCGGATTTTGAGGAAGTCGACGATAAGAAGAAATCCGCCTGACCGCTCGCGCAAAACGTTTCGTTTTGTGCAGACTGATCCCGGGGCGACATGCCCCGGGATTTTGTGATTTTACGCTCGCCACACAAAGTCTGTTGACTGCGTATTTAAGGGAATAGACCGCCGTTATGGCCAAGCAGGATTATTACGCCACGCTGGGCGTCGAGCGCGGCGCCAGCGCCGAGGACATGAAGCGGGCGTACCGCAAGCTCGCCATGCAATACCATCCGGACCGCAACCCGGGGGACGCCAAGGCCGAGGCGAAATTCAAGGAGCTTAACGAGGCCTATGACGTTCTGAAGGACGACCAGAAGCGGTCGGCCTATGACCGTTACGGCCACGCAGCGTTCGAGAATGGCGGGCCTGGCCCCGGCGGGGGTGCGGGATTCGGATTTGAAGGCGGGCTCGGCGATATTTTCGAGCAGATGTTCGGCGCCGCCCGGCGTGGCAGCGACCGTACACAGAGCGGCGGCGACCTGCGCGTCTCGCTCGAGGTCGACCTCGTCGATGCGTTCACCGGCATCAAGCGCAACGTTCAGATCGCGACGCGGATGGCGTGCGACGCCTGCAGCGGCACGGGCTCCGCGGACAAGAACGCGGGGGCCGATACCTGCGGGACCTGCGGCGGTGCGGGCCGCGTGCGCGCCCAGCAGGGCTTTTTCCTGGTCGAGCGCACCTGCCCCACCTGCGGCGGCTCCGGCCGCGTCGTGCGCAACCCTTGCCGCGTCTGCTCGGGCGCCGGCACGGTGCCGCGCGAAAAAACCCTCGCCGTGCAGATCCCCGCGGGTGTGGAGGACGGCACGCGCATCCGGCTCTCGGGCGAAGGCGAGGCCGGCACGCGCGGCGCGCCGCCGGGCGACCTGTACGTGCATGTCGCGATCCGCCCGCACGATATTTTTCAGCGCGACGGCGCCAACATCTTTTGCCGCGTGCCGCTGCGCATGACGCAGGCGGCCCTCGGCGGCGAGATCGAGGTGCCGGCCATCGATGGCACCGGCGCGAAAGTGAAAATCCCCGCCGGCACGCAAACCGGCGACCAGTTCCGTCTGCGCGGCAAAGGTTTTTCCGTGCTGCGCAGCGTGCAGCGCGGCGACATGTACATCCAGGTCGCGGTCGAGACGCCGCAGAACCTCACGCGCCGCCAGCGTGAATTGCTCGAGGAGTTCGAGCAGGAGGCGAAGAGCCATACGACCGGAAGCCCGGAGCATGAGGGGTTTTTTGCAAAGGTTAAGGATTTTTTTGAGGGGAAGGGTTAGCAAGCGCTTCTTTTTTGAAAAAAAGAAGCAAAAAAATTTCGCGCCCTGGGTCATGGGCGCTGACGCCGGCAACGCCCATGACCCAGAGTAATCAAAGTTTTTTTGCTACTTTTTGTTCACAAAAAGTAGTTCTTCCTTCCTCTTCCCGCCTGAAAAAAGTCACCTTTTAGACTCAATGGCGTGAAAAATTTCGCATCGATACGAATTGTAAACACCGTGTGAATCGCGTTGCGGCCGTTGCATGGTGCGCTTACATCGCAGGTCATCATCATCGCACGCACTGGCGTGCAGGAGTTCAAGATGCGCGTGAAAAACAAACTGACGCTGCTGGCGTTTTTGCCCGTGATGGCGCTCGGCGCCTGCGCCGTGGCGCCGCCGAGCGGCCCCTCCGTCGTCGCCATGCCGGGCCAGGGCAAGTCCTTCCCTCAATTCCAGCAGGATGACGAATATTGCCGCAACTATGCGCAGTCGAAAACTGCCGACGCGGCGCAGGTTTCGGCGAATGCGCAGAACAACGCCACCACCACCGCCGTCGCCGGGACGTTGATCGGCGCCGCGACCGGGGCAGCACTCGGGTCGCTGAGCGGCAACGTAGGCGCCGGTGCGGGCATCGGCGCGGGTGCCGGTCTGCTCGGCGGCGCCGCGGTTGCGGGCGGTAACACGCAGGCGGCTGCAGACTCGCTGCAAGGTCGCTATGACGTTGCATATGCCCAATGCATGGTCGGAAATGGTGAGACGATTCAGCAGCCCCAAGGGCCGGCGGTGGTATATGCCGCCCCACCGCCCCCGCCGCCCGTCATCGTCGCTCCCGGCTATTATTACGGGCCTCGCCCCTACCCTTACTGATACCGGCGCGCCAATCCAGACCGCCGAGCTGGCGGCCAGCGAACGGCTGGCCGCCCCCATCAAGCAACGCCGCTGGCGCCCCTGGGCATGGGGGGCCGCGGCGTTTTTGCATGTCCTGGTGATCGCGCTGCTGTTTTTGCTGCTGCATCGCCGCCAGCCCGCGGAGGAACAGAGCCCGCCGGGGATTGCGGTGGTGTTCGATAATGGCGGCGAGACGCAAACGGCGGCCCCGCAGACCCTTCATCCGGGACCGCCGAGCCCGGCGCTCGCCCCGCCCCCCGCAGCGCCCCCGCCGCCGCAGACGGCGCAAAACCAGCCGGAGGTGAACCTCAACATGCCGGACAATCCGTTCGGCGAGGTGCAGAGCGCGCCGGCGCCGCAGGCCGCGCCCCCGCCCCGGCCCGCCCCGCATCCGGCGCCGCGGCCGCACCCCACTCAAAAATACCTGGTCATGAACGGCATGTCCTATGGCAGCCCTTCGCCGCCGGTGCCCCACGCGCAGCAGGCCTTGAACATGTCCCTCCCCGAGTCTGACGCCGAGGCGGTGAATGCGCCCGACCTCACGATCAAAGGCGATATCGGCGCGGACTGGCAGGCGGCGCTCAACCGCTGGGTCAACGAGCATAAATACTATCCGCAGGCGGCCCTGGAGCAGGACCAGCAGGGCGCGGTGCGGATCGAGTTCACCGTGGACCGCGCCGGCAACGTGACGGGGCTGCGGCTGCTGAACAGTGCGGGCTCGCCGTTTTTGGACCAGGCTTGGCTGGGATTATTTGCGGATAACCAGCTGCCGCCGTTTCCGCCGGGCACGAAGGCCAATACCGTGACGGTGGATGCGACGATGCGCTTTGAGTTGATCGGGCCTTAGGAGCGTAAGGAATGACGACTTTTTGTGAACAAAAAGTCGCAAAAAAACTTTGCCAGTCTGGGCCGTGGGATCTGGCGGCGTCCCCCGGCAGTCAGGAGCAAAAGTTTTTTGCTTCTTTTTTCAAAAAAGAAGCGCGCCCCTTCCCTTGCTACGACTCGCCGTTCCATCCTCCATACCCCAATGTCCAACGATCATGCCCTCGGCGTCAGCCACAGCCTGACCGGCCGCAGCTGGATCTGGCGCCCTGCCGCTGCCGAGCGTCTCGGCCAGGGCATCGCGCAGCAGCTCGGGCTGCCCGAACTGATGGGCCGGCTGCTCGCGGCACGTGGCGTCGCGGCGGCCGACGCGCCGGCTTTTCTCGACCCGACGCTGCGGGCCTTGCTGCCCGATCCCTCCAGCCTGGTCGACATGGACGCCGCGGCCGAGCGCCTGGCGGATGCGGTGATGCGCGCCGAGTGCGTTGGCGTGTTCGGCGATTACGATGTGGACGGCGCGTGCAGCGCCGCGCTGATGGTGGGACTGTTGCGCGAGCTCGGCTGCGAGGTGCTGGCGCATGTGCCGGACCGCCTGCTGGAGGGCTACGGCCCGAATACGCAGGCGCTCCGGGGCCTCGCCGAGTGCGGCGCGCGGCTGCTCGTCTGTGTCGATTGCGGGACCGCCGCGCATGCCGCGTTCGCGCCGCTGCATAACCTCGCGGACGTGATCGTGTTCGACCACCACAAGGCCGAGGGCGCGCCCGCCCCCATCCACGCGACCGTCAACCCGAACCGGCTGGATTGCGGGTCCGGGCTGACGGCGCTGTGCGCCACGGGGGTCGCGTTTATCGCCGGGGTCGCGCTGCTGCGCGTGCTGCGCCGGCGGGGCTTTTTCGCGGCCCGGCCGGAGCCGGATCTGCGCGCGACGCTCGACCTCGTGGCGCTGGCGACGATCTGCGACGTGATGCCGCTGGTCGGGCTGAACCGGGCTTTCGTGGCGCAGGGGCTGAAGGTGATGGCGCGGCGGGCGCGGCCGGGGCTCGCGGCGCTGCTGGAGGTGGCCAAACTTGCCGATCCGCCGAGCGCCATGCATTGCGGATTTGCTCTGGGGCCGCGGATCAACGCCTCCGGGCGCATCGCACAGGCGGATATGGGCTTGCGGCTGTTGCTTGAGGAGGATCCAGCGGTCGCGGCGACGCTTGCGCAGACGTTGGATAGCGTGAACCGGCAGCGCCAGGCCGTTGAGGCCGCGATGTTGGATGAGGCGATGGCGCAGGCGGAGGCGCAGGTGGCGGCGGGGCATGGTGTGATCCTGCTGGCGGGGCTTGGCTGGCATCCGGGCGTGGTTGGCATCGTCGCCGGGCGGGTGAAGGAGCGTTTCAATCGCCCCGCGCTCGTGGCCGGGCTGGCCGAGGGCATCGCCAAGGGCTCGGGGCGCTCGGTACCTGGGGTGGATCTGGGGACCGCGATCATCGCGGCGCGGCAGAGCGGCCTGCTGAGCACGGGCGGCGGGCATGCCATGGCCGCCGGGTTTTCACTGCCGGAGGACGGGCTGGCGGCGCTGCACGCGTTTTTGAACGAGCGGCTGACGGTCGATATCGCCGCCGGCAATCCGCCCCTGACGCTCGAAGGCGTGCTGGCCGTGGCGGGGGCGGATGCCGCCCTGGCGCAGCTGGTGGGGCGGCTCGGGCCGTTTGGGACCGGCAATGCCGAGCCGCTGTTCGTGCTGCCGCGGGCGCGCGTGGTGAAGGCGGACCGGATCGGCAAGAATGGCGGCACGCTGCGCGCGATGGTCGAGGGCGAAGGCGGGGCGAGGCTGAAAACCCTGCTGTTCCGGGCGGGCGAGGGACCGCTCGCGGCGGCCCTGCAACGGGTGGGGGCCGCACCTTTGCATCTGGCCGGGTATTTAAGGGCGGAGAGCTGGCAGGGCCGCGTAAGCGCGGGGTTTTTCGTGACGGACGCTGCGCCGGGGTGAGCCGTGCTGCCGCGGGATGGTGGGGGATGTGCTTGCGTATCTTGACGGGCGGCACCTGGCGGCGTAGCCACTGCCCGCGTGGTCCCGTTCGTCTAGAGGCCTAGGACGCTGCCCTCTCACGGCGGTAACAGGGGTTCGAATCCCCTACGGGACGCCAATTTTCAGAATGTTACACATAACACCAACTCTCAGGAGGTCCTCGTACATTGTTGTACGAGTCGCGAGCTCCTGCCTCGATGATCGGCACTTGGACGAGATTGCACGGATGACGTCGTTTTTTGCCTGCTCGTGCGAACAACGCGGGCACGCAACGGCTGTATCGATCTCCGACGGGTCCAACCTGTCATGATCGGCCGCGTCCAAAGTATCCCACCGCTCGAGGCGTGTTGCTGTACGCTAAACGCTGAGCCGATCCAGCCGCAGGCGTTCACGCCGGTCGGTCAGGCGCGCTGTGGCCATGAACGCCACGCCGACTGACGTCAGACCGCTGGCGCCTGCCAAAAGAAACATAAGCAGGATCTGGTATTTCACCGCCTCCATCGGATCCATGCCCGCGAGGATCTGCCCTGTCATGATCCCCGGTAGCGTGATGATCCCCGCCGCCGACATTTGGTTGATGATCGGCATCAGGCCTCGCCGCGACGCATTCTGGATCAGCGGCCGGATTGCCTCGCGAAACGTCGCGCCGAGCGCGAGCTGCGCCTCGATGGCGGCGCGCTGGGTCACGGCACCTTCGATAACGGCATCGAGCGACAGGCTGCCGGCATTGAGTACGCTGCCCAGCACGATGCCCGCGAGCGGAATGGCATAGCGCGCATTCCACCATGGATGCGGACGTATCGCGGTCGCCAGAGCCAGCGTGACGGTGATGCTTGTGGCCGCCGCGACGACGACCGTGGCGATTGCGAAGTTGCCGCGGCGGGAGAATTTGCGCTCCGGGCGCGCCGCCACCTCACGCGCCGCGACCAGCGTCATCAGCACGACGATGAGCAATGTCACGGCCGGGGAGCCAAGACTGAACACGGCGCGCAGCACGTAGCCGACCAGCAGCAACTGTACGACCAGGCGAACCGTGGCAACGGCGATCTGCCGGTGCAGGTTGAGCTGAAATGCGAAGGACAGAGCGCCGTCCAACAGAATTAAAAGACCGGCAATCGCCAGGTCCGGCGGCGTGAGGGAGATCGCACTCATGTTGGTATCAACGCTCCATCCTGCATCGTGAGGTGCGCTGCACCCAGGCGATGGATCTGGGCGGTATCGTGCGTCACGATCACCATCGACATGTCTGCCGCCAGAAGTTCAGCCAGGACAGCCTCCACCCGTGTGACGTTGTCGGGGTCGAGCGGCCCGGTCGGCTCATCGAGCAGGAGGACGGCAGGCATTTTCAAAAAACTCCTCAATAAGGCGAGACGTTGCCGTTCGCCGGTCGAGCACAGCCGCACCTCCTGCTCAAAAATATCTTTTGTAAGTCCAAGTTTTTCGGCGAAGGCGCGTGGATATGGTTGTCCGAAATGGGCGCCCACCTGCTCATGCCACCAGCCGGACTCGGCGGGGCAGTAGACCACCTGGCGGCGCCATTGCGGACCGCTCATCGCCTCGCGTGGCGCGCCGTTGAGCCAGGCGTTTCCAGGCCCTGGATCGAGCTCGGCGATCATGCGCAGCAACACGCTTTTGCCGGCGCCGGACGGACCGGAGATGACGAGGCATCTGCCGGCGTCCAGCGAGAGTTCAACGGCGGCGAGCCGCTCGCTGGCGGGCGCCGAGAATCGCAGCCGTGGCGTCACTAACGCAAGGGCCGGCAGTTTGGCAGGCATTTGGCGGCTTTGGTGGGCAAGGCGCAACTCCCGCGAGGTTGACGACGAGCGCAAGACTGAGCGTGCGAACCGCCAATATCAACCACGGCCCCCAACAGCGCCGAAGGCACATGAAGTTTTGAGGCCGTGCAATAACAAAGACATCGAGCGGCGGGACGCTGCATCCTTTGATCCGACCAAAACAAGCAATCAAAGCGTTTAATGAAACAGTTTTATGACAGAGTTTGTTTCATCATTTCATCACATTACTTCGTTACGTCAATCGGATACCCAGCCGCTAACAAACAGGGGTTTCAGGCATGTTCAAATCTGGTGGCCGTATCCGGGTCCTGCTATGCGCGTCGACCGCTTTGTCGATCGCCGCTGTCCTTCCCGCCCTGGCGCAGACCGCCAGCACCTCCACGGAGCTCAACCTCGGCACCGTGACCGCCAACAGCACCGAAGGCGGGACCACCGGCGGCCCCGGCCCGAGCGCCACCGGCAGCCTCGGGGCCGCGCAGAAACTGCAAAAACTGGCGCCGAATGTCGTCAGCGTGCAGCCGCAAAGCCAGATCGCGAAAAACCCCGACGTCAACATCGCCGATGCCTTCGCGCGCATCCCCGGCGTCTCGCTCGTTTCTGATTCCGGCGAAGGCCAGTTCATCGATATTCGCGGCCTCGATGCGGACCTGGACGGCACGACCTTCGATGGCCTGCACCTCACCGCCAACGACCAGGCCTCGCCCTCCGGCGGCGAGCGCGCCCCGGATCTCGGCGTCTTCCCGTCCGGCATCGTCGGCGGCATCGAGGTGGTGAAATCCCTCACGCCCGACATGGACGCCGAGGGCCTCGGCGGCAGCGCCAATATCCTGCCGATCGCCATGCCCGCCAATGGCGGCCCGATGGCCAACATCACACTCGCCGCGGGTGCGGAAACCCTTCGCCCCACCGGCATTTTTCAGGGCAACATCCAGCTCGGCGACCATTTCGCGATCCCCGGCATGGCGAGCTTCGCCAACAGCAAGCCCTTCACGGTGATCTTCGGCTATTCCTACTACAGCGATCGGCGGGGGATCGATGATTTCGAGGAAGATTACGATCCCACGACAATCACCGGCGGCGGCAACCAGGCCGATCTCGATGACCTGCAGGCGCGCTACTATCAGGAGCATCGCGTCCGCCAGGGTTTCTACGGCGAACTTGATTTCGATCCGACGCCGCAGACCGGCGTGTATTTCCGCGCCTTGCATAGCGGCTACACGGTGACCATCGACAAGGACCGGCTGGAACTCGCCGGCACCGACGCGCCGAACGCGACCGGCGCCGATGGCGCGATCGGCAGCGACGGCATTTTCACCGGCATCACCGGCGTCACGCCGGAGGCGCGCTACACCTTCTCGCAGGATACGATCGAGACCAACGTGCTCGAACTCGGCGGGCATACGGTGATCGGCGATACGCTCGATGTCGATGGCAAAACATCCTACACGCAAGGCTCCAGCGTCGAGCCGTTCGACTATGTCACCGAGTTCAAGGCGCACAAGGTCACCATCAGCTACAACGTCACCAGCCCGGTCTACCGCACCTTCACGATCGCGGGCGGTGTCGATACGGCAAATCCGGACAATTATAACCTCGGCGCCGGCGACCTTACTAACAATCCGCAAAACGCCTTCGACCAGGAATGGGCGGAAGCGCTGAACGGCTCATTCGCGAACAGCCTGTTCGGCGGGCAGGGCGAGGCCAAATTCGGCGGCCAGGTCCGCCTGCGCTCGGAAGGCGATCTGCAGTTCAACGACGCCAACCCCAATGCCGGGCCGAATCTCGGCACGCTGACCGCGGGCAGCCCGGAACTGAGCTACTACAACAGCCACTACGTGCTGCCGCCGTTCCCGAATTATGCGCAGCTGTTGGCCCAGACCCCGCTGCTCGGCGCCAACGCCGATCCGGCGGCCGACCCCACCGGCACCGAATATGCCAATTATCAAGCCAATATCAGCAGCTTTCAGCACAACACCGAGAACGTCTACGCGCTCTACGGCCAGGAAACGATCGAGCTTGGCAAGATGGAGCTGCTGGCCGGCCTGCGCGGGGAAGACACCAACGGCACCTACCGCGCCTATGCCGGGACCGATACGGGCACGCAGGATCCGGTCAGCGGCGACGAGCTCTATACCTACGCGCCGAATACCAACAAACAGGATTACATCAACCTGTTCCCGTCGGCGCAGTTCAAATACGCATTCAACGACCAGTTCCAGGTCCGCGCCGCCTACTCGACCGCGATCGCGCGTCCGGGCTTCCAGCAAATCTCGGCCGCCACGACCACGGTGCCGGGCGGCGGTACGAACGGCGAAAACGCGGTGACGATCGGCAACCCGAACCTCAAGCCCACCACCGGCAACAGCTTTGACCTCACCGCCGAATATTACGGGCCGCACGACACCAGCTTCACCGGCAACCTGTTCTACAAGACGTTCAAGAACTACATTTTCCAAACGATCAACGATGGCCTGGCGCTTTATGACGGCGTGCCGACGCCCTCGCAGATCACCACCTTCGAGAATGTCAGCGGCGCCTTCGCGGAAGGCCTCGAGCTGGACGCGCATCAGCGCTTCTACATGCTGGTGGCGCCGTTCGATGGCCTCGGGATCGACGGCAACATCACCTTCGTCAATTCCGGCGGCCATTCCGATGGCCCCGACTTCAAGGCGTACCAGCTGCCGGAGACCTCACCGATCACCTACAATGCCTCGCTGTTCTACGAGAGAGGCCCGCTCTATATGGATGTCTCGGTCAATTACGTCTCCCGCAGCCTTTACGCCACGACCAATCCGGAGGCTTCCGGGTTTAGCGACACCAACCCGCGTGACGTTGATACCTTCACCTCCGCCCGCACGACGGTGGACGCCAACGTCGAATACAACCTGACGCCGCGCCTCACGCTGTTCGCACAGGCGCGCAACCTCACCAACACGCCGCTCGAATTCACGCAGAGCGCGTCCTCGCAATACCCGATCCAGCGCGAATTCTACGACTTGGACTATCTGGGCGGCATCAGGCTGAAGCTCGGCTCTTAAGCGAGAGAAGCGCCGCATTTCTGCAGAAGAATGAGGCGCTTTGCTTGATTGCCCGTGAACAGTTTGCCCTTTAGGACGGCCACATGAAAAACTTCCTGTCGATGATGGCTGTTGCGGCCGGACTAACGGTGGGAGCGGCCATGCCCGCTCCGGCCTCCCCGCTTTATAAACTCATTGCCACCATCCCGCTCGGCGGCAGTGTAAAATGGGATTATCTGCTTTTCGATCCCTCAAGCGATCGTGTGTACGTCTCGCACGGCAACGAGGTGACGGTGGTGAATGCGCGCACGCGCCGGGTGGTGGGCGAACTCGCCGATCTGCCCGGCAGCCACGGCATCGCGGTCGATCCCGTCAGCAGGCTGGTCTACGCCGACAGCGCCGCTCGCTCTGTTCTGGTGGCCTTCGACCCCAAAACGCTTGCGCCGCGCGCCAGCGCCCCGGTGCTCGCCGACGCCGACGGCGTCTCCTACGACCCGTTCAGCCGGCAGATCTTCGTCTCCGGCGGCGACGGGGATGGGTTGACGCCGGTCAGCACGGTCACCGGCAAGGCAGCACCAAAAATCGACCTTGGCACGTCGCCGGAATTTCACGTGGCCGACGGCAAAGGGGCGATGTATGTCGATCTCGTCGATGCCGGGCAGATCGCGCGCATCGACAGCGTCACCGACAAGGTGAGCGCCACCTGGCCGGTCGCGCCCTGCGTGCATCCCAAGGGCCTTGCCATCGATCCGCGGGCGCGCCGCCTGTTCGCGAGCTGCGCCAACGGCATGGGCGTGGTGGTCGACGCCGATACCGGCCAAGTCCTCGCCGCCCTGCCGATCGGCAAGGGCACCGACGCGGCGCGCTTCGACCCTTCGCATAGGCGCTTTCTGTCATCCAACGGCGATGGCACGCTGAGCGTGATCGCTGAACAGGGGCTGGCGTCTTTCGCGGTGCTCGGCGATGTTAAAACCGCCCTCGGCGCGCGCACCCTGGCCGTCAACCCCGATACCGGGGAGGTGTTTCTGGTAACCGCAACCGTCACCAAAACCATCCCGCCTGCCGACCCTTCCGATCATCCGCACTACGTGTTCGCGCCAGGCAGCCTGAAACTTCTGGTCTTCGACCCGGCGCGCTGACGCGTGCGCCTGCTCCATGCCGCGCTCGCCCTCGGACTCCTGGCCGGGCCCGCTGCCGCGGCGCCGGCGCGCATGGTGGTCGACAGCGAAGTCCTGCTGATCCGCCATGGGGTGCGGCCGCCGACGCACGAGCCGGCGCTGGACCCGGCCATAGCACCGGATGCGTGGCCGGGCTGGCCGGTGCCGCCTGGCGACCTGACGCCGCACGGCGCGCAGGCCATCGCGCGGCTGGGCACCTATGACCGGCAAAAATTCGCGGCCGACGGCATCATCCCCGCCACCGGATGCCCCGCCGGCGTGATGATTTACGCCGACGTGGACGAGCGCACGGTCGCGACCGGCGAGGCCTACGCCGCCGCCTTCGCACCCGGCTGCCACCTCGCCACCGCGCACGCCGGCGGCGCGACCGACCCGCTCTTCTCGCCCCTCGCCGCCCCCGATCCCGCGTTCGACGCCAACACCGCCAAAGCCGCGATGCTGCGTGCTGCCGGCGGCAGCCCGGATGCCATCATCGGCACCCATCAGGCGCTGTTCATGCAGATGCAGGCGGTGCTCGACCCCGGCAGCTCCGCCTTCCTCACCCTGACTGCAAAAATCTCCGCGCGGCGTCCCAACCAGGTCCCGAAACTCTCGGGCCCGCTCGCCGAAGGTGCCTCCGCCGCGGAGGATTTTCTGCTGGAATACCTGGACGGCAAGCCGCTGGCGCAGGTCGGCTGGGGCCGCGTGCCGCCATCGGAAATCCCCGTCCTCCTCGCCCTGCACCCGCTTGCCTACACGGTCACCGCGCGCCCACCCTACATCGCGGACCGCGCCGCGGGCCCGCTCGCCGCGCGCATCCTCGCAGCCCTGACCGGCGGCGACAAATTCACGCTCCTGGTCGGGCATGACACCAACCAGGCTGAACTCGCGGGCCTGCTCAACCTGCACTGGTCAGTCGGGGGCTATCCCGCCGACGACCCGCCGCCAGGGGGCGGCATGCTGTTCGTGCTCTGCCACGACAGGGCGACCGGTGCGAAATACGTAACCGTGACGTATCAGGTTCAGACGATCGGGCAGATCCGCAATCTGACCCCGCTCAACCCTCTCAACCCGCCCGCGCTGCAAACCCTGGCGTTGCCCGGCTGCTCCAAAACAACGGGGTGCACGCTGGCCGCGTTCAGCGCGCTTGTGACTGCGCAGCGTTAGCGCGAGATCATGACGGCTTCAACGCAGGTCTAGGCGCGCGCCGGCAGAAAGCGAGCCATCTTGTGCGTTCAGGGTGTCATGACCAGCAAGGTCGATGTCGCGGAGGCGAGAAGCCGGCCGCCAGCATCCGTTAGCCTGGCCTCGGCGAAGGCGGCGCGCCGGCCCATCGACAGCACCCTGCCCTCGGCGCGGACTTTGCCGGTCTCGGTGGTGATGGGCTTGTGGTAGGAGATTTTTAGTTCGAGCGTCGTGTAGGTCTGGCCGGCGGCGAGTTTTGAGTGCACGGCGCAGCCGCAGGCAGAATCCAGCAGAGTGGCGGCGTAGCCCCCGTGCACCGTGCCGATGGGGTTATAGGCGTGCGGGCCCGGCACGCCTTCGAAGACCGCGAGGCCCTCCTCGAAGGCCACCGGGACGAATTTCAGGGTCTCGCCAATGGCAGCCAATTGGCCCCGCTCCAGCAGCGCCGTGAGCTGGTCCAGTCCGCTCATGCCGGTGGCTGTGACGTCCGAAATGAGGCTCATTGTTGGTCTCCGTCATCGTTGGGCAGGTCCGCCAGTTTAAGCGCGGCGGCGATGCCGCTTTCGAGGATGGTGGCGGAGTGGGCGTCGTCCGGCACGGCGCGGGCGAGCTGGAGCGTGCCGCTGAGCACGCCAAAAATGCCGATGGCGGTGTTGCGCCGTTGTTCGGCGCTTTGGCTGGGCGGCAGCAGGGCCGCGATGCGGGCGGTGACGCCATGAACCGTCTCTGAAAACGCGGCGCGGGTTTGCCGCTCATGGCGGGCAAGTTCGGCGCCGAGGGCGGCAATCACGCAGCCGCGCTCCGGCGCGTCGCGATGGGCGGGGCGCAGATAGGCGCGGATATAGGCCTCCAGGCCCGGTTGTTGGACGCTCATGGCGTCCAGGCGTGCGCGCGTGACGGCCGCTGCGGCGTCCACGGCCTCGCGAACCAGGTCCTCCTTGGAGGCGAAATGGGCGTAGAAGCCGCCATGGGTGAGGCCGGCATCGGCCATCAGGCCGGCGATGCCGGTGGCGGCAATGCCGTCCCGGCGGAAGCGCCGGGCCGCGGTCTCGACGATTTTTTGCCGTGTGGCCGCCTTGTGGCCTTTTTCAAAACGCATGGCTGATCAATGGGCCTGAAATGAAATGATATTTGACATATGATATTATAGTCATAATAAAGAAGACCTGTCACCTCCTTCTGATGGAGCAGCTTCATGGCGATGAACGGAAGTTTTGGGGCGGCGGTAGGGGCCGGGCGGCTCGCGCGGCGCGGGCCTGGCCGCCTTTCGGCATGAGCGACATAGCGGTCGGTGGCGCTGCCCCGCGCGCCAAATCCCGGCTGTCGCGCAGGGCGCTCGTGGTCGCGGGCGCGGTCCTCGCGATGCTCGCCGCCATTGCCTGGGCCCTCCATTACGAGGCGGTCGGGCAATACATCGAGACCACCGATGACGCGTATGTCGGCGGGGATGTCAGCGACCTGGCGCCGCAGGTCAGCGGGCTGATCGCGGCGATCGCGGTTGCCGATAACCAGCCCGTCCATCAGGGCGACCTGCTGGTGCAACTCGATGACCGGGCATTCCGCATCGCGGCGGACAAGGCCCGGGCGGCGGTTGCGGCCGGACAGGCCAGCCTCGCCAATCTCGACGCGGCGCGCCGCCTGCAGCTGGCGCTCATCGCCGAGGCGCGGGCGGACATCACATCGGCCGGGGCGAGGCTTGTGCTGGCCCGGCAAAATCAGCTCCGCTACGCGCGTCTTGCGCAAACGACAGCGGGAACGCTGCAGGATTCGCAAAGCGCGGAGGCGGGCTTGCAACAGGCGCAAGCGGATGGCGTGAAGGCACAATCAGCGCTTGCCGCGGCACAGGCGCAGCTCGGCGTGATCCAGGCTGAGCGGGACCAGGACCAGGCCGCATTGGCCGGCGCGCAGGCTGACCTCGCGGCAGCGCAGCTGAATTTGGGCTACACGGAAATACGCGCGCCGTTTGACGGCGTGATCGGCAACCGCGCGGCGCATGTGGGCGGCTACGCGAGCGCCGGGACTGAGCTCGTCTCAATCGTGCCGGCGCGCGGGTTATGGGTCGATGCGAATTTCAAGGAAGACCAGCTCGCGCGCATGCGGCCGGGCGACCACGTGACGATTTCCGCCGACGTCCTCCCCGATGCAAAAATCACCGGCGAAGTCGCAAGCGTGGCACCGGCGAGCGGTGCGGTTTTCAGCATTCTGCCGGCGGAAAACGCCACCGGGAATTTCACCAAGATCGTGCAGCGCGTGCCGGTGCGGATTGTTCTGGACGGCGCCGCCGGTGATCTCGGGCTGCTGCGGCCGGGGCTTTCGGTCATCGCCACCGTCGATACGCGCGCGCCGTGAAAGCGGTTCTGCCGTTCGCCGTGATGTGCGTGGGGATGTTCATTGCGCTGCTGGATATCCAGATCGTGGCGTCTTCGCTGCAGGATATCGGCGGCGGCCTTTCAGCGGCGCAGGACCAGATTTCCTGGGTGCAGACCGCTTATTTGATCGCGGAAATCATCGTGATCCCCTTATCTGGCTGGCTGACGCGGGTGTTCTCCACGCGCTGGCTTTTCACCGCCTCGGCACTGGGATTCACGGCGAGCAGCATGCTGTGCGGCCTGGCCTGGAACATCGACAGCATGATTTTTTTCCGCGCGCTGCAGGGATTGCTGGGCGCCTCGATGATTCCAACCGTGTTCACGAGCTCGTTTCACTATTTTCAGGGGCCGAAGCGGGTTTACGCGGCAGCGGTGATCGGGACCATCGCCTCGGTTGCGCCGACTCTGGGTCCGGTGATCGGCGGCTTCATCACGGATGCGCTGAACTGGCACTGGCTGTTCTACGTGAATTTGGTGCCGGGGCTGATGGTGGCCGCAGGGGTGGCGGCGCTGGTGAAGATCGACAAGCCGGATTTCTCGCTGCTGGGGGATGCCGATTATGTCGGGATCGCGCTGATGGCTGTGGGACTTGGCACGCTCGAATATGTGCTGGAAGAGGGCACGAGGTGGAACTGGTTCAGCGACGGCACGATTTGCCTGTGCGCCTGGATCGCGGGACTGTCGCTGGTCGCGTTCATCATGCGCAGTTTGATGGTGGACAAGCCGGTTGTGGATTTCCGCGCCTTCGGGAACCGCAATTTTGCACTGGGATGTTTTC
>Ga0116231_10009427_pt1 | contig 16476 bp, 10 predicted proteins | sample S1TSphgellanicum_2_FD_89695 | JGI IMG/M metagenome (GOLD analysis project Ga0116231, IMG submission 89695) | Host-associated microbial communities from peat moss isolated from Minnesota, USA - S1T2_Fd - Sphagnum magellanicum MG | ecosystem: Host-associated > Plants > Peat moss > Unclassified...
CGTTTTTCCTCATTCTTCTCATTATTAGTTGTTGTGCAATTATAATTGATTGGCTGGTTAAAATTATTTAAACCACATTTTTCTGTTTTTCTCAATTTTGTGGTTTTCAGAGTTTGGCAAAAATTTCCAAACTTTTTTAGCAAACTTTTTCGAATTCAAACTCTTTTTTTTTTCCCTCCAATGTTTTTTTTTGGTTGCCATAATGCAAAATTTGCCCCCCAAACGCTCTCTCTCCCCCTGGTTATAACTGATTGGGTTCTATCTCTAGTTATGTTTGTACCAGAGGTTAATGTTTTTACTAATCGGTTCTTAATGCCCTTTATGGTCGAAACCAGTGTTCGATGGACGGTTCTCTCCTGTTGGAACCTGTTTGAAGAGGTGGGTAAGGGTTGAGTAAACCCTAAACCCCTCATCAGCATGAGTTGGGTCTAAGAGCTGGGTCTAAGAGCCTACCCTAATCTGCTGTTTGTTTGCGGTTCCTTCATGAGAAGCATTGGTTATTTGTATTTAATTTTTTTGGAAGAATTGGAGTTTTATTTTCATTTACAACTTTATTTGTGAAATTTGAACAAGCAGATATTTATTGATTGCAAAATGAGAAACTTGAACTGTTGGTAATCGAAAATATGTTATTTCAAGTTGATTTTTTGAAACATTAATTTTGAATGTTGTGAGGTAGGGGGCATATTAGGCGAGGGGTTTTATTTTTCTCATATTATTATTACCTATTTTCTCAATATGCACATATTTCAGCCACCTTATATTTAATTATTTTTTTCCTGTACATGTAATTTTGATATCTTATATTCATTTAAAATTTTAATTTTAGTAAAAGTTTGAATGAAAATCAAACTTACTTTTTCTCAAGTGGATTAGTAGCACAATGAATTGGGACATGTAAGAGCAATTGTTTCAATGCCTTTTAACAATTCTCTTTGCTATAAGCAAGGTTAGCAAATTTCATGGTCACTATAATTATCATTGCAATTTAATGATATGAGACTTTGGGATTGCACAACAACGATTTTCAATATATTTTGTAATTTGAGATACTAATATTGACAAATGCAAGTTTAATTTTCAAATAATTCTTGATGTACGAATGGAACAATAAAACAAGAACAAAAAACTTAACTTGAAAACAATTCCTATGATCTTGTAATATAACATGTTTAACACCTCACATGGTCACAATTAAGGCTAAGTTATTACTTCTAACCCATTGCATATGATGAGTCTAGTAAATTTATTATAGTGCTTTTAATTTTGAAATCATGTTGATGTTGTAGATGATTTTTTGTAACCCAATATCATTGTCTTGCAAACCATGTGAAATAGTTTATGAACTTGATAATTAATTACTTACTAAGCTAAATAAGATACCACATTTAGATTATGAATAGGAGATAGAAAACATCAGAGAAAAGCATGTGAATCAAAATAAAAGTATCATCATATGACAAGGTTGAATAAACTTGGTTTTCAAAGGAATAATTATCAATTAAATAAGTCTTCTATTCATAATTGGTAGAGGATGCAAGATTTAACAAACAATGAAAAAACCATAAAAGTGCTCATGAGTTAAAATTCCTAATCTATTATTTGAACCTAATGAACAATTAATACCTAATTTTTTAAATTCATATGTTAATTTTTTTCCATTTTTCTCTTTCATACCATGAATTAACATATACCTTACATGAATTATATTTTATTTTAAAAAATAACCTTGTGATATAATTAGTTAAATTATAATATTTACCAAAACATTGAATACACAAGATTTTATATTTTTACTCGTGTATTTTGTATTAAATTCAAAAATACATATTTATTTTTACTGTTTAGTTGTAAGGACAATACATGATTGGAACTTGTAAGCTCTCATTCTATCCTTACATAAATTTATATTCACCATTTATTATATTAACCAAACCTCAACTTTAAAAATATAAACCAATGTGTTATTGTTGTCAAGTTTGTTCACAGAATGTTTAATTTTTTAAAACAATATGCACAATGATTAATGAACACTTTTAAATATGTCAAAATGTAACATACCACTAAGATTGTGATTAATGTTTCTTTTACATAGTTTTGAATGACCTAAGTGAAATTAGTGTTGAAAATTTGTGATGTATAATTTATATGATAATCTTTCTAATTCATCATTCTAGCATTTTTATGAAATTGAAATGGATCTAATAATACAAAGTATCCAAAAAAAAGTTTTAAGGATTGTGACTAGTGTTTTAAAACATATTTTATCTTGGAAAAAAAATTGAATGACCAATCAATTTCATTCCACCACATTAGCTTGGTAATACCATTTTGAAGCTACTTTAAGTGTGCTTTAGGAAGCACTATTGAATCCTATTACCCCATTTTTGCCATTTTGTTAAAACACCAAATTTGTTCAACATTTTAAAAAAAGAAGCATAATTATACCACAATTCCAAAATGTGAAACTTGTTGGCATAATCAAATGTAACATCATATGTCCTTTCAGAATCTCATAACATATTTATTTAAGTCTTATCCATCATTGGTAGATTTGTAGTTTCCACTCATGTAATGTTCAATTCAATTATCAAATATGTCCTTCTTTGTAATGGTGCATTCACACTTGATGTTAAATCAGTGTTAAATGAAAACCTAGGTGGCATCCTAGGTGTCACCCAATGGGCCATAGTTCACCGTTAAGTGAATGCTAGCTTAACATAAAATTTTCATGATGACTAGGTTGAGGTCCTAAATGGCTAGCATGGTGTTACTGGACTCTACCCCAGAGTCCTTAACACTAAGTGTGAATGCACCTTAATTGTAACAATAGTAATGAAAATGACTTTCCATGGTCAATAGTGGGATAATGCTCTTTCTAGTGTGTGGGTTGAACAAATATGTGTTATTTATTCACATGATTGAAGATAAAGATGATTTGTTCCACATTTGAGTGTTGAAGTTTTCTTTTCATGCCAACATAACTTCACATGAAATTTTTATTCTTTGAGTTAAATGATTTTAAATTTCACATGTTTGTTTAAGAATATGATAGTGTAGAAACTTGAAGAATTTCACCTTATGCGAGGCTGAATTTTTTGAACTTAGTTTGACATATTCATTAATAGTTTTAAAGAAAAAAACCTATCAAACCTTACATGGCATGTATTAACATTACATTATAATGTGTGTTAACATAACATTATAAGATGATTCTTTAATTCTGAATTACAATTGAATTGAAAATAATATGAATCCAAGCACACAACAAAAAATGCAAAAAAATCACGTTAGATGTTTAATTACCTTTCATACACATGAAAGCTCTTGGAGGTTTGAAATCTAAATAATGAAAGCTCAAGAATCAATTAATCCCCATATAATAAAATATATAAAACCCTGTTCACATCAAATTAGATTTAACAAAAACACTTTTGTAATAAATATAATTTATAATTCAATTTGAATTCCAATAAGCTTAACCAATGGTTGTAATTTTAAATCCAACAAATTAAATTAACATGTATAACAACAATAATGATGGTCTTGGCATCCACATCCAACTAAACTTGTTGGGTTTAAACTTTAAAGGTTGATTTTTAAGGTGTGTGCTAAATTGTAAGAAGGCAACCCAAGAGTGTTGATCAAGTGGGATCAACCCTAAACCCTAAACCTGGGATGCAAACTTCAACCTCAAGAAAGCTACTATTAGGGCAATTGGTGAGATTTTCTTGATGAAAGATGAACTTTATTTAGCATTGCACATGTTATGAGAATACATTGATCAAACATTATGAATGTTGTGAATCTACCCCACTTTAGGCTGAAGGGAAGAAGAGTAAATTAATAGTGTAACAAATTCAAGTCATATGATATTAGGAGATGTGAATTGTCCAAAGCTGTTTGTCCTCATTTTTTGGAGGCCTTTGAAGCCCTTCAAAGGTCCTCCTTCAAGGGTGAAAAAGGATCATGCTGAATTCAAATACAATGTTGCACCAAAGGAAGTGACATGTAGCCAAGCGCTTGAGCTTTGTACCTTCTAGTTCTGGTCGTAAAGTGCCTCTGTACTTCTTTCTTTACTTCTCTGATTCTGCCTAAACATGTATCAACAAATGCTAATAAGTGTACATGGTTAAAACATGTGTTAAGTAATTTTTAAAAAAAAAAAGCTCTACTCTCCAAGCAAAATAATAAATACAAAAAAAAAATTATTCCAAAAATATGTGCTCATCATCATACATAAAACTAAAATTTCCAAATTCAAATAAAATCTTAACTAGTAGAGTTACCCCTAAAGTCATCATGTTTTCATCCTCTATTTGGGCCTGCTTTTGGCCCATATCCCCTCTTTCAGTGGTATCCACAAAGTAAGGAAACTTTACTAAATCTCAGGCCCGCTTTACACTAGGAGTCAGGGCCGATTTTCAACCCAAATCAAGCATTCCTATTGTTGCAAAAGTTGAAATCAGCCCCACTAGGAGTCAAGGCTGAACTAAAAAAAATCTTTTCAATCTGCCCAAAGTTACTAATAAATGCTGAACTTTATGGGCTGGTATTGGCCCCATGGCTGGAAAAACAAATACCATCGAATTTGGGAGGCCAATTTGCAACCCTTGGGGCCAATGTTTCAGCATTCATTAATATCCAGCAGTGGAGGCGCTCAAGGAAAAGGAAAGACAGGATGAAACTAAGTTTACCACCAAAATTGGTGGAAAAACTAGTTTGGGTCCCAATTATTTTGATTTGTAAAATTTTCATTCCCACGTTACGCCTTTGATATCCTATTATGCCAAAACTGGCCGTTCTCAGCCCTTAGTCGAATAACTCTAGTGAAAAGGCAATATTAAAACAGTACATGTGATAAGTACAACCATGTTCAACAATAATTAATTCTCAAGAGGGCTTGCCAGAAAATAAAATGAGATCCTGAAATAGACCAATGAAAATAGACAATGGGGAATGAACTTGAAACCTTCTCCATATAGGGGATGACCCAAACCATGGGGATATCCCCATAACATCAATAATATCTAGGGAGACTTAGTGTACATAATCCTTATTGTCAAAATTTTGAAATATTCAAATTGGGGCTGCTGGATCCCTATTTTTATTGGATTTTTATGGGCTGCTGCTCTCCAAACTGCCCAAAATGAACATCTTTACAGGTTGCCCAATGCCTAGGCTGGTTTTGCACATTATCAGTTTTTTTTTTGGCCATAATAATAATAATAATAATAATTTGCAATTCAGCATTATACCAAAAAAACGAAGCTATTGTGCTTCACAGGTTCATTCATATTTTTGGCATGACAGGCATCATTTTTCAAAATTTATGGCAAATTCCAAAAAGTAATTAACTAGCGCCTAACCAGTCTTGGTACTACTGTAATATACAGAGGGTGTTGAATAGGCTTGTGTGTAGGTATGAAAAGCAAATTATGAAATGATATTTTATGGAGAAAATATGAACCCAAGCAATCCATTTCCATGGGTGAAATTCATTTTGATCCATGAACCTATACCCACTCATTCCATGAATTACACATGTGCATTATGTCCAAAGGCAATGATGTGAATTTTTTATTGATGTAAACTGATCCAACTAGACGAAATTCATTGCGGATGAATGAAATAGTTGGATAAAATTACATGTTGTTTCAAGCCGAAATATGTTTCATCCATGAAATATCACCTAGTGTTTTATTTCATCCATGAAAATTCATTCAAACTTTATTTTGTCCAGGAAATTTTATATAAATGCCATCAACAAAAATGCACACAATCTCTTTCGTGGATTCATTTGATGAATGGATGAACCTTCATTCATTTCTCTTGTGATGGAATTTGATGATATTCTAAGGTGAAATAAGTTCTTTGAAGAAATATCATCTATGTATAGTTATATTTCATCCACACAACATAATTCATTAATAGTTTCATTCCTTCATTAAATGTCATCCATGGTCAGTGGCTGAATATCCATGAAATATCATTTTTTTAATGGATGAAACAGGATGAAAACTGAAGATGAAGTCAAGATCTTCCAAAATATTGTCCATAATTCTTCCATTAATAAGATTTCATTTATGATTATGATAGAGAAACATGGGGCTTAATTTGCACTATAATGTAATTGTTGCAAGATTTGTGGCCAACAAAAGCCTTGCTACCGATGGATGTCCATTCATGGAATTTAGATGAATTGTAGTGGAAGAACTTTTTTCATTAATAAGATTTCATCCATGATTATGGTAGAGAAACATGGGGCTTAATTTGCACTATAATGTAATTGTGGCAAAATTTGTGGCCAACAAAAGCCCTGCCACTAATGGATGCCCATTCATGGAATTTAGATGAATTCTAGTGGAAGAAATAAACTTTGAATAAATTATTTCATGGATGAAATACAACACTAAGTGTTATTCCATAGATGAAACTTATTTCATTTGAAGTAAGATGAAATTGCATCCAATTATTTCATTCATTAATTAGAATGAAAAAAAAATCTAGTTTGATCATGTCATTACAATTGAACATAATGCATACATGGAATTCATCTAATCAAGGGGGGTAGATTGATCATTCAAAAGCACTTTCATCCTGAGACATATATTCCTGGAGGCCATGTTTTGTCTATAAAAATCATCTCATTTGGTTAATCAATGTGAACCATTCATTATCCATTTGAATGAGTTATATTTGTGCTTACGTCTTATTTAATGCAATTAAATTCCACGTTTTTTTATAAAGATTGGGCCAAAACGAATTCAAGCTCAAAATCTTTCTAATTGTTCTCAAAATACAGTAAAAATAACTATTTGAAGCCCTTGGAAGTGTTCTTCTACAGCATAAGAAGCCATCAAAATTTACCCCCGACCCCCAAAAAAAATAGACAATTGAACCTTTTTAAAAATTAGTCAGGCTTTGAAAATTGGGCACTCTTTTTTTGGGCGACAGAAGTTGGGGCAAAAAAGGAATAAATATCAAGCCCGGGACAACCTAGAATTTTGGCAAAACTTAAAATAAAATGTTGAAATCTTTATGTCAAAAAAGTTCAAGATTCAGTAGCGGCAGCTGGACTCAAACCAACACACTCCTCACTGAACCCGGACTGTTTGTGATTAGAATCTAGATTGGCCTAAAATATAACAAATACTTTGTGAGAGCACCTGTGATTTTATTGTATTTCATCATTATATGTCAAAATTTTCAAAATCAAAAACTGTGCTGTCAAAACAAAAACTTCAAATTATATGAATTATTCGACACTACTGTGCCGAACCTGTAAAGGTACTATGGTATAATATATCTTCACAAAATTTGTCGGTACTTATGGAATTCAGTCCCAGCCCGTGAAATTTTTCAAGAAGTTCAAGTCCACAGACCTAGTCTAGTATGACTACTCTACATCAAAAGCGGGACGTAGAAAAACTTTGGATTCCTACTATAAATCTTTTGTGGGATGGTCATCGCTCATGTTAAATTATTTCCCCTTTTTTTATTCTTTTACCCTAACCAAGGGTATATGATAAGTTGTACCCGAGCACTACCCATCTATCCAAAATTATTTAAAAAAATTACCCGGACCCTACACTAGTGGGGAAAAATAATCATAATATGACCTTATTTGTTGAGTAAACAAATAAAAAATTGATATTCCATTACCCTAGGATATAAAACTATTACTGTAGTCCATATACCTAGGCTGGTTCTGCACCTAATCAGTCATTTTCAGCCATAATAATAATACTAATAATAATTTACAATTCAGCATTATATTAAAAAATGAAGCTATTGGACCTTCAGTCATAACTCTTGTGATGAAATTTCATGAGATTCTAATGTGAAATAAGTTCATTGAAGAAATATCATTGATGTATATGCATTTTCCATCCACAAAATATGATTCATTCATAGTTTCATTTCTTTCATTGAATTTCATCCATGTTCAATGATTGAATATCCATGAAATATCATTTGTTTTATGGATAAAATGGGATGAAAACTCAAGATCAAGTCAAGATCATTCTTTTGTTTCCATTAATAAGATTTTATCTATGATTATTGTAGGGAAACATGCGGCTTAAGTTGCACTATAAACACACCACACATGGACTATCGCACATGTATTAGACAATTAAGTATATTATGTCCCCAAATTAAGTCCCCAAATGCATTTCTCAATTTGAATGGGATTTCTACAAATAATATTATTCATGTTGAAACTACCTAGGTATTGTGGTATAACTTCCAACAATTTCAGGGCTTTTTTTCAAGACTAATGTTTTCAACTTATTTTGAAGGGAGGGAATTTTTATGTAGGGCTAGATAAAAGTGATACACGTTCTTTTCTTGGAAGGATTTACTACTATGCATTAATTGAAAGTCAAACATTTGGTTTTTGGAATTGATTTTTTTTTTCAATTTCGATGCATTGAGATTTCATGTGTTTAATTTGCATAAAAATAAAGGTGCATATAGATTATTATTATTTTCATTAATTCATCACACAATTGGAATCAAAGTGTGCCGTATAATTTTTTTATCTTGCTTGACTTGAGATAATTTGAGAATAGTGATGGTTAGGCCATAGACAAATCAGTTGCCTTCACACTTTAATTTGGGACATAATCACAAGAAAAATTTAATATTCAATATTTCATGTGCATATTTTGACATCATAAATTGAAAATCCAAAAGAAGGGGGCCTTATGTCATTGTTCTTCTCATCAACTTGAAATGAATTTTTTAAATTTAAATATACTTCCAGAGCATGTCAAATCAAATATTTTATCTAACATTACACACATGACAATTCAAACAAATTCAAAAAACAACAAGAATTTTTTTTTTTTGTACATGAGAAAACCTCCAAAAAAAACATTTCTTAGGGTCATAACCATCTATTTCATATGAGGACCACAACTAGCTATAATGAAATTTCATCAAGGTCAGCCATTATGATTTTTCTTTTGATTTGTTCACCTTGTGTGGCTTTAGCTTCCATTTTGTTTGCAATGTCAAGCTCTTATGACATTACCAAATACAACATGTTTCCAATTTAGCATTTCGAAGTAACCCAAAGTTTTGTTAGAATTATATGTTAGAGAATTGATTCAAGCCTTTGCATCAATGGGTTAGGATTGACCATTCATTATGTATGGCTCTTGTTGACGTAACATTTAGACAAAAATATAATAGTGTTGTTGTTTTAGCAATGTTTGTTTTGTGAAAGCTTTTAAATAGTTTTTTTTTAAGTCTTCTGCATTGATTTTAGGTGTATGCACAACCAAATATATTTGACATCCCTTGTCAAAAATTTCATGGGATCAATTAGTTATAGATCTTTTACCACACCCTTTCCCATTTATTTATTAGTTGCTTATGTTTAAGAATATTTCAAGAAATTTAAATCTTAGTAATGTCTAATTGCAATTTGTTGCATCTTAATCATACACATAACATCTACTACTACATGTTGCCCATCTAACTTATCCATCCCCCTGCATAAACAATATTCTAGAACCATCAAAGGTGAATTATATTGATTAGCAAAATTGGTCCCCATGAATAGGCCATTTATAATCAATTTCAATGGCACCCACTCTTAAGTCATTACTTAAGCATTTAAAACTAATAATTCCATGTAGTTTGGATGGTAGGATGGATGGATAAACAAAAATTAAATAATGTTTCAAAGGAAAGAAATTGTTTTCCATTACCATGAATTCCCTTCCTCCCAAAGAACAATGCATTTGTCTGAGGCTTAAATATAAACTATAACTTTAGGTAAAGTTGTTTTGTCATGAAAATGAAATGCGTTACAACCCTAGCCTTAAGCTCACAACCAAGACCAAAAACACTACATAAAACGTATCCAAAAGCAAGCCAAGATAAGAAATCAGTTAGCTTGAATGGAAAAGGACCCAACACCCCTCCCCAAGATGTGGGAAGTCTTTGGGAATAAAAGGAAAACATCCTTATCTAATTCCTATGGTGAACCCCTTAATTTGAGAGTTGGGATTTGTTAATAATCCTAAATGTTTAAATGATGATTTCAAAGGTTAAATCACCTAGAAATCCAAAAACATTTATGCTATTGGAAAAAAATAAAATTAATAAGAGAAATAGGAAAGTGAAGTTGCATGTTCAAAACATAATTGTTTTAAAGGACTAAAGTGACCTTTCAAGATTTGGGATGATAAATGTACAAGTTTTGAATTCCCATTTAGGAATCTCAAGTTCATTTTGTCCTTGTAACCAACTCTAAAACATTAAAGGGGACGTTTGTGTCTCTTCCCAAGTTCAAACCAAATGAGTCTAAATGGTCCAAAGCAAATTTGTGACCCAATTTGGCTTTCTTTGCATTAACCATTTGCATTGTTTAGCTTGTCCATGTGAAATGATTATGAAATGTTCATGAACAAACAAACTTGTTACTTCATCAAAGTTTGATCTTTGGATTTCCACACATCCCTCTTATCCCAATGCATGGAATTAAGGAACATGCCCTAGGTTTTACTTTCTTTCCAATATTGTCATTTTTTATAATTATCATGGATACCTTGGGACAAGTTTGGCTGTGTGTTAAAAAGGAGGCTTCAATAAGGTTAATGTTTTCATTATATTTCAATTGAATTGAAATCAGTTAAATTGAACAAAATTGATTATAATTGAATTTAATTTGATAACAAAGATTCCAAATAACCACCCAGTCATTTTGGTGGACCGAGTTTTTTGGGATAAGGTTAATTGCCTATTCCACCATTTTCTTGTTTTCCTTCTTGAAAGTACTTAAGGCTTTGTACCTTTGAGGATTATAAAGGGAAAATATTTCATGGAGTAAATTAATTTTTTTCTATCCCACTTTTGTACATAGAAGTTCTATGAGTTTCTTTCTTCGTATGTTGTGAATATTCTATTTTTTTTATGTGAGGTCTTTTTTGTTGTATTTGTTTCAAGTTTGTTTTTGTAAAAAGTTTATGATACTATCCTACTAAGTTTTGATAGTCTTTTTTTTGTTTAAGTTTTTTTCTTATTTAAGGAGAATAAAAAGATTTTATCTTTTGCTCCATTATTTTATTATTTTCAAAATCCAATAGTTCACTGATTGGCCTTAACATTTGGTGACCATACCATGGATATTGAATTCAAAAATTTTAATTCATTGTCATTCCTATTTGGACAAACATTGGTTATAGTTATTTCACTATGCCAAAACAAATCACAAATTGTTTATCGTTGTTTGAAAAATAAAAATAAAAAAACCAAAATAATTAGTAGATTACAACTTTTTTCTAGTTATTTAGAGTATGCCAACAATGTTGACAAGAAGTATTATGAAGAAAAAAGTGGAGGAGGTTTTGCAAAAAAATGTTGAAATAGGGCATGCAAGTAACCTAGAATGATTGGAACAACCAAAGATCAACATCAAGGAGGCTACAACTTTTCACAATGCGGAGTAGAACGAATTGGAACATTGAAAGATAGTCTGACACCTTCACAATATATATATGTAAAATAATGTTTTAGAAAGGAAATCAATAACAATTGAGGAAATTGATAACAAATTTCAGAATCTACCACCTTCAATTAATTAAATTACAATTCTTAGTTGGGAATTGTCAAACTTATGATTGAATTTGTATACCATATTTTACATGTATGGAAGATCTTCATTTAGTTATGAAGTTATATTTTTTTTTCCATTTCCATTCAAAAAGTCTTTTGCATTTGTATTATGTGATTGTTGAGAAACAGATTCCACCTTGTTTCAAAAATCTCTTCAATAATGTTTTTTTACCAAAATGGTTAAAATTTTGACAAAATAGTTCTTTGTTTTTTTATCATTTCATGTTGCACATAATTGAAACAAATAAATGACAAATTACAAGATTATAAGTGGAGAAGAGATGGAATGTGTATTTTTCCCATGGAGTAGGGAAGGGTATCAAAAACCTTATTATTTGCATGAACATAAGCTATTAGTTTCTCAACATTTGCTTCTAGGAGTCTTTCAACCACATGGCAATTTTACTTTTGTTGTTGGTTGTTTAAATATTTTCATCAATGAAATACAAGCGCTTGAAGCACATCTAGTTTGTTTTTATGGTAAATTGTTAGTTCCAAGGTACAAAACACCTATCAATTTTTGGAAAGGATTATGAACGGCATGGTTTCTGTGCATTGCTTCAAAAAATAAGTAAAGACACAACATTATTTCATCTTTACCTATGAGTGACCCTATCATCTTGGGTAGTGAATCTCATGTACATATGTTATTTTACATGTTATAAGTATCACTCTTCTCCTTCAAAGAATTAGAAATTAGATGTTCATAGATGTGAAGAAAATAATTATTAGAAAATGGTGGATTGCCCTATATTGGAAGTCTTGGATTCTTTACACTAGATTGATAACACACTGTCCAATATGTTTTAACAGAGAAAAGGTCCACACCCTCTATTTCTTAGCCTTAAATTCAAATGGAAAAGTTCATATGATGTGTGATTCTTCAAAACATTGGTAGGTGAAAACACATTGTGCAATATGACAAAAATTATGACCATGGATCTTGATGTGGACAATAAGCAAACAAAAACATGAAAGTGCATCGAGATAAGCCGCACTTGTTTTTGTAGATTACAAGATGGCAATAATTGGCCAACATGATGTTAATTTTTAAGCAAAATATAATCAAATCAACAAGGCTATTACTAATCGTGCTTTCCAATGACTCATGTTGGGGGAAACTATGCAGGGTGGTCCTTCTACATTCATTTGGGTTGTTGAAGAAGGAAGAAATAAACAATAAGCCACTTAGGTTCAATTTGTGAACCTTACAATTGATGAAATTTTTGGGTGTAATTTTTGTTTTTTTGTCTAAATCTAATATTTGGATTTTTTATTAGAGGTTATTAATGTTAAGCAAATGATACATCTTGCAATGAAGGAAGAAGGCACTGGCAACAATAATTCTTGTGTTAATGTTGCTATTAATAACCAACAATTGTTGAAAAGGAACGTCAAGCTGTAATTGCTTTTCGATTATGACTATCAAAATATAAAGGCTGGTTGTAAGGATTTGAACAAAATGATGACAAAAAAACATGAAGGAATTAAGGATGGGTGTTTCATGTTTAAGTGCTCCAAAATTTCATGTTCAAAATCAATTGCACAACTTGCAAAATTAGAATGTTAACTTGACTATTTTCATAGATGTTATGGTTGTTGTTGTGAGTTTTAAAAAGGATATCAAATTGCTTAGTCATGATGTTACAATCATATGTGGATGAAAGGGTAGGAACAACATCATCCAACACAAGCTCACATTGTCATTTTTCCATATTACAAAAGAGCAAAGGATCCTTTTATTTGCTTGATTCAAGTGAAGACTAATGCAAAACTATACCTGCCCAGGGTTGCAAGATGTAGTTTTGGATGTCCAAAGTGAACTAACACCCACTGCGGCACTATGAAAGATGGATGGTAAGGGGTTAGGAAACAACTTTCAGTTGGGTTCCAGTTCCCTAGCTAACCATGGTGGTTAGCTCTCTTGTTGTTTTTAATCTTTCAGGTTGTTAGTAGGTAGTAAAGATAAACCTACCTATCTGTAAACCTTCTACTTACCTAGTAGTTACTTATTTTTCTAGCTCTTTACCTATCTAAAGGAATTGCTTCTTACACAATGGGTTACCAGGTGAAACCTGATATTAGTTGAGTTGAGGTTCATCCACAATTGAGTCATAATGGGCATCCAGGGGATAGTGCAATTGTGGGTGCAGGTTCACTTTGGCCCTTTTGGAGTAAGTAAGGGCCGGTTGCATAAAGCACAAGGTAAATGGCTGCCCTCTGCTAGTCATTGCCATAGCACAAAGACATCCTAATGCAAATAGAGGTCCCATGAGCGTAATGCAACAGCCATTGGGAACACAGTGAACCAAAAAAGCTCTTGGGGGACTGGATCAGAGGAGGACCTTCATCCACCAAGGATGGCCTGGATGCAATTTCCCAATGTGGTTGGCATTTTGCCCTGGGCTACATATCTAAATCATTATTTTCTTTTTTCTTGGCGAAATTTCAGCGTTTTTGAACAAAGAAATTGGGATTTTTTTTGGTTTCTTAGTATAAATTTGACTATTTTTATTTATTTATTATTTTTTTGGGGGTTGGAATTTGAAAAAATACCAAAAAGATGAAAAAATAAATACACTGATCTAGACAAGTGCTCAAATATATAGATGTCCCATATCTAGATGAGGGCCCAAATCGGCGGAAGTTAACTCCTATTACCCGACTCCTACCTGGTTTGTAATGGGTTAATTCTTCAGATTGTTCCAACTTTCTCTTCAGATTTCAACATTCTTCTGGCCTACGAATTAAGCATCCAAACAATAGGAACATAACCGGTTCCTCAACAGAAATGGGGGGCTTCGCATCACCCCATTGGGGGAGAGGTCACAGGTTACAACCCATATCAGCTGTATACTGGGTCAGCCAGACGTGCGCAGGAGGGTTATGGTGACAGCGACAATGGCATTCATCCCAGATGTGGACGTAGTCATCAGTTACAGGTGGGTGAAATCCTGTCCATTGAGTCACCGATTATGTTCCAGAAGACGGCTCGAGCAGGCCGGCTAGGGGAAAAAGTCGAGCTCCATTATGTAGCCCATATTATTGGTGCTCCAGCTTTTTTTGGTATGGTGGCGGTGTTTTGGAGGGTTTTACGGCCACTGCAAACGGACAGATGAGGTTCAATCTGGAGTTGTCCGCCCAACAAATGCACAGGTGGCCACAGGAGAGAGACTGCATTTAGAACGCCTTCAGACGCTTGAGAGGGAATTGCATTTGCGTCTTACTTGGGATGCTTTTGGATTTGGAGGAGCGAGAGAAAGAGAGCCATTCCTAATGGTTTTACGAAGCAGCCATGTCTACTTCATCATCAGTGCAGCAATTGTCATGTGCACGATCTGACTCTTTTCTAGACCACAAAAGCAGCAGCCCCTCCTCCACCACCACCACCATATGGAGAAGAGGGAGGTCGACCAGGAAGAGCTTGCCGCAATGTGTCTGTGTGCATCCGCAATTGGTCTTTAGCCGTCAACAACTTTTGCAGGACATCGCACTTCTTTCCAAACGCACCGAATAGAAACAGAGGCGGCACCCAGAGATACTATTTTCCTCCTCCTACCGATGTCTGCTGCATTCAAGCTGGGCATGCAGATTTTGTGGGCCACAACCAGTGTTGGCTGGTTCTTGGTGGTTTTTAGTGGATCCGGAAGGTCTGGGTCTAATTTTTTTTCAAATGTGCAAGACCTTCTGGTTCCGGCTCTAGGGCATATTTTTAAAATCTAAATCCCATCAGTTTTGGGTCCGAGTCCAAAGTTTTAAACTGCTCGTTCCGGGTCCAATGGGGTATAGCTTTTATAAGGCCCTTGGGTTTCAGGTTCAATGTGGAACCAGTTCTAGTGCAAATAGTTCACCAAGAATATGAACCATGTTCATCATTTGCTTACACATCCAAAAGTGAGAGCTTGTTTTAGGGTACGGAAACAGTTGTACTTGGGCTATGTTTCAATACAGCCATTTGCAAAGTAGCTGAACCTTAAACTTCGACTATATTTCATTACAGCTACCACATTTCTCAAATGTCATTTTCAATTTTTTTTGCACCAATCACAGGACGAAAACTACCAAAGTTCTACTTACATGAAGCAAACAACTTGGAACCGGCAACATTTATTCATCTATGCAACGGAAGCTCAAATATAAACAGCAAATCAATAATTCTCTTCTTAAAAAAACCGACAATCAGAGATGAGTTTTTCATTGTCTTCTAGCAACACATCCTCAACTTCAATGAAATCACTCAAAGATGAAACTTTCCCACTTGCACCAATCAAACTATCTACCCAATCAGAATGAAGGACCAGTCATTAAATACGATCTCACTGTGTTTATCAGACTTGTTCCAGGCCTCGTCCCGGCTTCTAAAGCTGTGGTCATTTTCACCATCCCAGCAGTCTTCGAAGCGAAACGCTAAATGCCCACAATCGAGCTCTGTCAGTGCAGCCCTGCGGAGAACCGTGTGGTTCTGCCGCAGGGTTTGACTTTTTGACTGTGAGAGTTATTGGAACAGAAAAGAAATCACACCTCCTTCAGCGCCTTAAACTGTGCCCGTGGATATTACAGTGTACTACGTTTGGGAGGTTCAGAGTTTGAATTTGCTGGACAGCAGCAAAACGTTTAATAATTCAAGCGGGACAAAAGACCATTGGCATGTTCTTTTGCTGAACAGAAGAACATGTAGAACCGTGCTGCATGCTTCTATGCAGAATCAAGCAGGGCCGAAAAACATGTGCAAGAAGCCCAGAGAAACATGCGCCGGACAGAGCTCGATTGGGGGGGGGGGGGGGGGTGAGCGTATGCGGTGTCCCATGAATCCCTAGGAGTCTATTAGTAAAAAGAGCCCCCGCC
>Ga0116231_10009428_pt1 | contig 16476 bp, 11 predicted proteins | sample S1TSphgellanicum_2_FD_89695 | JGI IMG/M metagenome (GOLD analysis project Ga0116231, IMG submission 89695) | Host-associated microbial communities from peat moss isolated from Minnesota, USA - S1T2_Fd - Sphagnum magellanicum MG | ecosystem: Host-associated > Plants > Peat moss > Unclassified...
GCAAAAACCGGGGGCACACCCCCCCTTAATGGTTCCCCCCCCCCCGGGTCCCCCCCCCCCGTCCTACCCCCCCCCCTCTCCCCACTCCCAAAGGGCCCCCCCCCCCCCCCCCCCCCCCCCCCCCCCCCAAAAACGTTCCCAATAGCACCTCACTTTTATGCCATTGGGTTTGCCCAAAGTTCAACTCGCATGTAGGTATATAAACTGAAAAGGTGGGCCATATGCAGCACATTTGTTCCTATTTTGCAACTGGCAGTCCAACAAGGTGAATTCTAGTGGGGAGTGCCCAATGTTCCCAAAAAAATTGATGATGGGCCAATCAACGTGGCCCCTTCAAAAAAGAAAGAGAAAAAAAAGAGTGTGATCACACCCATGAAGTAATTAATATGAATCACAATAGGTACCCCAGTTCAACAGGTAGTGGTTTTTAGCACTAATGGAATGGTACCCAAAAGGGCAAAAGAAACACTGGAGGTAGTTGGTGCTTTCTTGCTTTTCACTGTTCAAGAGGCAAGACAAAAACCCATCATTGCTAAATCCATTTATCGGTTGGAATCAAAATATTTTATTATTTTGTAGGAGGTTCAGATAACAAAATATCGGAAAGCTGCTGATTTCTTGAAAAGTGCACATCTGGAGCCCATCAAGTTCCACAAACTTCCTTGGTGGTGATACCTAATGCATTTGTTAGTTGGTTAAAATGAACAAACGGCCATGAGCCCACCACCTCATTGGAAAGCATGTTATGGACTTCGTAACCAGCAAGAGTGTGTGGGTTACTCTTGGCGAGAGAGCCAGTAGGTTCTAGTCTCAGTGCTCAGGTGCCTCAACTATGCACGGTAACCAGCACACTCGTGTCAATAATCAGACATAGCCAATGATTCAAGAGCACTGAGCCCATGGGTTATGAGACACATAAGAGAGTGAGTTATGAGGTTCCACTAACTAGGGACTAGGAATGTGCAGAAAAGTTTTGAGGTAAAACATGTCAGAAGCCAGGAAAATATGTTATGTAACTGAGGAGATCTTGTCCAATGGCACGTTATCACATTAGTGAGATGCTCCCTACAATTGGTTATGAATCAATTGTGGATGAAAGCCAACTGAGTTGACATCATGTTTCACCTAAGTCACCTACCTTGTAAAGAAGAGGTCTCATAGGTAAGTAGGTAGATAGATAGGTAAAATATGAGGTGACTATGCAAGTCGATGGTTAGTAGATAGGTAAAGGCAAGTGGGTTACTAGCCTAGTAGATTGGTACTTAAAACAAAAACTCAAGTACCCACCAGGGTTGGAAAATGCTTCCTGTCCATATACCATCCATCCCTCATGGTCTCCTGGTGGCTGTTGATTCCTTCTGGTCCCCTTTCTTGAGCTCCCATCGCCAATGCAAGAAGTGGCGAGGTCTTTCTTCCTCCTACCATTCTCATTCCCCTCCTTTTACTTTCTTCTCTCTGTTGTTATGGACAAAACCATGACACATCTGGCCCATGACTTTATGTGAGAGAGGATTTAGAAGAGTTTTTGGTGAGATTAGGTCAAAAGTAATAGTTACAAGCTTCCCCCTTTGGGCCACATTGTTGTTGTTGGCGATACTATTTGAAGAGAAACAACAAAATTGTTGATTCAGCAACAAATTGTATCCCCATGGGGCCACATTGTTGATGTTCAAGCAAGAACCTCCAACCAAGTAACAAGTTGTTGGAGGTGAAGCATATTTGGGGGCAATGGAGAGATCCTGGGCTGCAACATTGGCTTCTTCTTCCATATTCGAGTCAGATCATTATCAGAAGCTGGGTCACTTTTTGTGGCTCATCAGCACATAGCTGTGTACTTCCAGACCTGGATTATTTTGTCCCTGGAGCCACTGCCACCTCTTTTGCAAAGGACTTTAGATTTTTTGGGGGAAGCCAAACTTTGTGGGTACTTACTACTACTCTCAGGGGACTGTGCATATTATGTGACTATCTTCCTTAATTTACATTGAAATTACTCTTAATTTTTAAAAAAATTCAATGGTGTCAAGTGTCCACTAACCAACTGGTGGTCACTCTTCAAATGCAAATACTCAACACACTTGTTTTCTTCATGGAAAAGGAGGCAAGGTGGTAGGTAGCGAAACATTAGTGCTCCTGTATATCCCCATTGCGGATAGTACTCACAAAACTAGGGAACTACTCTTGTAGCATTTAAGCATACCCCCTTAAGAATAAATACATCTAGTACATTCATTTGTGCTCAATCTCACTAACATTGGTTTGAGTTTCAACATATTGTTTTACTGTGTTGTTGGTTTATCATGATGCAAGAAATGTCATCATCCGTTCTTGTCATATATATATGGTATCACAAATTGTCGTGTCCTTGCCTTGACCTTATATTTGTCTTTGTTGGCCTTGCCTACCAAGGCAAAGATATTGTGTTTAGATTCGTTATAGAGTATAAGTAGCTTAATGGATTTTGGCCCCTAGGTAATAGGTCTGTTTTTATGTGAGGATTTTTGAAAGATGATATTTTGGCTTGTGTTGAAACTTGAGATTAGTTATTGAGTTATAATATCTTGAAGGATTTTGGTTTCCTTTACAAGATTTGTTGAAGATTATATTTTTGTATGGTGAAATATTTGAGTTTCCATAATTCTTGTTTTGCTTTAAGATACTTTTTTAATGCAAATGGCAAGGCCACATTGTGACACACTCCTTGTTCATGTTACAGATTGGTGCTAGCAGATTCCCTGGTTTGGAGTGTTAAAGTTGAGGGTTCAGGTTTAGGTCTTGTGACATAGACCTAAACCACAACCCTTTTGGTGAAACCAACATAAAGATCTAATCTTGGAACTAGTCTTTGATTAGAATCAAACTTTGAATAAAAGATTTTGAACTTAGGTTTAAGTTCTCTAGGTAAACAAGTTGAACTTTTTTGAAAACTTGACAAGAGAGTCGAATTTTATGCATAGTTTATTGACTGTAATTAGTTGTAGAACTTCATATCTATACCATCTCCAATTTTAATTTGTTATAAAACTTAATATGTAGACAATATACATTCTTGAAGGGTGTGTGTAGTTTGTAAATGAAATCAACCCCAATTTTTGAATTTAGCCCAAAGGTTCTTGAACTTTTTTTAATGTGCCATAATTGAAATGATAAGTTTTAAAACTTTGAAGAAATATACTCAAACCCAAAACCAATAGACCTACCAAATTTGTTTTTGGTCAAAACTAGGAGGAACAATTCTCTTAAAAGGGAAGGACCAACAAACATTAGTTTGTACCTTGTCATGTGTTTTTGTTCACATTTGTGTCATGTATTTTATGTTGAGTCTTTGGTAAATGTCATATTTTTAACAAAACCCTTCATTGAATTAGACGCATATGTGTTGTTAATTATTTCTTGTCATTGAGTTTATATGTTTATGTATATTTGTGATTTTGTATTTCAGATTGGATTTTTTTTTACCTTATTTTGTTTCCCTTCAAGGTACTTTAATTTAGGTTTGGATTTTGCTTGGTTTGTTTCTATTTTGTGTATTTTTTCTTTTCAATTTGGGGTTTTGAATGTTTAAGCAATGGCAAGCGGTACTTTTAAGATGGTTTTTGAACACGTTCAAAATTGTTTTCACCTAGAAGATTGAACAAATGGATTCCCTTAGTTGTTTTAGTTTTGTTTTCATATCGCACAAGGTCACATTCCACCTCAAATTACATGTATTCTTGGAATAGCCCACCTCCTTACCATGACAAAGCATATAGGTGGAATTTGTCCCATTGTAGTTCGGGAAACATTATATTGACTCACAAACAACGCTTTATGCTTTTAATTCCACAACACTTTTTTAACACATTTCTCCCCCACACCAATTTCTATTTGTAATTAAAGGCAGTTATGAAATAATAATCCACAGCATTAAATGCACCTTGGACTTTCACCCCAATTAAATTGTTCTTTAATTAGATGTGACAAACGCCTTTAATTTGGCATCAAGAAGGGTCATATTTCAAAAACTTCATGTAGTAAATGAAGACATCATACAAGTCATCCTTTTGTTCATTCATTTTGTGCATTTGAATCTCCCTTATTTTACAAACGTCGTAATCATAAAGACGATGTCACAATCATCATATTACCATGGGAACCCATCAAGGTGATCCTTTGGGGGGGCACCATTCACTTTAGCCCATTTGAAGGCTTTACGTTTTATAATTAATCATTTCCCTTTTTGTTTATTTTCATCCATTATGAATGACACTCACATCATAAGTCCCCCTTCAATTATAACATCTGCATATGAAAATTTCTAGACTAAATTTCATACAATAGGTCTTTCTATCCAACCTCAAAAATGCGTACCATGATCACCTTCTGGCCTACCATCAAACTTCAACACCCCATCCCAGTTTCCCACCTTATCAGAAGGAATTAGAGTCTTGGGGGTTTCGTTAAGCAATTCATCTTTCACATCATCCTTCATAAAAAAATGCCCTATTAAAATATGTTTAACATGTGGACTTTCTCACTAGAATGGGTGATGTTCAAATAGCCTTTGGAGTTTTAATTTATTGTTTCATGCAACACCCATCGTATCTCTTACAATGCACACCTTCATCTCCCACCTTCATAGAGTCCTTTATTTCTTTTGACTCCTTTCTTTTTCATGTGTTTGGACGCCTTCTAGGTTCAAGATCCTTTGATAACCCAAAAAGACCTCTAGTCCATAAACAAGCTTCTCTCTGAATAACCTTCAATGGCATTGAGTTCATATCGACAACCACCATTGCCCCAAAAACCTATTTAAGGAGTTGGGCCTTTATAGCTTGAGTCATAGTTGTTAAATTTATGGTTGATCAACATCCCTTCCTTTTTTAAGCCTTAACATAATTCGACAATAACACATTTCCTTTCTAGCAACACTCAAGGTAATATGTGATCTTTTATCACCCTTAACCCATGTATGTTTTCCTCCATTTGAACAATTCATCAAACAACAAATAGTTCAACTTCAAGATTTTATCTTGGAACGTCTATTCTATCATACCTTTTCCAACATGTTCTCCAACAAAACATCTAAAACCCATCGTGTTCGAATTTTATCATGTTCTGGACTAAGGGTGGGCGCTTGGCTTACAGCTCAACTAGTCTTCCTAGCCTTTCGATTATATTCCCCAATTTTTTCCACAACACTTTGTATACGACTTGGACTACCCCCATCTTTCAATTTCGAGTATCCCTTGATGCGTGTGCACACATCCCATTGACCCTATGGGTGTCCACTACTTATAATATGTTCATGACCATGAACACACTAGAACCCATGATGTAGTTCGCGACACCTTTGCCACCGTTGCGCAAGATGTTGGTTTCCATGTGGGATGAAAAAATTGCATGTGTTTCCTTCAACCATGTTCAACTCCTCTCGTCATCGAATCAATGTTATGTTCACCAAAGATGGCATTCACACCCTAGTCAACGTTATCATTGCCAACCCAACGTGAGCAAATTTACTTCCCCGAACTTACACAATTCAAAGATTTGTTGCCTCCAATGTGGCTCAAGCCCCAAAAAGGAGGTATTGTGACCAACACCCAATTAATCAATTCCTCCCTTTAGCAATTGAAGTATTTGGCTATTTACACAAACAGGCCAATGTGTTTTACACAATCATGCCAACCCATTTGGAACTTGAAATGCCAGAAGGCTTTCATCTTTCTATCTTGGTCACTTTTTTTCGTCAAAAAGTTTTAGTCGGATTGCAAAGGATGCAAACATCCTCCATCTTAAGTCAAAATGATAGCCATAGGTTTAATTACTTCCCATCTTCCACCCCTTCATGACACACTTCCCATCATCATGGCCAACCTATCATAGGCCATCAGTTTTTGACATGGAGAAATATGGCCAACCTACCACATGCAGTTGGTTTTAGACATGGAGAGACTTTGAGCTAACTTGACATCTTGTAACTTTTCCATTTTCCTTTTTTTTACTGTACATTTAAAAAATCTACGATGTGTTTATTAATAAAGCTTTGTAGGGTTTCAACAATGGTTTTCTCTTTAAAACTTTGTTAACCTTATCTACATATAGACAAGGCTTATAATATTATTGCAAAAATATAAGAAATATACATGGTTCATGAAGTAGGCTTGTGCATAGTGTGAAAAAAAATTGACATGGCCAATGAGATCATTAGAATGGGAGCCTTCAATTGTTTTGAGGAATTCTTTTGAATAAAATAGCCTTTAGATAGCACTTAAATATTGTAATTGAATCATAGGTGTGTGCCCAAGTGTGAAGAAAAAGTTTGTGAGAGTGACCAATGAAATTGATCAAATTGGTGCCTTGGATTGTTTTGAAAAGTTGTCTTAGTGAACTAATAGTTAAATGTTGCATCCATTTTGCATGTGGCTCACATAAAAGACATGCAAATTTAATGGGATTGGTAATAAGAATTTGGAGCTTTTAACACACACTTCTCTAATTTTATTATATCCTTAACATTTTTGTATCTCAAACAATCCCCTTTTCATACTAGCAAACTCGTTTTAACTTTTGACCCATTAAAATTATCTATAAAGTTGTTATTAATTTCACACCAAATCCATCCCTTGTATGAGTTTCATCCCTAGTCTTTGAATTTTTTGAAATCACCAAATTTGGGGATGAAATCTGAAAACTAAGGATTAGTTCAAAAAATACAAGGTTAAATAAATTTTGAATTTTTTTTAAAAATAATTTCTTGAGATTTCCATTTTATAGATTGTTTAGGGTTTTCATTACTTTGCACTTTTGGCATCTATTTTGGGGTTTCTATTACAAACTATTTTTTAAGGATTGGGCTATGAATTAACTAAGATGACTTTTCAGGTTTCCTACCATGGAACTATATATATCACAATCCTCCCACTTTTTATTTTTTGTTTTCAATTTTCACTTATGGGACATCTTTTCATTATATTGTTCATTTTGACACAAAAGTTTTTCTCACTTTGTTTATTTTTAGGTTTTATCAAAGCATTGCATTTCATTTGTGGCATCTCCTCTCCTTTTAACTTTTAGTTAAGGCTCTTCATTTTTCTTTGGGTTTTTCATTTCTTACTACTTTTCTTTTTAGGTTTTTTTTAAAAATTCTTGATTTTTTTGTGTGTAGGTTTTTCATTGCTTTTTTTTTAAGAAAAAGGTATTTAGGTTTTGTTTAAGGTTATTTTTAACATTTTTTAAAATTTAAGTTTCAATATTGATTTTATGATTTTTCATTTTTTCTTGTGCTCCATGGCTTCTTTTGTGATTCATACAGTTTCTTCCATGGGTGATGATTCTAATTTCAGGAGATGTCTAAAGCCATACATAAATAGCATTAGATCATGTTTCTACTTGCAAATTTTATAATTGTTAGCACAAGAAACATGTTCAATGCAAATAAGTTGGAAGTAAATGTTAGGTAGTTGGTCGATTGAAATGTTTGTGTTTGAAACATGTTCACTATAGTGTGAAGATCTCCAAATTTGTTCGAGACTTTAACAAATTTCACTTTCTCATAATTTTAATGAATTAATAATAATAATGGTCCTTAACATCTAGGCACATGTGAAATCCACTAGTGAAACTCACATTGTGATTAGGTGACCATCTAAGTTGAGCCCAAAATAATAACTACTCCAATTCATCATGATTATAACTATGTAAAGTGCATTTTTTCTTTTAGGAGTAAATTTTTTGGTAACCATTTCCTAGATTTGTAAATTTTATGATTTCAAAATTGATGTATTGATAAACCCTTATAATTTTTATGTATAAATCCCTTCATTATGTATTATGTCTTTATAATTCAAAATAAGAGATGATGACAACAAAAACATGGGATGCAAAAGCATGGCAATGTGTTTATAACCAATATTTTCGCTACTTAATGGACCCTAAAAGGTTTTCACGTATTTATTTATGATAGATTTATGAAAGTATTTTAAAATACACCTTTACTTAATAAATTAATGCAACATCTTTTTGGGTCATTTGAATTATTTTTGAAAAATTGGCGACTTGTAAATTATGGTTTTAAAAATATTTTCCTTCAATGTCAACTATTCATGTTATGCTACATCTATTAACAATGTTTAGATAGTTCATGAATAATCTTGATTAAATGTAATAGGGGCCATTGTTATGGAGGGGGTAGGTGTACCATAAATCAAATTTCGCCACCATTCAAGAACATTTTAGGTGGCATGTCCATCCATTGTTTTTTATTACATCAACACCTATTCATTTTGTACCGCCACTTTTTCATTCGCCTTCTCATTTGATACCCCAATCTTCAACTCTTTCAAAACATCTCAAGATCTTTCAAAGTGTCCTCTTGGAATGGATTGTCAAAATAAACCTCTTTACATTCACCATATATCACCTTCCACACAATGATAAGTATCAACTAAGTCATTTACTTTTTGTATCTTGAATACATGACAAAATGACGGTTATAACTTATAGCCATGGTGTTCAAATGGAGGGATTCCACAATCATTTGTGAAGTTTTTTTCCTTCCATGCCACTTCACCATCAGTTGACTACTCACAAATTCACATTTTGCATCTAGATCAATTGAACTCCCTTGCACCACCATAAAGGACTCTACATGATTTGGCATGCCACATTTAAAGCTAATTCCACACAAAGTTCTATAATTAAAAAAGCAAAATAAACATTATATCTACACACACAAATTTTTTTTGGATTCTAACTATTTGGAAATATAGCCTTTTAAACCATAATTTTAAGTTTAGGGCTATTTGGAAACATGGTTTTATGTAAACACAACTCTCTAGAATCCAAAATCCAAAAAGAATCTTCCCATGCATAACAGTCAATGCACAAAACATAAGTTTACGAAAAGATAATCACAAAGGTCAAAGAGGGTTTAAGGGTGAATGCACACTAAGGTGCCTCACTTTTTGAATCACGATGCCCACTTTTGTAAAGTGCCCTTTCTTTGGACACCTATAATGGATAATAAAACTTATCAAATTGAGAATTTGAAATTGATTATACATTAACAACTTGATTATGAAAATACTTATGTAATTATTTTTCAATAAAAATACACCCACTTTTCACAATGGACTTTTAAAGTACAAAAATATGGATTGGTCAATAGATTGGAATGGTAGAAAATAAAAATGTTCATATTGAATTCCATTCCAAATTATCTATAAGGACTCAATATATGATGTAACATCAAATAATAAATTTGTTAAAGTCTTCCATCAAAAATCATAATCAAACTTTAATTAAAGACTTTTGAATGGTCAAAATTGAGCCATATTTTCCTAAGTCCCTAACTTAGTTTTTTTTCCTCGAATTTCAAATTTCTTTTTCTAAAGGTGTATATATTTGGAATATGTAGGTGGGCTCCTATTAATATGGACTTTATTGCTTTTGATATATGGGCCTTTTTACCATTGAACCCATGTACCAAAAAAATTCAAAAAGTTAACATTGTAGAATGGACTTTTGTGGATTTTTTTTTTCCAAAGAATGAGCCACCTTAAAGTACATACACCCTTGAAAACCTTCAAATTCAATCACCAAGCTTAATTTGAAGTCTATAGAGCTTCCAACATAAACACAAACCCCAATTAAGGTTGCAAACCTTCAAACATAACCATCAAGCTTAATTTAAAGTCTATAATACTTCCAACATAATCACAAATCCCAATTAAAGTTTGCAAAGGTTCAAACATAATCATTAGGCCTAGTTTGAAGTCTATAAAGTTTCCAAGATAATCATAAACCCCATTTAAGGTTTGCAAAGCTTCAAACATAATCACCAAGCTCAAATTGAAGTTTGTAGAACTTCCAACATAGTCACCAACCTCGATTAGGGTTTGCAAAGTTTCAAGCATAACCACTATGCCCAATTTGAGGTTTGCATAGTTTTCAACATAATGGAAAACCCCAATCAAATTTTGTAAAACTTCAAACATAACTATTAAGGTTAATATTCTTAGGTCTAAAAAACTTCCAACTTAATCACAAATCCCAATTGGGGTCATAAAAGCTTCCAACATAATCACAATGGCCACCTAGGGTTTGCAAAGCTTCAAACTTAATCACCTTTACTAATACACGATCTTTAAATGTTCAAACTTAATCACAAAGCATCTTGGGTGAAAGCATGAAATAAAAAGTTAGGGGCACCATGGTTAAAGTCCTTTCCAAGGACTAAATTTCCCATGTAGCCTTTTTATATTAGTTTACAATGCATTTTTTGCACATTTCTTCAAACTAAATATCAATTTTCAAACCAAATATGAATTGTAACAAGATTTTTATTTTATTTTTTGGCATCGTCCTACATTATAATCAAATGTAAAACTTTGCTTCAAACCATGATCACAAATTTGGAACTACAATAGTAATTAAGGATGTTCAAGTATCAAAATTCAAAACGTGCATTTGTGAAAGATTTTTCATTGGTTTGAATGCATGGAACCTTTCTTGTGAAGTATATTAAAGTTCTTTTTTTAATTGAAAACAATTGGTGCACATTCAATAACAAAAAACACATGTCCACAAATTTATATTGAGGGCTTTAAACATATAAAAGAAGTCTTGAAACATAATAAATTTGCACGACAATTTTGTGGTTACAACCTTGAAAGTGAAAGAATTTATTGATATGTAATGTTCCCATGGTGATTTTTCAAAGATACAAAAAACACTCTAAAGGCATTATACACACCCTTTGTGGCTCCTTATTTCATGTTTTCATCCTCTTAGCATGTGCATTGAATTCCAACATAATCACAAGCCAATCCTAGGTTTGAATATGTTCAAATGTGATTAGAAAGGCCAAATGAGCTCTTATGAGATTCCAAGATTACCACCAAGCCCAATTAAGGTCTATAGATGTTCAAACATAATCACAAAGACCACCTAGGTTCTAATTTTTAATTCCAACATATTCACAAACCCAATTTGAGGTTTATATATAATTGAATCACAAAGGCCAAATGTGCTCTTATGAATGTCAAACATAACCACCAAGCCCGTATTGAGACCTTTTGCAAATGTTCAAACCAATCACAAAGGCCACCTAGGTTGTACTTTCAATTCCAACATAATCACAAGTCCAATTTGACATTTACAAATGTGGTATGTGGAATTCCTAACATCCTTCTAAAGTCCAAATGGGGTTTGAAGAACTTCAAATTTAATCACCAAACCTACCCTATCTCTACAAAATTTCCAAATTTTCCAACATAATCACAAAATTCACACCTAGGTCTATCCATGCAATAAATTAATTACAAAGCCCAATAACAAGGGTCTTTCAAAGTAAAAGTGTCCAAGTAACACAAAATAGAGGTTATATAATACACCATGAGGTCTACACAAAATGAGTTCTTAAATTTACTTGTCAATTGCAACTAATAATTCATGCCTATCTAAGGGTTTCTAACCCTATGCTAGAGTCATCATACAATTTTGTGTTTGAATCATAAGCACATTCCAAGATATCACTTGCATGCAAGCAAATACTCAAACATTGGATTTCAAATTCAAGGTTTTTTCCAAGAAATTGCCTAGGTTTTTTTTTTTGGTAATGAATTGAAGGTATCATGCATGTTCAAAAAAATTCAAATGCATCCCACACCATGCTCTAGCTTGCAACCCAACACCATGTTTTACTCATTCTACAAAGATGCCAAAGCACAACTTATGGATGTATGGGTAGGTGTGGAAAAATATGTTGTATAGGACATTCATGAGAACAACCAAGAAATTTCCAATTGATTCAATTGCAAGTTTATGGTTCTAACAAGCTACATTTTGAGGTTGTTGGGCTATGGGATGTTGTGGCACAAATTGAAGGCTTGAGGGAGGATTTGTGAATGAGTGTGATAAACAAGTGGTAGTCTACATATGAAAAATCTCACATAGGTTGTGACACCCCCCCCCCAAATCCCCACCAAGAGGAAAACCCTACAAAGGATAAGCCTTGAACAGTGACAATTGTAAAAAACTTCATTGCATTCTAAATAATTCTCTACTAACACCCTAATGCGAAATAGAGATTGAAAGGCTCCAAGCTAAAGTTAATCCTCACCTCTAGAGCTCAAGAAACTCCTTTGTGCAACCCCAATTGGTTTGATGAAACACCTTACACTTGAGTTTCTCCACACTTTCATTGAAAACCTCCATTTGACAACGTCTATTGTTGAGAACCTCTTGTCAAAAAACTTGATTCAAAAAACCATCACTCGAAAATCTTTGCAAAAATCCCTCTTTGCAAAAACTGACATTTGAAAACCTCTATTCACTCACATTCCACTTTGGAAACAACCCATGTTCATGAAAAGTGTTTTCAAAAACCTCCATTCTCAAATACAAGGTTGTTTTCAAAAACTCACTTAAGCTATCAAAAACCCTTGCACACACATATCACACATGTGAAATGTTTGAAAACAAGAGCCTTCTCGTGAAAGTTTCAACTCCATGCAAAAACAAGACATGGTACTAAACTGGTTTTGTGACCAATTTCGGTGCAAAATCCAATTTGGCCCACTATTTATTTTATTTTTTTGCACCCATCAACCTTGTTACAAGTTTCATCCCCTAATATGCCCAACTAGCCATTTTGGTACCTATAACAATACTTTCCAAATCATCTTACTTGCAGCATGCACCAAATAGACCCAATTTTCTTTTCTTTTCTTTTCTTTTCTTTTCTTTGGGGGGGGGGAGAGGATTTTTTGTTCCCAATGTGTTCTTCATATGTTCCCAATAGCACCTCACTTTTTCCTATATGCCCAAAGTTCTCCTCTTGGAATCTATATAAGTGGCCAACATTGGGACTTACATGCATCTATGTTTGGAGTGAATATTTTTATGTTGCAACTCTTTTTTATGATGGGTCCCTCAAAGAGACTCATTTTCATTATAAAATTCTGAACTTGGAAGGCACCGCCCAACAATTAATATGAACTAGTGTGACCAATATTAATTGGTTTTGGGGGCCCCAAAGTTCAATTTTTTTCTTTGTGATGGGCATCTTCTATTGGACAATGTAGTGTAATTTAATTAAACTTCGGACAATCCCAAAATAGATATATCATGGTCTCCTCCTTTGGGTTGAGTTCCTACAGGTTACAAGAGCAGAACGTTAGGGCAAAGCATATGGGACAAAGTGAGGTGCTATTGAGGACAAATTGGGGAACACATTGGGAACAACAACAAAATCCAACACCCTCTACCCTCCCAACAAGAAGAAAACTGAGCCCCTTGGTTGCACGTTGGCTCATCTCATTGGCGTATGATTTTTACCATTTTTGGCCTAGGCTAACAGCAGGCCCACAATTTTGGGGACATAATAATGTGATGACTTATAACTGTAACCTGTTATTATCACACCTCTTTTCTACCACAATTTAACAATGAATTGACAATATTTTTAGTTGATATTAGGGTTTTCCATAAAGTCAGGAAAACACGGCACCAAATCCCTGAGTTTGGTCCGAAACCGGGGGAGATTCAAAAAAAACCCTGCAAAAAAGTACATTAGCCTTCAACGGGAGGTCAAACTCAGAAATGCACCACTTTTTGTGCCAAACTTGAGTTTCATTCTGTTTTGACCCCCTCTTTCCTTTTTCCTGAGCGCCTCCATTGCTGCTACATATATTTTCACTGCTCCTACATGTACAACTACTACTACAATTACATCAAACCTTGTGCATTAAATGCTGAGTTTGAGCATTTCATACCCAGATTTAATACAACTTCCTTACTTTGCAGGCCTTACTCAAAGAGGGGATTGGGGGTGAAAAGAGGCCCAAAGACAGGGCGAAGACAGGATGAGTTTAAGGAAAACTCTAATTGTATTCCCAATTTCTGATATCATCTCCTCACTTTGCTCTTGTAATTGGGTTTCAGCTAATTGGGTCATGTGGATTTTCCTGTGTTAATTTGGTGTCTTCTTTTCTTGTTGGCGGAAGCCAGTTTTGGCTGGGCTTTCTGGAGCTTTGCAGAGAAGCAAACTTCCAAATTCATGTCAATTGGTACTAAACCACCACCCCACCTGGCCAGTTAATCCAGTTAGGCAATTATGGAACCTCTGTGTTCACCATTTGCTCCAACCATTTCCACCAGAGACAGGAGAGTTGTTGCTATATTGATTGTCAGCTGGCGTTGGTGGAAGGTTTTGGCTTCTGAACCTCTTCTCACAGGCCAGCATATTTTTTCTGGTGGCAGGATTCTCTCCCACTGCATTCAAGGACATGAGGATTCTGATTGTAGCTGTGCTTGGCAATCTGCAAATTTGGCTGGAAGCCAGTTTTGCAGGATTCAACAAAGATATGTCATGCATGATGCAAATCATAGAACGAGCTAGATCATGCTAGCTGGGAAAGGACTGGAGGAGGGTTTAGCACTAGCAAGGGCAGAGATATTTTTAGCCTTACCATCATCAAAAGATTTAAACAGCCAACAAGCTCAAAGGTTGAAAGGGAATAATAATATTATAATAATTTGGAACTTGTGTCATTGAGCAAAAGACACAAGTAGGTGAGCTGTTGATGGTAGAGGCAAATTTAAATACATTTTGAAGTTTTGAGCAAAATGGAGATCTTGCAGCGTAATCTGCAAGTATCCCATTTGATCAAAGTACATGCTCTGTGAAATGCAATCTTATATTTAAAGATTGAGACCACTGCAAGTTTTGTTCATTTGAAATCTAGGAATTCTCAGATTCATTTGAGAGCCTAGTGCATGTTTTTTCCAGAAGTCTGCAATTCCTCAGTACTCGTGGATTATGCAACTAGATCCTTCTACTTAACATCCTCCAGCCAGTCTGGCCAGGTAAGGCAAAGGACTGAAAGAACTAATGTTCCTTTGGCCCCAACCAGGCAGCCTGCTAGCCTAGCATTCAATTGTACAAAAGGGACTGGACTAGGACAATCACCAAATCAAGTTTACTGGCTGGCCTTTGCTCCTCAACTTGACAGTCCCACAGTCCACCTCCCTTGCAAAGTTTGAACTCTGCAAATTCATGTAAGTGGTTTCAGACCCTTCACCTTCCAAGTTCCTCATAGAGACACAAATTACAATAACACCATGTGCACAGTAAGTAATCACCTTGATGCTGTACTTTGATCAAAATGTCACCTCTTTGGGTGGTGCCTTGGATGACTCCACCAAAACAAAGAGCTAAATGCAATCAAATACACAACTAGATTTTAAGAGTGAAATTCAGAAGCTTCCCACAAACTTTGGACTTAAATGCAGAGGATGGGTCATTGAGTTTGACAAGGAATTGAGAGAAGATTGAAAATTTCAGTACAAATTTTCAAAAAAAAGTGAAATTCAAAAATCTTCCCACAAACTTTGGACTTGAATGTAGAAGATGGTTCATCCTGTGAGATTGACAAGGAATTGAAGGAAGATTGAAAACTTTGTGTTGCAGGTTTTTCTCAACACAGCTTTCTTTCCTCACCATCCTCCCCTCCAATTTTCCCATAGCCACTCTCAAGAGAGCACTACAACACACAAAATAGCACAGCAATTGTCTCAGCCACCAATGCTCTTTGACCAATTCTTCAGAAAGCAAAAGCAGCAATGCCAATTAGCCTCCAACAGCAACTAATTTAGCTCAAGTCAAAGAAAAACCATCCCACTAGCAGCCTCTAGGTTGTGGTTTTTAGGGCTCTGGTTAGAGATTAGTGATCTAATCAGTGTTTTTTCTTTGGCAAATTTTCAACACTTGGCAAAAGAAAATGTGCATAATACAAAGGACTTCTGTGGAAATAATCCAACAAAGTTGCCATACTTTGAGGAAAACGTTTCTGAAATCATCATATATTCCAATGGCAATGATAATCAGAGCTAGTATAAGTGAAACATGTATGGTCCAATAGTATGGTCATCAACTTGACAACTCTGAAAACATTCCATATGGAAGTCCAAGCCTAACTCCTTCACTCCTTTCACCAACCCACTTACATGAATATGAAACAGCAAATTAACATGCCAAAGTTTAATTTTCATAACTGGGTTGATTATGAAAATGTTCAATGCAATTTGGTTTGAATTGAAACCAAAATGAATTCGAATTGGTTTCAATTGAATTCAAGTTGTACTCGATGTCATTCAATATTTTCATTCACAAGGAACTTAAATCAATTTTCACAAAATCAAGTCTTTTTTTTTGTATTTTTAGTTGTGTGAAGTAGCACTGAGCCCAAGTAGATAATAGGTTCTAGCAGGTCACCAAAATATAATGGGATTCTTTGCTAAATTCCACTTTCCTCTTGTGGATGATGGCCATTGTGGCTCCATCACAAAATTGAGGGGGGGGGGGGGGCCCTAGGTAAGAAGCCCAAGGTAAAAAGGTGGGAGGGGGTGGGGGGGACATTTTTGAATTTGTTTTTTTTTTTTTTTTTTTGGTTTTAACCAATTTAGGTTTGAATTTTTTCATTTGGTTTTTCC
>Ga0116231_10009429_pt1 | contig 16475 bp, 14 predicted proteins | sample S1TSphgellanicum_2_FD_89695 | JGI IMG/M metagenome (GOLD analysis project Ga0116231, IMG submission 89695) | Host-associated microbial communities from peat moss isolated from Minnesota, USA - S1T2_Fd - Sphagnum magellanicum MG | ecosystem: Host-associated > Plants > Peat moss > Unclassified...
CGAGTCGATTCATTCAGTCTTTCGTTGCTACTCCACCTGTTTTTTCTTATATTACCATACTCCATTACCTCAATACCTTTTTCTATACTTACCCTTAAAATGGGGGGGGATGTGAATGGTTACTCACAATGAGTAAATATACTAAGAGATTTTCTCCGGCAGGTTGTTTTGCTAAAAATTAAATTTCCATAAGAGCCTATCCGAAAAGAGGAAGAAGCTTGCGAGCAAAGATTTCGTTTGAAACTCTTGCTGAAAGAGAGTCGCAATATCGAAGTTATAAAAAGGTATTGCAATAAATATACTGTAAATATAAATGTACTGTTGCCAGTTAATACACGTCCTGTCTCCCAACTCCTGCTAATTATAAATTGTTTTACGCCTAAACAAAATCAACAACCACTACCATTGCATGGTGGTGTCGATACATCTTCATATAGGCGCTGAATTATCTTCACTAGAATCAACAACATTAGCAAAGTCTGAATTATCAGCATTTGCAGGAGTGGAACCACGAACATTCAAGACGAACAAAAATATGAAGAGTGAACCAAGCAACTTGATTTTTTTCATGTTAGGTTAAGTTATATTTTTATTCTTTGAATAAATAGAATATATGTACTTAAAAAGCTTGTATAGAGATTTACTATTTTTTAGTACTACACTCTATGTCCATGAAAATACTAGGATTTAGTATATACTTAAGTTAATTAGGCTGTCAAGTATTATGTTTACAGTTGTATAAAAATAATTATAGGCTACATTTACAATGAGTAAATAGACTAAGAGATTTTCCCTGGCAGGTTGTTTTGCCAAAAATTAAATTTCCATAAGAGCCTATCCGAAAAGAGGAAGAAGCTTGCAAGCAAGGATTTCGTTTGAAACTCTTGCTGAAAGAGAGTTGTAATATCGAAGTTATAAAAAGGTATTGCAATAAATATACTGTAAATATAAATGTACTGTCACCAGTTAATACAAGTCCTGGCTCCCAACTCCCGCTAACTATAAATTTTTTACGCCTAGACAACCGTAGTTAGTCCGGTTTATACTTAATTTAGATATATTCCTATCACTATATTTAACCAGCGTTTATCTGTTAGTTACCAAAAAGTATGTCAGAATTAGCACTATATCCATATCAGGAAGCTGTGATGCAACAGTCTTCTCCTGCTATAGGACAACCTCTATCTACGATCGCCACAGACAGTTATGAAATAATTCATGCAACTAATGGGCGCATTCGCTTTCGCATTCCTCGACTCAAAAGTGACCAGCAATTTGCTAGCTACTTAGAATGGCGGTTTAAGTCTACTAATTCAATAGTCGAGGTACGCACCAATCTGGCTATTAGTTGCTTAATAGTAAGCTACTCCCCTGATCAAATTGCTTTCGCTGATATCAAGGCGCTTTTAGAAGAAACTATTAATGCTGAAATTAAGCAGGATGTATTAGTAACCTGCTTGAGAAAATCCGAGTCACTAGAACAAACAGAAGATTATTTATTACAAAAATTAGGATTACCTTTACTGAGTTTAGGTGCAGCAGTTACAGTTACCACCTTAGAAATACCCGCAACTTTTTTTGTCGGAGGACTAATTCTCCTCTCTGCGGTCCCTCTTTTCACTTCTACATTCAAAAAAGTTGTGAGTGAGCGCAAAATGAATGTAGATGTCCTGGAATCTTTCTGGACAGTACTTCATACCGTGGAAGGAGCTATGGTCGCTCCCGCTTTGGCTTTAAGTATGGAAGGTTTATGGAAAGTCTTGCGATCGCGAGTTATTGCTTCTCCAGTTGACCATGAAGAAATTGACCTGAAGCTAGAAGGGTTTTTCACCCATGTCAAACGAGAAGGTCAGGAGCAAAAAGTCTTAATTGAGGAAGTCCAACTTGGTGAACAGGTGATTATTTACCCTGGAGAGATGATTCCGGTAGATGGTCATATCTTGAAGGGAAAAGCCACAGTAGATGAAGAAAAAGTCACCGGATCGCCTGAGGGAATGTTACGCAAAGAGGGCGAAAAAGTATATGCATCTACTTTGGTAGTGGAAGGAAAATTGACTGTCATCGCCGAAAAGACCGGAAAAGATACTCAAATTGGCAAGTTAATTAATTTAGTCAATACGGCCCCACCTCACGAGACCAAAATAGTTGATTTCGCAGAGGATGTGGGTGATTTAACAATTGTACCTATTTTGACTTTAAGTAGTGTAGTATTCGCATTAACTGGAGATATTCATCGCTCATTGGCTTTACTCCAGTTAGATTTCGCCACAGGTATACGCATCTCTACGGCGACAGCAGTTCTAAATGCAATTAACTACGCCACCCAACAATGTGGTGTTTATATCCGCAGCGGACATGCGCTAGAATTATTGGGTCGTCTAGATACTATTGTATTTGATAAAACTGGGACGTTGACCCAAATCTATGCTGAGGTAGTTAATATCCAGAGTATAGATGATGAAAGAATATCACCTCTGGAAATTCTCCGCATCGCCGCTGCAGCAGAGCAGGGACTTAACCATCCATCAGCTAAAGCAATTGTGAGTCTTGCTCAACAAAAAAGCGTGTTAACTCAGATAGAATGGGAAGCCTGGGAATATAGGATCGGTAGGGGCGTAATTGCCCAAATGGCAGGGAAAAAAATCCTTTTAGGTAGTAGAAAATTCTTACAGAAAGAGGGTATTAGTTTTAAGTCAATCCGGCGGAAGTATCCAGAGTTAAAAACTAGTGGACATACTCATGTTTACCTGGCTATTGAGGGTGAACTCTTAGGTGCGATTTCTTTGTCTAATCCCATTCGTCCAGAAAGCGCCGCAGTGATTGCTAGTCTACATGAATACCAAATAGAATCCTACATGTTGACTGGAGACCATGCAAAAGCTGCAAATGGGGTTGCTCAAGTTGTGGGAATTCCTCCATCTCATATCTATACAGAAGCTCTTTGTGAACAGAAGGTCAAGGTTTTACAAGAACTTGATGCGGAAGGGAAATTAGTGGCTTATGTCGGCGAAGGGATGAATGATGTTGTTGGTTTAGCTTATGCTGACCTTTCCATTTCCCTAGCTGAGGGGAGTCAGATTGCTCGTCAATCCGCAGATGTGGTATTGATGAATAATAGTTTAGAGGGGTTGGTTCTGGCGCTCGCGATCGCTAAGAAAGCCAAGCAAATTATTGAGCAGAATATTGCCCTTGTTGCTATCCCGAACATTACCGTAGTTATGGCGGGTGTAATCTTGGGTCTAGACCCAATTTTAGCAGTATTAATCAATAGTAGCTTTACTATTCTGGCAGAAGTTAACGCTCTACTTCCCCTAAGCGTGATGGAGCAGAATCGCATTCAACCACAATCCAAACCCCAAACCTAGAAGATCGCAAATGTCAGAACCTAGTAAACCACAAAATTCCTCTGACCAAAATCAGCAGATAAATTCTGGAATCACTGCTCCAGCTTTTGACTTCTGGAATGTATTCACTCAGGTCATTAATGATACGATTAATGAGACTACAACAGGTTTAAATAATACAGTAGATACAATCAACTCAGTTTCTACCCAAACCAGTGAAGCTATTCTCAAAACCGTCAATGATGTGAATAAAACTGTTAATGACATCAATACAATGATGCAGTCAGTAACTCCCCATGTCAGTAAACTGCAAACTAAAGCACAGGAATTGGGGGGAGGGTTTGCTGGGGCGATCGCTGGAGAAACTGTGGGTGGTGTGATTGGAGGAATTGCGGGTACTGCTGTTTTGGGTCCTGTGGGGACAGTTTTTGGCAGTCAAATGGGTAGTTTTATTGGCTTTATTGTTGGTGCTCAAATTGGGGAAGAAGCGATCGTCCAACTCAATCAAGTAGCTGAAAACCAACAATCGACATTACCGACAGCAGAGAAACCCATCCCCTTTGAAGAACGGTTACAACGCAATTTGCAGATACGTGGTGGTGATAGAATCGGGGATACAATGGGTGCGATCACAGGTGGGATTGTTGGGGGTGCAGTCTTGGGTCCTCCGGGAGCATTGATTGGTTCATCTCTTGGTGGTGCATTTGTGGGTCGCTTAGGCGAAGACACAGTGATAAATTTGGGGAATTTGGGGAATCCACAAAATTCCCCCAAAACCCAACCAGGAAATATTAAGCAGGATGTAACTACTTGGTTTGGTAGTGCTACTAACGAGTTTGTGGGAGAGACTATGGTGATGACTGTTGGCTCAATTGTCGGTGGAATGGTACTGGGTATCAGAGGACAAAGATTAGGTCGTGAGTTTGGTCACTTTGTGGGCAAAAAAATCGATTGGAACTTTAACCCGATTGCAACTCTTTTGGGACAGAAACCGGAAGTCGAGAGTCAGGAGTCAGAGAGTTAATCGGATTGGATAAAGGACGTAAACCATTTAACTCCGCAACAATTGCAGATCCATTATTAATCATAATCGCCAAAATTGGGTCTAACGCATAGAATATCCCTGCTATTAATGCAGCAATATTAGGAATAGCCACAATGGAGATATTTTCTTGAATAATTTCCATTGCTTGTTGGGAAATTCTAATCGCTGTGAGTAACCCCCGTAAATCGTTCGTCATCAGCACCACATCGGCGGTTTCTCTAGCAATGTCTGTTGCTCCAGCAAAAGATATTGACACATCCGCATAAGCAAGCGCCGCAGAGTCGTTAATTCCATCACCACAAAAGGCGACTGTTCTACCACTTGAGTGGATATCTTTCACCACCTCTACTTTACGTTCTGGGAATGCTTCTGCATAAACATGATTGCTTTCTATCCCTAACTCCTGAGCTACAGCTTGAGCTACAGGAATCATATCTCCACTCAACATATAGGAGCTAATTCCCTGACGACTGAGTTCTTGAATTACCTGCTTACTTTCCTCACGAGGTGGATCGCTATAGAGAATAACACCGAGTAATTGCCCGTCTCCCGCTACGTAAATCATCGAATTAATCCCAGATTTAATTTCTGGGTATTGTTGATATAAATAATCTAAGCTGATGTTTTCTTGTTCCATCAGGAGATGACTACCCACCAGAATTTTCATCCCCTTGATCATGGAAACTACACCCAAACCAACTTGATATTGCCAATCATCGCAATGATAGAGTGGGATTTGATGCTCTTTCGCATAACGGATGATTGCTTCAGCAATGGGGTGATTTAATCCGTGTTCTGAGGTCGCAGCTAAGGCGATTAATTCCGAGGTAGAAGTTTCTGCGTTGGTAATTTTAATCCCTGTGACACCTGCATGTCCCTGGGTTAATGTTCCAGTCTTATCAAAAATCACAGTGTCTATTTTGGCTAGAATTTCGATCGCCCGACCGCTACGAATAAACACACCATTACGAGCTGCATTGGTCAAGGCGGAGAGAATTGTCGTCGGCACTGATACACGAATTCCTGTACCTAAATCAAGTGTTAATAGTGCAATCATCCTGTTCATATCTCCGCTGAGGAGACCAACACCAACACCAATAAATAGGGTGGGAACTACCATCTGATTGGCAATTATACCCGCATAGTTTTCTACACGAGTATCATGCACAGGAGCAGATTGCATCAAATTCACAATCAACCCAGCTCTAGTGTTTTGACCTGTCATTTCAGTAAGAATACATAGATGACCATCAACCAGTAATGTAGATGCAAAGACTTCATCTCCTGCAGAACGAGTGACCGGTACAGACTCACCGGTCAATTTACATTGGTCAATTAACCCCCGACCATCGATGATCCGACCATCTACAGGAATTTGGTCGCCAGGATATACAATCACGCGATCGCCCAGCAAAATGTCCTTGACAGGAATTTGGATTTCTTGTCCATCACGGTTGACTAAAGCAAATTTACCCAAACAATCGAGTAAATCGAGGGATGCTCGCTCGGTTTTTCTCGCAGTCAAATCACGAATCACCTCGCTACCTTCAATCAAGCTGACCATGAAAGCTGGAGCAAAAGATGACCCTTGCCACAAATGTAAGCTGATAGCTAGACCATCAAGAAAGTCAATTGTGAGTTCGTGCTCTTGCTGAATTGCTAACCAGGCTCGCTGAAAAACGGGGATGGCGGCGATAAAAATTATTCCTCCCAGAAGAATTTCTGACAAAGGTATCCCTATGAATGAACCTACACTAAGCAACAAAGCTAGTGTAGACACTCCTAATCTTTCCCAATAGTTAATCTCATGATTATCGTTAGCTATCGTTGATAGCTCTGTGGTCAATACAGAACTATCAATATCTATATGGGGAGCCAGATGAATTGCTGCTAACAGCTTTTGCTCAAGTTGAGCAGTTTTTGTGATATCCAAGCTGAAATCATAGTCAACAGCAATTGACTTTGCTGCTGTATTAATTCTTACCTGGCTAATCCCGGTTTCGGACTCAATAATATACCTAAGTTTGCGCGCATAGAATTCATCTATCCCCAGACGAGGAATATAAATCCGAATGCGATAAGGGTTTTTATGTACAATCTGGTAGCTGATTGTCTGGCTAATATTTCCTGGACAAGCGCTTGTTTGAGGCTTAATTTCTAAATCAAAAGTCATTCCAGGTTTGTAATAAATTACTCAGATGCAATTTCTATATCACGAGGTGCTACTACTTCAGCATTCGCTCCAGACTTTTTGACTACATATTCTGTCTTAGCATCTGCAACCAAATCTCTAAATGATTCTTCCGCTTCCGCAAAAGCAGCTTGAGCGTTTTCAAATGTTTCAAAACCCCAAACTAGAGAATTTTTTACCGCTTCCTTCGCAGATTCAGAAAGCGCTTCACCCATTTTCGGTAAAGACTCACTCAAACGAGGGTCTTTTTGTACAGCATTACCAACCACATCCACAACTGGCTTGATAATAGCAGCACCGATACCTACAGCTAGAGCTGTTACAGGCTCAAGTCCTAGTAATAGAGCTTCAAACTCCATGATCTAAATTTAACCTCAAATACTTAAGATTTTAATTGCTAATAAGTATAATCTACTTTGAGGGAATTTAGGGAACCCAACTTTAATTTTATTTGAATTTAATCTATTTTTAACCTAACCACGTCAGTGATGCTATTAAAGTATGTTAAGATTACGCTCATAGTTCACCATCTTCAAAGAGGTTAGAAGTCAAGTGGAATTTGAAGCTTTGTTTCTTGGTCTGGAACCAGTCACTGCTCTTGCGGTTGGTATTGGTGCGATCGTTTTAGCGCCCTTTGTTGGTATAGTAACTAAAGCTGTTAAAGATCAAAATTTATCCCAGTCAGTATCAGATTCTGCTAGAGATGTAACTAAGAATACGTTGGTTTGGACATTTGAGGCATATGAAAATGCACAATCGGCTTTTACAGAAGCCGGAGAATCATTCCGAGTATTGATCGACGATGCGAAGAATGAACATTTAGCTAGAAAAGCTGCATCAGAGAACAATGGTGCAAATGTTGAGCCACGTAATGTAGAAATTGTCTCCTAAGTCTAGTTGGAGGAGAATGACTGAATAAACTTGGTAAACGGTTTCTTGAGATAATTATGGTAGACGAGGAAACACCTCTATCCAAAGCTTGGGGAAAAAATGAATATCAAATTATCCACTGGAATGAAAGGCGGATAAGGTTTCGGGTTTTTGGACTAGCAACAAGTCCAGCATATGTGAAGAATTTACAAGGGATAATTGAGTCTCTTGATTTTGTCACTAATGTTCGGATTAACGCAGCTGCTGAATCACTTGCGGTTGAATATGAACCTGGGAGATGGACAAAATTTCAGGATCAGTCAGAAAATTATCTCCAAGAATTACAAATACAAGAATTACAAGCAAAATTAATCCACTGTATTCAAACAGCGAGTGTTGTGGTTCCTGCTCCAGAAAGTTTACCTGTTGTATTTCACCCAGCAGAAGTTGAGGATATTACATCCAATACAACTCATACCGTGGGATACGAAGTTATTCATAAAAATCCTTTTTATTTACGGATAAAGGTTCCACGATTAACAGACGACACTGAGTATTGTCAGAAGGTTAAATATCTAGCCAATTCTCTCAACTTGGTAACATCCGTGCGGGTGAATCCTGCTGCTAGTTCGATCGCGGTTGAGTTTGACCATAGAGCTAATCCAGCACAAGTGGAAAAAAGTCAGCATCTGTTGTTGATAGTGATTCAACAAGCTGTGTATCTGGAAATTGACGATTTTACATTTATAAATATAGAAGATAAAACTCAGGAAACTTCCTCAAGACCAGAAATCGATTATTGGGAACGTTTAGCGCCTCCTGCTATAAGTATGGTCTTAGGACTAGGTATGGTTCTGGGTCTACCACTCCCTATTCCTTTGGTTGGGGGTATGTTGTTCTTGGCGTCGATTCCCGTATTTAAACGAGCCATTGCGGCGCTCCAGCAAGACCGTAAACTCACGGTTGATTTCCTGGATGGTGTAGCGGTTAGTTTACACAGCTATCATGGTGCTTTTTTTGCTCCTGCTCTCATGGTGGGATTGATTGAAACTGGTGAAGTAATTCGGGACCTCACCGCTCGTGGGAGTGAAAGAGAGTCATTAAATCTCCTTGATTGCTTGAATAAATCAGCATTAGTAGAACGAGATGGCCAGGAAATCCAGATTCCTGTCAAGGATATTGTGGTGGGCGATCGCGTGATTGTCTATCCCGGCGACCAAATTCCTGTAGATGGTCGGATCTTGGAGGGAATTGGATTGATTGACCAATGTAAACTGACTGGGGAATCTGTACCCATCACCAGAACAGTTACAGAAGAAGTGTTTGCTTCTAGCTTATTAGTAGATGGTCAATTACGCATTTTAGCTGAACGGGTAGGTATTCATACGCGAGCTGGAATGGTGGTAAACTTGATGCAATCGGCTCCAGTCCATGACACAAGGGTGGAAAACTATGCTGCGGCTGTGGCTAATCAGTTGGTTTTACCGACATTGATTCTCTCGACTGTAGTGGGAGTACTCAGCGGTGATGTGACTAGGACTATTTCCCTGCTGACGCTCGATATGGGAACAGGGATTCGCATCTCTGTACCTACGGCAATTTTATCCGCTTTGACCTATGCGGCGCGTCATGGTGTACTCATCCGCAATGGGCGCGCCATTGAGATGCTGGCTAAAATAGATACCGTTGTCTTTGATAAGACAGGGACTCTCACCCAAGGTCATGCAGGTATTACCAATATTCATCTGGCTCAATCCCAAATATCTGAACTAGAAGTCCTCTCTTTAGCCGCAACCGCAGAACAAGGATTAACTCATCCAGTAGCGGAGGCGATTGTTCGTCATGCGAAACGGGAACAAGTTTTTCTGGGTGAATGTGAGACTTGGGAATATCGAGTTGGTTTGGGTGTGGTCGCTAGGGTGGATGGGATAGATTTACTCGTCGGTAGCGATCGCCTGATGAAATCAGAAAATATCTCTTTAGCGGCTTTATCAGGGGGAACTTTAGGAAAAGATGGACAATCCCTCGTTTATATCGCCGGGAATGGTCAACTATTAGGGGTAATTTGCTATAGCGACCCTCCTCGTCCAGAGAGCCAGGAAGTGATCCAAGAGCTGAAGCAACAAGGATTAACTCCGTATATGCTGAGTGGAGATGCGAAACGAGTGGCTTATGCAATTGCTGACCAACTGCTTATTTCTCCTCATTGTGTATACGCAGAAGCTTTTCCAGAACGGAAAGTCGAAGTAGTTAGAGGTCTTCATGATAGTGGTAAGACAGTCGCTTTTTGTGGTGATGGGATTAACGACTCCGCCGCTTTAGCTTATGCTGATGTGTCTATTTCCTTCGCTGGAGCGACGGATATTGCGCGGGAAACGGCTGATGTGGTATTGATGGAAAATAATCTTCAGGGTTTATTGTCCGCAATTAAGATTTCTCGCCAAGCAATGGCGATCGTGAATCAGAATATTTGGTCGGTATCGGTTCCCAACTTGCTAGGGATTGCGGCTGGGTCTCTATTCCCTCTAAATCCTATATTAGCCATATTGATCAATAATGGTTCAGCCATTTTAGCCAGTTTGAATAGCTTACGTCCTTTGCTCGGTCCAGAAGCAGCATTATCTGGATTAGACGGATTAGATAGATTAGATGTCAAAGTCTTAGAGGATTCACAGCTACCGCAACTGGTAGAAGATTCCCCAACAGAGTCTCTACCTATTTCTCCATTCGATAGTGAGGTGAGTCAAAAAGACATTTCACTCCATACTGTGATCCCATTTCCAGAACAAACAGCACCTATCCTGGAAGAAATGCAGCATCGAGATTTAGCAAAGCGTTTGGGTATAACTTCACAATCTCTTTCCCGACAGCGGACAAAACCGGAGTTTAGCGAATGGAGTAGAATTAAAGACCCTGAAGGTATTGCTTGGATTTATCTAGCTACTTCCAAGATATTCATACCTTTAGAATCACAACGAGAAAAACCGCAAACATTGCGTTCTTCAGCACGCTATCAATCAGCTTAGAGAAAAGTTACCACAAACCTACTGGTTAGCTTGAGGTACTTGCTGGTTAAATTGCTGTTGCTGGGAACGATAGCTACCATAGCCAAAGTTGGGCTGTTGTACATGATAACTACCGCCATAATATACAGTTCCAGAAGGAGGAGTATAATTGGTGGCGGTTTGATTTTGCACCGGGGCAGTGTAAGTATTATTGGGTAAAGTAGTAGATGTACTGGGTGATGTTGCTGTAGCGTTGATTCCTGTGTTAGGGGGTATTTGATTAAGTGATGTTTGAGGTTGAGTTTGAGTAATGTTGACATTTTTGTCTAAACCTACAGCAGGAGGTTGTTGATTGGCCATCGCCGGATCAACGTAACCTGAAGTAGTATTAGTAGTATTCAGGGGAATAGCAGGATATACACTTTGTCCAGTCAAATTACTATTATTAGCTGTGGGTATCCCAGATGTTTCTGGATTTACATTACTATCTAAAGTATTTAATTTATTTTTATTGCTGAACTTATTAGTTGATGTTTCCAGAGAATTGGCTGGATCCAGTCCAGTATTAGAAGTTTGACTTTGATCCTGTTCTTGACTATCTGGGGTACCATTAGCAGAATCAAGACCTAAAAATGGCTTTGTTCCATCTGTCTTATGGTATTGCAAAGAATCATTTGCTGCTTGTAAAAAGGGGTTATCCATTTTTGTAGGTAGAGGGCTACTATCAGTTTCCAACCCAGGATTAGCTTTAACTTCTTTGTCCTGGGATAATCTGGACTTAACTATATCCTCAGCAGAGAACCAAATTTCTTTATTATCAACTTGTGGGCGAGAATTTTGCTTCCCATAATGTGATTGATTAAGGTCACCCAATAAAGATGGTAAATTGTCTATATCTGCTCTAAAAGCTGTATCTTCATCTGTTAACGAAGATGTAGCAGGTTCTGGTGGATCTGTTTTAGCATTGGAGTTTTTACTCAAGTTATCTAGGTCTAGCCAATGATTCCCAATTGCTAACCCCATAACTAATATAAAAACTCCTGTTGACCAAAAAATAGGTTGCTGGTAGCGGGATAACCCTACTTTGAGATAGCTAGAATAAAGGGAGATGTATTTAGGGAGTGACATGACACAGCAAAATTATCAGGTTGATTAATTAAGAGATATGGAAAAATACAACTATATTAACTTTAACTTTATAGTAACTCTGAATCTAGAATTTATCCAAAATTCACTTTTGGGCAACACGTATAAGCAGAAATAGTCCTATACCTAAGCCAAATAAGTTGGGTAACCAAGCACCTAAAATGGGTGGAAGAACACTTTCTTGAGCAAAAAAGTCGCAAATCTGATTAAACGTGTAATAGAGTAGAATCACCACAACAGTAATCCCAAAACTTGTTCCTCGACCAGTCCTTTGGGGAATAGCGCCCACAACTGAGCCAACTAACCCAAAAATCATACAGACAAAGGGAAAAGCAATTTTCTGTTGAATTCTAACTTCTAACTTGCGAATTTTTTGCGGATTTCCCAGTAACCGTTCCAATTTCAGTTGTCCCAGCGCTTGCGAAATATTCATCTCGCCATAGTCTCTTGTATTCTCCGCCAAAGTTAAAGGTGTGCGGGGTAACTCTATAGTTTGATGTTGAAAGTGGAGAATATTCCGGTAAGAGCGATCTGGAGCAACTAAATAAATAGTCCCATTCCGAAAGTCCCACATTTTTTGTGATGGGTTCCACTGAGCAGATTCAGAGACGATAATTTGGTTCAGTCCAGCTGTGGACCTGTCTATTACAGTTAAACCTTTCATGCGCTTACCGTCAAATTGGTCTGCATAGAATAAACGTGAAAGCACATGTATTTTAGTCCCATCTCGCTGCTTAATATCTCTAAATTCTGGATAATAGATATTTTGTTGTTGAAATGAAGGTTGATTAGATTGAAGTGCTCGTTCTAAAGTCTGAGATGCTTCATAATTAGCAGCTGGTGAGATTTGTTCATTGAAAACGAAAGTCATTCCGGTAACTAAACTACCCATGACAACAGCAGTTAATACCATGCGATATACACTGACACCACATCCTCGCAGAGCAATTAGTTCACTCTCGCTAGAGAGACGACTATAGGTCATGAGAGTTGCTAATAAAGTAGACATGGGAAACGAATAAACCATCACATAAGGCAATTTTAGTAAAAAGACTTTTAGCGCAATAGTAATTGGTACTCCTGCTTCAACGACTTTACGTAATAAGTCAAATAAGCTGTCAATTGTTAAAACAACAGAGGTAAATGCTCCTACTCCAAATAAAAATGGTGGTAGTAACTGCATAGCCAAATATCGATCCATAATGGAAAATGGCATCAGCGAGCTAAGGCGAGCAAAAAGGAGAGATTTTTTAAATTTTCTTAAAATCATCAGTAATTAGGAAATTCCGCTATCTTAAAGATAAAACTTATCACCTAGATAATATTGACGCACAAGTTGGTTACTGTACAGTTCTTCTGCTGTACCAAAAGCTAATATCTCTCCTTCACGCATAATGTAAGCCCGGTCAGTAATTGCGAGTGTTTCTCGCACATTATGGTCAGTGATTAAAATTCCCATCCCCCGATCGCGCAATTGGGCGACTATATGTTGAATTTCCGAAACAGCGATCGGGTCAACTCCTGCGAATGGTTCATCCAAGAATAAAAATTTCGGACCTTCTCTTCCAGACGCCAAAGACCTAGCTAATTCTGTGCGTCTGCGTTCTCCACCAGAAAGCTGAATCCCTTTGCTGTTAGCCAATTTTTCTAAACGGAACTCGTATAACAAACTATATAGCCTTTTAGACCATTCGTTCGGCGGTACATCTGTTTGTTCTAATACTAAAAGGATATTCTCTTTCACAGAAAGCTGGCGAAAAATACTGGGTTCTTGAGCTAAATAACCAATACCTAATCTGGCTCTTTTATGCATTGGCATTTTTGTCACATCCAAACTATCTAACCACACCTTCCCTTTATTCGGTTTTTCTAGTCCTGTCGCTATATAAAATGTTGTGGTCTTACCTGCTCCATTCGGACCTAATAAGCCCACAATTTCCCCTTGAGATACGGAAAGGTTAACGCGATTGACAATTATTCGTTTACCGTAAGATTTATGAATATTCTCTAAAACAATTTTCACAAGCTTGAGAGGCTTAATTTTATTAGATGCTAATTAGCAGGTGGTTTTAGTTTGGGTGTTTTCGGAGCCGCTGATTTAGTAGTTTCTGCTGGTATATTTGTATCTTCTACCATATATACCGATTCTACTTGATGATTAGATTGGGGTAAAGCGACAAATCTGCCCTCATCAATCAAATAAGTCACCTTTTCTGCTCGAATACTATTACCGCCTTGTTGTAAAACATAGACATTCCCACTCAAATCAATCCGTCGCTCTTTACTAAAATATTGTGCTTGTATAGATGTAGCTTGGATTTGGCGAGCTGGATATAACATCTGCACGTTACCACGAGCAGTGACTACTTGCGTTTTAGCATCATATTCTTGGGTATCGGAACGAATAGTAAGTGGGCGATTGGGTGCGGATGATTGCGCCGTAGCGGTTTTAATTTGGCTAGAGAATGAACTTGCGCCTAAAAGTATAACTGTTATGATTAATCTTCCCCAAGGGCGCATAAGTAAGCGGGGTAATTTATAATAGTGCTGCATAGGAGGTGAGGCAAACTTGGCATTTTCTGGTGAGATATATATCAATCGACGCCTTACTCAGAAATAAGGTTTCGCTAGATTTTGCTTAACTAGATTTTGCTTAAGATATTATTATAGTTGTTTATTTGCGAAGTCGCGAACCTACTTCTTAGTCTTTACTACTCATTCAATAGCACAATTTTGGGAATCATCGGCAAATTTTGTCGGTTCTTCCAGTCACCACTGGCTATATCCTTTGGTTCTATCTGCTGAAGCTTGTGCAATAACGTCACACTTTGGTCTAAAAACTCAGCTATATCCAGTCCAGCATAATTGGACGAATAACGACGCAGACGATTACTTCCCTCACCCAATAAAATTACTGCTCCGCGCAAATTGCAATTACCTAAATGATAGAGGGCTACCGCAATCTGCAAAATACCTTGATAAAAGCTCCGTTCTGGCTCAGTCGCTTCCATCCATAGAGCTTCTAAAGTATCATGAGAGGCGTAAAACTGTCCAGAATTAAACTGTTCCACACCTTGCCAAAATTCCGGTGGTATGGTCTCGTTCATCCCATGGTATCTCGGACATTTTTAATCGTTTCTAGTTCAATTTCCTGTAATTTACCAGCAAACTCGTTTTCCGGGGTAAGGAATAACATACAGTGACATTCTTTGCGTTCTCTCATGGGTACACAAGGGCAATTCCAATAAGCAGCACTAACTTCAGCTTCTTTATCTTCATAATGGCGACAGGGACACAAAGGAGCGCCCAGGTCATCTTTATGTTTTGCTAGTCCTTCAATCACAACAGCAGTGACAGAGGGTTCCGCACAAAAGTACGTTCCAGTCCGTTTAGCATATTGTTCAGAAAAATGTCGCATTGCTTCTAGACTGCGATCGCTGGACTTTGTATTAGGTTGTGATAAAGTCATTGGTGGGAATGCTCGTTAATTTAAAGGTTTTTCTGCATTGTACAAGAAATTAGGGTGTAGGGTGTGGGGTGTAGGGAAAGAAGATTAATTAAACTGATTTTTGTAATTGGGGTTGGAGGGGTTGCTCACTTCGGATTATTATCCCTGGATAATCCTTACTCGTGATTGACTCCAAATCTTGGCTGGGATTTATATTCTGCCATAAAATCCAGCGACTGCCTAGAGGTAAAGTAGATAGGCTGGGGGAATTAGCGGTTAGCCAAATTAGGGGAGAATTTTCTGGTAATGGAGTCGCATCTTCCACAGGGTCGATTGCAGCTAAAGTTTCCAAAACTTCCCTCTCTCCGCTAATTAATCCTGTGGCTGCTGTCCAGATTTTTGTCTGGAGTTGTTGACGCTGGGTATAAAAATACAACGATACGGCTGCGGTTACAGCTTGTTCAAAATGGTCTTCTTCCCACTTAGTAGAGGTATCAAGAGTAATTATTATCTCTTGACCACCAGTGATTATTTCCAATTCCCTGACGCGCAATTCTCCGTAACGAGCACTAGTCCGCCAATGTACCAAGCGGGTCGGGTCGCCAAAGCGATAGGGACGGAGCGATCGCACTAATCCTGTGCTAGTTGATTGCCAAGGATTTCCCCGATGGTTTATTTGTAGACTTTCTTCTTGCCCTATTTCATCTATCAATGGACAGGTATTCAGTGGTAAGACCAAAGGATAGACGATGGCTCTAGCAACACACTTATGTTGTCGCCGAGAAAAAAACAAACCCCAAGGAGCAGAGCTAGATAGTTCTACTGTATGCCAGCGATACACCCCCCGCCGCCGAGTCGGATAATAGTATTTCCAGCAATAAATCTCTTTTCCAGGAATAATCTCAATGGACTGACTAACTGATTTTCCTAAGAGAAAGGGAAGGATATCAGTAATTTTTAACAGGTTTGCTGGTTTGAGTTTTTGATTATAGATTTCTAGCTCTATAGTTAATTCATCTCCTACTGTGACTGGTTCAATCGGGCGACGAGTTATGACTAAACCTAAAAGCGATCGCTGGACTAAAAAAGCGGATACAGCCAAAAGGGCGAAACTGAGACCACTAATTACATATAACCAGCCAGCCATGGTATTCACAGCAGCGCCAAAATAAGCAATAGCAATTCCACCTAAGACCCAACCACCATAAGCAGGTACGCTCGCATGGGTTTCTAGCCAATTAATCAGACGTTTGACTATATTCATTGATTATAGGAGGGAAAACTTGACATCTACACCCTATACCAAATAGGAGTAACATAGGATTAAGTTGTTCATCAGATAAACTATGACTCCACAGCGAATCCTAGATATCAATGACGAAATCATCACTGAGGTAGATGTCAGCCATTTGGTTATTGAGGATGA
>Ga0116231_10009430_pt1 | contig 16472 bp, 16 predicted proteins | sample S1TSphgellanicum_2_FD_89695 | JGI IMG/M metagenome (GOLD analysis project Ga0116231, IMG submission 89695) | Host-associated microbial communities from peat moss isolated from Minnesota, USA - S1T2_Fd - Sphagnum magellanicum MG | ecosystem: Host-associated > Plants > Peat moss > Unclassified...
AAAGCGCCGCAGCAAAGCGCCGCAATGGGAAGGCTGCAAGCGCCATACGCCGCGGGAAGGGCGAAGATTGGCAAACCGCTTACCAGCGCGGCCAGAATGCGCGGCACAACATGGAGATAGCCTGAATAAGGAAGCAGGACCGCATGCCAGAAGCCAACGCGCATCTGGTCCGCGAAGAAAATCGCCCCATCCTCAGCCCAGAATTGCGCCTTGATTACCGCTTCTGGTCTGCGTGCCAGAAGGATGCCGAAAACAATAAAGTGCAGCGCAATAATACGCGTTCGCAGACTCACCAGGGCCTTCAACATTCTTTGCACGTCCTATGATTGCAAAGGGCCTATGCAGTAGGGTATGGGTATGACAGCAATAAAGAGTAAAGAAGTGCGACTGGTCTCGCGGCCCGTTGGAATGCCCACCCCGGCCAACTTTGCCCTGGCCGAAACCGAGATCGCACCGCCAGTCGACGGCCAGGTTCTGGTTCGCAACCTATTCATGTCGGTGGACCCATACATGCGCGGACGCATGAACGATAGAAAGTCATATGTTCCGCCATTTGAGCTGGGCAAATCTCTCTCCGGCGGCGCCGTGGGTGAAGTGGTGGAATCGCAATCGGACGCGTTCAAGCCAGGAGATGCCGTGCTTTCCAATTACGGATGGCGTGAATACTTCACGGCGGCGGCAAAGGAGTTAGTGCCCGTCAGTCAAGAGATTCAGCCGCTTTCCATTTATCTGGGCACGTTGGGAATTACCGGTTTAACCGCCTGGGTGGGACTAAAACTGGTGGACGTGAAAGCCGGTGATGTGGTGTTTGTCTCCGGTGCCGCGGGGGCAGTGGGAAGCGTAGCGGGGCAACTGGCGAAGCTTTACGGATGCCGTGTGATTGGCTCGGCCGGATCGCCCGAGAAAGTAAAACTCCTCAAGGAGAAATGCGGCTTCGATGAAGTCTTCAACTACAAGTCAGGTGCCGTGGCCGACCTGCTCAATGAAGCGGCACCCGATGGAATTGATGTCTATTTCGACAACGTCGGCGGCGATTCCTTGTTCGCGGCCTTAAACTCGCTGCGGGTTCACGGCCGCATCATCGCCTGCGGCATGATCTCCAGTTATAACGATGAATCCCTGCAGCCGGGACCCTCGAACTTATCCAATATCGTCGGGAGGCGTCTGACCATGAAAGGCTTCATCGTCAGCGACTGGCTGAACCGCCGCGGCGAATTCCTCCAGGAAGCTGGCGGCTATTTCAAAGCCGGAAAACTGCACCACGAAGAAACCATGGTGAAAGGAATTGAAAACGCCGCCGATGCTTTTATCGGACTTTTTCAGGGCAAAAACTCAGGGAAAATGATTGTGGATCTCTCGTGAAATATTGGGTACTCACGGGCTGGCTGGTTCTCTGTTTCTCGGCGTCCGGCACAGCCGTTTTTGTCTCCACCACCGGCTGGTACGCCGAACTACACAAGCCATGGTGGAATCCGCCTTCCTGGCTGTTCGGCCCCGTGTGGTCGGCGCTCTATTTTCTGATGGCACTGGCGGCCTGGTTCGTCTGGAGAGAAGGCGGCTGGAAAGCACAGGGATCGAGTCTGCGACTGTTCCTTCTGCAATGGGCGCTTAACGTCATCTGGACGCCGCTGTTCTTCGGCCTGCACCGGCCTGGCCTGGCGTTTGCCGAAATCTGCCTGCTATGGGCCGCCATTGTCCTGACGCTTTGGTCCTTCTGGAAAGTCCGCCACTTGGCATCGTTCCTGATGATGCCCTATCTGGCCTGGGTCAGCTTTGCCGCTGTCTTGAATTACAGCATCTGGCAATTGAACAGGTGACGCATCAGGCCATTCAGCGGATTTGTGACAGATTTGGTCCGGGCCGCAGCCTGCGCGTCGTCAGATAATCAACTAAGTCAGTCACTTCATCAGGCTGCAGTATGCCGCCGAAAGCCGGCATGTTGCGGCCGCCGTTCAGAATCCGTATGACCATATCCTGCTTGGTGATTCTGTTTCCCACATTCGACAAGTCAGGTCCGCGCAACCCTCCCAGACCATTGACCATGTGGCAGTACTCACAACCCTTGTCGTGAAACAAAACCTGACCGTGCATGGCGCCGGACGACGCCGAAGCGGGCAGTGAGTTAGGAAGCGGAGGCGATTGAAAACGCGGTGACCAGGGAGCCTTCACGCCTTCGCGCCAAAGCCCCAGCACGCCCAGCGCGACAATCACTACCCACGCAATGGCCCAAGGCCGCCGTTTCGGGCTGCGTTCACCCTGATTAAACAAGAACGGAAGCGCCAGCATGGAACCAAAGATCACCAGCGGCGCCAAAAACATGATGTAAGACTCTAACTGGTGCGGGCTTAGCGCGAGGACGGCGAAATACCACATCAGATACCAATCCGGGCGCGGGTTCGCCTGCAGCACGCTGGGGTCGGCGGGCGGAACCAGTTTGGGCGCGCCCACTGTCGCGGCCAGAGCCACGCAGGCGGCAATCACCAGTGATCCGAATAGCGCGTCGCGCCAGGCGGCATCCGGCCAGAACGGAACACCCTCCTTGTCCAGCAGCTCTTTGTACTGCCGTTTGTAAGTCTTCGGATTCACGGGTGCCCCGGCTTTCGGAGGTTCGGAGATTCCGTTATAAAGCACCAGGTATAAGTGGAGACCAATCAGCGCCATCATCGCGCCCGGAATCAGAAAGACGTGCAAATCAAAAAAGCGAGTCAGCGTGATTCCGCTAAGATGGTCGCCTCCATAAACGAAGCGCGACATCCAGTGGCCCAGCAGCGGCAGACGGGCCGCCTGTTTCGCGGCGATGTTGACACTCCAGACCGCATCCTGATCCCAGCGCATGAGTTGGCCGGTAAATCCCATGGCGAGTGTCAGAATGAGCAGCGCCACTCCCGAAAGCCAGTTGACCTCGCGCGGATACTTATACGCCGCATACAAGAACACGCGCAGCATGTGAATGCCGATAAACAGGAACATGGCGGACGCGCCGAAGTAATGCAAGCCGCGGATGAGACGCCCCAGAAACGCCGCGTTCTGTATGTGCGACAAGCTTTGGAAAGCACTGTCCGTGGAGGGAACGTACATTGTCGCCAGAATGACGCCGGTGGCTATCTGGAGGATGAATGAGAAGAGTGTGGCCGAACCGAACACATAAGCCCATTTGCTTTCCTTCGGAACCGGATGCTCCATCAAGGGCTTGATTTTGGCAATCAGCCCGGTGCGGTCCTCGAACCAGCCAACTAACTGGAGCAGCGCCTTCAAACTTCCTCCCGCGCCTTGCCGCAGCCGTTGCAGGGGCTTCTCAATTCGACATACTGCACCTGTTCAGGACGCCACTGCACTTCCACCTGGCCATTCTCAACGCGCACCGGAAACTGCTGCAAAGGCTGCGGAGGCGGCCCAGCGGCCACGTCGCCATCCTTGAAATAAACACCGCCATGGCACGGACACATGAACAATTCGGCGCTGGGAATCCAGCGCACCGGACAACCAAGGTGAGTGCATTTGGACGAGTAGACGGTGAAGTTATCCTGATTATTGCGGCGCAGCCACGCGCCCACGCGCTGAGCGGGTCCATCCCATGGCAGACCTCCGGACGTAAGAAAGTCAACCTGCACCGTGGCCCCGATTTTGAACTTGTCGAGCGGTCCTACGGTGCGCCAGACCGGCGGAAACTTCCGGTAGATGGGCCCCAGAAAGAACCCGACTAAAGGCAGCGCCACGGCGGCACCAGCCAGGCTACCCGCGCCAATGCTGACACCCATCAGCAGCAGTCTGCGCGTAATTTTGACGCCCGCGATTTCCATTCGTTCACTCTCCTTGCATCTCGCCCGTCCAGCGCCAGGCAGCGATGGCGAAAACCAGGGAGCCCGCGACGCAGACGTACCAGACAGTGGCCAGTCCCATCGCAAACAGGACGATGCCGAAAGCCATAATCGCCGGCGCGTAAGTGGGTATTGGCAAGCGGGCTGGTTCAGGCACGCTCCAGCCTTCCAGATGTTCGCTCGTCAGCGACTGTTGCTCCAGCACATCAGCGACGCCGCGGTGCTCCAGCGGCGAAGACAAATCCAAGTCATCGTTCCGGGCAGCGAGGCGAGCAATGCGGTCAAGCGGCGCATCACCCGGACTGCTCAAGGAAAGACTCGGCAAATGAGGTTCAGGGTCGGGTCTTTGTTCACGCCGCGCCTCACGCCGCGGCGGGCGTTGCCGCGCTCTCCAGATACCCGCACCAAACACACCCGCACAGACCAGCACAGCCGCGCAAGTATCCAGCAACTCCTCAGTTGTTTTTTTCATGCCAAAACCTCCGCTTCGCCGTCCGGCTCCGCATACCAGCGCGCCAGCAGCGCCAGGATGGCGATGAAATAAACGGAACAACCCGGTATCCACATCAATAAACCTCCAAGCCGCTGATCCGAGGCGGCCGACAGTCCCCAGGTCTCGCGAACCAGTTTCAGCGCCCCATATTCATCGTCGGGATGAAGATAAGCCGGATAATGCCCAGGACCGATAAAGGTGAGAATAATACCCAGTACCGAGTTTTCAGCCGCTGCCGAGAATAAATAGAAAAGGGCTGCACCCATTGCCAAACGGCACTCCGGAACAGGATGCAGCACCGGCCACCAGAACATAGTCGCTGTCACCAGAAAGCTGAGGTGCTGGAACACATGCACGCCTTCATGGGCCAGAGCGAAGTTATAAAGCAGCGGAAGATGCCAGAGGGTCATTACCCCAATGGCGGCAAACCACGCGACGACCGGCCTTCCCAGTATCTGTTCTGTCCCGGCAATCACTTTCACCCGCAGCCATGCCCGCGCCGCGGCCTCCGGAATTCCCAGCAGCAGCAACGGCGGAACAATCAGTATCAGAAGCAGATGCTGCGCCATATGCGCGCTGAACAAATAATCGTCACCCAGCGGATCAAGCGGCGATTCCAGAGCAATCACCATCACCAGAATGCCGGAAAGAAAAGACAAGCGCCGCCACATGCCGGCTTGCACTTTCCATAGATAGAACGCCATCATCAAGATGCATCCGATGTTGATCGACCATTCGAAATCCCAGGCAGTGAGCCAGAAATGCGCCGTTGTCATTGTGCCGACCACAGATAAACCACCGAGAAGACAGCCACCCACACAGCATCCACAAAGTGCCAGTAGTAGGAAATGCAGGTAAGAGCGCTTTGCTGCGGCTTGAACAATTTCCGCTTGATTGAGATCACCAGCATGGTGCCCAGAAGAACCAGCCCCACGGTTACATGCAAAGCGTGGAAGCCAGTCAAGGTGTAGTAAGTGCTTCCAAAAAGATTGCGGCTGACGGTGACGTTCTCATGCAGCAGCTTGCGATACTCCTGCATCTCGCCATAAAGAAATACCAGACCCAGCAACATGGTTCCCGCAAGCCAGCGGCTTAAACCCGCCTGGTGCAACCGCTGTGCCCGTTCCGCCAGGTAGATGGTGATGCTGCTGCTCAGCAGACAGGCCGTGTAGAAGCCCGTTTTCAGCGGATCAAGCACGGTATGAGCATTGGGACCCAGCGGTGACGCGCTGGCATAGCGCACATAGGCGGCAATAAGACACGCAAAGAAGATCGCCTCCGACGCGATGAAAAGCAGGATTGCCAGCCGCGTTTTATCATGCAGCAAATCGTCGCCTGTCGCCACTCGATGTTCGGTCATTTGTTCAGAAAGCGGTCTTGCTCATCCGGATGCTCTAAGTCCCAAAGCGGGCGCGGTCCATGCACAGGCGGCACTTCCGCGAAGTTATACAGTGGCGGCGGAGAAGATGTGGCCCACTCCAGCGTCCAAGCTTCCCACGGGTTCGCGCCCGCCGTTCTGCCATGTTTCCCGCTCCAAAGCATGTTCCAGAACAGAAACACCGTGGAGCCCGCCAGCACAAACGCGCCCACTGTCGAAATCATATTCAGCAATCCCCAATGCGGCAGATCCGGATAGGTCCAGACTCGCCGAGTCATGCCGGCAAAGCCCAGCATGTGCTGAACAAAGAAAGTCGCATTGAACCCAATCACCGTGGTCCAGAAGTGCCATGTGCCGAGCCGCTCGGATAGAAGCCGCCCGGTCATCTTTGGCCACCAGTAGTAAGTGCCCGCGAACAGGGCAAACATGGTTCCTCCAAACAGCACATAGTGAATGTGGGCAACAATCACGTAAGTGTCCGTCAATTGCCAGTCCATGGGAACCACGGCGAAGATCACTCCGCTGAGTCCGCCGATGGTGAATTCAATGAGGAAAGCCGCGGCGAATTTCATGGCCGTGGTGTAGCGAATGGCGCCGTGCCACATGGTGAAAACCCAGTTGAACACCTTGATTCCCGTGGGCACGGCAATCAGCATGCTGCCCAGCGCAAAGAAGATATCCATGGAATGGCCCAGCCCCACCGCGAACATATGATGCGCCCAGACGGCAAAACTGAGCAATGCGATAGCAACGGTGGACGCGGCCACAAAGCCATAACCGAAGATAGGCTGCCGTGAGAACACCGGAACCACCTCCGAGATAATCCCAAAGGCGGGCAGCACCATGATGTAGACTTCCGGATGCCCGAAGGACCAGAAGAAATGCTGCCACATCACAGGAGAGCCGCCGGCGTCGGGGGTAAAGAATCGGGCGTGCAACCCTCTGTCAATCAGCAGCATGGCTAAAGCGGCATTCAGAGCCGGCAGCGCAAATACGATGAGAAACGAATTCACGAATGTCATCCAGGCAAACAACGGCAGCCGCTTCATCTTCATGCCGGGCGCGCGCAGCGTCAGAATGGTGACAATGATGTTGATCCCGGAAGCCACCGTGCCAATGCCAATGGAAAACAGACCCAGCGCCCAAAAGTCAACGCCCGGCAGAGAAGAATAAGGTTTTTCACTCAAAGGCGCATAACTGAACCAGCCCATATCGGGCGCGTTGCCGAAGAAGATGCTTGTGTAAAGAAATATTCCGCCGAATAACAGCAGCCAGAAACCAAGCGCATTCAGCCTGGGAAATGCAACATCGCGCGCCCCGATCATGAGCGGCACCAGATACATGGAAAGGCCAAGAAGAGCCGGCACAATCACCAGGAAAATCATGGTTGTGCCGTGCATGGTGAATAACTGGTCGTAGGTCTCCGGTTTCAGGAAATGATTATTGGGAATCGCCAGTTGAATGCGCATGAACAGCGCCTCGCAGCCGCCAACGATAAAGAAAGCGACGGCGGTCAGCAGATACATAATCCCGATCTGCTTGTGATCGCACGACGAAAGCCAGGAAAGGATCGTGCCTTTCTCTTCAAACTCGGCCAGCTCCCGCATGGGGAGGGGAAGGACGCTAATCTCGCTCATTGCAGCGTCTCCAGGTATGCGACCAGGGAATCCTGCTGCTGGCGGGGCAGGTGCAGGTTGGGCATTCTGCAACCCGGCTTCACCAGATCAGGCTCCAGCAGCCACTTCGCCAGGTTGGCGGGCGTATTGTCCAGGCGGCCCGCCGCCAGCGTCTCACGGCTGGCAACGTGCGTCAGGTCAGGACCGATTCTGGCCTGGGCATCGGTGCCTCGAATGGTATGGCAACTGGCACAGCTTAACTCCTGAAAATACTTTGCACCCTCCATTGCCTCGCCATTCTCCGGAGTGGCCGGCACCCGCAGTTGTGCTTGTTCCCAGGCCGAAAAAGCTTCCGGCGTCTGCGCCACCACCCGGATGCGCATCCAGGCGTGCTCCTGACCGCAATACTCGGCACATGCTCCGAAATAAGTGCCCGGGTTGTCGGCGGCAATCCAGCTCTTATTCTCGATGCCGGGAATGATATCCATTTTGCGGCCTAACTCCGGCACCCAGAAGTCATGAATCACGTCGGCGGACTCGAACCCCAGTTGCTCCGGGTGATGAATGGGGATGTGAATTTCATTCGCGGTGATAATTCCAGCACTGGGATAGCGGACTTCCCACCACCATTGGTGCGCGATAATCAGCAGGTCGTCCGGGTGTTCTCCGGTCGGCGGGTCCGACGCCTCCATCGCGCGTATCGAGAAAACCGAGATGGTGCCCAGAATCACCACAAAGCTCAGCGTGTAGGCGATCTCGAGTTTGGTGTTTCCGTAAACCGGCTTCGGAGTCTTCTCTCCCGGCTTTGCCTTGAACTTATAAGTGGCGTAAGTGACAAGTCCGGCCACCAGAAGGAAAATGCCCAGCGCGGTCCACAGCACACCAAAGCTGAGGCTGGCAATGCTTCTGGCATATTCGGAGTGAGGAGTGAAGACCGGGTAGCCGTCAAGCATGTATCTCAGTCCAATCCCTGAAGACGCACCGGCATTCCGGATTCCAGCGCCAGAGCAGCGTCAATTAAACCGATATGTGAAAAAGCCTGAGGGAAATTGCCGATCAACCCTTCCTTGCGGTCGTACTCTTCAGAGAGCAGTTGCAGATTGTTGCTAAGTCCCAGCAGCTTTTCAAACAGATCCCGCGCCTCTTTGCGCCTGCCTTGCAGCACATAAACATCCACCAGCCAGAAGTTGCAAGCCAGAAAAGCACCTTCGCCGCCCGGCAAACCATCATTTACTTTTTCCGTGTCGTAACGCAGCAGCAGCCCGTCCCGCATCAGGTGTTTCTCCACCGCCGCCACCGTCCCCATAATTCTCGGGTCCGTAATGGGCAGAAACCCCACCAGCGGCATGAGCAGCAAACTGGCGTCCAGATGTTTCTTGCCATAAGCCTGGGTAAACGTGTTCATTCCTCTGTGGAATGCGCGCTTGCAAATTTGCGCATGGATTTTGCCGCGAAGCTTCCGCCAGCGCTCCAGCGGACCTTGCATGCCGAACTTAGTGATCATGCGAATGCCGCGGTCAAACGCCACCCACGCCATCACTTTTGACTGAGTGAAATGGCAACGCTGGCCGCGCGTCTCCCAAAGACCGGAGTCAGGTTCTTCCCAAACCTGTTCCAGGTGTTCCAGTAACCGCAGTTCCAGCGCTTCTCCGTCGCGGTCGTCCAGCGGATACAGTCCGTGGCAACGCGCCCGGTAAAGGGAATCCAGCACCTCTCCGAACGTGTCCAGTTGCAACTGGTCCGATGCTTTATTGCCTATATGCACCGGCTTGGAATTCTTGTACCCGGCCAGCCACTCCGCTGTCCATTCGCTATGTTCCCGCTTGCCCGTAATTCCGTACATGATCTTGAGGTCTTTGGGGTTGCCTTGCAGGGACCGGCTGAGCCAGTTAAGCCACGCCCGCGCCTCTTCTTTGTAACCGCAGTGCGTTAAGCCCAGCAGACAGAAAGTTGTGTCGCGCAGCCAGCAGAAGCGGTAATCCCAGTTGCGAATACCGCCCACTTTTTCGGGCAGAGATGTGGTGGGTGCCGCAACAAAACCGCCTGATTCCGCCGATGTCAATGAAGCCAGCGTCAGAAGAGAACGGCTGACCGCTTCCTTGTACGGACCCTGGTAAGTGTTACGTGAACTCCACCGGCTCCAATAACCGACCGTCTCCTTTTCGGCCTGAAGCGCATCGAGCGCCGATGGGAGTTCGCCTTTATAGGACGACGTGTAATGCAAGACAAAGTAGTAAGTCTCACCCTCTTTCACCACCCACTCGCCATGCAAGTCACTCATGACCTTCCGCAAACCAACATTGCTTTCGAGCACCAGCTGATGCGGACCACTGACAGATTGCCAGCGGCCCGCTTCGCCCTCCTCCAAACGCGGATGCGCAATGCCGTAATCAAAGCGCGGCGCAATTCTGGTGCGCATCCTGACACTTCCGTGAATGCCCCGCACCGTGCGCACAACGCTCGAATGGCCATTGCGTCTGGGCATGAAATCCGTAACGGTCACAGTTGCGCCAAATGTCTGCACATAGGTTGTTTCCAGCACCATGGTGCCCGGCAAGTAGCGGCGCGACGAAGTTCCGCCAGACTTGGGACCCAAACTCCAGATGCCGTTCTCTTCCGTGCCAATCAAGCTCGCAAAGCAAGCCTCGGAATCAAAGTCAGGCCAGCACAGCCAGCCTAGATTGCCCCGTTCGCTAATGAGCGCAACGGTTTCCAGATCGCCAATAAGCCCGAAGCTGTCAATGTTTTCTCCCAAGCGGCCTCTGAAACGATTGTGAGGCCGATTTGCAGTCCGACGCCGTGAGTTTTGTCACACTCCAAGCCCGAAGGCGTCTAGGGAGTGAGTGCGGTGACAAACAACAACCTAGCCATCAGCGAAACGTCTGCCCCTTTGCTGGTACTTTCTCGCGGCAAACTGGACAGGCTGTCGGCACTGCGGTCTACCGACGTTTTCGGCGGGATCCCTGACAATGTTCTGCTCAGCGCTATTGACTCTTCCACCACGCGCAGAGTGAATCGCGGGGAAATTTTATACTCGGAGCACGACGAAGCCTCGGCCCTCTATGTGGTGTCTCGCGGCCGACTGCGATCCGTCCGCCTCAGCCGCAATGGCAAAGAGCAGGTGCTCTCCACAGAGGCTACAGGCTCGGTTCTAGCCGCCGTCGCCATCTTCGACGGCGGCAAGTTTCATAGCACCGTCATTGCCGATACCGCTTCGGAGGTGCTTGTCATCGCGAAAAGAAACATGCTGGATTTGTGCCGGCGTTATCCCGAACTCTTATGGAATGTCTCACGCATGCTGGCACTGAAGCTGCGCCATTCAGCCGAAGTGATTGAAACTTTGTCACTGAGGCAGGTGGACCAGCGCGTGGCGCAGTACTTACTCACTGTGTGCGAACAGCGCGGATCTGTCAATGAGACTTCATGCCAGGTGGAACTCACCATGAATCGCTCCGAAATTGCCTGCCGCCTGGGTTCCACCCGGGAAGTGGTCTCGCGTGCCTTCAGCCAGCTTGAACGAGCAGGCCTCATCAAGATGGAAGGCAGCCGGCTGGTAATGATACCTGACCGCGGCCTTCTGCGCACTTTCGCCGGATCTGACAGTGCAACTTTATTCCACCGTGACAAAAGACACAGCGGCTTGGCGGTTTCCCGAGGATGATCAGGTTATGGAAACATCGCTTAAAGGAAAGGTTGTGGTGGTTACCGGAGCCACAGCCGGAGTAGGCCGCGCCGCAGTGAAGGAGTTCGCGAGTCAAGGCGCTTCCATCGGGCTGATCGCGCGCGGTATGGATCGGCTGGAAGCAACCAAGCGCGAGGTGGAAGAACTCGGCGGCAAAGCATTAATCCTGCAGACGGATGTGGCCGACGCCAAACAGGTGGAAGAAGCGGCCGAGCGTGCCGAGCGTGAACTCGGACCCATCGATATCTGGGTGAATGACGCCATGACCACCATCTTCGCCCCGTTTCTGAAAATCACGCCGGAGGACTTCAAGCGTTCCACTGAGGTGACATATCTGGGCCAGGTCTATGGCACCATGGCGGCACTGAAACGCATGCACGCGCGCAACCGGGGAACCATCGTTCAGGTTGGCTCGGCTTTGGCTTACCGTTCCATTCCGCTGCAATCGCCTTATTGCGGCGCCAAGCACGCCATTGTCGGTTTTACCGATTCTATTCGGTCCGAGCTGATTCACGACAAAAGCAATGTTCACATCACGGCGGTCATGCTGCCGGCCATGAACACACCCCAATTCAGCTGGTGCCGCACACGTCTGCCGCGCCATCCACAGCCTGTGCCGCCTATTTTCCAGCCCGAAGTAGCGGCGCGCGCCATTGTCTTCGCCGCCACTCACAAACGCCGTGAAATCTACGTCGGCTTTCCCACCGTCATGGCCATTTACGGCAATCAATTCGCCCCCGGCTTTGCTGACAAGTATCTGGCCGACAACGCTTTCGAGGGCCAGCAAACTTCGGTCACGGTCCCCGCGGACCGCCCGGATAATCTGTTCGAACCGCTCGCGGGTGACTATGCCGCGCATGGGATTTTTGATGATCGCGCCAAAGGCAGCAGCCTGCAAAGTATGGCTGACCGCGAAGCAACAACTGTATTCAATCATCGCGGACTGTTTGCATCCGCGGCCATGATTGCCGCCGGCGTGCTGCTGACTGCGTTGAAGAAAGGCTGAAAGACTGAAGATGCAGACACCCGTCGAAATCGGCCGAGACCTGCGTCATGGCTCCAGCCCGTTCCTGAAGCGCCGCCGGAGCATTATTGGTCTCGCCTTATTCTCATGCGCCGTTCTCGGAGCCGTCGCTCTTTACCAGGTCGGCATTCTCAAGAAACTGCCGCAGCCTCCATTCAAGACTTTCGACACCGGCCGGGTAAACGGCTCTGGTCAGGCGTACGCCATCTTAGCCACGCCTGACGCGTTTCTCGGTTTGGCGAGCTATGCCGTGACGGCTTGTCTGGCGGCCATGGGGCCAGACAATCGCTGGCGCCAACATCGCTGGATGCCCGTGGCGCTGGCCGTGAAGTTGTTCGGTGATTCAGCCATGGCAGCTAAGCTGAGTTTTGATGAAGCGACAAAGTTTCATGCATTCTCAGTATGGTCCGTGATTGTTGCCGCGGCGACGTGGACCGCTCTTCCGCTGGCAGTTCCAGAAGCACTGGCGGCGGTTCGCGAGTTGAAGCACGGAAACTGAGGTGTTCGCCCATTCTAAGCGCCGAAGAGATTACCTTCCGGGCTGCTGTTAGCTGCGGTAGGGCACGTCATTCTGTTGCGTTCGCATCCAACACCTGGGTGATTGGAAATGGTTGATATCAAATGGCAGGGCAACCGCTCTTGAGGAAACGCGCGCAAGACGGTCGCGGTGTCAAGCGCCCCGCCGCAAGGGCTAAGGTATTCCATTCTTGTCTGGCGGCGCGCAGCCGCGACCTTTGCGCTCCCTTACGGTCGCGGCTCGGAAGGGCTGCGGACGACGGGGGCGGTTTCAGCATCATTGAGGGTCCGCAGGGCCATTGCGACCGCCTCAGGCATGCAGATCCTTCAAAGAAAATTATGGTGACCGTCGGGCTTCACATACTGTGAGTCTAGCCCGGACCGCTCTGCGGCGGTTCGTCTCACTCGCCCAAAGTAAAAGCGTAAACCCTTGGACCGGCACCGATAATCAGATATTGCTTGCCATCCAGCATATAAGTCTCGGGCCCGTTGGAAACGTTTCCGGCCAGCGTGGTATGCCAAATAATTTTCCCGTTGCCCGGATCAAACGCCACCAGGTGCGCCGCCCCGTCCCCGGAAAATAGAAGCTTCCCCGCCGTCGTCAGCAATCCGGCAATTTCCCCGCTCGGCCAATCGTGCCGCCAGACGAGTTTCCCAGTCTTATAATCCAGCGCGCGCAGCGTGTCGCCATAACCCCCCGACGGCTTCTCCGTGGCACCGTAGCCTTCGGGATGCGGATCAGTATCGGTCAGATAAAACATGCTGTACATAGCCGAGGTGCTGACATAGAAGAGCCCCGTCTCCGGGTCATAACTCGGAGACGGCCAGTTCGTTCCGCCTCCAGAGGGAGGAGAAACGAGTACTCCCGCCACTGCCGGATTTTTCTCCGGATTCGGAATGGGCTGTCCTTTTTCGTTCACGCCTTTGGACCAGTTCAACGTCTCGATAAACGGTTGAGAAACAATATTTTTGCCCGTCTCCCGGTCCAGCACGAAGAAATAACCGTTCCGGTTGGCTTGCGCAATCAGTTTGCGCGGCTTGCCGTCAATCTCCGCATCAAAAAGCACGGGCGTCTGCGCGGCATCCCAGTCATGGGTATCATGCGGCGAGGCCTGGAAATACCAGACCATTTTGCCCGTATCCACATTTAAAGCCACAATCGAACAGGTGTAAAGATCGTCACCCTTGCGGCTCTGTCCCGCCATCACCGGATTCGGATTGCCGGTTCCCACATAGTAAAGGTGCAGGTCAGGATCATAAGTACCCGGAATCCATGTCATGCCGCCGCCATGCCGCATGGAGTTTTCATCCGGCCAAGTTTCCGAACCGGGATCGCCCTTTTTCAAAGGCTCACTCCACCACTTCCACTGAACCTTGCCCGTCTCCGGATCATGCGCCTCCAGAAATCCCGGAACGTCCAGCGAATCGCCGCCCGTGCCGACAATGACATGGTTGCCAACCACAATGGGAGCCGACGTCGAGAAATATTCCTCCTTCACATCGGCAATCTCGGTGTGCCAGCGTTCCTTCCCTGTCTTGGCATCGAGGGAAACGAGATAGTTATCCGGCGTCTCAAAAAACAGCCAGTTGCCATACATGCCCACGCCCCGATTTCCAATGTGAATGCCGCCCAGCGTGCGCCAGAAGTAGTGCCAAATCTCCTTGCCCGTGCGCGCATCCACCGCCCATGTGTTATCCGGAGTGGTGAAATAAAGAACGCCGTCCACCAGCAGCGGCGTCGCCTTCACGCTGTTGCCCGAAATATCTTTATCATTGGGCGCCGATGCAGGCTTGCCCTCGCCGCCGATAATGGCGCCGGGAGTCTCGCCCACGTTGACCTTGTATTCCCAGGCCACCTTCAGCTTCGAAATATTGCCTTGGTTGATCTGGTCCAGCGTGCTAAAGCGTTTTCCGGAATAATCGCCGTTATAACTCGGCCATGAAGTGGTGGCCGGCTTCAGCAGCAGCGATGGATCAAGCATCTGGCAAAACAAAGTTGCCGGTATAAGAGAGGATGCGAACAGCAAGGATGCAATTTTCATTTGAGCCCCAATAAATAGGCAGTCAGGTTGTGAATGTCGGAGTCACTAATACGGGCCAGAATTTCCAGATGCCCCTTCAGCGGGTCATGCACCTCCACTTTGGGCACTTCGTCGCTGGTGCGTTCAATAGTCTTTCGGTCTCCGTTTTCATTGGAAAACGTCACGGAAAAATCGTCCATATGAACCAGCCGGCCTTCCATCGTCTCTCCGGAAGGCTGAGTGATTTTCACGGTGATCGCCGTGCCCGCGCCGCCGGAATTGCCGCGGCCCGTCCTCGGCATCACAATCTTCTGCTGAAGGTCCACCGGTTCCTTGTACTTAGAACCAACATGCGCCAGATCTTTGTCCACGGAGTGGCAACTGGTGCATCCGCCCGCGCCATTGAAATACGCCTCGCCCGCTTTCGGATCACCCACGACGATGTTTAGAATCTGATAGCCGCTGCGCTCAGCGGCCTGGCGCACGCGGTCATGCAAAAACGCCGCGATGTCGCGAACCTGATCGTCAGGCAGATTGAACTTCGGCATGCCCTTGTCGGGACGCCCGACTTTAATAAAGCCGCCGATGCTTTCGCCATTCTCATCATGCAGGACAAAAACGGAGCGCAGCAAATCTGGCCCGCTCTCGCCGCCCTTCGCGCCGCCGCCATGGCAGAAAGCGCAATTGGCCGTATAAAATTTCTGGCCCGCTTCCAGGACTTCCGGCGGATAGTGTTTGTAATCTTCACCCGCGCCGGCAAAACCTCTCTTGGGAGGCGGCGGAGCAGGTGTTTGCGCGCATAAGGGAAGGACTAGAGAAACGGCGGCCAGCACCATCCCGGCCGGCATAAGACGATGGATCAAACGGAGACTCCTTCAAAAGTCAGTGCCTACAGTTTATCTCGCTCCGCTTGAGGCCATTTGCGAAAGATAGAATGCGGCTTGGCTTCCAAATACATTCGCGTTCATCCTCTGGACAACGTCGGCATCATCGTCGACCGTGACGGCCCCATCCCCCAGGCGCAAAAAATGGCCCTGCGCGAGATTTCGAAAGGTGAGCCGATTGTCCGCTACGGCCAAACCATCGGACTCGCGACGCGCGCCGTGCCGGCCGGTGAATGGGTGAGGGACGATTTCATCTCGCTGCCCGATGCGCCGCCTCTGGACCAAATGGAACTGGCCACGCGAGTTCCGCCTGATCCCGCTCCGCTCGAAGGGTTCACGTTTCAGGGATTTCGCAATCGGGACGGCAGCGTTGGCACTCGCAACCTTCTGGGCATCACCACCACCGTGCAATGCGTGGCCGCCACCGTCGAATATGCCGCGCAGCGCATTCGGTCCGAACTTCTGCCGCGTTTTCCCAACGTTGATGGCGTTGTCGCCATCACCCACGGCTACGGCTGCGGCGTCGCCATCAACGCCCCCGGTGCGGAAATCCCCATTGCCACGCTGAAGCACATCAGCCTTCACGCCAACATGGGCGCGCGGCCTTTGGTGGTCAGCCTTGGCTGCGAGAAACTCCAGCCTCGCCGTCTGTTTTCAAACGATCTGCCCGTGCTGGAGGAACTCAGCGTCATCCGCCTGCAGGATGAGCCAGGGTTCGCGGCCAGCGTCGCCGCCATTATGCGCGCTGCTGAAAAGCGTCTTGAGGAGTTGAACCGCCGCCGCCGCGAACCGTGTCCCGCTTCCGACTTATCCGTTGGCCTGCAGTGCGGCGGCAGCGACGCTTTTTCTGGAGTTACTTGCAACCCCGCCGTCGGCTTCGCGTCGGACTTACTAGTTAGGGCAGGCGCGTCTGTCTATTTCTCGGAGGTGACAGAAGTGCGCGATGCCGTTCACCTGCTAACTCCCCGCGCGCTGAACGTGGATGTGGGCCGCGCCCTCCTGCGCGAGATGAAATGGTATGACGACTATCTCGCAAAAGG
>Ga0116231_10009431_pt1 | contig 16471 bp, 11 predicted proteins | sample S1TSphgellanicum_2_FD_89695 | JGI IMG/M metagenome (GOLD analysis project Ga0116231, IMG submission 89695) | Host-associated microbial communities from peat moss isolated from Minnesota, USA - S1T2_Fd - Sphagnum magellanicum MG | ecosystem: Host-associated > Plants > Peat moss > Unclassified...
ACCTGGGTCCTGGACCACGGGCGAGGACATATTCGGACCGCCTACGCCCACTTGAATATGGCGCATAAATTCGTGCTTGCGCTCCGGTCCGCCGTTGATGTCAAAGATCAGGCGGTCTTTGTCGATGCGCACATTCGAGAGCACCACGCGGTCGCCAGGTTTGACGGAGAGCCCCTGCGCGGTCACTTCCGCTACGTACTTCTCACCGGCCGGGGCAAGTTTGCCGTTTGCGGTGAGCTGCAAGCCCTTCTTGCCACGTGGCAGCGGACGCATGGCAAATCCCTGCTCGGCGGTCAGCGTGCGCAGCAGATCCTGGTGGCCGCGGGCATCCAGTTGCTGCGCGGGGAGCGCCACCTTCGTCGGCTCAATCTGCGCGTAGCGGCGGTCGATCAAGTGGGCCGAGCCGTCTGCGGGAGCGGTGTTGACCAGAACGATCTGGCTCTGGCCAAAGGCGAGTGCCGCCGAGCCAGCCGCCAGAACCAAGGAAACCGAGCCTCTGCGAAGACTGCCGCGAACGATGCCGAAACCCTGTCGCGCCATAGCGCACCTCCCACCGATGCTTTCACTCTGCGCCAAAGGTTAGCGCCACGCAAGGGAATTGAGCAAGAGCCGGAAGGAATCAGTTCCATTCCGGCAAAACTTGTTCCATTCGATACGCCAGGTAGCGCGATTAGAGGGAAGAATCGCCTGAGTCCGGCGCCCGTTCCAGATCCGGAGCCAATGGGAGCGGCGCCGATACCGGCAGGATCTGGACCAAAGGCTTGATCTCCGGCTGATCGGGCCGGGTAGCCAGCTCGTGCTGGCGCTTGGCGGCCGCATCCAGATCCACCGGAATCCCACCCGGTTCAAGCACCGGCGCATTGTGGACGAAGCTCAGATCCCGCGTGGCGCTGTAGACGAACGGCATGGCGACCAACAGCGCGGCGAAGGAAAGCCAACTGCCGTCCAGCCCGAAATCGCCTCCGCTCATCCAATAGGGCGAGAGCGGATCTCCCTGCACCACCGGTGAATGGCTGCTGATACCCATCACCGGGAGTCCAAAGAGCAGCGCACGCGAAGCTGCCCAGCCAAAGGCCAGTCCCCAGGGCAGCCAGAGCGCGCGGGTGCGCAGATACGCCATGGCCAAGAGCAATCCCAACGCGATGTTGACGGCCATGCTGGCGTGGCTGGCTTCCGGCAGCCACGCATAAAGAATTCCAGCAAGCACGGCGAACATCAACGCCGCTGGCCATTCGCCGATAGCACGAATGGCGCACTGGAAAGGATAGCCGCGGAGCCCGATCTGCATGGCCAGCGTGCCCAGCGCAAAATATGCCGCGTCGACAACGAGCCAGCCGAAAGATGCCAGATGCAATGACAAATGCACGGCGATCCCGCCGAAGACCACGATCGGCAGCACGCAGCCGACGGCAATCGCCCAGCCGATGGCCAGACCCAAACCAACCTCGCCAAACCAGCCCTTGCGCAGTGGAAGTCCCTGCTGCGCCAGCGGCGTAAGTTGGCGATCCAGAGAAAATCCGATGCCAGCGTAGCCGAAGACCAGCAGAAAGGCAAACATCGCCTGTTCCACAAGCGGGCTCCAAGCGGGAGAAACCAGCCCGTGCGCGCCATGCTGGGCCAGAAGGCGCGCCAGAAAGAAATAGAGCGCCGCAAAGATCAGCCGGCCGAACGCGCGAATCGACCCGAATGCCGAACTGGAACTCCGCGCCAATGTCACTTCTGCCGCCATCGCTCAAACTTCCGTGTAGTACTGACCGATGTTGCGAAATTTCGTTCGCCGCTGCGCCAGCCGGTCTTCCTGAGACATCGCTGTCAGTTGGCCGAGATGCCACGCAACGCAGGACTCGAGCAATCCGGCAGCAGCCTCACGATCTTCGTGCGCGCCAGCGGGGGGCTCGGGAACGATGTCGTCCACGCAGCCCAGCTCTTTGACCTCCTGTGCGGTGATTTTCATGGCCTCAGCCGCGCGCTCTTTGTGCGCCGCATCGCGCCACATGATGGCGGCGCAGGCCTCCGGAGTAATCACGAAATATAACGCGTTTTCGAGGATCAGCACGCGGTCGGCTACGGCCAGCGCCAGCGCGCCGCCGGAGCCGCCCTCGCCGGAGATGATGGCGATGGTCGGCACCTTGAGCTTGGCCATTTCGATCAAATTGCGCGCAATCGCTTCCGCCTGGCCGCGCTCTTCCGCGCCAAGGCCGGGAAAGGCTCCCGGCAAGTCGATGAACGTAATCACCGGCCGGTTGAACTTCTCCGCAATTCGCATCGCCCGGAGCGCCTTGCGATAGCCCTCAGGGTTGGGCATGCCAAAGTTGCGCCGCACCCGCTCCTTGGTTGAGCCGCCCTTACGGTTGCCTATCACCAATACTTCCTGGCCGCGGAAGCGCGCCATGCCGCAGGCGATGGCCTCGTCGTCGCCAAAGGCACGATCGCCGTGGATCTCGCTGAAGTCGGTGAAGAGCCGCTCGATCAGTTCCATAGGATAGGGGCGCTTCGGATGCCTGGCGCGCTCGACTTGGACCCACTCGCGCGAAATTGGCTGCGCTTCGATTGGAATGCCTGGGGAAGATTCGCTCATGAAGGTTAACTAAAATCTCCGGATCGAAGTGCAACCCGGCCTTCCCTGATTCTACGGTGCCGGGCCTCATGCTACAAATCCCGATCACGAAGAAACTGTGGCGCTACCGATAATGACTTACATCCCGGTCCGGATGGCGGAAGCTGGAGAAGAACTGCCAGGTATCCTGAACCCAGTTAGGAGGTAGCCCGTGCCCGATCCTGGCATTGAATGGGCACTCGACAAAAGTCTTGGCGCAGCCTTCAAAAACCCGACAACTGATTGCCGGGTCGCCGGACGGAACCGATTTGGAAGTTCCGCTGCACTGGTTCAGCGCGGCCAAAAACTGAGAGGCGGTGGCGAATGTGGGTGCCGGGTAGGCCCAATCTCCGTCGACCGCGTGTTCGTAGCGCACGGCGGGGTGGATGTGGCTGGGGCAGGGCAGGTACTTGTAGGTACGGAAATCCTTCTTGTCCTTGAACTCGCCTCCGCCGGAGTTGATCTCAGTAGCCCGAATGGCGTCACCGCGAGCGCAGGCCAGGACAAGGCTAAAATCCCCGCCCCAGGAAAAGCCCGCGACAAAGACCTCATCCATGTCGATGCAGTAGCCGGCTTCGACCTCGGCGACTATGTTGTCGAAGAGTGGCAAATCGTAGCCGCGAGGCGTGTCGTCCCAGCCAGACTGGCCGCCGTAGTATCGAATGCCCTGCGGAAACACGAAGATCGCCGACTCCGCCGCACCCGGAGCATTTTGCAGCCCCCACGACATGCTAGCCTCAGCCGTAGCTCCCGAGCCGTGAAAGACGAAAACCAAAGAATAGGTCTTGTGCGGGTTGTAGTCTTTGGGAACCAGCATGAGGTAAGTCCGGTTCATCCACTTGCCGTCTTTGGTGGACACTTTGGACAATCCCGTCGAAGCCGGGTCCTTGCCGCAGCCGTAGGAGAGCGAGTAGCGAGACAAACCGGGGTGCGCTGTCTGAGCAGGCAGTACGGTCGCGCAGGAACCGGCAATGGCTGCCACCGCCGCAATGCGCAGCAGTGAGCGCTTGCAACCTGGAAGGCTTAGGCAAAAGGTACGTCTCAACGCAGCACAACCTCCGAAAGAACGCTATCGATCCGCACCAGCGCCTCTTCGGGCAGCTTGACTCCGCTGGCGGCCACGGTATCGGCGATTTGTTCCGGTCGCGAAGCACCAACGATAGCCGAGGAGACTTCTTCGCGACGGAGGACCCACGCCAGCGCCAACTGGGTCATGGTCAGGCCGAGATCAGCGGCGATGGGGTTGAGCTGAGCAACGGCTGCGAGCAGGAAATCGCTGCGAAAGTGACGGCCATTGGTCTCCATGGTGATATTCATCTCAGGATTGGCGGCTCGGCTTCCCTGCGGCGGCGGCTGCCCCGGCTTGTATTTGCCGGTGAGAACGCCCTGTGCCAAAGGCGAGTAAACGATGTTGCCCAGCCCGTGAGCCTTGCAGGCGGCAAAAACGGCCGCTTCCGGCTTGCGCCAGAGCAGCGAATACTGCGGCTGGCTGGAAGTCATCGGCGTCCAGCCATGCGCGGCTGTGATCTCGGCGGCGGCAACGATCTTGTCCACCGGCCACTCGCTCAGGCCGATCGCCCGCACCTTGCCGGATTGGACGGCCCTGTTTAGCGCCTCCAGGGTCTCGTCGAGCGGCGTCTCCTTGTCGTAGCGGTGGCACTGGTAAAGGTCAATGTAGTCTGTCCCGAGGCGCTCAAGCGAGCGGTCGAGTTGCTTGACCACCTGCGCGGCGGAGCAACCACGATCGGGCTCATCGCCGACGGGGTTGAAGAGCTTGGTGGCGATGACGTACTGATCGCGGGATTTTGAACTGCTACGCAACGCTTGGCCGAGACAGCGCTCGGCTTCGCCTGCGCCGTACTGGTTGGCGGTATCGAAGAGGGTGATGCCTTGTTCGAGCGCGGCATGCACGCAGGCGATGGCCTGAGTGCGCTCGACGCCGCCGGCGACGGTGAGCCAGGTGCCGAAGCTGATTTCTGAAACGGTTAATGGGCCTTGGCCTAGACGACGAAACTGCATGGACGGCACCTCAAAATTCGATGCGCAACAATGGTAAGTGCATCATTTTCATAGTTGTGATGCAAGAATATCCAGAAATCAGCATAATAGAGGCATGAGCACTCGCACTACCGTTACGTTATCCGATTCGGCTCAGAAGCTGGTCGCAGAATACTCGGAATGCTGCCGCGTCTCGACAACCCCGCAGTCTCCGACTTGATACAGCGAAGCGCGCCGCGGCCACCTAGAATCAAGATGGTGAACGGACTCGCTTTCTTTGACTTCCCGATCAAGGGCGGGACAATTACCACCGAAGACGTCCGGCGGCTTGAGGATGAGAGCTGGTGAGGATCTACCTGCTGGATGTCAATGTTATGATTGCGCTCCACACCCCTGCTCACAGCACTTACCAGAAGGTGCAAGGCTGGTTTCAATCGGTCGGCAGGAGCGGTTTCAGCACATGCCCGTCACCCAGTCTGGATTCCTTCGCGTATCTGCGCAGATATCGGCGGAAGCGAATGTAGATTACAGAGAAGCGAAGGTTGCTCTGGAACAACTCACCAGTCTCCCGGACACTTTTTCTGGCCGATGACAATTGGATACCTTCAAGCGATTGCCTTGCTTGAGTCTCGGATTCATGGCCACCGACAGGTCATCGATGCCTACTTGCTGGGAATTTCCCTTTTCACAGGCGGAGCGCTCGCTACGCTGGACTGCGGAGTTCTGCATTTGGCTGGATCGGAGTTTGCCGGCATGGTAGAACTAATTGCATAACTTCCCCTCAATTTGAGGCCTGTTTCGTGTGCGAGCTGTACGGCGTGGGATTCACGGGCAGCCGGTGGTGGTGGTTGGTTCTGATCCACCAACTCATCCTGTTACCGTGCCTTTTTGTCTATGCTATTCCCAATTCCCTGGGACATTTCCTTGCCATACCGCTCTTCCTGGCCCTTCAATTCCCTCTTCTCATGGTGAGAACCAGGGTTCCCGAGCCGGTGATACCCGAGGTGCAGACAGATCGCAAAACACAAATGCTAGTGCGCCTCCAATTTTTGTCCCTCATGGGGGTCGGGCGGTTTGAGTCCTGTATGTTCACACACCAGTCTGGCTTATCTCTTTTTTCCTGCTAAGCGCGGGCTCGTGGGCCTGGGAATTCTACAAACTGCTTCGTCGTAAGCCGGAGCCTATTGCGGCGAATACGTCCGCTGAATTGCTCTAACTTAAGACTTTCACCGCGCCGCGGCCTAGTAACTCTTCGACGGATTCAACCCATCCGCGATCCGCAGCTACCTTCATCCCCTCCGGCTCAAGCACTACTTCATAGTGGCCCTTCTTCTGGAGATGCATCATCAACTTGCCAGGTCCCGGCGCAGCGGCGATCTTCGTCTTCAGCGTCGCAAACAACTCTTCACTGGCAATCTCTAGATTGAGGCGCAGGCGTACGCCGGTCGGCAGCTTGATCTGCACCTCATCGAGCGGCTGCAATCCGCTAATGGCCAGCTTCGGCGCCGATTCTTCTTCGCCAGTCAGCACGCCGCGCACTAGCACCGGCGCTTGCACCTTCAATTGCTCGGCGAGCTTCTCATAGTCTTTGGGAAAGCAGACCACTTCGATCTTGCCGTAGCTGTCTTCCAAATGCCCTTGGGCATACATCTTGTCGGTACGCTTGCTCTTGGCCGCGCGAATACCAACAAGCACGCCGGCGATCGAGATTTCGTCAGAAGCATCGCGCTGCTGACCCCAGCGCGGCGCCGGGGGAGGCTTCATTTCAAGCGCCGTCGCTGTGCTGACGACGCCAGTCAAGTTGCGTAATTTTTCCGCATACTTATCCAGCGGATGCCCGGAGACGTAGAAACCAAGCACCTCTTTTTCTCCGTCGAGTCGCTGTTTTTCTTCCCACTCTGGCATATCGGGCAAGTCGTTGCTGCTGTGACCTTTAGCCGGGGGTCCGAAAAGGCCCTCGAACTTGAAACCCTGCTCGGCATCTTTCTGCGCCTTTTGCCCGCTTTTGATGGCAGCATCGACGACCGCGGTGAGCTGCGCCCGGGTTCCCATGAAATCGAATGCTCCGGCCTTGATGAGCGACTCAAGAACCCGCTTGTTCAACAAGCGCAGATCGACCTTTTCGCAAAACTCCCAGAAGCTCGAGAAAGCAGTTCCTTTCTCTTCCAATGCGCGCCGGGCGCTGAGAATTGACTCAATCGCGTTGCCTCCAACGTTCTTGATCGCCGTCAAGCCAAAGCGAATCACATCTCCGCTGGGGGTAAACTGCGCGTCGGAGAGACGAACATCCGGCGGCTCGACAGCGATGCCCATCTCCTTGCATTCCTGAATGTACTTGACCACATTTTCCGGCTTTGAAATTTCGGAAGACAACAGCGCCGACATAAACTCGACTGGATAGTGCGTCTTGAGATAGGCGGTTTGATACGCCAGCAGGGCATACGCCGCCGAATGCGACTTATTGAATCCGTAGCCGGCAAACTTCTCCATCTGGTCAAAGATTTCGCCGGCTGGTTCTTTGGGCAGGCCCAGGCCTGCAGCGCCCTCCATGAAGCGATCCCGCTGCTTGGCCATCTCCTTGGGATCCTTCTTGCCCATGGCGCGACGCAGTAAGTCGGCTTCCCCCAGCGAGTAACTCGCCAGGCGGTTGGCGATCTGCATCACCTGCTCCTGGTAGACAATGACGCCCAGGGTCTCCTTGAGCAGCGGCTCCAACTCCGGCAGCGTGTACTCCACCTTGCGCCGGCCCCACTTGCGCTCGATGAAGTCGTCGATCATACCGCCCTGGATCGGCCCGGGCCGATATAGCGCATTGAGCGCCGTCAGATCTTCCACCGTCTCCGGCTTGTAGCGCCGCAGCACGTCGCGCATGCCGCCCGATTCAAACTGGAAGACGCCCGAGGTAAGCGCCTTGTGAAAGACCTTTTCGTAGGTCGCCTTGTCGTCCAGCTCGATCATGTCGATGTCCAGCGTCACGCCGCGATTCTGCTGAATGAGCTTGAGCGCATCGTCGATGACAGTTAGCGTGGTCAGCCCAAGAAAGTCCATCTTGAGCAGGCCCATTTTATCGATGGCAAACATGTCATAGGCAGTTACGATTTCGTCGTTTTTCGTCTTGACGATCGGCACTAACTCGGTCAATGGACGAGGTGCGATGACCACACCCGCCGCATGCACTCCAGAGCCGCGCACCAGCCCTTCAAGCTTTTTGGCCGTATCGATCAGTTCCTTGATCTGCGGGTCGGAGTTATAAACCTTGGCTAACTCCGGCTGCTCGTCCAGCGCCTTGTCGATGGTGATGCCGATCGTTGCTGGAATCAGCTTGGCGATGCGATCCACGTCTCCGTAAGGCATGTCCATGGCGCGTCCGCAATCCTTGATTGCAGCCTTGGCCGCCATAGTGTTGAAGGTGATAATCTGCGCGACCTGATCGTTGCCATACTTGCGCCGCACATACTCGATCACCTCGCCGCGCCGGTTCATGCAGAAGTCCACATCGATGTCGGGCATGGAGACGCGTTCCGGGTTGAGAAATCGCTCGAAGAGCAACGCATTCTGCAACGGATCGACGTTGGTAATCTCCATCACGTAGGCGACCAGCGAGCCGGCAGCCGAGCCGCGGCCTGGACCGACGGGGATACCGCGTTCGCGGGCTTCGCGGATGAAGTCCCACACGATGAGGAAGTAGCCGGAGTACTTCATCTGCTTGATGATGCCGATTTCGCGCTCGAGCCGCGCCTCGTACTCGTGGATTGGATAGCGCAACTGGCCGCGCAATTGCAGGTGCCGGATCGCCGAATCCAGACGCTTCCTGTACCCGTCGCGGCAAATCGACTCGAAGTAGCTGTCGATGGTGTGGCCCGGCGGAACGGCGAACTCCGGGAAGGGATTGTCCACCTTGTTGAGCTTCAGATTGCATCGCTCGGCAATCTCCTGGGTGCGCTGCAAAATGTCCAGGCGATCGGGGAAGACCCGCTCCATCTGCTCCGCGGATTTGACGAAGAACTGATCGCCGTCGAAGCGGAAGCGATCTTTGTCCTGCACCTTGGCGCCGGTCTGTACGCAAAGCATGGTGTCGTGCGCGGTGTGGTCGTCTTCGCAAAGATAGTGCGAGTCGTTGGTGGCTACGAGCGGGATGTCCAGTTCGCGCTCGATCTTGAACATGTCGGCGTGGATGCGCTTTTCCATCTCCAGACCCTGATCCTGGATTTCGAGATAGAAATTGCCGCGTCCGAAAATGTCCTGATACTGGAGCGCCGACGCCTTGGCCGCGTCGTAGTCGCCCTTGAGCAGATGTTCGCTGAATTCCCCGGAGAGGCAGCCGGAAAAGCCGATCAGCCCGCTGGCGTGTGAGGCCAGAAACTGCTTGCTAATACGCGGCTTCTTGTAGAAACCATGGACCGAAGCCTCGGAGGTGATGCGAATCAGATTGCGGTAGCCCTCTTCATTCTGCGCTAAAACCAGCAGATGGTTATACTTGTCGCCGCTGGGGTCGGCGCGATGGTCTTCCTTCTTGCAGACATACAGCTCGCATCCCAGGATCGGCTTGACGCCCTTTTTCTTGGCAGCGTCAAAGAAGTGGACGGCGCCGTAAATGTTGCCGTGGTCGGTCATAGCGACCGACTTCTGGCCGATGGAGGCGACGCGCTCCACCAATTTGTCTACGTCGCAGGCGCCGTCCAGAAGCGAATAATCCGTGTGCAGATGAAGGTGGGTAAATTCAGGCATAGTGTTTGGGTTCGGTCCGCCTCTATTTTAGGCTTTCGTAGGAATCGCCGTTTCCCGGTAATGCGGCGGATCTGAGGAAAACCGGGGACCGAATTCACTTCCCTTCAGGCAATCGCCAAGTCTGCGCGCTGGTTGAAGCCGGCTCATTTATCATCGGCGATGAACCAGAAAGGTAATGCATGCGAACGTTTGTGCGAATTGTGGCAGTGCTCCTGATCGGAATGGGAGTTGTCTGGATTCTACAAGGAGTCAACATCCTTCCCGGTAGCTTTATGACGGGCCAGATCCAGTGGGCTTACCGAGGCGCGGGCTGCGCGGTCGCCGGCCTTTTTCTACTCGTTTTCTTCGGACGGTCGCGAACGCTCGGCGAATGATGCCGAATTTCGGCTGCGCGGGTTGCAGGGACCGGGAATTCTCGGCGTAGCTTCCGATCTTATGAAAAAAATGACGGTGGTTACCGCAACTCACTCCGCACTTCATCCGTCTATCAGTTCTATAAACATGCACCCCTCCGAAGGCACAGTCCGTTGCATGTCATCGGTGCGGCTTAATTCTTTGGGTTTAGGGTTGCGATCTGTACTCTTGTGAAACGAAGGATACGTCAAGGTCAATTTCCTTGAAATATCTTCCTGGTTTCTGTCGCAAATAGCTCACTCAATCGCTCCGTTTGCCGAAATAAAACGTAGACTGGAACCAGAATTTTCATATCCGAGGAAAGTTTGATGAATCCTGAATGTCCAAAGTGTGAAGCGGATTCGACCCGGCGCATACCCAGATCGAAGTCCCTGGGACACCGCTTCATGTATTTTTTTGGCCTCTACCCCTGGGAATGCCTGACGTGCCAGAACCAGTTCTACAGCAGTGTGCGGTACTCACGCAGCACACGTAACGCGCTGGGAGAGGTATATACCGGATCCAGCCATAAACCTTCCGTCAAGGCGCCCTCGGAAGAACTCCGGTCTAAATAAATGAGCCGCAATGGTTTGACCCATTGCGGCTGATCTTGATTGCGCTCACCGATTTTCAGGAGCTTATCGCTTCTTCGTCGAACTTGCTGCCTTCCTGGCCGCTTTGGCTGGCTTCCCGGACTTCGGGGAGGGCGCATCCTGCTTCTTCGCCGGCCTGACCGGCTCATCTTCTTCCAGATCGAAGATGGGGTCGGCTTCGTCCAGATCGGCCGGGTCTGCCGGCTCATCCAGATCCAGTTCCAGCGCCAGAGCCTTCAGACCAGCTCCAGCCGCGGTCGAAGAGTCCCGTTCCGACTCATAACCGCCAACAGTGCGCCGGGAAGCGATCTTCTTCTTGGCCACTTTGCGCGTCGGCGGCGGATCGTCGTCCTCCCGATCTGCCTCGTCATCCGAATCCGGATCGACATCCGAGTCAAGCTCGACCTCCAGATCGTCGTCTCCGACCGTGTCGCGCGCAAAGACATCGTCGTCGTCCCCATCGGCCGCAGCCAGCGGAACGCGCGTGTCGTCCAGACCTACGCCGATCTCGAGATCGTCTCCGCCCAGGTCGAGGCCGTCGAGGTCGTCATCTTCCTCTTCATCCTCGTCGCCATCCAGATCATCGGCATCCTCCTCATCTTCGTCATCCAGGCGTGCCTTGGACTTCGCGTCCGCACCCTTCTTGGCGCGCGTCCGCTTGATGGTGACCGGTGGAGGCGGCGCTGGAGGCGAATGCGGCTCAAGCAAAGCCTTGATCTCATCCGTCGAAGTGAGTCCGCCATCGATCAATTGCAGGAAGATCGTCTTCACCAGTTCGGCGTAGATGGGCAGCTCCGGCGTGATACGCATTTCCAGCATCAACGCATAGGGAATCTTCTGACGAGCCTGCGGCCAAACCTTGAGGAAATTCTCATACTTCTCTTTCACCGCAGTCTGTTTACTAGTGAAGCCCAGCCACAACACCGCCTCGGCCGGGTAGCTGGTAAAGAGCGCGTAGCTGGCGGAAGGCAGCGCATTCTCCTTCGAGAGCAGCACCTTAGCGAACTCGGCCGCGGCCGCGTCCAAATGATTCCACTCCTCGACGAAACCTGGCCGCAACATGAGCGCCTTCAAATCCGCCAATTCCTTCGCGGAAAGCTTCGCAGTCAACAGCTGCATTTGCGCCGCCGAAACATCCGGATGCACGCCCTGCACTTGAAGTTCAATCGAGAGATCGTGCAGCGCCTTGAGTTTCTCCACATCGGCCTTAGCCGCAGTCCACGCCGGGAAGAGAGCTTTGGTCCAACCCTCTTCCTCGAGCGCGGCCAGCACCTTCAGCGGCTCTTCCTCGTGGCCAATCTGCTCCAGTTCCCGCGAACGTTCGAGATCGGAGAGATGCTCGATCATCTCATCACCCTTGGCGTTCTCGTACCTGGTCAGGGTTCGATCCTCAAGTTCGAAGCCCAGCCGCGCCTTGAGTCGCGTGGCGCGAATCATCAGTGCCGGATTGTCGAGGAAACCGTAGTTTGACACTAGCCGCAGCAACCGTGCCTCGATGTCCGCAACCCCATTGGTGGGGTCCATGAGAAGACCGTAAGAGCCCTCGTTCAGCGAAATGGCCATCGCGTTGACAGTAAAGTCGCGCGCCCGCAGATCTTCCTGAATGCTCGTCCATTCGTAGACCGGTTTACCAGATTTGGGATACTCGGCTCGTTTGGCGCTCGCCAGGTCAAGCCGTACGTTACCGGGGAAGCAGAGAAAAAGTGTGCGCGCCTCAGCCAGTTCTCCCCAAATCTTGCCACCGGCCGCTGTGATGGCCGGCTTCAGGTCCAACGCGTTTCCATGGACGACAACTTCCAAATCGCGTACCGGATTCCCACAGGTCAAATCGCGCACCGCGCCGCCGGTGAGAAAGACGGTCATCTGGGCTTCACGCGCCAGATCCCGCACGGTCCGCAAAGCATTTTGCTGGACGACGGACAATCGGTTTTCCAGCAAATAAATATAGTCGGGCATTCCTTCTTCACTACTCCTGTTTGCGAATCAATCCGCAGCTTCCCGCCGGGAATCGTCCCTGGCGATTGCATTTCCCTATCGGATGCAGCAGTCCTCGAAAAAGATGGCATTCCTGCTTGCAACCAAAGTACGTTAACACACCGTAACCAGCTTGGCTACATAACGACGACCATTTTGAATCGTCAGTTCCGGCTCGTGCGACAATCCAGCCTGTGAGCGCCGCTCGTAAACCCGTGATCGTACGTAATTTGACGCGCGATTGGTGCGCCGGTTATGCGACCGCGAATCCTGCCAGCGAAATTTCCGATTTGGAATTGCTCGATAGTGCGGGAAAACTGCGCCGCATCCCCTGGGATCAGGTGAAATGGGTCTGCTACGTGCGAGAGTTTCCTAGCGAGGGCGCCGGGGGCGCCTTCAGCAACGACGGCGCCCAACCCGAGCGCCTGTTGCGCCGCACGTTCTCGACCCGGCCGCGCATTGCCGGACTCTGGCTGAACCTCACCCTCGCCGACGGCGAGCCATTGCAAGGCGTGGCCGCCAACGACCGCTCTCTGATCGAAGGCATCGGGCTCTTGCTCACGCCTCCGGACACCCGCTCCAATACGCAGCGCATCTTCATTCCGCGTACGGCGATTCGCGAACTTGCCGTGCTGGGCGTGATTCCTCCCGCTGCGCCGCCGCGGCAAAGTACCGGTCCGCAGCCGCAACTGTTTGAAATCACGTCCTTTGACGCAGAGCCGAAAGGGCCAGACCCAACTCGGCCCGGGGCGCGAGTCACACCAAAACTCTTTTCTTGATTGGATCGAGCGGCCACGCTCATAATCGACTATGGCAACCCCAGACAGCTCAGCTTCCGGCGCACCGACATCCTTCGTCCCAGCCTCAGAACTCCTGGCAAACGAAGCGTCCCCGCAAATTGCCCTGCCACGCGGATGCACATTTTCCGAGTCCGATTGGCGCGCACTCGCCCCGTTCTGGTACCCGGTTGCCTTTTCGCACCAAATCAAAAGCCAACCGCACGCCGTCCGCCTGCTCGACGAACGCGTTGTCGTGTACCGGCTCTCGGACGGCTCGCTCGCCGCCGCCCGCGACATCTGTTACCACCGCGGCGTTCCGCTCAGCCTCGGCCACGTCGAAGGCGACGAAATCATCTGCAAATACCACGGCCTGCGCTACGACCGCGACGGCAAATGCGTTTGCATCCCCGCCCACCCCAACGGCGCCATCTCGCCCCGCCTGCGCCTGGACATGTACCGGGCCCAGGAACGCTACGGCCTGGTCTGGGTGCGCCTGGTGGACGACGGCCCGAAGTCATTGCCTGAGCTAATCGAATGGGAAGACCCGGATTACCTCACTGTGTTGCCCGAAAGCGTCGCTATTGAGGCTGCGGCCGGCCGCCAGATCGAGGGATTTCTCGATGTCAGCCACTTCCCGTTCGTCCATAAAGAGAGCTTCGGCGAACCGGACAATCCCGTGGTACCCGACTACAAAGTCTTGAAAACCGAACGCGGCTTTGTCGCCGACTACTTCAGCACCGTCAGCAATTACTCGCATGCCTACAAGCACCTCAACCCGCCCGGCTTCCTGTGGCACCGGCGTTTCGAGGTATTTCTGCCATTTACCGCCAAACTCACCGTCACCTTTCCCGGGGGCGGCAAGCTGCATATCCTGAACGCTGCATCGCCCGTCTCCGCGCGGAAGACCCGGCTTTTCGTGCCCATCTGCCGTAATTTCGACAAAGACGCCGCGCTCGAAGAGACGCTCGACTTCAACTATCAGGTCTTTGCCGAGGACATTGCCATCGTCGAACAGCAATTTCCGGAGGATCTCCCTCTGAAATTGCACGATGAGGCGCATTTTCCCGCGGATCGCAGTTCGATCGCCTATCGCAAAGGTCTGGCCGCACTGGGACTCGGGCGCGGCTACACCGCCTGACACAAACCTCCCGTCAGAGTTCCATTACAATCGCTCCATGCAGTTGGCAGAACTAGCAGCCCGATTGGGCGCAGAGTTGAGCGGAGATGGAACGATCGAGGTGACCGGTGTGCGCGGCATCGACGAGGCGTCGCCGTCAGAAATCACCTTCATCGCCAACCCCAAATACGCGAGCTCCGCGCGCTCGACAAAAGCCGCAGCCATCCTCGTCGAACCGGATTTCCCAGAGATTGCGACCGCTACGCTGCGCGTTGCCAACCCCTATTTCGCGTTCTCGCGAGCTCTGGGCATCTTCTACCAGCCGCCCCGCTACGCGCCAGGAATCCATCCCACAGCCGTGATCGATCCGACGGCAATCATCGGCGACGCGGCCCACATCGGAGCCTACGCCGTCATCGGCCCTGCGTCCCACGTCGGCAGCCACGCCACCATCCTGCCGCATGTCGTGCTCTACCCGGGCGTCACTGTCGGCGACCACTTCTTCGCCCACGCCCACGCGGTCGTCCGCGAAGGCTGCACCCTTGGCGACCATGTCACGCTTGAGAACGGGGCCATCATCGGCTCGGATGGCTTCGGTTTTGCCAAAGACAGCCAAGGAGCCTGGCAGAAAATTCCCCAATCGGGTCCGGTCCAGATCGGGAATCACGTCGATGTCCAAGCCAACGCCTGCGTCGATCGCGCCACCGTCGGCGTCACCGAAATCGCCGACGGAGCCAAGATCGACAACCTTGTCCAGATCGGCCACGGCTCCAAAGTGGGAAAAAACACGCTCGTATGCGCGCAGGCCGGGCTAGCCGGTTCCTCGATCATTGGCGCCAATGCCATCCTGGCGGGACAAGCCGGTGTGGCAGGACACTGCACCCTGGGTGACGGCGTCATCCTCACCGCGCAGTCCGGCGTCTCCCACGATGTACCCGCCGGCCAGATGCTCTCCGGCTCGCCAGCCTTTGAGAATCGCGTCTGGCTCCGCGCGACTGCCATCTTTCAACGGCTGCCTGAAATCCTCAAACGCCTGAATCAATTGGAGAAAGCCGTTCGTCACAGCCCTCCGTCCGCGAACCCAGCCGGCACCGAAACCGGTGCCGAAACGCAATCGAAAGAAGGCCGCGATTGAATCGCATCGCCCGCTGCATCTCTCTACTCACACTCGTTTACGCCTCGCTGTGCCTCTCAGGCTGCAAGAGCGATTGGGTCAACGCAGAGGTCCGGAACGAAAGCGGCCAGACGATCCATGAACTGGAAGTGGATTATCCCACAGCCAGCTTTGGATCAAACTCCCTGGCCTCAGGCGGCACCATGCACTATCGGTTGCAAATTCGCGGCAGCGGACCGGTTAAAGTGGAATACACTTTCGAGGACGGAAAAACCGTGCATGCGCAGGGTTTGAATTTGGGGGAGCACCAGAAGGGGTCTCTGACGATTCGGATTTTTCCGGGGGGGAAAGTAGACTTCGTTCCAAACCTTACTCCTGCCTCATAATGGTAAGCACATCAGGCCACGCAAGTTGCCCGCTGCTCGTTGCGCGCCGGCCGCTTGTGCAATTGGCATCAAGAGAAAAGCCCGGAACCTTCGATCACTTCCCTGGTTGGCGCTTCATCGACAATTGCAGGAAAAACATGCCTGGCGAATGACCTTGGCGCGCAGCCTGCCTATGATGGGAGGTTGTTCGGAGTGCACTTCCTGGACGACGGGTCTAATTCTTGAGAGGCAGCCTAGAAAAGCCGATGCATCCGCAGCCACGCAGTCAGGAATCAAACCGGAGACAGGAGGGGCAGGTGCCAACCAATGCAGCTAGATCGCGATGGTGGCGCCGGCATGCTTATGCTCTGCGGCTTCTGGAACTGTTTGCGGTCGTCATCCTCTCGATTCTGTGCGTCGGCATTTTCGACCGCACCGAGACCGGCGCCAATGTAATCTGGCTCGCAAATGGGCTGGTGTTGGCCTTCCTGCTTCTGGTTCCACGTTGGCGCTGGCCAGCATACGTCGCGGTGGCTTTTGTGGCCATGTTTCTGGGCAGTGTCTTGATCCACGAGTCGGTCGGGATGAGCCTGTTGTTCAACGGCCTGAATATGGTCGAGGTGCTGATCGGCGCATTTCTGCTCAAGCGCAAGTCCACCGCTCTGCCGGCTTTCACTGACGGCCGCTATCTGCTCCGCTTCGTCGGCTTCGCGGCCGTGCTCGGCCCCTCCGTAGCGGGAGTACCCTTCGGCATCTACATGAACCTCGCCCACCATGAGGATTTTCTCAATATCCTCGTCAATTGGGCGGTCGG
>Ga0116231_10009432_pt1 | contig 16471 bp, 16 predicted proteins | sample S1TSphgellanicum_2_FD_89695 | JGI IMG/M metagenome (GOLD analysis project Ga0116231, IMG submission 89695) | Host-associated microbial communities from peat moss isolated from Minnesota, USA - S1T2_Fd - Sphagnum magellanicum MG | ecosystem: Host-associated > Plants > Peat moss > Unclassified...
ACCCGCCATTTCGCTCCAAGGAATCGTGGGGTGGCGAGCCTTCAAATCGGGCGGCAATCGCCGTGAGGCTTCGGATATTATCTCGAGGCATCGGGTCACCGCATAAAAGGCGAGGTTGTTGTCACAGAACCCCTCAAAGGTCATGTCGTGAATGAACTCTCGTCCGAGGAGGACATTGTCCCGAATGTCCGTCAGCCAACGGCGCCACGCGACCGAACTAGAAGGCATAAAGGGTGTCCGCCTCCGCTGGCGGGCGGACGTAGCGGTTAAGGGCTGCGCGGTCTACGACATCGACGCGTTGTGCGAACAGCGCCTCGATAAAGGCCTTCAGTCCGACGTACGCGTATAGGTCGCCGACGGCCTCAGGCTCAGTCTCGATCATAATATCGATATCGCTATCCTGATCAGCGGTACCGCGGGCGACGGAGCCGAATAGGGCGGCATGACGAACGCCGCGCGCGCGCAGGACAGCTTCATGCTCGCGCAGCTTTGCGATGACTTCGGACTTGTTCACAGCGCGGGAGTACCACAATCCAGATTTAATTTGGATGGGGGAGAGCACACAGCGCTCGTTCTATAAACGTCGATTGAGGAAACTCCATCGTAGGCAACGCCACGGATGCGCCGAAATTTACCAGTTCAAGTTCCATGAGGCTGAACGTGGTGACGGCGGCATACTCGGCCTGCCGCCTAGACTCCGTGCCTGGAAAAGGGTGCGCTCCAGGAGTTTCGAGGCGCTTTTAAAGGCTAGAAACGTTTGACACCTTTCGGCTAAGCATATGACAGCATTGAATTTTGTTTTAGGCCGTTTGACGCAATAAGTCTATGATTTCAAGGGTTTAATATACTCCCCTAGGGACTGTCGCGCGGGTTCAACGTCAACCAGACAAGCATGACCGCGGGCAATCTCGTGGAATTGCTCGCGATAGGCGACCAGGGCTAATCAGCGCCGCTCCGAGCGAAGATCGTGTTGATCGGGTGCACGAAGTGCTCCCGATAGCCGTCGGCTAAAAGACTTTCTCGGACGCGCCGATGAGAACTGGTCAAGATTTCATTATTCGCGAAGTCTGGATGCACGTCGCATAGTTCTACGATCAGCACTTTCGGACGCCACGGACCCATGAGGAGGCTGCGGACGATGCCTTCTTCAGCGCCCTCGACGTCTATGATCATGAGATCGAAGGCTTTGGGCACGGCGTTGCGGATCAGCACATCGTCCAAACGCTCGGTCCGGATGGTGATCGATTTCGAGTTCCGAGCCATCTGCTGAGCCCAGTCTATACGTTTGTATTGCTTTTCGGTCTCCTCATTCATGGTCGAGAGCGGACCCATCACGCTAATCGTGGCGGTTCCCTTCTCATCGGCGATGCCGACGCACTCGCCAGAGACCTTGTTTAGCGCGTGGCGCAGCCGCATCCGGCGGTAGAATTTGGGGACGGGCTCGATATAGACGCCGCGCCAGCCCTGATCGGCCAGAAACGATGTATTCGACCAGGATTCCCCGTCGAACGCGCCCACCTCGACGAAGACGCCGCGATGCGTGGGCAGATCAAGGTCCCGATAAATCTCGCGGATGCCTGTTATCTGGCAAGTTGAGGCGACGCGGCTTTCACCCGTTAACGAATAGTCGATCCGCCCCTGGACTGCGCGATGAAGAGCCCGGCCAAGATCTCGCACATCGCGCGCTGCATTCTTGATCATGCCCATCCCCAAACCGTCATCCAATTGTCAAATCCAGGTAGAAACGAAAACGCGCCTGGGTCTATCGCGGCGCACGCCGTGGGCCGTATTGAGGGGACACATAGCCCCTCTGATGCTCACACCCATCCCGCGAAGAGGCCAGAGGCGAGCGTCGAGATGAGACCCGGTTCCTGGCGGGCGCGCGTCGGTGGAAGACACTCCGTCGCAGGACGCCGCATCCAATCTCAGGCGCCGCCACGGCATCGGCGCGGGCCCAACCGAACGCGCCTCAAGGTCAAGTACGCCAAGGACAGCTCATCACCGCCTGGCCAGGGCTTTGCGGTCCTGACCTTGCGCGATGGCGAAAGCCTCCCGCCAGAAGGGTCCGAACTGAACTCGACGCGCTCATGTCTACGCGCCCTTCTCCTGCCGACGGAGTTCGCAACCTTCCGAAATCGCCCGTTTGCTTCAAGGGGTTCTGAGCTCAGCGAGAAATGCTCTTTAGAGACGTCAGGCTCAGATCGCTCCCATGGGGACCGGCGCGCGGAAAATCACCCCGTGAACTTTCAGGGGCTTGCTTCAGTCCCTCTGGGTCGGTCAGCGCCGACATAAATCCCACGTTCGGCGCATAGGCGCACCGATGCGCCGCCCGTGAGTGCGCGCGTTAGACCTGGCGCTCGACCAAAGGCGGCGCCTCCCGCCGGATCATCAATCCTTCCCAATTCGCCGCCGATGCTGGACTTCAAAGTCGCCGCAACCCGCCAAGTCAGGCGCCAGACGCAAGGGCGTTCTGGCGCTTAGGGACTGACACGCGATCCACACTTCCCGTTATTTCGATTTACAGTGCGGGGGGCCGAAGCGACGATTCGTTACACCACGATTTCAGGCGCGCGACTGCCACAATTCGTGATATAAGCTTAACGGTCCGCAGGGAGGTGCGGGCGAGAGGGGCTACATGTCAGGGTTTGATTTCGAGGGAGCTGATCCTCAAGATGAGTCTATTCGGATCAGCGGTAAAGTAAAGTGGTTCGATCCTGGTAAAGGCTATGGTTTCATCGTGCCTGATGATCCGGATCAAACGGGGCTGAAGGATGTGCTCTTGCACGTAACGAGCCTACGTCACTTCGGCCATGAGAATGCACTCGAAGGCTCGACCATCGTGTGCGACGCCGTACGCAGGGCCAAGGGATGGCAGGTGTCGACAGTCGTCGAGCTCGACGAGACCAGCGCCACACCAACCCTGGAGCGCCACGAGCGTCCGCAAAGCGACGGATTTCGCAGGGAAGGCCCGGCGCGCCGAGATGGTCTCGATCGCGGGGCTTTTAGGTCGCGTGAAAGCCATGACGGTGAAAGCCGTTACGACAGCCGGCCGCCGCGTCGGCCCTTACAGGCGCGCGGCGCCTTAGAACGGGCGACGGTGAAGTGGTTCAATCGCACCAAGGGCTATGGTTTTGTTATGCGTGAGGCTGAGGCCGGCGACATATTTGTCCACATCGAAACTCTGCGTCGCTGCGGGCTGGAGGATCTGCAGCCTGGCGAGGTTATGATGGTTCGTTTTGCTGACGGTCCAAAAGGCCTTGTGGTTGCCGAAATTCAGCCGGCAAACTGACAGGAGCCCTTACTTGAGAGGGCTGTGACCGAAGGGGCGCGTTGGTGGTGAAATTGCTCCTATTGGCCCTTGCGGCGGCGCTTCTGGTCGTCAGCGCGCCAAGAGCAGCCGTCCCGGAATACACCTATAAGGTCGTCAAGGTTTATCCGCACGATCGGACCGCCTTCACTGAAGGGCTCTTCTACCTGAAAGGCTTTCTTTATGAGAGCACAGGTGAGCCAGGCCGCTCAGGCATTCGCCGCGAGAATCTCGAAACCGGTGAGATCGTCCAATCTAGAAGTATTGCGCCCCAATATTTTGGCGAGGGCATCGTCAACTGGAAGGATCGATTATTTGAGCTAACGTGGAAGTCGCATATTGGCTTTGTCTATGATCTCTCAACATTCACACCCTTCGCCAGTTTTTCATATCCGGGAGAAGGTTGGGCGCTGACGGCGGATGATCACCGGCTCATCATGAGCGATGGCACGCCGGTGCTGCGTTTTATCGATCCAGAAACCATCAAGGAGACAGGGCGGGTGACGGTCACCGACGAAGGGCGGCCGGTGGAGAATCTCAACGAGCTGGAATACGTAAAGGGCGAGGTCTTCGCCAATATCTGGCGCACCAACAAGATCGCCCGCATCGATCCTAAGACGGGCAGGGTCAAGGGCTGGATCGATCTCACAGGCCTGATGCCAGGAGCGCCGCCGCCTGACGAGACCGATTCGGTTTTGAACGGCATCGCCTACGACGCCGAACACGATCGGCTGTTCGTCACGGGCAAGATGTGGCCCGCCCTTTTCGAGATAAAGCTCCTCCCCAAGCTCGCCGCCCATCCCCATCCGATCCTGCGCGCCCATGGCTGAGGACGCGAACCTGTTCCAGCCGCCGGAAGGTTTCGTGCGTTCGCTTCGCCGAGGACCCTTCACCGAGCATAACGGGCCGCTCTACCACCGCGAGGGCGCTGGAGGGCTTGTCCATGGCTTTCATATTCTTGGGCGTCACTGCAATGGCTTCGGCATTGTGCATGGCGGGATGCTCGCAAGCTTTCTTGACGGATTACTCGGCCATGCGGTCGGAGCCGCCGCCAAAAAGCCGGGTGTCACGATTCACTTGTCCCTTGATTATCTGTCCATGGCCCGCGCCGGGGACTGGATCGAAGGCGCGGCGACGGTGAGCCGTGTGGCTCGGGAGATCGCCTTCGCCGACGCGCGCGCCTACGTCGGCGCGCGCGACGTCGTGCGGGCAAGCGCTGTGTTCAAGCTTATGGAGCGTAAGGGACGCTGATCGCGGGGAGGGCAACGGCGATCGCCCTAAAGGACTGGCCGACGATTTTTGGCGCGCGCATGCACATTCTTTGGCCAAGTCGGTGCGCCTCGGATCCAAAGGCTGGTCTTGACGTAGCGTGGGGCGCGCGCCACTCATCGCGCCGATCTCTGGGAACAGGCGCCGAGGGGTCAGAGACATGGAATTTCGGAGCGTAGCGCAGCCTGGTAGCGCATCTGCTTTGGGAGCAGAGGGTCGCAGGTTCGAATCCTGCCGCTCCGACCATCGAACGAGGGACCGTCATGCTGGCGCGCATTTTCCGCCCCGCTAAGTCAGCCATGCAGTCTGGCCTGGCCAAGACCAGAGACTGGGTGCTCGAGTTTGAACCGGCGTCGGCGCGGGTTCCAGATCCCCTGACGGGTTGGACGTCTTCGAACGACATGCAGGGTCAAGTGCGGCTGAGCTTCGAGTCCGAAGACGAGGCCGTGGCCTACGCTCAGCGGCATGGTATTGCATTCCGCCTGCTTGAGCCTAAGCCAGCCAAGAAGGTGCTCAAGGCTTACGCCGATAACTTCGCCATCGTCCGGCGGTTTCCCTGGACGCACTAGAGTATGCGGCGCCCGTAGCTCAACCGGATAGAGCACCCGCCTTCTAAGCGGGCGGTTGCAGGTTCGAGTCCTGCCGGGCGCGCCAACCTCAGCGTCACCGTAGCTAATTCGCCACATCTCTGTTGAGTCACGATCACAGTCGAGGCAAACAGACCCAATGAGTGCGGCTTTAGACGACGCCCTTGAGTCCCTTGAGCCGGGGCAACCGCTTGGCCAGATTCTCCGTGGCCCGGCGCGCTATGCCTTTGGCGTGGGTTTCGCCATCGCGGCTTTGATAACCGCGATCACGATCTTCCTGACCGCGACCGCGCCCGGTTCACGAACCGCCGCAGGGCCAAGCACCGTAACCCTGTCGGTGCTTTCGGCGAATCTTCTGTTGATCCTGACCCTTGCTGCCGGCGCCGGCTGGCGAGCCCTGAGGCTGTTTGGGCCGGGCGCGAAAGACGCCGGCGTGCGGCTGCATCGGCGCTTTGTGGTTTTGTTCGCAGCCGCGGCCATGTTGCCGGCGATCGTGGTGGCGCTGTTCTTTGGCCTCCTCGTCACGCGCGGCATCGAAAACTGGTTCTCAAGTCGCCTCTCCACTCTGGTTCAGAATACCGCAGATATGGCGACGTCCTATCTCAGCCTGCAGGAGGACAACGTTCTCACCAATGTCGGCCCCATGGCGCGTGGCCTTAGAGAACCGGCTGTGGTCCAGCTGTTTCAGACCCACCGCCTTGCCTATAGCGCCCTCCTGGCGCAGGCCCTGGAACATGATTTCACGGCCATTTATGTGATCGATTCCGACGGACGGGTGCTGGCGCGGGCCGAAGCGCCCGCCGCTCCGCCTTATGCGGCGCCTTCGCCGCTGACCCTGGCGCTGGCCACGCGCGATGGGAACCTCGAGACGACAGAGCCGAAAGATACGGACATGTTCCGCGCGGTGCTGCGTTTGAAAGGCTATCCCGACGCCTTTTTATATGTAACCCGGTCGATCGATCCTAAGACCCTGGCCCAGCTGCGTGAATCCTATGCGGCGGTGGTGTCCTATCGTGACGCGGCCTCAAGCCGACAGCGTGTCCAGCTGGTATTTGCGATGAGCTATGCCTCAACCGCTTTGCTCGTGCTGATCGGTGCGGTGTGGGTGGGTCTTGGCGCGGCGACCCAGATCGCGACGCCGGTCGCGCGCCTGGTGCAAGCGGCCGACCGTGTGGCGGGCGGCGACCTTACGGCTCGGGTCCCCACCCACAACGACCCGGAGGAGATCGCCGTCTTGTCCCGCGCCTTCAACCGGATGACCAGCGATCTGCAGGACCAGCAAAAGGCGCTGCTGGCGGCCAGCGACGAGGCGCAAGCGCGCAGCCGCTTTATCGAAACCGTCTTGTCGGGCGTCAGCGCCGGGGTAATTGGTCTGGACGCGCGCGGTCGCATATCGGCGATCAATGAGAGAGCCCAGGCGCTGCTGGGTCTGAAAGAGACAGCTGTCGGCCTCCTGATCGACGAGGCGGCGCCGGAATTGGCGCCGGTGGCGCATCGCGCGCGCGACATTGGTCATGATGCGGAGGCCGAACTTGACGTCGTCAGAGCCGCTGACAGCCTTCGCCTGCGGGTGCTGGCGTCCGGCCGTGCGGATGGCCTGGTGCTTACCTTCGACGATATCACCCGGCTTATGGCCGCCCAACGCAACGCGGCATGGCGCGACGTCGCCCGGCGAATCGCCCATGAGATAAAAAACCCCCTGACGCCGATTCAGCTCTCTGCTGAGCGCCTGCGCAGAAAGTACCGCAGCGAGATCAAGAATGACCCTGAGACCTTCGACCGCTGCACCGACACCATCATCAGGCAGGTCGGAGACATCGGCCGGATGGTGGATGAGTTCTCCGCCTTCGCCCGAATGCCAGCGCCAAAGTTCGCCCAGGAGGACGCTGTGGAGCTCATCCGTCAGGCGGTCTTTGCCCAGCGGGTGGCCTATCCTGACATTACTGTGGAGCTCGAGGAGCCCGAAGGGCCTGTTCCTTTGGTCTGCGACGCCCGCATGGTCGGGCAGGCCTTGGCCAATGTGCTCAAAAACGCCGGCGAGGCGGAGACCTCGCGCCGCGTCGCAGAGCCTGGACATCACGGCGGCCTCTCAGCCAGGCTGCTCGTGACCGATCACCAGATCGTCTTTGAGGTCGAGGATGAGGGCGTGGGGCTGCCGGTTCGCGGCCGAGAGCGCCTGACCGAACCCTATGTCACGACCCGTGAGAAGGGCACGGGTCTTGGCCTGGCTATCGTTAAGCGGATCCTTGAGGAGCACGGCGGAAATCTAGAGCTGACCGACGCCCGCATTCTTCCTGGCGCGCGCGCCATCTTCATATTTCCCCGCGTTGTCGCGTCTCGTGACGCGGCTGCGGTTTAGGAGCTCCTATGGCCGATATACTGATCGTCGATGACGAGGCCGACATTCGCGACCTTGTCTCCGGCATTCTCGAGGACGAAGGCTATGCGGTCCGCACGGCGGCCGACAGTCATACGGCCTTGGCGGCGATCCGGGCGCGGCGACCGGCGCTCCTGGTGCAGGACATCTGGATGCAGGGCGGGGGCCTGGATGGTCTGGAACTGCTCGACGTGGTCAAGCAGATGGATCCGGACATGCCGGTTGTCATGATCTCAGGACACGGCAACATTGAAACCGCCGTCAGCGCGATCAAGCGAGGCGCTTATGACTTTCTCGAGAAGCCCTTCAAGTCAGACCGGCTGATCCTGGTGGTTGAGCGGGCGCTCGAGGCGGCCTCGCTCCGGCGGGAGAACAAGCGTCTGAGGACCCAGGCCATGGCGCCGGACGGGATCATCGGACGTTCGGCGGCCGCTCAACAGCTGCGCAACACCATCGCGAAAATCGCTCCGGCCAACAGCCGCATCCTCATCACCGGTCCGTCGGGCGCGGGTAAGGAACTGGCTGCGCGTATGATCCATCAATCAAGCCCCCGCGCGCGCGCTGAGTTCATTGCTGTCGGCGCCGCGGGCATGACGCCCGAACGCATGGATCTTGAGCTTTTCGGCGAAGAAGGGGAGGGCGGTCGTCCGAGGAAGATCGGTGTTTTCGAACGCGCCCACAACGGCACGCTCTTTTTGGATGAGATCGCGGACATGCCCCGTGAGACGCAGGGGCGCATCCTGAGGGTTCTGGTCGAGCAGCGATTCAGGCGGGTCGGCGGCGATACCGATGTGCAGGTGGACGTGCGGGTCGTGTCCTCAACGGCGCGCAATCTGCGCGATGAGATCGCCGACGGACGGTTTCGTGAGGATCTCTACCATCGCCTGAATGTGGTTCCGTTGCGCGTCCCGGGGCTCTCGGAACGTCGGGAAGACATCGCCGAGCTGGTCGGCTATTTTATCGAACGGATTTCCGACGCGACCGGTCTGCCGAAACGTTCCCTCGGCGAGGACGCTATCGCCACTCTCCAGGTGCACGACTGGCCGGGCAATATTCGCCAGCTGCGCAACAATATCGAGCGGCTTCTGATCCTGGCGAGCGGCGATCCCAATGAGGTGATAACGGCCGAAATGCTTCCGGCGGAAGTGGCCGCTGCAGGGTCGGCTGGCGCAGTCGGACCTGAGCGGATCATCGCCTTGCCCCTCAGGGACGCTCGAGAAGTCTTTGAACGGGAATATCTCACCGCGCAGATTCTAAGGTTCGGCGGCAACATTTCGCGCACGGCGGCTTTCATCGGCATGGAGCGCTCAGCCCTGCACCGCAAGCTGAAGTCCCTGGGGGTTGCGGCGCTTCGGGCCGGCGAGGACGAGGGGGAAGACTGACCCTCGTGGCCAAAGGGTGAGCGGTTTATCGAATCCCACCGTTTCATTCGTCGTGCGAGCGCGCGCATGCTAAGCGGGGCAAGATCGATCTGATGCTCGGTTCAGGTCCATCGGTGCGAACAGGAAAGGATCCAGCTTGGCGAGGATCGCCTACGTGAACGGCCGCTATGGCCCCCTTTCGGAGGCCAGCGTCCATGTAGAAGACCGCGGGTTCCAGTTTGCCGACGGTGTTTATGAGGTCTGGGCGGTCATGGGCGGGCGCCTGGCCGACGCCGAGGGCCACTTCGCGCGCCTGTTTCGCAGTCTCGCAGAGCTTCGAATTCAAGCGCCGATGAGCCGCAGCGCCCTGGCGCTTGTGCTCCGCGAGACCATCCGGCGCAACCGGCTTTGCGACGGGCTGGTTTATCTGCAGATAACCCGCGGCGCTGCGAAGCGTGATCATGCCTTTCCCGCTCCTGGCGTCAGCCCTACCCTCGTCATCACCGCAAAACCCGTCGATTTCAACGCCCTCGATGCAAAAGCGAAGATGGGCGTCAAGGTGATCACCCAGCCTGACCTGCGCTGGGGGCGTTGCGATATTAAAACCGTGGGCCTCTTGCCGAATGCTTTGGCCAAGCAAGCGGCGAAAGAGGTTGGCGCAGGGGAGGCCTGGCTGGTCGATTCCGAGGGCTATGTGACGGAGGGCGCTTCGACGAATGCGTGGATCGTCGATGCAGAAGGGCGCCTGCGCACCCGCGATACCGGGGCGAACATCCTTCGCGGCGTCACGCGCTTGTCTTTGATCGAGCTCGCCCGAGAATGTCAGTTCGAGGTCATCGAGGCGCCGTTCACCGTGGCGGAGGCGAAGGCTGCGAAAGAGGCGTTCTTCACCGCCGCCTCAGCCTTTGTGACCCCGGTGACAGCGATTGACGGCGAACCGGTGGGCGAAGGTCGCCCCGGCCCTGTGACGCTGCGCCTGCGTGATCTATATAGTCAGCGGGCGCGTGCGGGAGCGTTCTAAAGACCCCCCTTAAGGCTCCGGTTTGCGCCTATCCTTTTGTGTGTGGGGCTGCGTGCCCCGAAATGAGGCTCTAATGTCCAACGAAAAGAAACAGAATCTGCAGGACACCTTCCTGAACAGCGTTCGGCGCGCCAAGACGCCCCTGACGATTTTTCTCGTCAATGGCGTGAAGCTTCAGGGTGTTGTGACCTGGTTTGACAACTTTTGCGTGCTATTGCGTCGCGACGGGCAGAGCCAGCTCGTGTACAAGCACGCGATATCGACAATCATGCCTGCAGCGCCGGTTCAGCTTTACGAACCGGAGGGCGATGAGGACGCGTGAGCAACGACCGGCCTGACGATCCGCGCGGCCTGATCGACCGCCGCGCCCCGGTTCAACGGGCCCTTGTCATTCATCCGGCCCGGACGCGCGAGCGCGGCGCTTTGCGCGAACCGCGCTCAAGACTGGAAGAGGCGGGGGGGCTGGCGCGCGCCCTCGACCTTGAAGTCGTCGTAAGCGAGATCGCGCAGGTGCGAACTGTAACGCCGGCGACCTTGATTGGCGGCGGCAAGGTGGCCGAGCTTGGCCTTCAGATCGCCGAACGCGAAATCGACGTTGTGGTTGTTGATGACGCCTTAAGCCCGGTCCAACAGCGCAACCTCGAGAAGGCCTGGCAGGTCAAGGTGATCGACCGTACGGGGCTGATCCTGGAGATTTTCGCACGTCGGGCGCGCACGCGCGAAGGCAAGCTGCAGGTGGAGCTGGCGCGGTTGGCCTACGAGCGTTCGCGACTCGTGCGCACCTGGACCCACCTTGAGCGGCAACGCGGCGGCTTCGGCGTCATGGGCGGTCCTGGCGAGACCCAGATCGAAACCGATCGGCGCTTGTTGGCCGAGAAAATCGACAGGCTTAAAAAGGAGCTCGTCGAGGTCCGCAGAACCCGAACTCTGCACCGCACGGCGCGGCGTAGAACGCCTTTCCCGACCATGGCGCTTGTGGGTTACACCAACGCGGGCAAGTCGACACTGTTCAACAGACTTACAGACTCCGCCGTGGTCGCCAAGGACATGTTGTTCGCCACGCTCGACCCGACGCTTCGCGAATTGAAGCTTCCGGGCGGACGGCCCGCGATCCTTTCGGATACGGTGGGTTTTATCTCGGACCTGCCGCACGAGCTGGTCGAAGCCTTCCGGGCTACCCTAGAAGAGGTTCAAGAGGCCGATATCGTCATCCATGTCCGTGATATCGCCGCAGAGACGTCCGCGGCTGAGGCGGCTGATGTGAGGACCGTGCTTGCCGACTTGGGCCTCGAGCCTGAGGACAGCCGTTTGATTGAGGTGTGGAATAAGATTGATCAGATGGACCCGGACGACCGGGCCGTGGTTGACGCCCGAGCCCGGCGCGCGAATGACGGCGGCGGCGTCGAGGCGTGGCCGCTCTCCGCGCAAACCGGAGAGGGATGCGATGGTCTGCTGCGCCGCTTGGCGGAGCGGGTCGACCAGACGCCTCCGCTCGATGTCCAACTCAGCCCCGAGGCCGGAGAGGCCGCCGCCTGGCTCTATCGGCACGGTCGCGTCACGTCTCGTAGCGAAGACGGGGAGGGGAGTTTGCACCTGACCGTCCGCCTCGACCCGCGCGCTCTTGGCCGGTTCGAGCGCCTGTTTCCCGACGCCGGCCTGAAGGCCGCGGCGGAGTAATCATCCCTCGTCGGAGCCCGAGCGGCCGGCGCTGAGATTGGGCGCGAAACGGTCGCGCCCGGCGAGGCCCGGCTTCAGCGCGGTGTCCGGGGACTGCGAACCCTTGAACCGAAGCGTTATCTGCGGCGGTCGTTGAGCGCTCCGAAGCGCGGCAGTTTCGCAGTTCAATCACGTCTCGATGGGGCCTGACATCGTCAGCCGGTTCTTTACACTGGCTCGCTCCTGCATCCTTGCGTACCAAGCCTGAAGCGTTCCGCACCCCTGAGGCGCCTCGAGCTTCAAAAGCTCCGCAAAGATCAAACCGCCGATGAGCGTTATATCGGCCATCGAGAACGTCTCGCCGGCGACGAACGGCTGTCGCCTTAGGATGGCGTCGAAGTAGTGCATTCCCCTCAGGGCTCTGTCGCGCTGTCGCAAACCCCAGTCAGCGTTCTGATAAATCTCGACATCCGGTCCGAGCCCAGGTGTGGCGTGGTGAAAATACACACTGATGGCGTCGAGCAGCTCCAACTCCGCACGCTTGCTCATCATATGAATCAAGCCTTTTTCGCGAGGCGTCGTGCCGGTGAGCGAGGGGGCGCCGTCCAGTGCGTCAAGGTATTCGGTGATGGCGGTGCACTCGGCAATAAAGGTCCCGTCGGCGAGCTCGAGCACCGGCAGCGTGCCTGAATAGTTCTTGATGAGAAACTCAGGCTTCTTGTGCTCACCTTTGAAAAGATTGATCGTCTGAAACTGAACGCGCGCTTGCAGGTGTTTTTCGGCCACAGCGATCCGGACGCGCGCCGGATAGGGCCCTGCGGGCCAATCGTAGATCTTCATCACAGCCTGCGTGTCTGCGCCGGAATTGCTGATGTCAAAGCTCATGGACGCCTTTAGCTATCGCGTGAAGGCGACTGCTAGGCGCTCGAATTTTTGAGGTCAACGCCTACCTATCACTTGGTAGGTAACATAGGCGAGGGCGGGGTCGGCAGATGGGTTCAAACGCTAGGGAAGCCATCCTGGCGGCCGCCCGACGGGCGGCGCAGGCGCGTGGCTACAACGGCCTGAACTTCCGTGAGCTCGCAGACGACGTGGGCATCAGGGCCGCGAGCCTCTACTACCACTTCCCCAGCAAGGCCGATCTCGGCGTAGCGGTCGCCAGGCGGTATTGGGAGGACATGGCGGCGGGTCTCGAAACCATGTTGGCCGAGACCGCCGACCCGGCGGGCTGCCTGCGCCGATATCCCGAACTTTTTCGCAAGGCGCTCCAATCGGATAATCGCATGTGCCTTTGCAGCGTCATGGCCGCCGAGGTTGCTGATCTGCCGGAAACGGTGAAGCGGGAGGTCGAGACCTTCGCTGATGTCAATGTGGCGTGGCTAAGCCGGGTCCTCTCCGCTGCGGATCTCGTCAGCGCCCAGGAAAGCGGACCTCGGGCTCGCGCCATCTTTGCCGCTGTTGTGGGCGCGCAGCTTATAGCGAGGAGCCGCGCGGATATCGCGCTCTACGACGCTTTGATCGATACCTATCGCAGTACAGGTCTTCTGCCGACGTAGGCGGCGCAATGCATTTGCAGCAGAAGAGAGCTATTTCTTCTCCGCCCGCTTCGCCTCCACCCAGAGAGCCTCCATTTCTAGGAGGGTCGACTGTTCGGGTCTTCGTCCGGCGGCGGCGAGGCTTTGCTCTATATAGCCAAATCGGCGGGTGAACTTCGCGTTGGCGAAGCGCAGGGCGTCTTCCGGATCGAGGTCCAGCTTACGGGCCAGATTGGCGCAGACGAACAGCAGGTCGCCCAGTTCCTCCCTCGCCTTAGCGCGATCTCCGGCGGCGATCTCAACCTCGAGCTCCGCGACTTCCTCATGGAGCTTCTCGAGCACCGCCGGCGGGTCCGGCCAGTCGAAGCCGACACGACCGGCGCGCTTGGTCAGCTTCACCGCACGGGTCAGGCCAGGAAGGCCTGTCGGCACGTCGTCGAGCACGCCAGGAGCGCGGCCCTTAGCGGCGCGCTCCTCGGCCTTGAGGCTTTCCCAGGCGACATTCTGCTCGCCGACATCGCGAACGGCGGCGTCGGCGAATACATGGGGATGGCGGCGGATCATTTTATCGCAGATTGCGCCAACCACGTCTTCAAAGGCGAATGCACCCTGCTCCTCCGCCATGCGCGAATGGAACACGACCTGAAGCAGTAGATCGCCGAGCTCGTCTCTTAAGTCGTTAAGATCGCCGCGCTCGATCGCATCGGCCACTTCATAAGCCTCCTCGACCGTGTAGGGCGCGATCGAGGCGAAGCTCTGCTCAAGGTCCCAGGGGCAGCCATGCTCCGGGTTGCGGAGCCTGGCCATAATCTCGATGAGGCGGGCGATGGGGGCGGGGGAGGGTGTCACGCCCTAGGGATACAGGAGCAAACCCAGCCAGCGGAAGTGCTTTCGCTTAGCGCGCCGTGGATCAACGCTACGGGGAGGGCGTATCCCCGCGCACTGGCCAAGCCCCGTTTAGACTTGGGCATTGAGGTCGGCGTGGGGCGCCGGATCGCATAGCCGGATGGCCGCTGGTCCTTCGGTCCTAGAGTGAGGCTTAAGGTTCCGTGAAAGAGCCGCGCCGAAAAGCTGAACCGTCCGTTCGCCCTATGGACAGGTTGGGGCAGGTCGTAGAGCAAACTCGCACCTATGCGACGGCCAATGACGTCGCCATGCGAGACCGCCAGGAACGCATGCATGCATTGAACTTTTCAAAAGGGCCCAGAACATGGTTTGGCTTCACGACATCTCCTACCTGTTCGGCGGCGCCGTTCTGGCGAACGCCGTTCCACATTTCGTGTCCGGCACGATGGGCCGGTCTTTTCAGAGCCCGTTCGCCAAACCTCCGGGCAAGGGCCTATCGTCCTCAACGGTCAATGTCCTCTGGGGCTTTGCAAACCTCGTCGTCGCCTATTTGCTCATTCTTCGTGTGGGAAACTTCGACCTTCGTCTTGCCGATCAAGGCATCGCGGTCGGGTTGGGCGTTCTTCTGATCGGCGTCATGTCCGCGCGTACTTTTGGACGGTTCCACGGCGGGAATTCACCCAATGGCGTGTGACGGTCCAGGCTGGAAAGGCGTTACGTGCAGCAATAGCGCGTTCTTCCGAATTCCGGTGTTTGAGGCTGGGTGGTCGTCCCTCAGAATGATGGTGTCATCAACCGCGGCGTCAGGTTTGGGTCTGCGCTAAACATCATCGAGAGACCACCATGAAGCCGTATGTCGGGATCGACGTATCGTTGGATCTTTATCCTTGAAGATGACGGCTTCGCCGTAGCTTTCTCGAAAGAAGAGGTGCTCGGCTAAGCATCTCTCGAATCTCGCGGTGGCGAAAGCGGACACTGGCGTAGACGATGTCGTCGAAGACACCGGTGCGAACTGGCGTGTCCAACTCGGCGTCGCTCCAGTCAGGCAGCAGGACGCGAGGGTCGATCCGATCTGGAGTGTGCGCGCCGTCCGGCAGGCCAATGATAGACTTGCCCGTCAGCATCACCGCCCCTGTCAGCACCTGCACGGCCGCCCGGGCCCGATCGGGCGCAATGCGGAGGGGCGTGGCCCGGGCCGAGAGGGGCGCCAGCTGCAGGTCGATCAGGCGCTGCAACACCTCCAAACGACTGCAGAGCGCCAGATCGGCCGACCATTTGTCGATCAACGCCCTCAAATCGAAGGGACGCTCGGCCAGCGTCAATAGATTGCTGCGTTCAACCGCCTCGACGAACGTCGGCACGTCACTGACCGCAAAGTGGCCGGCGGTCGGCGACTCGATCGCCAACTACGACGACAACCAGCACGCCGAAGACGAGAACCTGCGTCTCGGCAACCTCTGGGACGGGATCGCGGTTTATGCCGGGCTGTTGTCGGAGTTGAAGTGGTGAAAGCTCACGCCGCCCGGACTAGCCGCGGATCGTAGGTCGACTTGCGGACCTTCGTCGCCCTCACGCCGACGATGTTGGGATGCAGCGGATTGATGAGGAGACGTGGCCTTGCCGGTGAGTGTGCACTAACCTGAGGCCGAGGGGGATGAGGCCATGCGTTGGATCGGGTTGGGCGTCGGCGTGGCGGCAGCGCTCCTGGCCACGCTTGGACATGCGGCGGAGCCCGCGGACGAACGGGCGGCGGACCGGCGGATCATCATGGAGGGCGAGCGCGCCTGGTGCATGGCCTTCGTCACCGGAGACGGCCCGGCCTTGGCGCGGCTGCTCGACGACAGCTTCCGGGGCGTGGCTCCGTCCGGAAGCTTCTACGATAAGGCCGAGGCCGTCGACGACGTCAGCCAGACCCCGCACCAAAGTACACCCAACAGCATCGACGACATCACCGTGCGCTTCTACGACGACACCGCGATCGTCCAGGCACATGAGCGCGGGATCGGACCTTCGCCGGAGCAAACGCCCGAAGACCTCATCTTCACCGATACGTGGATTAAGCGCGACGGCCGCTGGCGGATCGTGGCCGCCGAAGACGTCGATCGCGGCTCGCCCTCGCCGCCGAACCTTGCCCCGGTCGAGCGCGAAATCCGCGCCCTGCGCGCCGCCTCCAACCGCGCTATCGCCGCCCACGACCTGAAGGCGTTCCTGCCGCTGTTCGCCGAAGACGCCGGCTTCGTGTTCAGCAACGCCACGACGGCGGCAGACCGGAAGGCGCTGGAGGCGGTGTTCGTCCGCGACTTCGCCGATCCAGCCTTCGTGACTTATATCCGCAGCCCCCAGAGGATCTCGATCGCCGAAAACGGGGTCCGCGCCGTTGAACATGGCGTCTGGACCGCGATCAAGCAGAGCCCGGCCGGCGAGACCCGCTATGGCGGCGACTACGCCGCCCACTGGGTCAGGGACGACGCCGGCTGGCGCATCCACGGCGAACTCTATGTGAAGCTGCGCT
>Ga0116231_10009435_pt1 | contig 16468 bp, 27 predicted proteins | sample S1TSphgellanicum_2_FD_89695 | JGI IMG/M metagenome (GOLD analysis project Ga0116231, IMG submission 89695) | Host-associated microbial communities from peat moss isolated from Minnesota, USA - S1T2_Fd - Sphagnum magellanicum MG | ecosystem: Host-associated > Plants > Peat moss > Unclassified...
ATTTTTATATATATATATATATATATATATATATATATATATATATATATATATATATATAATTTTATTTTTATTTTATTTTTTTCATGGATGAAATTACACATGGATTTTAGCTGTATGGCATAACTAACTATACAGGTAAAACTTTATGCTAGCTGAAATTGTGTTCATGAATGGATTTACCAACATGTGCGATTGCCTATGTGGATGAAATATGAAATGGGTGGAAAATTGTTTAATATTGATGTCCTTGACCACAAGGAATTCGTGAAAAAGTTTTGATGGCATGTTCATAGGAGTCATGTGGATTAGATCTATGTCTTTTTTTCTATTTTCTAAATCCCAAAACCATATTCATGAGCAAAAAATTTCAATATGTTCTCCACCATTTTGCATCTTTTTAGAAAAAAAAATTGAATTTTAATTAAATTTTAATTGAATCTTAATCCAATTCTTCAATTGAAGTTACATCCAATCTCATTCAATACCTTCATTCAAATGAAACATTAATTTCCACAAAATTGACACCGATACTACGCGGCACCACAAAGCCCAAGTTCACATCACATGCATATAATTAACCAACCAATTTTCTCTAATTAAACCCATTGGATAAAATGCATACTAAGGAATAAGTATGATATGTCATACATGGATGAAATTGAACAACCCGGACCTTGTAAGCAAAATTGGATGGTGGTAACCACAAGATGAACTAAGCAATGGCATGGATGAAAATAGATGTGTATACAGATGCAATTGCCTATGTGGGTGAAATTGAATTCATGAATGCAATGATAAACATCCATATGATTATTAAGCCATCCACATGGGCAATTTGCATCCATTGATGAAGTCTAGATTCCAAATATGTCCATTTGATCAATTTGATTTCATGGCATCACATTCATCCACATGGGGTTCCTCAATTAGTTCAATCAATTTTCATCCACATGGCAATTAGTGTGTCCATGTTATCAATTTTCATCTATGATGGTGTCCAAATTCATTATTTTCATCACAAATGCTCCATTTCACCAACATGGTGTTAATTGCATTCACATGTCAAAATACTTTCATCATATGAAAATGTTCCACTAAGTATATATATGTCATCAAGTTTCATCCTCAAGGTCATGTTTCATCCATAGAGTTTGTGATGTATTCCAAGATGGAATGGATGGATCTTTATGGAATTTGGCTCCACCTACAGGACCCTTATAGTTTTCATTTTCTATTTTAATTATTTTTTATTGAGAAAAATGGTTCAATAATCAATAGCTTCCACACCGTGGCTATTAAATAATAGTTCCAATAAAATAAATGATAAAAATAATAAAAGAAAACAAGAATTCCAAGAAAATAGAATAAGTATATGGAGTTCCTTTTTGTTGTTGGTTAATTTTACAATAACTAACTTCAAAAATAGTTACATTGGAGTTTTCTTTAATTATGAATTTTGTCCTTTTTTTTTTTGAGAAAAAACATTTGGATTTTTTTTTTTTGGATTTTTTTTTTGTATATATATTCTGGGCAAAATGAAAAAAAAACTTTTTTAGTGCCCAATATCTGCTCTAACCTTTTTTGGTGGAAGAAATTTTATTTTTCACTTTAAAAATGAGTTCAGTGTTTGGAAATTTTTTTTTTCCTCTCAATTGAAATTTATATTACCAAAAAATAAAAATAAATAAAAATAAAAATGTATGAGGCCTAGACACCAAGAAGAGAGAGAGACAAAAGAAAATGAAATTTAGGATGTTACGTTAGAGAATTTAGGGCAGGGAGAGAATGAAATTTGGAGTTTTGGGGCAGAAAAATGAAAATTTCAGTTTACGGGCAGAATACTTAGGGCAGGAAATCAGACCCAGGGTTTTGAGGGCAGAAACGGTGGGGCAGAAAAATGAAATTTAGGGTTTGGCGCTCTCTAGGGTTTGGCGCTCTCGTGCTTTCTTTCTCTAGTCGCTCTCTACCGAGACAGATCTGGTGAGTGTCTTGGTGCTTAGAAGGGAAAGGAATTGTGGGAGCGGGAACTTTTCGAGCACTACAAGGGCTGAAAATGGCAGAAGTGGACAATTCTCGTGCTCTCGCTGAGTTTCGCAAGAAGCTTTTGCTTCACAAGGAGCTGGATGCCAGGCTCAAAACAGGTAAACAAACAGACTTGTGTGCGTGTGTGTCTGCGTGTGTGTTTTCTCTCGACAAAATGCTTGTTCAAGGTTTGAGAATAGATCATGTATAGCTCCACGAAGAAGTTTTTTTCTGTTTTCGGAAACGATAATTTTTGTTTTCGATTCCTGGGTATGGTTTACCAATACAAAGACGGGGAAAAAAAAGTACTTTTGGTATCGGCATCGCTTCAAGGTGAGAGATGTGATCAACAAGAACACTTTACAGTTTCCAGATTGTTTTGGAGAATTGAGGAATGGAGGAGAAGGTTTTTGAGCGTTGTGATGATGATGTGGGGGACAAGAAATTTAGGGTTTCAGACGCTTTCTTGCTTGAGGGATGGGAAAGTGTCTCTTCTTTTATTTCTTTTTTTTGGGCGCCTTCATTGAGGGGTAAGTGTTTGTTTTTCCCCTTTTTTGGGGGGGCTTCCTTGAGGGGCCAGTGTTTTTTTCTTTTGTTTTTGGGGCCTTCCATGTGGCACTGCTGCAGCACGTTTGCTGATAGGATATGGGGTTTCGTCTTGTACCTTGCTCAGTGCAGGAGAACGTCAAGGCAGCAAAGAAGGAGTACGACAGAACGGAAGATGACTTGAAGGCTCTTCAGAGTGTGGGACAAATCATCGGTGAAGTGCTGAGACAACTTGACAGTGAGCGATGTATGTCACTACCCAAGGACTCAACCCATCCTCCTTTTCTATTAAACCAGTATCTGGAAAAATCTGCAACAAAAAACTGTTATTGCCAGAACAGCACTTTATTAGGGTTTCATAACTTGTAATAGCTGGTTTTAGAAAATGGCCAGAACCCAATACCAGGGTTTTGCACTCTACAGAACTTGTTGCATTTCAGGATATTCTCTGTGTATTTATGAAGAGTTAGGTTTCATTGCATGAGACTATGTAGTTGTTCCATGGTAGAGGTGGCATCCATCATCAATGAGTGTTGGCCTTGGGATTTGGAGGGTAGTGATAGTGAAGGCAAGCAGCGGCCCTCGATATGTTGTTGGCTGCCGCAACAAGGTAGACAAGGAGAAGCTTGTTGCAGGTACTAGGGTTGCACTGGACATGACAACTCTCACAATCATGCGAGCTCTTCCAAGAGAGGTAAGTTCCCTATACTCTGTTTGGGATTCTGGAGTGCTGCTGCACTGGGAGAGTTTGAATGACTTGCATGGGTCTTCGTATAACTAGGATTCTGGGTTGTGCAAATATTATTGCAAAGTCAGTTTTAGATGAAAGCATGCAAGACAGACAGACTGGTTTGTGAGTGAAATTTGGTTGCTTTATGGATGTGCTCATTTTAATTCTATCATGGAAAGACAAGGAGGCGACAAGAAGCAATTGATTAACTTGTGTTTTTCTGAGGTTCAGGTAGACCCACTTGTGTACAATATGCTTCATGAAGATCCAGGAAACGTTAGTTACTCAGCTGTGGGAGGCCTAAATGAACAAATCAGGGAGCTTCGGGAGTCAATAGAATTGCCCCTTATGAATCCAGAGCTCTTCATTCGAGTTGGAATTAAGCCACCAAAGGTGGAGGATTTCTTCATATACCATCTGTGTTTTGTTGTTTTCTTCTGTTGTCAAAAAGGTTTGAGATTGACCAGATCAGCTTCTTGTTGATCATCAACAGAGCTTTGTAATCTAAAGCAGAGAAGACCTAGTTGATGTCCTGTCATGCTAAACTCAAAACAAAGGATGTCCTTGTTGAATGGTGTATGTCAGGGTGTACTGCTTTATGGACCTCCAGGAACTGGAAAGACACTACTAGCTCGAGCTATTGCCAGCAATATTGATGCCAATTTTCTCAAGGTGTGAGTCTGTTGTTTCAGACCATTGCAGTGGTTCACTTTAGAGGTGAACATGCTGGAGTATAAATAATAAACCTCCTTGTTGATTATTGAGGCTTGCCATCAAAGCACTTGAAGCAGCTCCTGTTTCACATCTAATTTTGGCTATCTGGGAATTTAAGCTGCACTGTAGAGTGACATGTAAACATGCTTTTGAACATTGCTGATTTGTTTCTTTGTTTTCCAAAAGGTGGTTTCAAGTGCAATTGTGGACAAGTACATCGGGGAGAGTGCAAGGCTCATACGTGAGATGTTTGGATATGCTCGAGATCATCAAGTATAGTTATATCTCCTCCTCTGAGGGTTCAATTCAATAGAGTACTAGCATGAATTACATACTGTATTTTGGATTGGCTCTGTGTGTCGGTGTCTATCTCTTTGGTTTTGGCATCTTCTGTTTTATACAATGTCCTGGCTAGGTGCTGAGGGATGTGTTTTGTTGTCTGACTCTAGCCTTGCATCATCTTCATGGATGAGATTGATGCAATTGGTGGTCGCCGCTTCAGTGAGGGAACCAGTGCTGATCGAGAAATTCAACGCACACTAATGGAACTCTTGAATCAGCTTGATGGGTTTGACCAACTTGGAAAGGTACCAATAACCTGGCAATGTCCTCTGGTCTTGGGTATTGAAGTGCCTGTTGACTGCTAGCCAGCCAACATCATGACTGCAAAAGTCTTCTGAAAATGTGCCAGAAACTCACAATGCACATGTTGTATAATGGTTTGCCTGAAATTCGATCAACCTATACTTATCTACATCTGCTGTCAGAAGCTGATCAAGTCAATGGGGAGTGATGGCAGATTCTCACTTTTATTCATAGTGAAGGTGATGGTCTGAGACTGAGTGAGTGAGTGACACTCATAAGGTTATGACCGCACTTATTCTTCTAAGTGTCGTTTTGAAGTTTTCTTGGCAATCTCATTTATATATAAGTGTGTGTATGTGTGTGTGTGATGTGGGCAAGCTTCAATATTGTAATGTAGACCATGTCTCCATGGGTGGATGAGTGAGCAGGTGAAGATCATAATGGCCACAAATCGACCTGATGTCTTGGATCCCGCATTGTTGCGCCCAGGTCGGTTGGACCGCAAGATTGAAATCCCCTTGCCTAACGAACAGTCTCGGACAGAAGTTCTTAAAATCCATGCTGCAGGCATCACAAAGCATGGGGAGATTGATTATGAGTCCATTGTGAAACTTGCTGAGGTAAGAATCCTGTCAGATTGATTGTTCACTCCAAATGTGGTTCTTGTGGTTGTGTCCATATCCGGAAGGAGGAATAGCTGAACTAGAGAGAATAGACATCCACTGGAGCCAATGTAACCGAGAGCCTCTTCACAAGGTGGCCATTGGCCGTCTGAGATACTACTCCTCACCCATTTGATGGATGCGCTCTAGCCAGAGACTACCATGAAATCAACCTCATTCTTGTTAGCTAATTAGCTTCTAGTTGTCTTAGTAGAGCCTTATGAATAGAGAACGAGGCGTAATTGCATTACTCATTGAAAGTGGAGATTGATTTGTTTTCCACAAGTTAATGGAATAGTCATCCACTGCGCATTTTTCCTGAAGATGACCCTGATGTGACCAGGGATTCAATGGAGCTGATCTCCGGAATGTCTGCACTGAAGCGGGTATGTTTGCAATTCGGGCAATGCGTGACTATGTCATTCAAGAGGATTTCATGAAGGTTTGTAAACTGACCAAATGCAAAGTTTATGTTTTTCATACTGGCTTCTGAGCAGAAATTTCACCCCATTCCTTTTACTGAGGCGTCTCAACAGTGTTGACATTAGGAGATATCCAAGGAGATGATGAATAGGGCCCATGTTATGGTGATACAAACAGATTTTTGCAGCATCAGATCTGGCAGTGGTGTGATCAATTTGATCAGCATCTGTGGCTGCTGCTAATGTGGGATTAACTGTGGGGTTGCAGGCCGTCCGAAAGCTTAATGATGCCAAAAAACTGGAGTCAAGTGCTCATTACAGTGCAGATTTTGGCAAGGAGTAGTAAGGTAGCAAATTCTAAATTCTCTCCAGGGGCACCCAGTTACTGGATATATTGTGGAGGGGTACTGCCCAAAACTGGCTATGTTGTCCATGACTAGTTAGATCCGACATAGCAAGTGATTGGTTTACACAGGGATGATTTTTTGATCATCTGTTCTCTAGACATGCTTTCAACATTGAACCCTCCTCTCATGGCAGAAATTTTAGGATTTCAATTAGTGATGAAGTTCAAAGGCTTGGGATTCTTTCAAATCAGATTTTTCCCACCCTCAAAACCATACTGCTGTGTCCTGGCCTGGCCTGGCCTGGCCTTGCTGATTTAGCTTGTCACCCAAATTGTACATCAATGAGAGAAGGAGATACGGAAGTTTAGCTGAACACACAAGCTTGGCTTGTTAACATCTCTTGAGCAACATTTTTAGTGTTCCTACAATCAGCAGCAGAATTTCCATTTTTTAGTAATTAAAAGGAAATCCAAAAATCCAATCAATTTTTTTTTCTCTGAAGCATCATTGTCTATTAGGGTCATGAAAGTTTTTGAGTTTTGAATAACGGAAATGGCAAGGCCTCAAGTGTGACACACACCTTGTTGTTTAACAATGAGTGAGCAACAAACATTTTAACAATAAATTTGAATGTGATAACTCACGACAACCTTCCAAAATACAATGCATAATTGGAGATGCTCTTATTCAACAAAAGCTTAAGTTTCAATTACCCTAAATTTTGGTAGTGGTAGGTCATGAACAATGTTGCCTAGACTATATATGTTATCAAATATCTAAGGCAATTAATTGATTGGTAACTCTTCTTTCTAACTAAGATCCATACCTTAAATCGGCATTGCCTTTTTGCAAGTTTGCAAAAGCAACATTGAAGGGAGACAAGAAAACCTACAAATCATGGGTAATCCTCTCATGAATAATATGGAGAGTACATACAATATTGTCTAGGCAGGTCCATTCCATCAAATGTGACACCAATGTCCAAGTACAAATATAATCAAGTTTTTAAGTGCAAAGATCAAATACAAACCCTAAACCCTAAACCATGTTTTATGACAAGCATCATCATCCCACTTGTTGTCTTGTTCAGGTTGAAGAATCTACAAGCAACCCTCCTCCATTGCTCGTATCCTTCTTCTTCCAAGCTTCTTTGCATGTAATATAATAGCATGAAATTAGGCAGATTCCTGAGTATATATATCTTCCTCTGGCATAGTTTAAGGAGTTAATACTGGAGCGTTCCACCCTGGAGTGTTGCATTCTGGTGGTCACAGTGTCAAATTTGCATTTCAAGATCTCTCAAAAATCAAAGACTTCACACACACTCGGTAATGTCCTTCTTTTTTTTTGTTTTTTACATCAAAAGTAGTCAAATAATTTACTGAAGGGTTTTGAAAAGACAAGGTATTATACTGCTAGAAAAAGAGAGTGCACAAGACAAAATAAAACCCCCTTGTGAGCACCAGGTCATGGGACAAATACATGCCAACTGCATAACAACTTGGAAGAAAGTTTCTCTCACATTCAGCATCACTGACAACTTTCTCTCCACACTTACCTCCCAAAGTTCCATCAAAAAATTTAAGAGTTTCCAAGCCAAGATCAGAAGAAGAGCAGGAGTTTTAGCCTCCAATTGAGCTTCAAACAAGACCTTTTTTTGTCTCACCACTCTCTCGCATCTTGAGGATAGTTGTTCCAGTTCACCCCAGAAGACCTGTGAATAAAAAAGCATTACCCAATGATGCCAAAACTGGGAAAGCGCCTCCTCTTCTGATGATATTCAAGAAGTTTTAGACTTAGTGCAAATGGTCTAAAGCTGGAAAAATCCATGCAGGTTTCCTCCACTGACCCGTGCAACGGATATCAAGACCACCCTCCAATTTGTGCGTATTTTCTCCCCTAACCCATGAACAACGGGTATTAAGACCCGCCCCTCCCTCCAATTCGTGCATATTTTCCACCAACCACCCGTGAACAGGGTATAACAGCCATCCTCTGGCAAGTTCCAGACACTGGAAAGTGCAGAGATCATGTCAAGAAAGTCCAGTTCATGAACAAGAAGGCAACACACAGAGGTGATTCTGCAACATCCGTGACTTTCCAAGCAAGGGCACGCTCATATGTCACTGTGCGTCCCCTATGTGAAATTCGCACTCCTGGTGGAAGGTACGCGTAACCCTGCACACCAGCCCCTCAACTAAGTCTTGTTTCCTATCCAATTGTCAATTCCAATCCAACCCAACAATTCTCAGATATGGCCACAACTATGGACAAAAATGAGAAGTCAGGATGAAAACAGTGCACAGGGGAAAAACAAACAAGCAACCAAACTAGTATTCTAACCTAAATTGGTCCTCACGAGAGTTCAATCCCCAGTTTTGGATTTGCCTTACCTGCACCTTGACTGCCTGCTGCTCATATTCTTCATTAAATTCAAGTCTCATCAGGATAAGACCCTGAAAATCTTCTAAACTGGTACCCAATTTCACTACTTTACAAATACCCTCAAATTGGGCATGAAACTAGGGTCAAACTAGGGCCCAAAGACAGGGTGACTTTCCAGATAACTCTATTGAGCTCAGGCTTTCGAATTGATTTTGGTAGACCAAAATGTCCCTCTGAAGTAGATGAAGGCAATATTGGGCTCAATTTGGGTCCATCAGGTTTTCAAGACTTCTAGCTTCATGCCTTTCGACATTGTGGGTTCTTTTTTTCCCTGTAAAGTCAAAACAAAGATCTGCAGGAAAGCTTTGCACCTCTCCTGTTTATACACATACACAAGTATATAATCCCAAACTCCCAACCCTCAAAGAATGTGTGATTCATCTGTTGGTTCTGAAAGTCCAATGGGTCAAAAACTCTCACCTGTTGCAAGACTTGAGTGAAGTCAGTGTATGGGAACTTCTTGCTATTTTCATCTAGAGTATTTTCCCAGGAGAGATCCTGTAATGCCCCTGCCGTTGTTTCAAACATTTCCAGTCCTGCCCGATTTGCAAACATAAACTCAGGCAAACTCTGTGCAAACAAACACACACACACACACACAAACCCAAAAGAAAAGAATTCAGAAATTCAGAAATTCAGAAAGGAAAAAACAAAAACAAAAATTCTGACAATGTACATTCTACACGCTTAAGCTCCGAAAGCCCTGAACCTAACTGCAGTGTATTTCTTTCAAGCAAGCATGAAGCACAGATATTAAAAAAAAGGAATAGTACCTTCCAGGTGCAGCATACAATTGCATCATTATGCTGCCAAAAATCCTTGAAGAGTGCATCATCGTTCCCTGTGTCAGTTGTTCTGGTCAGATCCATCCCCAAGTTCACTCTGCAACCAAACAGAACATAACCACCAATTTGCAAAAAATGTGTCAAAAATGCCAAAAATTGACACCCTCAGAACATTTCATTTCTAAGAAACGCATTGGTTGCCTCCTACCCCCAACTGTTGGTATATCAAATTTCACTAAATCGTGAGTAGACATAAAATGGGCACCTGTAGCTGTCCACAATCCGACGGGCGAGAAGGGAATTAGGAGTCACTGGCAAATGTCGTGGGTCTGTATGGGGTGCTAGATGGGAGGGGGTGAGTGCCATTGCAATCCGTTGCACAGATGCCACGACTGTGCGCACATATTCACGCGCCATTACTGCACAGCTGTCACGATTATGTGCCTCGTATGCAAACTGGAACGCAATTGTTAGAACTGACCGAGAATGACTGGATGCACTGCCCACCAGAACACCATTTGCTGTTGTTCGCATTCCATCACTCCCTCCTTCAAGTGTTGCTGCCAAATTAAGTGTTCGTGAGAGCCCAGTCTGCAACCCCACCACATTTTGTCCCCACTTTTTTTCAGAATGAGCTTCAAGTAGTTTGGCTCTTTTCTCCCTACATGTGTTGAAAAGCCCTTGATTTTATTTGTTTAATACCATAAACCCTAAACCCTAATAATTTTGCACTTCCATCAGCTCTCTCAGGTTTCTGTTATAAATCTCTTGTTTTCCACGTCTATTCTGAAATGTTGTCAATTGGGTTGAGAATATGTTACTGCTGAAATGGATAAGTAACACATACATTGCTGTCAAGCGGTATCACACGGAAACCAGATGGAAGAAGTGGAACATCATCAGATATTGCCACATCCACCGGAGCAAACACAAGCTGGGCACAAGCTCCAACCGCATTCTCATCAATTCCACTGCAAAGCTGGATTTTTTTTCGTAAACACAAAACCCACAACTTGAAAATGTCAGCAACATAGTTTACGTCCCTTTTGCTTTTTCCTCTCTTCTTAATTACTAGTGTATCTTGGTACTCTGCAGCAGCAGCTGCTGCTGCTGCTGTAGCAACCAGTGTTGGGTGGGTACCAGGCTGGATGAAACCCTGGTATATAGACTGGTACTGGACCTGGTATCACAGACCCGACCAGACTGGTATGACCCAAGGCAGCAATACCAGTTTGATACCTACGCTGTATAAGTCTCAACATACCAGTATACTTTTCCTTCATCCCATACAACATTTCCATGCAACAAAAGAGGACTAATAAGATCAAGTGCCTCTTGTGAAAGTGAAAATAATAATAATAATAATAAGTATTATTATACCTGGACCAAAAAGGAATCCCTTGAAAGAATTGATCCTCCCTCCAGTTTTACCACCTCCAAAAACTGCAAAAAAAGTTAAACTGCGGATTTGAACAATCTTCTCCCAGGGTTGAAAAGCCTCAAGTTGAAACTTGTTTGTAGTCTGAAGAGACAGTAAAAACACAGCGTGTACCAAAAGCAAACATTTTGCCCTCTTAGAAAGTTGAAAAAAAAAAATTCTTTTGTCTAAAAATGCACCTCTTCTTGCTCAAGAGATTGGGCAAATGGAAGGGGGGCACTAGCTGCCCGGGAGGCAGATATGCCACCATGCAAATTGTTACGAAACATGGCTGCTGTATTTGCATCGATATCAAAGTTTGCCCATTCTGACCGATGCTCACGTAATGAACGGATCAGGAGTGCTGGTGGCACATTCTGCACAGAAAAGAAATTTTTAATTTTTAATTTTTTTGAAATAAAATAAAATAAAATTTCCTAATTGCATGTCATTGCAGCAATAACACAAGAGTTTCACACAATGCCATCCAGATCCCAGATACCCATTCATTCATTCATTCATCGATGCATTCATTCATTGATGATTTACACAGAAAGATGAAGAAACCCAAGTGGAGAAAACAAACCTGCAAAAGCATGGATGCCTTGGCGCATAGGATGCCACCTCCAAGGGCAAAAAGAACCCGGTCAGAAGCATTCTGCCCACCTGTTGATTTCATGGTTGGAGTTGGATTAATCACAATACTCACATCGTCCACACCATCATTCCCAAGAGTTGTCCAGCCATCGTCGGTAAAAGTGTTAACGGCTTCATTGAACCCCCTGATCACACCAACACCCAATAGTCGACATCCATTGTCATCTCTCAGCCCTGAGAACCGCATGTTAAATCACCACCAGGGCAGCAGAGTGGGTGGTGTAAAGACTGTTACTATTAATGAAGCGTAACCCAATCTGTGAACACATGCTGACACAAAGCTCCACTTGAAAGATTGGCAGGAATCATAAGGCACACTCAAAAACACAAATGAGGAGAAATTTTTATCTAAAACTCTTGATGACTCTCTATACCTGGCAAGGCGTAGGCTGAGGGTCCAAAGCGCTCCAGGATGTTGTTGGCCATTGCGCAATCCAATTTCTCCACTTTCCTCTTGTGCCAACCTCCGGAGATAACGTAACGCCTACAAGCCCATCATCATTGCACCAAGCCCCCCTTTTTGACACCTGATTTTTTTGCCAAATGAAGAAGATGAGGATGGTATAAAAAGGGGGGGAAAAAAACAAAAGAAGCAGAAAAAAGAACTAGAATATGAACACTCACCCTGATGGTTGTCCTCTGCGCTAGTGCTGCCGCAGACTCATATAGGGGACGGAGAACTTCTGGAATGCTCCAAGGCTGTGTTGATCAATTGATTAACCCATCCCAAAAGCACAGTCAAGACATGAACAATCAGAATCAAGCATCTTCCAGATTACTAAGTTATGTATATTGATAGAAAAAGCTTCCCGATTCCATCACAGAAAAGGGGAAAGATGTAGCAATGATAAGGGCACAAGAGAAAAGATGTAAGTTGAAACTTTTGTACAAGCTTGACGGATTTTGTAAAAACCACAAAAGACAATAACAACATCATCTAAGTTGTGTAACCAAAAGCAAAAAAAGAACACAGAGTTCATGATGGTACTAAGCACTAGGCACCTCCAAGTCATAATGATCTACGACGTGAATGATGCATCCACCTCCCTCACAGGGGCGTATCAGAAACCCACTTGGTAACATTTCTGCCCTGACAAAGGATGGAATTGGTTCTTGTGATCCTGCTAGTGAACGCTCACATATCTGCATGCCCCAAGTCCTCAATCCCCATCAAAATTTGGACCATCATGCTGGCAAACATGTCAGGGAGAGTGTAGTTCCAGAGATTTTGGAAGACTCCTGAGTTTGACAAGTTTGGTAGTCAGAACAACCTACCACAAGATTCCCATCCTCCAAAATGGTGGTGTATCTCAGTGTACAAAAATCCCGAGGAGGAGCCAAAGTTGTTGGAGCATACATCTGCAAGGTCACCAGCGCACACTTACTACTTCAGCAAGCAAGTTCAACGTTCCAGTTACACAAGAAGAATATATCCACAAGAAGAAGTGCCACATCGTGGCAACAGAAGACAATTTCATCAGAAGAAACAAAACACAAATCAAGGTGTCAATGCTTCCAGAAGTGTATATTTCTTTTTAACCTGTGTGTACAAGAGCTCAATTGTTCCTCCCTTTCCAGTCGAGATTGCACCCAGCGTTTGAAGGCGCCGGCAATCCCGGAGCCATGACGGTCGGTCTTTAAGGACCTCCGCCACCTGATAAAGATATATCCAGTAAAATAAAACATTGTCAACTAGCAGCAGAAACACACAATCTCTGACACCAATTTCAGGCTTTTATGCAAGGACACACAACCTCCACATAGAAAAAAACAGTTGTGATTCTCGGGAAAGAAAGCATGATCAGGTTGGTCGATCACCCCAGATGATCTTGATGATGAGGGTCATACCTTGGTGGGTTCAAGACCCACAAGGCCGCATGCTCGTGCTGCAATGCCAGCGCAACCATGTGAAATTGCAATGATGCCAATGGCATCCGGACCAGGCTGCAAAAAACCACAAACAAAATCCCCCATTACCCAACCTTCTCTATGTTGATCACCAAACTCTATTTTTTCAAAGTCGGGCACATGAACTGACTGACTGACACCACAACTCCTGCCTGGTATTGAATCTCTACACTACACCATAGCACAGATGATTTGAGATGCAATAGATTTTGACGGTAGATATGTAGATATATACCTTCATACCGGGTAGCTGAATCCAGTCTACCGCAGTTCCTGTGGCTTTTGCTAGGAATTCTGTCAATGTATCCTCTGCGAGGGCCAATAATCTGCTGAACACATTCTCAACAATAACGCATATCCGTCAAAAAGAATGAAATCTGTGCAAAGTTTCTCAACAACATTGGCATTGAATATGAAATCTCTACTAGCTAAAGAAATCTCTTTTAAGGAGGAGATTCAACTGACCCAGCAGAGTTAACATCACGCGGAGAATGCTGAGGAGTTGGATTCTGAGGCAGACCGACAGTGATGACAGAATCAGAGCTCGTGTCTGTGGAGGCCATGCCATTCCGTCCAGGTACTTGCAAACTCAGGTCCCCCCGAGAAGAGATCTTGTCACCCCCACCACCACCTCCGCCATTCAATGCACTAAACAAATTGCCTCCATGCAGCCTTTCTTCCTTCAGTCCATGCAGCGGTGGCACCTCCTGCTGTATGTAATTGGCCCATCAGATTCCACACTTCCGACATCAATCAATCCAATGCCTTTCAAGACAAAAGCTCTGATTTACTTTTTGTTGTCCACCCATGTATGACAAAACTCTTTGAGGAAGAATGTTGCAAGTATATGGGACATTGGAACAATTGGGTATTAAACTCCTTGAGGAAGACTGCTGTGAGTATATGGGCTATCGGAACTGTTGGGTATGAAGCTCTTTTGAGCAACAATGTTGTGTGTACAGTTTATCGGAAATGTTGGGTATGAAACTCTTTGAGGAAGAATGTTGTGACTATTATGGGCTATTGGATATGTCAGGTACAAAACTGTTTGGAGGAAGAATGTCATCACTATGGGCTATGGCAATGTCGTCAGGTATGAAACTCTTTAATGTCATGAAAATGTGCTATTGGATATGTCAGGTACAAAACTGTTTGAGGAAGAATGTCAGTGAGTATGGGCTTTTGGAAATGTTGGGTACAAAACTCATGAATATGGGCTATCTATCAGCAGAGATGTCTACAGAAAAGCAGGAGACTGCTTGCGGCTTAAGAAAGAGCATGTGGGCAAGGGCAAGCTGGCTAAAACAGAAGGCAAAAAGAAAAAACTATGAGCAACTATTTACCTGGTTGTTGGGCAGACGACGTCGGCCACCGGGAGGGGGAGCAGGGCCACCAGGCAGCTCATTGAGTTGTTGTCTTAGCATGTGATTGTCAAGGGTGAGCTGAGAAGTATGCCGAGCAAGCCTCTCATTCTCCTCCATCAGAAGCCGGTTGAGAGCTGTGAGCTTTGCATTCACACTCACAAGCCTTGTTGATTCCTTCCTCTGCTTCTCCCGACACCTGCAACAAAGCCAGAGAACACACCCATACAAACACACACACACACACACACAGTTCTCCTCTATTCTCATCAGCAGCTTACTACTTCTTTATCACCCACACCCAACATGCACCTTACCTACCACCACAACAACATGATGACAGTTTGGGAAGCTTCATCTTCAACCACATCATGGCATCATCAACCCACAATGGCAGCTTCAGAATCCAAACAAGTGAAACCTAGTACTCCTCGTGTGGAGAATAAAGAAGAACAAAGTCTGGATGGGTACAAAAGGGGTTTGTTTTGTGATGACAGAGACACGACATGCATCATGATGTTCAACATCATTTATGGGTTGGGTGTTTGGGTTGTGGGAGAAAATGTGCAAGAGGGATTTGGGGTTTTTATTTTTGGCTTACCTCCGGTTTTGGAACCAGACTTTGATTTGCTTTGGCTCAATGTTGGCCAGCACAGGCGCCTCACGGATGAGCTGCTGTCTTCTGATGGAGCTGGGCTTGGGACACTCATGATACACCCGCTCCAGTGCCTCCACCTGCTCGTTTGTGTACCTCACATACTTCCCAGAGGCATCCATCCCACTACCTCACTACTACCCTTTTGGTCTTCTCCTTCTTCTCCTGCTTCTTCTTCTTCTTATTCTCTCTCTCTTTCTCTCAAAAACCCTCCAACCCGCTCTACCCACCTGGAGAAAAACTACTTCCCAGCACTCTCTCCCAGCTCAAAAGCTAGCTCAAACACAAGTCCAGCAGTTCCACAAGCCGCTGGTCATCAGCTGCGAGCTCAACAGACAAGACTACTGCTTCTTCTTCTTTCTTCTCACAACCACCACCAAGAAGAAAATGGCCATGCCTTAGAGTGCACTTGGGCTCCCTGCAATGCAATGCTGGAGCCATAGACACAGCCCATACAAACCCACCACCCACAACTCCCACTGCAAAGAAAAACCAAACAAAAGACTTACTCCAAAAGAGTTCCTCCTTCCACCAACAAAAACTAGAACTCCTACAGACACTACTGCTTCTAGTAGCACAACCAGGAGCACCACCACCACCACCAACACCACCACAACGCCTAGTGCAAAGAACAAGTGACAGAAGAGTTGTTCCACCAACAGCCAGTGCACAGGACTAGGGTGAAGCAGCAGGAGCAGCACACAAGAGCCATAGGGTGAAGTACCAGTACCAGTACCACCACCACCACCACCACAAGAGGGGGGTTGGACCACATAAGCAGCAGCAGCAGCAGCAGCAGCTTTGCAACCAACAATAGGTATAATAATAATGGCAAAAGCAGGAGCAGCAGGAGTCAGGCAGTAGCAGTAGTGCAGTCCTTTTTTCAAAAGCCTGGCATTGAAAACAACAACAGAGTGTGGGTTGAGTTGGGTGGGTTGCAGAAAGAGAGAGAGAGAGAGAGAGAGAGAGAGAGAGAAGGGTTACTGCACACAGAGAGAAGAGTGTAAGTAAGTGGGCAGGTCTGGGCTGGGCTGTGCTGTGCTTGATGGGTACAGAGTCCAGACAAACAAAGGCAGGTGCTTGATGGGTGGTACAAAGTACAAACAAAGGAGGTGGGGAGGGAGGAAGGGCGGTAAGAGGGGTTGGGGGGGGAGGGCGGGGTGTGTGCTCGATGGGGTGGGGGGGGGTGGGGGGGGGGGGACCACAGGA
>Ga0116231_10009438_pt1 | contig 16466 bp, 11 predicted proteins | sample S1TSphgellanicum_2_FD_89695 | JGI IMG/M metagenome (GOLD analysis project Ga0116231, IMG submission 89695) | Host-associated microbial communities from peat moss isolated from Minnesota, USA - S1T2_Fd - Sphagnum magellanicum MG | ecosystem: Host-associated > Plants > Peat moss > Unclassified...
AAGCATCATCACATTTTTTCCTTTGTATATTTTGGTCTCTCACTGGGCTAAAAAAATCTTGTTCAAACATAAAGCATCATCACATTTTTTCCTTTGTATATTTTGGTCTCTCACTGGGCTAAACAAATCTTGTTCAAACATAAAGCATCATCACATTTTTTCCTTTGTATATTTTGGTCTCTCATTGGGCTAAAAAAATCTTGTTCATTGACATCACACTTATGTCATAGGAACAATAACTTACACAATCCAGAAGGTATTTTCCAACTTTGCTTATATAGTTAACTTCCACCATGTGGAAGTTACCACCTTGCATATCCTTCCTCACAACAATGCTTTTCAAATTTGATCAACAAACCCTTCTCCTATACATAATCATTTGTCTTGAAATACAAAGCATACCCTTTTCATACATGCATGGAAAGGTGTATAGTAAAATCCTAGGTCTAGGGCTTTACAAAAAAGGATGCTAGTTATGTAAAGCCAAGTGCGAGCCCACTTCTAATAAGCTCTTGATAAGGACCTTACTAAATGTCAAAAATTTGTCCCCAAAAATAAATTTTTATTATTCTATAAAAACTCACATGCAACACCTACTTTTCTATGTATTTCGAGAAGTTTGCATCTTCTTGAATCTTATATCCAACTCTTATATTCCTCCATTTTATGTGTTTTAAAAGGTTTAAGGTTTAATGTTCTTTTGCTCTTATGTTGTTGTCTTTTTTTTTTTAGTCTTTTTCATCGAACATGACACCTTTGTAACCTCTTCAAAACTTCAGGTTTCATCTTTCTTTTTCAAACTAAATCAAGCAATGTAACATCCTCTATTAACAACCAAACCCAAAACCATGTCCTTTCCCAAACCTCTTTCTAATGCAAATCCTTGGATTTATGTTGAAAAGCCTACGAAGAAAAAGAAGGAATGTGAAAAAATAAGGTGTTAAAAAAAATTTGGAATGTCAAACTTCCATGAGCTAAATCAACGACAAATGAACATGTGAAGGTGCATCAAGTTAGATGCAAGGTTTGTTCCAAAATACAAAGAGAAAGGAAAAATTGTTGGCTTTTAAATTGAATAGTTTTTAAAACCATCATGGAAAGAGGAAGGCCTTAGTGATAATCCTTTAAGTTTGTAATGTTATTGAACAAAAACCTTATCCATGCCAAGAATGAATGTTTGTATGCAACAACCAAAAAGGATTCAATTTTCAATAAAATCTACCATGTTGTTCTTGGAAATGAAAAAAAAATTGGTGCATTTTTTTCTTTGTTTACACATGTTGTCTAAAGATAAACCTATGACTAATTATGAAAGTATGAGAAAATTGTTACATTGCCTTGATGTCAAGACTTTTCCAAACACAAGTGGTCGGGAAATGGCTGGCATCTTACACACATGAATTGATTGTTAATAAAACCAAATCTTTGGTTGAAAATGTTAAGTGCATTTTTCTTTCACGTGATGAAGTGACAAATTTTGATCAACAATTTTGGTTTCCATTTGTGCTTATGTTGTTGAAGATTGGTAACAAACTCCATTAATATTATCCTTGTGGAAAATGGTTGATGGGGCCAGTTCTAATAATTTCAAGCATATTTTTGTGGATGTCATGGTGTCTTTTGGTGATTTGGATCAAAATACAATTACGCCCAAACTAATATAACACCTTATTTGGTGACACACAATCAACATGTGTGATAGCTCAATTCAAAGATCAAAAAGCACCATTTATTATCAATGTGCATTGTATGAGCCATTACACCAATTTGGCAATCTAAGCTCTTTCTAAATTGGGTGTTATGAGAAAGATTGAAAATGTGCTACAAAGCTTATACATACATATTTTTGTCATAGTCCAAGAAAAATTCAAGAATTTGTTGAACTAATCAACATTGTGAAAACTAAGGGTCAAAAAAAATTGAAAAACATCAAAACCCACTATATTTTTATGATGCCCCATCTAAGAGAGTTTTGGGTGAATGCATGGTATGGTGGTTCAATTTCGATGGATAAGACAGTCCATAAAAATCCACATAGTACTATTAAAATGGTTGCCTATTATTATATCATTATTTAAATAAGGGATTACATAACGGTTTAAACTAATAAGCTCAATAGAATGGGCTACCCACTTGTATATTCCAATGCCATTTATTATAGGGGGGAAAAAATTAAAAACCAAATTTAAAATTACAATTTATAAGGACTCATGAGGGAAAACCCCAATCTTTTATCATTCAAAAGTCCATAATTTCATTTTGGCTTAGGTTTTTGAAACAAGGATTCCACATATGAATTTATTATGTCAAATTATATCATATGTTGAGACCCTATAAATGGTTTGAAATGAAATTCAATGTCAAAATTTCAATCTTATTTCATTCCAATTAGGTGGTCAATCCATACTTTTAATTCTAAAAGTCCATTACTAAAACTAAATGTACATTTTTTGAAAACAATTGTACATATGTATTATTAATCAAGTTATTAAATCTAGATATAATGGCCAATTGACAAATCTAAGCATTTTTTTTTTCCATAGGTGTTCAAACCAATGGTACTACAAAAAATGAGCCACCATACTATGCATTCAGCCTTTTATCTAAATATCATGCCTTGGTTTTGAAGATACATCAAAATGTTAACATTATCACACAAGATACCCATAATTTGGAGTTGTTTTATGACTTGGAAATAATGTTGTGGATCCCTTGTATCATACCCATGCATGAGGGGTTAAATGAGTGGATTAATTCCCAATCCTGATAGTGTTTTGTATTTGATTTTGTGGTTGAAATAAAGTTGTGCCATGTAGATTTATCCTACTAGCACATTGACCCCTTAGAATGTGTACATGAGTGATGTGTTCAATGGGTACCAAAACTTGCTAAATGGGACATCCAATGTGGTGGCACATAAATGGGCACTTGAATTGAATATTGGTTTAGAAAACTTGAGTTTTGAAATTGCTAACATTTTCATCATGCTACATTCTTGTTGTTTTAAAACATCACCCTATGTGCAAGTTGCTCATGTTATTTTCCAACAAACCAATAACCATGTGCAAAAACAATGTTTTAAAGTAATAGCCAAGGTCAATTTTGATGAACTTGAAAAGTGATTTCCTACCCAAGATCATGTGATGGATACTTTAGGGTTGATTTACCAAAAAGACTTGCTGAAATCTTCATATGCATAGACCTTTCCTATTCATATGGCTATTTTGAAAGTCTTTTATTGTCAGCCCAAGAAACTTGGATCCACCCAAACTTAGATCCTAACAATTTTTGATGTGAATGTTTTGAACCTACAATCTTATTTTTTCAAGATCACAATGATATCTAATGTTTAATGGGTTATGGACCAACCCATAGATTTCAATCTAATGTCTAGACTTGGAAGAAGATTTTTTCCAATGTATTGTTATGTGCTTGAATTTGTAAGTTCATAAAACTGGCAAAGTTGGTTGTGGTTTAAATTATGAGATCTATGAAAGATGAAAGAACTTTCTCAACCTTGGCATTCATGAAGACAAGATTATAAAATGGGCTTTGTGAGCATTTGGATTTGGTGGTTCATATGTTTCCACAACCTTTTTATACCATTGATACTTTCCTTATGATGATGTCATCACAACTTGCAGTGATGAGAAAACAAAGAAGGGTATTATGGCTTGATATGTTTTAGCTTCATTGAAGGTTCATTAGCAATTATTCTATGTTATTGTGTAAGTGGAAAATTTTGTTCTTTTTAATCATTACAACTATCATGTGGTATAGTCCATGAAACTTCCCATGCCTAGGCCCCAAAAACCTTATTTTTGTATTGTAAATGTTTGGCATGCTTTCCTCAATTTTTAGCATGTATATGCTTCATTTTTCAATGGTAATAGGTATTTAATCTTCTTGAACTAGAATCTTACACTTTCCATTTGATTCAATGTGCCTTGTATAGGGGTTATTTTCAAAATTTTAGGAAGTTTGTGTTACAAACTTACAACTTGTAAGCTCTAGCTTCTAACTTTAAGTTCTTAGAATGCATCATGATTGTGTGGGTTTTAAAGGTTTCAAGTGACAACTTGAATCATGTCAAAAACAACCCATAGGTCCCATGATGCCAACCATTTGTGAATGAACCCTTCTTTGGACATAAGCAAAACCAACATTTATCTCATGATGGAATTGTGTACCAAACTAAGACTAGTGGCAATTTTTGGCTAACAATTATGGAGATCAAAAAACCTAACCATGTGCAAGTTGATGGAATTTGACAAGGGGGGAATATTAGGGTTGGGTCATAAGTGACCTTCAACTCCATGAAGACCTTGAATGAGCTGTGCACATAATCGAAACTAATCCAATTCTTACATGAGTTGCATTAAATCATTATCCTTAACACTAACACAAACACTACATGTTTTCAAATGAAAACTAATTACTTGCATGATTATTTCAAGCAAACAAATGAAACACTGCAGAAGATATCAATTCCTAATTGCATATTTCTTGACATATGTATTGTATCATGGTGGGGTGACTAAGGAGTATCGCTAGTGTTTTCCATTCCAAACCCTAATACTACAACTGCAATGAAGAGAAATTTTATGTGGGGATATGTGGTTCTCAAAGGGCTCCTTCCTTGGCATCTACAACACTGGAATTTGTGAGGCATAAATGTTCAACATCAGTTAAAGAATTCATCAGTTGAAGAGTGAGAGATGATGGCTTTTTTATTTTTTCCTATCTTGAACACAGCATTTGTTAATATTTAACACATCTACTCTACCAACATAGAATTGAGGGGACCAAAAACAACCACAATACTCTAATTGAAGAATTTCTTACCATCAAAATTGAACAGCTCGTTCTGCAACATATGACCACATTTCCCTGGAATGTGAACTCAACATTAGAGCTCATTTAATCACATTCAAGGTTGTTGCATTCTATGTGCTTCTATGTTGGGTTGTTGCATTCTATGTGCTTTGCAAACAACCCAAAATAGCCTTCTCTCAATATGTAACACAAGCACATAGAATGCAACCCAACAAACCCAATTGAGAGAGGGGTTCAAACAAAAGCTTGGAGGATTGGATTTATTTGCTGGGAACCAAACTCAACTAAAAGTACCCTTGAGTATTGATTGCAGAACATAGACCCCATCAGACACAGCCATAACTTTTATTAGATCCCAAACTGTTTTGGAATATCAACCATGCAGTAAGAAATTGCCAGGTTGGTGGGGAAAGGGACTCCATATTGTCCAATCAAACTAGGAGGTGGAACTCACCATCAAGGGTCAAAATTCACTGCCATTCTGACAGTTAGACATATCTCTAAACATATCATGATGAGAGAATAGGTGAGGCTAGTCAAGATATTGACAGGGAGCACATTAGAATAGATTTTTTGATGAGACAAATCATAGGTTGGGTCCTCACTTCATCCACTTTGCACTGAGAAGTTTTCACATACATGGACTTCACTTTTCATGCAAATCAATGCAAAAAATTGGTACAGTTATCATCTCCAACAGCAGCCCTGTGATTCTGATGGTGGTTCAAACCATCTCTGTTTCACAGGTGGATCACCTTGTAAACTGCACCCAGCACCCCATGTTCCCAGTGAGATTAATTACTGCCAGATTTGTTAAATTGCTCTACTGCGCTACAATGACAATGGCAAAAGCATCTTACCTTGGAAGAAAAGGGTCAGGACAGTTGTCCATAAAATCCACCAACCTGCTCATTACCACACTCTCAATTTCAGTTGAAAATCCACACACACATTTCACATGTAAGGTTCCCATTGGCAGCAGAGAGTACTACGTGCAACTTGACAGATTTCAACAAGGCTCCAATGGCATTGTGAGCTGGCCTCATTGAACTGCTGCAAGCAACTGCCATTGGTGGTTCAGGCCAAGACATAGCACGGCTGAAACACTTGACAAAGATATATTCCAAAGACAAGAAAATTTCCTTCAGAGTCGTTTATTTCATTACTAATGGACAGTGTACATACTCTTTGCAAGCTTTTGAAGCTGGAGGAATATTATCCAAAGCATTCAACTCATCCTGCACAGCTCCACACACGATACATTTAGCATCCCCCACCCTCAACAATAAGAAGAAAGAGATTTCTGTACATTAGCTATCTCACATTATAACAAAAGGGCTGCACACAAATTTCCACATTTCTAGTCCAAGTTACCTGCAGAGTCAAATATTTTCCAACTAGTTGAACAAAATCAAGGGTGGCTCACCTCTGCATTTGGACTGTTCTACATACCAACTCAAAACATCCCACTGAGTCGTTTATTTATGTTCAGCAAAAATTTTCACAGTATGTCTCAAGAAAGATATGGTACTGACAATTCACAGATTCCACTCCGTATCACTTACAGGTGGAATCTAAGCTGCGGAACCCTAATATGTGGACTACTTCCCATCATGATCAACTTTTCATGGAGAAGGCAACTTTTTATATGCTCACATCCATCAGGGCGTTCACACAATACGATTTCTTTTGACAGATCTCAGGTAAAACCCACCAATAACAAAGTGTCGCTCAGCATTTACTGTTTCCTTCATGCCATTAGATAAGAGAGTGAACAGAGATATCAGCTTACTTGGAGCATCCGAATCTCCTGAGTGAGTCGCTGCAACTCAGCACGCCTGCGGTGGCGGCCCCGCACATCTGGTGCACTGGGTGGTGTCAATGGTTGTACACCTGCTGATCCCTGATGCCTTGGTCTCCGCGCTGTAGCTCCAGCTGATGTCGATGGCCCTCCATTGTTTTGATTGCCTTGATAGGCTCCCTTTGACTGCATTCTCTGAACCCTAAGATTTTTTTTAAAAAACACTTACTCTTCTTCACCTCACTTTTGCACTTCTCCTGAACCAAAACCAGATAGTTTTCTTCCTCAGATATCTTCCTCTTTGGATCCAAACTCTCACAAAACCTCTGTTTTGCACGCACATGCAAGCGAGACACAGAGAGAGACACAAAGAGCGAGCGAGCGAGCGAGCGAGAGTTTTAGGGTTTGGAGCTCCAGCAACGAAGAGTGGGCGTTCCAGTCTGTTGTGCTTTTCCGCACTTCCAGAACGTCTTCTGACATTCCCACACAGTGTGGAGTTAAATGCTAGAACGACCTTGAAGCTAAATGAAAATTGTTTTTTTATTCCTAATATTTTAAATTTGAGAAAATTAATTTGAAAACAATGAAAAAAATAGTACATGCTTGTAACAAATTTTAGGTCTTTAGTTCATTCTCTCTCTCTTTTTCCTTTTACTCAAAAACTTATAATAGCACTAACCCAAGTACACAATCAACATGCTTCCTAATTGAATGATGTTGCCATATACCATGTGATGGTAGCTAGGTTTAGGGTTTAGAGTATTCGGTTTTCAATAAGCTTCTATACACAACCCATTGCTCCAAGTTTGATGCGATTTCATTTCTACCATCCCCATGATCACGAGAGTTTTTCAACCTTATGTGTGGACCTAGTTCTTTTGTATTTTGCTTAGTCGATTCTACTTGACCATTTCTACAAAAGTTTGATAGAAAGAAATCTCCTTCAAGGTGTGATCACCCATATCACACACCAAAAACCATGTCATGTCTTAATGAAAACTATTCAATTTTTAAAAATTTTTTTTTGTTGCATTGCCATGTGAAAATTATGATAATTATGAGAAATTGTGTTGAATGACTGATACGAATGTTGAGGAATACAAATTTTTAATTTAATTTAATTTAAATTTTTGATTTTAGGTGAAAAAACTCTTGAACTTGAATGACAATTGTGTCAATTGTGTCAACCAAGGATAGATTTACAAAAGGTTGAACTTAAAATTGTTTTGATTAAAAACATTTAATGGTGAAAAAATTGAGATGATAATAACCTACTACCCACCCTCAAAAAACAATCACAATGTAAAAAATGTCCATTTAAAAAAATTTAAAAACTCAAAATATGTTTCAAAATCTCAAATTTTCAAAAATAATTTATCACGTGCAAATGATGTGTAATGTACATAGCATACACAACAAAGTTATAATTTATAACACAAAAAAAAATCCTCAAATAATTGACATATTTTAATATGATTTAGAATTATGATCATTTTTTAACACAAAATGTATATCTACACATCTTTAAAATTCATATATATTCAACAATAATTAAAACACAACATGTGATGTATTAAGGCAACTCTAGGCCCAATAACAAGTTGCAAAAACATTCTTTCAAAAAAAAAAATTGTGAAAAAAAACAAAGGACTCCAAAAAGAACTTGCAATCCCTAGATTTAACAACATGTATGGCTTCTTTGATCACAAAAACCTAGGCATTTCAACATCTTGTTCTCACAAGGATCCAAACATTTGGCAAATCTCAACTAATTTTATAGTGTTTCCATTCATACAAATACACTATCCTTTTTATCATGTTTTAAAGTTTTTCAACAATGAAGAAAAGTTTACATCCAATCAAGCAAATGTTTTGAAAACCAAAATCCACAATAGCAAGGTTAGACCAAAAAATAGCAAATAAAAATGTCCTTAAAATCCATTTGGGTTGAATTTTTTTTGTATTTTTTATGAATATTAGGATGACTAGGTAATTGGACAATAACAATCCAATGATTTCCAACAATGTTTTTCATTTATGTTTAGATAACATTAGATATCACTATCTTGTGCATGTTTGCAAAAATGTAGCATAAAAAAATTAAAATTAAAATTAAATTCAACATGGTATCAACTTTGTAAGAATCAGGGCATTGAAAGTATTGCAAAGCCTTGGAAAATAGCTATTTTTTAGTTATGTTCCTTTCCCATGTTGCCTTTTTATGTTTTCTTCCTCTAAGACCTTTGGAGTAGCCTTGGATAGTATGGTAGGTTTGCTTTTAGACAATAGAACCTACCCTTTTCTTTTATTCTTTGCGTGACTTCTTATTTATTATTTGAATGGTTGTAATAAAGTAAGCAATGAAGGAAGTTTTTTTTATATTAATAATAAGGTGTTGACCTTGTTCCTTTGATCTTACCTCTTGGAGGACAATAATGATTAAAGGTTGCAATTTCACCCCTTAACAATTCTACTTTGAGGGGATTGTGGGGGGTATGGAAAGAGATTGTATGTTGGAAGAACAAATAATACAAAGGTGTGTGTGAAAATTATAAAATGAGGGTATGTTTTGTTTCCTTGTAGATTTGTTTTTTTCTTTTGAGTTCACTTTCTTTTAAAATTATAGTAGGTTGAAGGAGTAATCCTCTAAGAATTAAAAGGTTTAGGTTTAGGTACCCTTTATTTTTCTTCATTTTGAATTTTATAATAATTCATATCCTTGGAGATTTTTTACCAATTTTGGATTGAAGTAAGACCACTTTCTCAAAAGCAATATTTTTCCTATTTGTGTTCACATTTTAATAAAAAAAATTTAACCCAATAACTTCTTATTTTGATAATAATAAGACTGTTGGGTTCACAAATATATAGGGACCATGTAAAGTTGCACATTAAACTAACTTGATTGTGAAAACTTTATTTCATTTGTCTTTTCTATGCAAAAATTGAATCATTCATGTAATCCACTTACAATTATTACTCACAAAACTCAAAATGGTTTTTGGAAAATTCTAATTTGGTTGAATTCTTGGAGTAAAAGACACTTAAGGTTTTATGAAATGTTAATATATGTTGGATGTCCATGTGGTTTTTGCCCAAAAATCTTGATAGAATGCAAATCAAAGGTTATGCACATGTACAATGAACAAAATAACCAACACTGCAACACAAGCTAAAATGTTTTGTGTGACATTGAAACTTTTTGGGTTTGATTTTTATCTTACCTTTGGTTGAATGCATGTAGTGCAAGTTTTTCAAGCTTGTGATGTTTAATTCATTTGTAAATTCATTGATAGAATCAAGGCATGTAAAGAGGATATGTACAAAATTTATGTTGATCAAGTTACAAAATGTGGGCATGTTTTATGGAATATTTCAAACCTTCCTTGTTATTGTGGATCACATCTATGATCTTCTACACAAGGGTTACAAATATGAACTTAAGTTTGATATGGAATATTTGGGATTTCATTTTTCTCTTTCTTGGGCTCTTGTTGATTTAGGTTTTATTATTTCATTAATTATGAGATAATCCCCACTTAATAGTGGTTTTTTTTAAAAATCCATTTTAATGTTCATATATGGACTATGTGGAATGTTTCATTTGCTCAAAATGAACGACCTTAACTTGCAACCACCCAATAAATTTTCATTCCATCCTATTTGACAAGGCATTGTTTGTGTAACATTTGTTTGTTTTCCAAGCTTACAATTCCTACCAATTACCTTGTAGGCATGAAAGTTCTTTTGGAATTATATTTGTTGGATTAAAAATTTGGTGCAACTTGGCCTTAATCAACTTCCTTCCCATTAGTTATATGAAAGGCTAAAACTTATTTAGTTGTCATAGGCCATGGCTATGGGCAACATAGAAGTTGAAAGATGTTTTTTAAATATTTATTTTATGAAAAGTAAACTTAGGAATAAATTGATAACCCATTTGGAGTTGGTTGTCAAGACGTTTTTTAAAAAAATTAAAACTTTGAACCCATTCCTGTTTGTTGCAACAATATGTGCATTTGGAATGTTGCAAAATCATGACATGGGACAAAAACATAATTCAAATAGCAACAAATTTGAAAACCCTAACCCTTTCTTTTCATGCATTTTGTTTTATTCATGTGTTTTCATGAACAATGTAATTTTTATTGTTTGATTCATTTAAATCAAGTTTGCTATGTTATGTTGATTGGTATGAAATCCATGCATGTATGCAATTTCAATTTTTGAAAATTGAACTTCATTTGCACTTTTTTTATTAGTCAAGGTAGATCTAAAGGCTCAAAACATAATCTAAAATTTCAGAACATCATGTGGCATCATTTCAAACACCTTGAAAAAAAATATATATTTTTTGGGTTTTATACAAGCAATTTCTTTTTGTAATAAGTATGTTCTTCAAAATTGAGATTCAATTTTCTTAAGAGATTTTATATGTAACATTTAGCTAGTTGTTATATATTAATTTTTGCATCTTGTCACCAATTTTTTCTCCATAATTGAATTGTAAATGTTTACCAACTTTGGTACATGGAGTTCCACTTGATTCCCATTTTTCTTGCCTTGAACTCCATTCAGTTGTTTTTTTGGTTTACATTTTGGTAATGCAAGGTTGAAAACTAGCTATCAAAGACAAATTTAGAATAATTTAATAAATTAAAAGGCAAAGGCTATCATGAACTTAAACATTGATAGATCATGAGATATAAAAGGGGACTATTCTTAACACCTTCTTTTGAAGAGCATTGGAGATCTTATGTTTGTGCATAGTCGTAGGATTCCTACTCACAAAGGTCCCTCTTATACTACTCACAAACATAATATATGGTACCTAGGTACCTAGGACCTTTGTGTACTTAATTGTAATAGTTCTTCCTCTTTTGTAAGATGGATATTCATGAATATAAGGTTTCATCCAAATACATTGTGAAAATTTTGAGAGTGATTTTCAATATGATAATTATCCTTTTAAGAGAGATTTCACACCCGAAGCTTCATAGGGTCAATTGTTTTTTTAGATGCATGCCACTACAACATATAACATCCTTGAATTTCAAAAAATAGTTTGCAAAGTTCCTAGTGATGTGAAAAAATCTTGCTTCAATGAAAATTAACATTAAATCATGAGTTTTGGTTGGATTGGGCTCATGCCACTTGACATTCAATTGGATCCTCCCAATGTTCATTGCCAAAAACACACATCATTCATTTCTATCATGCCTTTGAAGTTTTACCCTTGTCCAAGTCTAATGAAGCTTCCAAAGTGCATAATCGAATAATGCAATTTTTATTCACCATTTTTATCTACAAATGTTAATAATCACAATTGTTATAATTATCAATTCACCAATTTATCACAAATGTTAATAGTCCCCCCTCCCCCCCCCCTACTAATTATAGGCACTATAACTGAAGAAAAACAAAGGCTCATGAAATGTTTAATGACTACTTTGGAGGTAGGTATGTTTAATGACTATTTTGGAGGTGTTTCATTATAAAATGAAGTAAAAAATGGAGGATTAGTTTTACAAAATCTATGGGTTCCACCAAATGTATGTCCTTGTTATTGTTTCTTATGTAATTTTGATATAATTAGTTTCATGTTAAAAATTAAACCTAATATATTTTGCAAAGCTCCGCATGTCTTCTTCTTAGTTGTTTGTCCTTTATCTATAATCTAAATCTAAATTTTTTTGTTTGTTAAACAAGTGTGGGTGAGTATTAGCTATTTTTCACTTGTGTAGTATGCAAATTTTCAATATTTAAGGTCAATAATTAAGGCACATAATTAATTTGTAGTTAATCTAGAGATTAATTTTAAATTTCTAGGTGTCTAAAGTCAAGCACTAATTTAATTTTTAGTTATCTAAAGTTAAAAATTAAGGCGATAAATTTAATTTCTAGCTAGTCTAAAATTTAGGCCATTAATCTAATTTTCTAGCCAATTTCATATTTGCTAGAAGGACTTCTAAGGTTAATAATAATTTCATGTTGTAGTAAGAGTATGTTTGGGGGAGGGGAGGAGAGGGGGAAAGGGTGAAGGGAATGGATGGATGAATGGATGAGATGATAATTCAATATCTCTACATGATGATTTCAAGTCGATGATGGATGGATGTATGGATGAGAAAAAAGGGGTGGTCACTCACAAGCTCTACATGACGGTTTCAAGTTAGAGAATACTTGACTTGATGGATGAGATGAGAAGGGTGGTCACTTGCTAGCCTACATGACAATTTCGAGTTTGAGAATACTCAACTTGATGGATGTATAGATGAGATGGGTGGTCTCACTTGCTAGCTCTAGATGATGATTTAGGGCTTGAAAATATTCAACTTGATGGATGTATGGATGAGATGGGAGGGTTGGTCACTTTGTTAACTCTACATGACAATTTCAAGTTTGAGAATACTCGACTTGATGGATGTATGGATGAGATGAGAGGGTTGGCCACTCATTAACTCTACATGACAATTTCAAGTTTGAGAATACTTGACTTGATGGATGTATGGATGAGATGAGAGGGTTGGTCACTTTGTTAACTCTACATGACAATTCCAAGTTTGAGAATACTTGACTTGATGGATGTATGGATGAGATGAGAGGGTTGGTCACTCATTAACTCTAGATGACAATTTCAAGTTTGAAAAGACTTGATGGATGTATGGATGAGATGAGAAGGGTGGTCACTCATTAGCTCTACATGATGATTTCAAGTTTGAAAATGGTCGACTTGATGATGGATGTATGGATGAGATGAGAGGGGGTATGGATGAGATGAGAAGGGTGGTGGCTTACTAGCTCTACATGACGATTTCGGGTTTGAGAATACTTGACTTGATTTCCTTGTGGGGGAGAACAACACCACCATTGCTGAAAACCTCATCACGAACATGCACATCCTCGCCAAGAACCGTCATGTTTTCGATCCGAGCCCATTGGCCAATGGTGGAGTGCCATCCGATGATGCTCCCGGCCACACATGCATGTTTCTTCACACGGACACCCCTCATGATCGTACATTGCGAGAGCCGAACACCCGCCTCAATGACACATCCTTGACCAATGGAGACATCCGGACCAATCAAACATCCATCCCCAATGTGGGCACTTTCATCCACGAGCACGTTGCCGATTATGGATGAACCTGAGGCGAGGCGCGCGGGGGCGTGTTGCTTCAGGGACTGGAGGTAGAGACGAAGGCCCGTGTTGTAGTCGCGGGGTTGGCCGATGTCCATCCAGAATCCCGGCAACACCATCGCGAAAAGCTCTTGTTCTGTGGCGATTTTGGGGAAGATTTCCTTCTCAATCGACGTCGGACGTAGCTCGATTCGATCTAATGTCTTCGGGCTCAACAAATAGATCCCCGCATTGATCTTGTTGCCCACGAATTGCTGCGGTTTCTCCACAAACCGTTGTACCGCTCCTGTTGTCTCGTCCATCACCACAACTCCGTATTTCGATGGCTCATCCACCTGCACACAGAAAGAAACACACACACAAACACAGCCCCACAGACACACATCATTCTCGGAAACACAAGCATAAACTCCCAACTCTTTTGCAATTTCAGGAACTCTTTTCAAGCCCATCATCAGCATCACCCACACGCCCACATTTGGACTTGAGATCTTCTTGCAAGCTCGGAAACCATCGCCCTCTCAGAGTACTCGGAGAGCAAAAAGTCGACAACCCAAAAGCCACATTTGGGCTTGAGATCTTCTTGCAAGCTCGGAAATCGCTCTCAGAGTACTTGGAGAGCAAAAGGACGACAACCCAAACCTACCTTTGGACTTGAGATCTTGTTGCAAGCTCGGAAATCAGTCTCGGACAGTAAAGGACGACAACCCAAATCCACATTTCGGCTTCAGATCTTGCAAGAAGCTCTGGAGACGGAAGGGAGAGAGAGAGAGAGAGAGAGTTGGCTGGTTGGTTGGGTTGGTTTTTACCTTGGTGACCATGATGGTGGCTTCACCGCCATGGTTGTGATGGAATTCGATCATCTGCTTCAAGGGATACTCGCTGATGACATCGCTGTTCAAGACGAAGAAAGCCTCGCCGGATCCATCGTCTAGCTTGTCTCTGGCCAATGCTAATGGACCTGCTGTTCCCATGGGTTCCGTCTCCCGTGAGCATGTGATCTTGATGCCCAGCTTTTGCTCAAACTCCACCAGAAAGTTCATCATCACCTGCCAAGCGCCGCGTCATTGGATTAGTACCGCAACACCCCCCCCCCACCACACACACACACACACACACACACACCACAAAAACCTTTGCATTTTGCAAAAGCACAAGAGAAAACAGACTGACAGAGATTCGCATGAGAAAACCCAAAACAAAAGTCTCAAGATCCTTCCTCTGAGAGAACTGTGGTGCTCGAATGCAAATGCAAGCTTTGCTTGGAATTGGATCAAGTCAGTGATGGTGCAAGCATCGTTGAGTACTGTACCTCGGGCTGGTAATTGATGGCCAATACGACCTCATCTACTCCAGCTGATTTCAAAGCTTCGATCTGCAACAACAACAACAACAGCAATTCCATCGCCCAACAGTTCCCACAGGAGAGATTAGAACCAGCTCTCTGTTCCCGGGAGCTGCTGCAGGAGCCTTCTTCTTCTAAGACTTGTATCTATCTTCTCCGGATCATTTCGTTGTTGGCAGGGTTTTTGAGAGGAATGCAAACTGTTGATGGGTTCTTCACCTGGTGCAGAATCATAGGCTTGTTGGCAAAGTCCACCAGAGGCTTGGGTACACTCAGAGTGAGAGGTCTGAGCCTTGTCCCGAAGCCTCCCACCAGAATCAAAGCCTTCATCTTGCTCGAGCTTTTGCTGCAGCACCCAAAACCGTGTCTGTTTTAGTCCACCAGGCTCAAACCCACAAAAAGAAAAACTGCAATGAAATTGCATTCAAAATCTCTTTTCTTCATGTCAGAATAGTTCTTAGATCCACAGTCCAGAAAGACAGAGTGAGACAAACGACTTCAGAGCAACAGGAGAATAAGAAAGAGAGCAGCTTTACAGACAAGGAGAATTTCAAAAGGACCCAAACAAAAAGCAACCCAAAAGAAGAAGAAGAAGAATAAGAAGAAGAGTCCTTATACAAGAAAAGGAAAAAAAAAAACAACGATGCATCACACTCAGGGATATGAAAAAAAATGCACTTGGGAGGAGTATTTCTTGTGGCAGAAACTCTCGAGAAACAACAAACTTAGAACTCAGATTCAACCAACAAACAAAGCTTCTTCATCAGCAAAACAAAACAAGTAGTTTCCAGACATTGAGCTGCACCCGGACAAGAAGAAGAAGAAGAAGAAGAAGATAAGTGTTTTTGCAACTGGAGAGAGAGAAATTACTGGCGTTTTGAATTCTGTAAAAGACCCAAACTAGAGCTTCTCCAGAGCTCCAGATCTTGTGCCAGCACAAAATCCAAGTTCTGAATGCAAAACTGCGGAGAATGTCTGCGATGTCTACTACGACTCTCTCTGCAAAGGCTGCTGTTGCCTTTAAAGAACAGGGGAAGACGACGACCGCATTTCTTTTACTTAACCTTCCTTCTTTTCCTTTAGCAACTGGAGCTATAGAGAGAGAGAGAGAGGAAAAAAAACTATATATATATATATATATATATATAATTATGTATATAATATAATTAATGGATATAATTTCATTTAGAAATATTAACTCTAGAACTTGAAAACTCTCTTAAATATTTTTGAAATTAAATTTTTCTTTAATTAAAAATTAGTCCAAGTTGTTTATTTTTATAATATTTCAAGGTTTTTTTTGGCTAGATTCATACAAGAATATATATATATATATATATATAT
>Ga0116231_10009439_pt1 | contig 16464 bp, 22 predicted proteins | sample S1TSphgellanicum_2_FD_89695 | JGI IMG/M metagenome (GOLD analysis project Ga0116231, IMG submission 89695) | Host-associated microbial communities from peat moss isolated from Minnesota, USA - S1T2_Fd - Sphagnum magellanicum MG | ecosystem: Host-associated > Plants > Peat moss > Unclassified...
AATGAAGATCTGAGACCAATTCAAGCTAATTTGAAGTGGCATCTACATGGCATCATTTGGAGGGAAATTCTATTGGTCTAAATTTTTAAATGAATTATAAGGAAAGCTCATGGTTTGGAGGACGAAGACATAACCTAGGGTCCACTATGGTTGTTTCAAGTTCATGGTTTTCATTGTTTTTCATTTTTTAAAAGTTGAAATTGTGCAAGAATGGAAGGCATTTTGTGAATTGAGAATATTGTTGAGAGCACACCCACCACTCCATCTTTAAGCACATCTAGTGTTAACATGGCTGGATTTATAGATTTACACAAGGTTGTTATTTAAAGGAGTGCATTTGAATGTTTGCAAGTGCACAAAGTGAAAGTGTTTTAAAAATGAAGGCAAAAGTTTTTGGTCATGGAAGGTTGAAGCGACCATTTTCACAAGTTGAAGGAAATTTGGATTATTGTAGCCTTGGGTTAGGTTTGACATTAAATAATTATTAAAAACCTTGAATGATTTTTTTGAAAATAAAACGTTGAAGTGTTGAAAAATGTGATAAAAGCACATTGAAAATGACGAAAAAATGATAAATGCACCTCAAATGTGACAATTTTTTTTGAAAATTCATAGAAGTTTGTAAAAAGAAGTCATGCTCCTCATTAGTCAATTTTTTTTCCTTTTTTAAGTGTTGCAATACTTGCAAGTATCCCCACACAAATTTAATCATAATTCGCCTAACTAGTGATACTTTTTTTCAAGAGCATTAACTAGTAGGCATATTTGTGGCAACTTGAGCCTTCAAAAGGGGCACACTTTGGCGAATTGATTTTAAGAAAAAAAGAGATTTTCACCTGAAAATTTGGGCATTGTCACCTTTTGGTAGTTTTTTGCCAAAAAAAAGGTTGTTCCTTGTGCCATTACCATTTTTAGAACAACGACATTAATAGGGATTTGCAATGAAAGCATGGAAGATGATGAAAGTAGGTGAAGGGATGAGAATGTGAGCACTAAAACATCAATGTTATTGGAAGGCAATTTGATGTTCAAATGGATTGTTAAAAAAAATCATTTTCATTAACAAATTTTTTAGTTAGTATTATTTTTAAAATGAATGCAATTTTTTAAAAATAATTAATTTAATTTTTTTTAATGCATCAAACTTGACCCAAGGCTATAGTAACAAGAATTCCCTAAATTGATTTCCCTTTTAAAAAATAGAATAACAAAAGAAAAGATGGTTATAATTAAGATGGAAAATGAAGATGAAGAAAGCGAGAGGATTGGAAAAAATTGGGTGGATGGTGAAAGTATTACATCGAATTGCACTATGAGGAAACTGGAGCTTGAATTTGCTAAAAGTGTGAAGAAACAAGGTAAATTCTAATTTACTTGAAACCCTAATTGTGTTTGTTTTGATATCATTTTTGAAAAGAATTTCTTTTCAAATTTGAAACTTCAATGGAGTGATAGAAATTTTGAAAAAAAAAAAAGCAAAAGAATCAATTTCAGATTGGGCCAATTGAACATTTTGCCTTTTACTCTTGCCCCCCTTATTCCCCTTTATCCCCCTTTCCTTTCATTGAAGGTCACCACTTTAGCCAACTTTATTTGAAGTGTTTTAATATAAATTACATTAGCCTTATCAATGCAATCAGCTCTAATTTTTTTTGTTTCAAGGATTATTTTCAATTCATAAATCATGGTTTTTTTATCCCAATTCGTTTCTTCTTTATGAATGGATACATGGCTCAAATTGCACACTCAAATATCGGTTTCAATCCTTGGTTTTTCAAGAACTCCAATTGTTTGCAAGAGGAAATTCAATGTAACTCATAAGCAATACAAGGATGATGAAACTACAAATGAGATTTCAAGTAATGATTGCTATGAATGTCCCTTCTATGATGCATTGAATAGTTGGTGACATCGAAATGAAAATGTGATGAAACATGTGAATGCTTCTGTAAATGAAATTGATGAAATTATGGGTAGTCCAAGTTTTCAAATAGAATTTGATAGTGGTTTGAAGGATGATGATAGTAAAGAGCCCTTGAACAAACCTCTCACCTTAGATGAAGTTTTAAAACAAAAAAAAGAAGTAAAAAACCAATGTCTAGGAACATATTTTAGCCATGGCTGAAAATAATACAACAATGTTAAAATAATTTGTAGAAACTAATGCTTTACTCAAAAATATGGAGGTGCAAATTGAATGTTCATAGATAAGCTATAGGTTATATAACATTTGAATTTTGAATCATTCATCACAATTTGATTTAAACTTAGATGTATTCGAAAAAACAACATTATTATTTTTTTCCAAATTAACTTCAAAAAAGTTTTTTGCTAGAAGCTTGTGAATTGTCATAGTTTTTGTCAACATCTTTTTAATCCTCTTTTTTTTTCTTTCTTGCTAGGATTTTTTTCAAATGGTTGTCATATCTTCATCTTCACCTTGATGTTCTATGTCCTCCATGTCAATGCTCTCATCATTCATTATATGTGGATTTTGTAACCTCTTCATTTGTTTGATTGTTTTTTCGTTCATTTTGAACATGTCAATTCCTTTGAGGTTGTCAAATGTTGAATTTGTTTCTACTTATGTTTCTTTTGGAGCTTCCAAAGCACAATCCATGTCAAAACCATCCTAATTGGTAATACACATGTGATGGAAACATATGCAAGTTGTCACCAAGTTTGGCACATAGTGCAATGAAATATCTATTCTTTTGAATAATATTCTAAACCTTCCTTTTAACATTCCAAAAGATCTTTCCACTAACATCCTTATACTTGATTGGATGAAATTTCAATATTCTTTGTATTTTTGTAACCCATATTTCTCACCATTGAATGGAGAACATAACCGTGGCCACATGGGATAAGCGGCATTTCCTATCAACTTGTAAGATAAAAACTTGTCCATCACATGATTTTTTAAATATGTTTTATGAAAAAAAAACCCAATAAAAAATACCACCTACTCCCCATAGTTCTAATTCCAAAAACTACACTTTTCATTTACAATTCTTTGAATCAATATGGGATAAAAACATTTTTGACAATAATATGATTTTGAATCTATTTTAGGTGCAATAATTGGAATATGATTAAAATCTATGACACCTAGAATATAAGGAATTCTATGTAAGCTTTTAAAACCAATGGTGATTTTGTTTCAAATTAATTTAAGTATCACGAATGGTTTCAAGTGCTTTCTAATTAATACACAAAATTCTTTCACTATAATTGATGTCATACTTTTTAAAATGCCAAAGACTATTCCACACATTTGTAATGAATTTTCACTACCCAATCTTGTAAGAACCGTATCTATCCTAACTTCTACAAGGATGCTTTCTCTCATATTTGTATCTCCCAAGTCTAGACTTACAACTCTAATCAAAGCACAAAATGTGTTATATCACATTGTTTAAACATCTTCTCGGAAAAACCGCCAAAAAGCTGATTTTCCATGTATCCAACCATCCTCTCATACCTCCATATGCTTCAAACTCATGGTGACATGTCAACAAACTTTGAAGAAAATAACAATGCCCTCATCACACTCCAATGTTATGCAATAGCTACTTGTTAGCAATGAACCCACTTATGCAATGATTTGATGCATTGCCATAGTAAAACCTAGGACTACTGAGATCTTGTGCCTATGCTCCTCCAGTGTGTGTGTGTGTAGCAAGAAGCAAGAAAAAGAACATGAGAAAAATGAAGAGGGAAAAAAAACAAAAGAAATGTCAATCTAATCCTCGCACATGAGAATCTCACATTTTTATCAATTGAAAATTTAACCCTATGCCTTTAGACACACTCATTGTACCTTACAAAAGAAAATATTTTTTTAATGTGAAGAAGGGTTCAATTCATGGATTCAACTCATTTCAATTTGTGTGGAATTGGTCCCTAAGATTTTGGACCTTGGACCATCATCTAAATTGGGTCTTAACAACAGACACAAGGACCCCATGAATGCCACAGGACACATGCATACACAATTGCCATTCACGCCCAAACCTCACCTGGTGCAGCTCCACACATGCATGTTTCATCAGAGTAGTCGTGTTAGAAGACATCTCCTCAAGTGTGAATTGTGGATATGAGATCAATCCTGTGGCTTGATATAGTCAATGCACCTTCACCAGTTTTGTGAAGACTGCAATGCCTTTTCTCTAATTCACAATCAGTTTACAAGATCACCCATTATTCCACATGAGCAATAGCATGACACATGCTCACCCAAGAATTGCAGATTGAGGACTGAAGCCTAACTTGCCTTGGCCTGCTGTACCCTAGAGTTCAAAGAGCAATATTGAACTCATCAGACTATACCAGAGAGAGGGCACAACTCCCTCTACAGTTTCACTAAGCTGGAGGTACCAGGGGAAATTATGTACCAAGGAAAGAGTGTAACTTTTGCATAGTCATGATGCAACAGAAACTTTCAGTTTCCTTGAGTATCAACCCCATCTAGTGTTGAAATGGACATGACAGTGTCCTGCTATCTTTCCTGATGTGGTTACAACCATACCCTCTCATTAAAGGGTAGAAGAGTTCCAGCTAGCATCAACAGCCTCAATGATTTTGGAGTGCAACTTCTTTCCAGAGCATGCAATTATTCCTCGGTCCAGGCCCTCCAGATGACGTCCCTTTGAAAAGTCCAGTGGACGACCACCCGCATCCGTTACCACCCCACCAGCCTCCTGAACAATGAGTACACCCGCTGCATGGTCCCAGATTTTCTCCTTGTAGCCTGCTCGAGCAAATTTCATGAAAATCTCTGCATCTCCTCGTGCTACAGCAGCATACTTGGCCATGCTATAGACACGTAAAGGCTGCTTCCTACAAACAACAAAATGCTGTAACATTACAGCTTGACAAGTAGGATCCAATACTTAAGGTAATTTGGTCTTCAGATCAGATCCATATTACTAGAAGCAGCTGCAAATACAAGGGAAGTACTACAAGGGAAGTATTTGTAAATGTCAGAGGTGTGAGGGGAAACCTGAGCCCAAGAGTGTCTGCCAGACCAGCAGTAAATGAGTGACTGGAGTTGGACTTCTCAACTGGCTCACAGAATCTGGCCTGTGCAGGGTCCACAATGCCTGACACACTCACCAACTGAGGGGCAACTGACTGCCTGAAAGTTGTGCCATCAAAGATCATGGGCTGCATCCATGCCTGCCCTGCCCTTTGAGCTGACATGACACATCCCTTGTGCCATACACCTGGACTGGGTGGAAAAAGCTTTGAAGCCACACGATAATACCTGGGCCCCAACAAGTAAACCTCAAAACTCTCAGTTCTCTGGTGAGGTTAAAATACCTGCAGCTATAAAACAATACCTCAGATTATAACAAAACTATAGCATACCAGGAAGGTGGTTGTAGAAAATGAGAGAACACAGTTATACCTGTGATGGTAGTTGAGCCATTCACTTCGCAATGGAAGGTTGGGGCATCCAAGAACCCCAAGAACTACTTCCCCATTTTCCACCATGGCAAGTGCAATAGCATACTGGTCTCCACGGACAAATCCCAGTGTTCCATCAATAGGGTCAAGCACCCAGTGTCGTCCTACAGGACCACCTTTTGTTGTCCCCCTATTGATGGCTTTGAGAACGTCAATTGTTCCTAGTGGTTGCCTGGGAGGTACTATGCCCATGACTGAAGACTCCATCAAACACTCATTTACTGCATGAACCACCTTCCGCAACATGGCCATGCCCTCCATGCCTCTAAGATCCCGAGTATCTTCTTCAGCCACCATGGGGATCTCTTCCTCGTTGAAAGCTTGTGACAAGACCCAGGTGACAACTGCCTGGACACCCCAATCTGCTCACAACAAGAGAACTTTGATGTAGGTGTACACATCTTATACTGTGTCGATTCAACACGTGGAAGAGAGAAACATAGCTCAGGATGAAAATTATTAAACTGATGGGAATATAGACAGCAGGCACCAACCACGCCAGGACCTACAGCATGAAAATGTGTTGCACAAGTCTTGAGTACCTGCAACAGTGACTAGTGACTCGTCATTTTTAGAACCTGCTACCTCCTCATTATCAAGAAGACGCTCTTGTACACGTTGACTCAACACACATGCTAGCTGGATGGCTTGCACTGCAACATCCAGCTCTCTCCCATATTTCCCCTGTAAACCTGAGTCTTGTTTTATACATACTTCACCTTCTTGCAATCCACTTGGCCATGGTGGCCAGTCTTCCTCCTCTCCTTCACTGTCTTCCTGCTCTTCTAACCCAAAGTCAACCTGCTGCTCTTCAAGATTCTCTCTCTGAAAACTGACTACGTCCTCAGGTACGACTTCCATGAAAATTGGCTCATCTTTTAGCTCTGGCTCATCAGCCCTAGTCTTGGCAGAAATGCCATCTGCAGCCCAATTTCCATTTGGCTCAGAGGGGCAAGGGAGAAGGTCAGGGTCCCTTTGTTGATTGGCCTCATCATCAGACACCATCCCACTTATCCACACTTCTCTCTCCTGAGACATTTCAGTTCCAAGTTTTCTCACTCCATCCTGGTTTATGGGAGCTCTATTACCACGGCCCTCGAGTGCCACTGACTCCTCTGGTGTCATCAGCTTCATTCTATACAAAAGATTCAGATCCACATTGGTTCAGATAACACTACACCAAAACTCCACTTCTTATCTCTCTCTGTTTACAGCTCTACTCCATCTAAACTGGACACAGGATGTATGGCCATAAGGTAATGGCATGTATAGTCTGTTCATGTGTCTCTGTGTCTGTCTCTTCATCGCCTCCTGGACTGCAATAGAGAAATTCAGTCATCCTACCAACTACTTGTGCTGTTATCTTCTTAATCATCCTGGAAAGGACATGTTGAGCGTTGATAAGGCAGGTAGATGGAGCAGTAAATAAATAGACAATTGGGTTAAACAAATTTGCAAGCTTCAAGAATGGAAAATGCTATGCCATTGTTCCATATCTGTCCTGTGTACTAGTAGATGAATGACTGCACCGTTTGTAACACCTATATCTGTAACCGAAAGGTTTGGCTATGGGGAACCCAAAAGAACCTTGCATCTTTATCAATCTCACTGCTGATCCAGAGTCTAGTACATATTTGAACACAACTAGACATGGGAAGGAATCAATGAATCAACCTGACAGCATACTGCAGATCCAGAGGCAACAAAGATGTAAGTTGAGCACCCCACTCTTGGAAGCCTAGGGCTCTCCTGTTGCTTTCATTCTGCTCAACTTCTGAGGTGGTCCCTTCATCATCTGTTCCTTCAATCTCACTGCTGCGCTTTGCGAGCTGCAAGGAGCTTTGCTGTACTTTCTTCTTCCTTCTCCCATGGTGCTTGCCTGCAGTTCCTGTGTGCAATTCCCTGATTTATTGCAGAAACTGTGAAGACTTTAGTGACATGTTTGGACCTATTGATTGTTCTCAATACATGTGTTATAGTTCACCTGAACTACCACATACCCCACTGGCTGGATCATGTTATGCTAATGACAAGGAGAAGGGGGTTGCATGAACCAAACTTACTATGATTATTCAGACATAACTTCATGGCAGTGAACACATAAACTGAACAAACAATATTTACTCAGGAGAAGACCTGACTTGCAAGGAGAGACAGGAAAGGCACACCAAGCTCAGATCTTTGTGTGTTGAGAGATGGGGACACAAATACTGTCAGCTGCATGAGGTCAGCCTTGCATTGGCGCACACCAACCATTTTGCCCAGCAAGCCAGGATTGGCAAACTGCCTGCTTGACACCCTGTCCATGTCCAATGCCTGCACCATCCCTGCCTGACCTACCAACCCAGCTTTCATGTCTCTGTAACAACTCACCCTAACCCTAAACCTCACTCCTGTCCAGAGTCATAATTGCCACCTTGAATGCAAGAGAAAACTGAAAAGCCACTTCTTTCACCCAGACCATTCACAGCACATAGTTTTGGATCCAAACACCAGAGTTTGAAAATTACAGCTACTCTCTTGCTCACATGAAAGGATGTGACTTACAAGCTGCACTTGCAAGTGGTTTATTCGCATAGTCACCATCACCAGGATTCACCTCCTTCACCTGATTATAGTATCTCAGTTACCCCATCTGCCTGGCGAACCTGCAAGTGCAGAATACATATATCTAAGAGATTGCAGAGAAAACCCCACGATGACACTTTGCTGGTAGCACAACTAGACTGAGTTCAGTGATAACCTTATGAGGTTCACTCACAAAGTGTCAGACCATCATCTTCCTCATGAAAAGCAGTGATGAGCTGCCATGACTCCACACTGACTTCATCAGCTCCTGACTGTGGGTGTAGATAAGTATACAACAATCTGCCCAAAATTTTATGAAACCCATCCCACAAAGACTTATGAAACCCAGTGATCTTGTGAACTTCAACTCAAAAGCATCATATTATAGTGCTGTGCACCTCTATAAAGCATCATCACCATGTCATGCAAATCAAATCCCTATTATATATTCCATGCTTAGCATGGAGAGATCCAAATGAGCCCACCAAAGGCTCAACTTGGTCAATTTTTCCAGACAACCAGTGATTGATGTGAGTCCAAAACTCTGCACCTCAGTCAATCCATCCACAAACTAAAACTCCATTCAAACCCTAATCACATGGATGGGGGCAGTGTTGTTCTTACTGGCTCATCTTTGGCATATTCCACAATTTCAGATACTAAAGACAGTCAAGGTTGATGATCCATAGGGTACACACTAGACCTTTCTATTTTATACATGTTCCCTACAAATTGCATCAACACTTGAGAGAATTTGTAACTTGGTTTCAAACATGAGTTAAGAGAAGAATCCAGTATGAGTCCTGACTCCCCATATTCATACTCACGTTGACAACTCAAAGGGTCAAAGCAGAGTACTCTTGCATTTACATGATTCATATGATAGCAATCAGGTGTCAGCCCAGTGATCAAATCCATGCACATCCATTTCTCAATTTCAAGAGAAAATTGGCTTCTACTTACCCAAAATTGCTGCCTAGAAGTTGAGTTTCAAGAAGCTCTGCAGAGAAACAAGCCTGGCAGAGGAGTATACAAAAGAAAACCTTACTAGACTAAGAATGCAGGTACTTAATATCCTCTCAGAATGGAAATGGAAGGCGAAATTTGGGCAGAAGCAGGGAGTGGCGAATGGTGAAGAAAACTAAGACAAGAGAAAACACTCAAAAAGAGTAGATCATTTCCTCCATACCCTGTCCCCTTCTTCACCCCTTTCTGGCGCATACAACCACGACTCACTGGAGAAAACTCTCTACCCCTTCAGAACTTCTTCCAACCAAGAATCATACAATTCGGGGAAAAAAAAACACCATAAATTCAAAATCCCCAACAATCTCTTCAAATTCCCCTCTCTACTTTTCAATCTTAGGGCTGCTTCAAAACGACTCAATTACGCAACCCAATTTCACTTTTGGTACCACATTTTATGTAGAAGATCTTTTCTCCTCAACGACGACATCAAAGCTTCACACGAAATTCTCTTTCCGCAAACAAATAAACAAACGTGCTTCTTCAATTTTCTCTTTACATTGTTTGTTGTAAAGGTTTATGCTAAAACAACCCACCCATCCACCCACCCCATCTATACACACAACAACAACAACAACAACAAACACATGTGAAGCATTTGAAAAGAAATAGCAAATGAAATCTTGGAATGGGTATTCGAGAGGTTAAAAAGAAAAACCTCACTCCCTTGCATGCCCATCAGTTTGCAACCTCAAACCATCACCAGTACCATGTGCAGACAAATCCATGACAACTCAATACACAAAAATGAAAGGAAAGAGGAGAAGAAACTGCTGCACTGCTGCTGCAAAAAGAGAGAGAGAGAGAGAGAGAGAGAGAGAGAGAAGATACCACCGGGGATTTGGGACTTTGTTGGGCGGTGGTAGTGAAGATTTGGAGACTTGCTAGAAAAAGAGACCCAAGTTTTTTGGCTCATGTGGTTTTTTTTGGGGTTGGTCCTGGAGAAATGGATATGAGTGATGACTAACCCAGCTTTGAGTATTGGACACTAAAACCCAAAATACATTCCATAGTATGTATGTATGTATGTACTGTGGTATTGTACTCTTATTAGTGGGTCCTAGATGAATTTCCATCTCTATCTCTACTAAGGTTTGGGCCCTATAGGGGGGGGCCATATACCTTTATTTTTAATTGAGATGGATGTTTTTACTTTTTGAAGAAAAAAGTCAGAATAAATGCTTGTTTTGGAGGTTTTTCTTTTCTCTCCCCAAATAGGTAGCTAGCTAGTCTCCTCAATGCATGTTTTTCTCCACATACCTTATCACAGATGCACAAGCACATTGTGTACTTTTTTATGTTAAATGGATCCCCCAACTGCTCAGAAGCACACACTTTTAAAAAATATTGTTTTGTATAATAGATTGATTCGGACTTTGTAGAATGTAGACACACAGATAAACATGGTAAGGCCCCTTATTTCATGAAGTCCCCCACACATGTGGGCCTTATGAGAGACATAATATTTCACAAATATAAGGTGCCCTCCAAGTATATTAAGAAAAATTTCTCCAAGTTCTTTACATATTGCAATAAATAGATTTGGAGGTGTGGACACACACATGGATAACACATGGTGTTATATACAAGAGATTGATTTTGGAGTGTGGTTACAGATGCACAAGGGTACCATGTATTCTATACCAGTATATGTGGATTTGAACATGTGCAAATGGACCCACAACCACATTGCCAGTATTGTATGTGTAGTAGATGGGTTTGGATAGTGATCAAAGGCATGGCATACATTACTGTGACTTAAAAACAACCACGGTATGATGACCTTGTGGCACTTTGGATTGAGTGTAACAATATACTACTATGGGTATATGGGAAGAACTTGGGTGGTGAGTTACAATGATATATGTTTATCCTTAACCCTAGCCATAAAACTAAATGTCAACATCATTTAACATTATAACCACACTTTTCAACCACAAGTACCATTTTAACATTCCCAAATGAATTTGGTCTAATGCTTTTAAGCTTGCAAATAAATTACCTCTTGGTGTCTAGAGAGTCAAATTTGTTCCCCATGTCCTTGCACACTTATAGCCATTTGAATCATTTAATATGGTCAAGAATCAAAGAAGATATGCAACCCCATAGTTGGGGACCTCTTTCAATTATAAAAAAAATCCTTCCAAACATAATAAATCGATTGTGCATTAGGTGCAAGTTGTTTCTCTCTTTACATTACTTGATCCACCCTTTTTGCCTTCACCAATTCCTTTCAAAAGAATTTTTTATTCTTGTCAAGTACTCTTTTGCTACCTTCCTCTACATTGTAGCTCTCTTTCAACTTTCTTGGGGTTTCTTTTTCCCTCATTGAGTAATCTCTTGCCACCTCTCTCTACACTATACCTCCTTTCCATTTCCCTTGGGTTTCATTTTTCTCACCAAGTCATCTTTCTAAACCTTTTTTTTTGTCACCTTTCTATACACTACAACTCCCTTCCATCTCTCTCGAGTTAATTTTGTTTTCTCACCAAGTCTTCTCTTTAGGCCTTTTTTATGGTGTAACTCCTTTCCATATTTTTCGAGTTTGTTTTTTTTCTAATCCTGTCTGTATGATGTAGTTCCCTTCCTTATTTTTCAAGTTAGTTTTTTTTTTCATTGAATTTTCTCTCTAAGCCTTTCTCCATGCTATAACTCTTTTCCATCTCTCTCAGGTTAATTTTTTTATTGACTCCTAAAGAATCTAATGAAAGAATTTTTTCCTTTCGCATTGTCTATCTTTAAGTTGTGGTCCTTTTCCATCTATTTGAATTTTTTTTTAAAACCAATTCCACTTGGATTTGTTTTACTTCATTGATTTTGGTTTTCCTTTTGATTTTTGTTTCCTTGCCTTTTTTTAAACTTATGGCTTTCTTTAAGTTACAACCTTTTTTAAACTTCCCATTTTTCTAAGTTGTAGCCTTTCTTTAAACTTTTATTTCTTTCTAAAAATCCTGCTTCTTTTTAAATTGTAATTTCTTTCTAACTACTTTTTCTCTAAGGCTTAGCCTATTTTTAAAATTTTGCTTTTCTCTAAGCTATATCCTTGTTTTAAGCTTCTAGATGGTTGACCCCCCCACTTGGACCCCCAAATTTTAAACCTGAACTTTGTCCCCCCCCCTTTTTTTAGTAATAATTTATTTTTGTGTTTACTTGTTGGGTGTATTCACAATAAAACGACCCAAAAAGGATGTCAAATGAGTTTTAAAAATAATCAAGATTGGAGAAATATTTATGTTTTATCATTTAAAATCATGGAAATCATGGCAAGTTGATCTTTTTTTCATTCATATGAATGTCAAGGAATCCAAATCAAAAATCCATTTGATAAAATTTTAAGTTTAAGTTTCAATTTAGGACCTTTGAAAATGAACACCTATTACGTTAGATTGAATCAATTTTGCAAAGAACTATAAAAAATATTCATATAATATTAAAAAATTGATAGGAAGAAAATTAAGTAAATAAAAACCTATTAGGGGTGCAGTCATATTAACCTGTACCAAAGCAATTGTAACCACTACTTAATTTTTTAAACTTTGGATTATAAAAAATAATAAATAGAATAACTTTTTATAAAATGTTATTGTGAATACATTATGTACATATCATTAAAATTTGGAATCAATCTAATGAGTGAAAAATACGTATAAGAACTTTTCACCTTTTGTAACCATTGTTTAAAAGTTATATAAAAATAATTTTGACATTAAAAACACAATTTGAAAATATTTTTTAATGAAATATTTTGAGATATTTTTTTAATACACGCCTTAACATAATATTATTAAGATTTTTTTTAAAAAATTAATGTTTTTGAAAGACATATTAAAAAGATTCTAAAAATATTTAAAGAATAAATTAGTGGTCTAAAAGGGCACGTGTGCCTCCTAATAGTGTGGTTGGACCTTTAGCCACATTCAAAAAACACTCATACCCTAAAATATGTGAAATTCTAAAAATTTAAAATTTTTAAAAACTTTTCGAAATTTATTTAAAATTAAAAAACTTCAAGAGTCTTTTACCACATATAAATGGGGTAAAGTGTACATGATGTTTTGAAAAGAGTTATATTTTATTATACAAGAAAACATAAAACTTTAAAAAATCAATTTTTGATTATGATTTGCAATTGTTATCATTTTAAAAGATGAAACACAAAATTTACAAGGAATCAACACATTTTCAAAAATTCATATTTATTCAAAATAAAATAAAATCATCTACCTAAAAAATTATATACATTCTTCATAACAATTTGCAAAAAAAATTCAAAAATTCATTTGTATGAAAAAAAAAAATTGGGGCAAAAAGACATGTAGTCATTTTTTAAAGTAATGTCATTGCCTCATTTTATCTCATTTGTGCTTTGTTGCAACCTTGTTACATGTCCTTTTGCACACGTTTTGGCCTTGGCCCTAGCCCTAGACTCGACCTCTATCTATTGTGGTATTTTAAAATTTAAGTTGAAACTTATATATCCAACAAGATGAACTTAATTTGTAACTAACTTGAACATTGTAATGAAATCTATCCTTTGTATTTCTAATAGTTGTTACAAGCCAAGTCTTGTTGAAAGGAACTCTTGTTTACTTTTTAGCCATAGGTTGAGTTGTTTCCATAGTTAAATTAAGGGATTCAATTGATCTCCTTGCTTTCTTTTTTGCCCTTTCCTTCTTTTTTTGTTCAATTGCCTTTTGTCCAAGCTTTTTGCTCCATAATTTCCAAATATTCATTAGATGTGACAACATGTGATCTATTATGATCAACTAATGGTTGTGTCCCTTGTGTCCTCCTTGTAAGCAAATGGGGCAACAACAACAAATTTGCAAAATGAAGCACCTCATGAATTTGACTAGTAGAATTAGGCTCTGTAGTTTGAAGCTCATGTGTAGGCTCCTTTAAGTTTAGTATTAACTCAATGACCTAGTCTATTAACTCAATTTCCTCTACAACAATATAACACCTAAGTTATTCCACATAGTACTTTAAATCTTAGCTCCATGATTTTAACATTGTTTCTTGTTTTAACAACCTTTATACTACATGGGAATATTCAATAACTCCATGTTCTTCCCATATTTGACACTCATTATCTTCTTCACTTGAGTTGTGATTTTTTAAATTTGACATGTTCATGTTAATTGTAGTTGTGTAGACTACATTAATCCTAATCTTATTGTCCATGGCCCTTGGATTCAAAGGCCAGATCCTTGTAACTTTGAAACCATTTTTTATGTTATGTTTTGACAATTAGATTTTTAATGTTTTGTCAACCTAGCTAACAAAAATTGTTTTGTTTTGTTCTTTATAATTGGATCTAACCATGCTATTGTATTTTTTAGTTCTAAATGTAGTCTTAAAAGACTTGAAACAATTCACATTTAAGGTTATAGTGCATGAGATGTGTGTGAAAGTAAAATCATCATGTTTAACCTAAGTGTTTGTGTTTACTCTATCACTTCTAGGGTTACATGTGACCCATGCCCATCTAGGATCAATAGATACATGTTATATTAAAAGATCCTTCCAAAAATTGACCTTGTGAAAAATGACAACAATTCTTTAAAAGGGAAAAATGTCATCCATGTTTTTTTTCATTACCTTGCATGTCCTTGCCCTACAATTTCTAATACAATCACATGTGAACCTTTCACCTTTAAATATAAGAATCTTGGCATAAAACCCCCAATTGTGTTTATAACACAATTTATATTCATCCATTCCCTGAACTTGGGAATGGTGTTGTGTACTTGCGAACCTTTTTTTGCAAAAAAAATCACCTTTGATTGTTGCCTTGCATGAATCCTTATTTCATCACATTTCCATATGTGATTTGTTGAATAATTGTGTTAAGTGTAAAATGTTACAAGATTATTGTATAATGATGGACATGCATTGTTGGTGAGACCTTGTGCTTTGTAGACTTTTAGTTGTAAGTCTAATTGACAATTTTGGATGTTTATGTTTAGACCATAACCACTAAAAGTATATGGGTATCCCACCTAAAAATGAAGTAGGTTAAATTTGGGTGAAATTTGCCACCTTGAGCTTGAATTGTTGTATTGTGATTGAAAGTCTATAGGCCTACAATCCAAGAATCCAATCAATGACAACACCTTCCTCTTCCTTTGTGAACACACCATGTAGTCCCACTTTTTTGGACCTAACCTTTCCAATCAAATGTGCAGACAATGAGGACAAAAGAATGTTGAAAAATTTGTTAGCTCCCTTTAACAATGTTATGCCTCTTTCCACTATGTTCATGTCATCTTCTAATTGTTTTGTTGTCCATTTGCTTCTCCACTTTAGAACTAAGATTCCTTGCAACCCTTATTTGTTTTGATCTTTTGTCCTAATCAAGTGGGATTTTCTCTTTGTTTTGAATCAGATCAACTGGGATGTTATTTTCTATGACTTGTGCTAGTTAATCCAACAAGTTTTTCCTTTGTTGGTTAGGCACATTGAAAATCATCTTTTTTTTATCCTTTGGCCTTAACCTCCAAAAGATAAAAGGGATGCATTGATGCCCCACCAATGATATTCTTTTATCCTTTTAAAAATTAGACCAAGATCACAAACTTTTAGTTAAATCAAGATATGTTTCAAATGCATGTTGTTTTGTTTGCCAACAATTTTGTATTAGTTTTAAGAAATCTACAAAGTCTTCCCAAATTAAATTAAATTTGTTGTGTAGGTTGTCGATTTAAATTTTAAACTACGATTAGCTAAAGCACATTGAAACCTATTTATTAACACTCTATTTTTACTTTGTGCTAGTTGTGGGGCTACATGTTTAGTTATGCATTGACAATATAAATACTTGCTAAACCTTTCCTTGTATACCTTGTTTATGAATTGGATTTTGCATTCAAAAGACTAATCCTCTACCTTCACTCCAATTTGCTCATTTTTCAAATTAGTCGGAACGAGTTTTTTTTTTTTTTTTTTCCCACAAGTAGAATATTTGATACCCTTTGTGATAATTAAGAAAACCAAAAGGGAAGAACCTGGCCCAGCTAGCACAAAAGAACCAGCCAACACTGGCACAAAAGAACCAGTCATTTTCCCTCTATGGCAGGAGGAGGGTTTTTTTCATTCAAATTCCTCAAGTAGGTGTACTGGCAAGGATCCTCAGCATTAATTAGCAATAAATGGCGACTGTCCTGGTGGACTAGTAGATTTTTTTCGGAATCCTGCCTAATTCTGGCGACCTAATGAAACACACTGTCTAAATCTAAATCTGGCGATTTCTAACTTTTTTTTTCTCGAGATATGACGAATTAAAAAAAAAACCTCTCAAAAATCCTTTTGTTGGATTCCCCAGCCCCCCCTTTTTTTTTTGTCCCCAGGGGGCGACCATTCCCCACACAAAAAACCCCCTCGCCGCACGGTTTTCTC